>WNEZ01002735.1_pt1 | contig 18140 bp, 18 predicted proteins | sample 5400521 | NCBI WGS metagenome assembly WNEZ01 (sample SAMN13153339, study PRJNA577476) | soil metagenome | isolation source: 120 cm saprolite under Douglas fir tree site 2 hole 1 replicate 1 | place: USA:California | collected 2015-04-18
TCCGCCCATATTAGGGACTCCCAACAATATTGCGATGCCGAGACAGAACAGCCAATCCGTCCAATCTCCGTATCGTTCGGCCATGCCTTTCCTCGGCACGGAACATTGTACTCCACGGTTGAGTGAAGTACATAATCTCGGTCAAGGTCGTTATACCAATACGGCTGTGGAAAACCTTGTTGATTAGCGATTTGCTATACGTGCTATACTCAAAGCTATGAAATTCCGAGTGCTGCAAGATAATCTCCGCAAAACACTTTGGGGGCGCATCGAGGAAGGCGATCTTACCGGGCTGCGCCTGGCCGAGCAGACCGGCTTCAAGCAGGCTCACATCTCCAATTTCCTCAACAAGAAGCGCGGCCTCAGCCTGGAAGGAATGGACAAAGTGCTGGTGGTGCAGCATCTCTCGGTGCTGGACCTGCTGGACCCCAGCGAGGTCAACAAGCGCGCTTCCATCCTGCCCCCCAGCGGCGACGAGTTCGAGAACATTCTTCTGACGGACGGAGCCACTGCCGCCACCCAACCCCTGATCACCAGCATGCACGTAAAAGAAATCCTCAAGTTCAAGAAAACGTTCCTGCGCAAGCTGAAGGCGGAAACCGAAGGCGACCGCGAGAACTGGGAGCGCTTCGTGCTCATCAAGGTCGACGGACGCGAGGGCATGAGCATGTACCCGAGGCTATTGCCGGGCGCGACCGTGTTGCTCGACCGTCACTACAACTCGCTCAAGCCCTACCGCAAGGCCGAATTCAACATGTATGCCGTGCTGAAGGACGGAACCTGCACCGTGAAATACGTGGAGGTGGCCGGCAATCACCTGATTCTGCGGCCACATAACCAGGCCTATCCCATTGAAGTGCTGACCATGGAAGACGGGAAGGGCACCGCGGACTACCTGGTGGGCCGCGTCTGCCACGTGGGGATCGAGACGTAGATCCATTGTTGATTTTTGATTGTTGATTGATCAACCGGGGCCGACCCTGCTGCGAAATCAGGGTATGCTCCGGTCTTGCTTTTTGGCGGCTTGTTACGAAAAACGAACAAGCCACTCTACGGCGGCGGGATCTGGACCGTCGTCACGAGCACGGCTCGACTGGCTGTGAAGGGGGATCCGGCAAGAGCCGAGAGCCCACCGTTCGCCGTGATGCTGAAGCCCACGATCTGGTTTGACTCGGGCAGTGTAACGTACAAGAAATTACCTCCCGTCACATGGAGCGGCCGGCGAAGTTCATGGAATAGAGAAAGTCCTGCGACGCGCTCAGGGCGAGAAATACTGGGCTGGTTCCAGCGCCGAAGGGAGAGCCGGGGACTGGCGTCAGCGCCCCAGTCGTTGGGTCCACGGAGAATGCGGCGATTTTGTTCGCGGTGTTCAGGGCGACGAATACAAAGGGGTCCAGGGTTCCGTCGAAGACGATTCCGTCGGGGCCGGTGGCGGTTCCGGTCGTGAAATTTCCCGGGATGGGAGTAAGGATGCCGGATACCGGATCCACTTTGAAAGCTGAGATCGCTCCATTCGGGTCGAGGAAGCTGGTGGCGTAGAGGAAATAATTGATCGGTGTCGTGTTCGACTGGCCCAGTGCTGCTTGCCCGGCGCCTCCGACGAAGACAGGACCGGCAACCGGCGTCAGGGCTCCGTTGGAAGCGATTGTGAAACCCGTGATGACTCCACCCAGCGACGTGGCGTAAAGTCCTGGGCCGGCAACCAGCCACATAGGAGGGAACGGCGTAATGCCGCCCGTAGAAAAAGGCGAACCCGGAACTGTGATGAGCGCCCCGGTGGTCTGGTTGATGGAGAAGGCGTCGACGCCGTTGTGTGGGCTGTCGGAGACATATAGAAACTGATGCTGCGCGGAAGCGATTCCGGCAGGCAGCGTGGGACCGATTGTTGTGGTCGGCGTCCCGAGCGCTCCCGTCTTGTGATCGACGGTGAAGGTCAGAATCTGTCCGGCAGTGCTGCTGGTGGCGTAAACGAACTCAGGGCCCGGGTCCACGGGGCACGGGCCGCAAGTGCAACTACTGCCGCTCGCAGGGACGGCGCAGAAAACACTGTGGCCGCCGCCGCATCCAGCCAACAGCACTGTCAGGACGAGCAGAACTAAATGCTCGGAACGGAACCGAAAGATTGTGGCGGACATACTTCACCTCACGATTGCTGCGTCACGAATGCGTGCACTGCGAGTGAGCAAGGGTCGATGGTGGTGAGAAGCACGGGGATCCTGCTATCGGAGTTGCATCGGGTGTCAACGTTATGGTGGTGTTGAGCCAGAAGTTACGCTGTTGGGACACTCTACAAGAGTGTCCCACCCAGAGCGAGAACCCGCAATAGCACGGAAAGTTTCTTCTTTCTTGTTCGCAACAGAAGACAGCGCAGTGACTGTCTATTGTGGAACAGCCCCGTCACTTGGTTAAAGTTTGGTGGTCGAAGCTGATGACGCGAGTGATCTTCCATACTCCATCTTTGTTTTGCCACAGGTGAATAAACTTGGCCTCGCCGACAGAGTCGCTACTCTCGTGTCCGGGATGATGGAAACGGTGAATGCCGATCTCCACCGCGCCGTAGTTCGCGATGGGATATACCTCAAGCGTCCCGGGAACGAGTTCTCTGGTCACCTTGCCACAGATGTTGTTCTTTATACCCTCAACCAGAGCTTGCCGTCCGCTGCTGAGGCCGGTCTTGTCGTGATAGAACTCCATATCGTCGGCCAACAGCGATCCGAATTTCTCCAAATCGCAATGGTTGTAGGCGTCGAAAAGTTTGGCGTCCAACGACTGGATCGTTTGCAAGAGTGCGTCGGGCGCAGGCGCAGCCTGGGCGTGGATGTGAGCAAGCGGTGCAGCCAGCAGAGCTGCAAAAAGAAGCGCTTGCAGCGGAGCAAAGGTCTTTTTCACGAAGGAATCCCTTTCTGCGAGGTATATGCAGTTGCTTCTACGCGCGGGGCGGCTCGATTGTTCCATACTTTCTCCGCCAGGATTCTGGTATCGCTACTGGCTGAGCCTGCCCCATCCTTGCGCCATTTGTAAAGGTGTAGATTTCAGCGGCGGATACGTGGCTCCCAGGTCTCGCAACATCGGCGAGACCAGGGGCACCCCACTCCATCTCTACGTACCCGAAACTGGGGTGCCCCATGTCTCACTGTTTTTGCGAGACATGGGAGGGGTCTCGCCGAAACATGGGAGCGGGCCACCGGTCATTCAAGCTTCGGTTGTTCGCAGTCTCAGTGTTCTGGTAGTGGAAGCGTCGTGGTGGCGGCTCCCAGGTCTCGCAACATCGGCGAGTCCGGCGGAACGGGCGGCGGCGGGCTCGACACGGTTGCGTCCGGCGTTCTTGGCCTGGTACAGGGCGGTGTCGGCGGCGTGCAGAAGCTTCTCGGAATCTGAGGCGGAGTTACCCGTGGCGATCCCAAGGCTCAGACTTACGCTGACGCTGGATCCAGCGGTGACCACGCTGCAGTTGGCTACGGAGGCGCGCACGCGCTCCGCGAGTTCCCAGGTCTCAGCGACGCTGCAATTGGGAGCGACGATAAGGAATTCCTCTCCACCATAGCGGCCGACCGAATCGTAGGGGCGGACGACCGAAGCGACTTCGCTGCCGATGATGCGCAACACGAAGTCGCCGGCAACGTGTCCGCGGCTGTCATTGACCGACTTGAAGTGGTCGACGTCGGCCATGATGAGGCCGACCTGCTGGCCCTGGCGTTCGGCGCGAAGCAGTTCGCGCTCCAGAATGTCGAGGATGGCCTTGCGGTTCCACAGGCCGGTGAGCGAGTCGCGAGAGGCTTCGCGGCGCAGGGCATCCTGGGCCTGCACCAGCCGGTGCTGCGTCACCAGCAGACGTGCGCTGGAGCATATGAAAGAGAAGAACACGACTGCGGACGCCAGCACCAAGTGCTCGCGCGCGATCTGCAACGACATCGCCAGCACGACCAACGGGTAGAACAGATGAAACAGCTCGGTGTGAATCTTCTTCTCAGGTTTGGGTGTGTCCAGAGAAGCACGGGGCGCTTCAGCCTGCTTCCATGTGACCGCGAGCGCGAGCGGGACCATCAGAAGAGCGCTCCAGATGATGTCGAACCACGCCCCAGTTTTCAGATTCCGGCCAGGGCCGTAGTAGTACATTCCATCGCAGATGCAGGAGATTACGAGAAAAGCCCCAAATCTTCCAAAAAGCGCGCGTGCCACTCCCGAGCGCGTCATCACTGCCCGCAGCAGGAATGAACTGGCGACAAATCCGGAGCCGACGAAGTAGGGAGCCCAAACCGCATGAGCCATTGCGCCGCGCGAATCGGACATCGGAAGGTAGAAGAAGTACAAGTAGGCGGCAACGCAGACGATAACTGCCTGCACGAAATCGAGCGCGACCAGGGTGTCGAGGCCTCCTGCTTCGTTGTCGGGATCGAGAAACATGGTCATCGCCAGCGGAACGAACCAGAAGCAGAACAAAAGATTGCTGATCCATTGCGCGGCATCCAGGGCGGGGAACAGATCGCTGCAGACGCCCATGCCCTGGGCCACAAACCAGATGGAAAACGCGGCGGCGACCAGGCGCCAGAAGGAGCGAGCCAGTCCCTCGGAGCCGGAACTGGCGTGAGCGGACGTCACAATCACCATGCCGCCCAGGATCAACTGCATTAAATCCGACAGGACAGGGCCCGGCGCCGCCGTCCCGAACACGGCTACGGTGGCGGTGTGCACCAGCAACAGAACGGCGGCTATGGTCAGTACAGCGCGTTCACGGCGCAATATCGTTCGTCCTCGTGTCCGAGCAGATTTCCAAATCTTGTTGTGGGGGAAAGACTTACATCCTAGTTCGTGGTGCGGCCGTGGGAAACCCTACGGCGGTACACTACTCCCCGGACCTGCTTAGTATCACGCATCCTGTGAGCATTTTCATGTGACTCCAGTACTCAGTCTTTTAGGTACGCCGGGACAGTCAGCGCCAGTTTGAGAGCGTCCTCTGCAGGATGGCGACGGCTTCGGCGAGCTGGGCGAGTTCCTGTGGCGTGAGTTGGTCGAGCTGGGCGGCGAGATATTCGATGCGGAGGTGGCGTCCCTTGTACAGCAAACGTTTTCCCTTGGAAGTGGCGCGGATGTGCAGGCGCCGGGCGTCGTGGGGATCGGCCGTGATCTCGACCAGGCGGCTGCGAGCCAGTCCGGCGACGATGCGGCTCATCGTCGGTGGCTTGACTTGTTCGGCGGCGGCGAGTTGGCCCAGCGTCTTCGGGCCGCCGAAGACCAGGACAGAGAGGGCGGAGAGTCGAGCGGGGCCTTCGCCGGTGGCGACGTCCTGTTTGCGAACTCGACGCAGCAGGTGGATGGCAGTGGAGTGCAACTGGTCGGCGACCTCGAGGATGGCTTGGCGGGAGGGCGGGGAATTGTTGATTGTTGATTGTTGATTTTTGATTGAAGGGCGGCGGCGTGACATTTGGGCTTGACTTCCGGATATCAGCTATAGTTAGCTATGCTAACTAATTACTCTTCGGAGGTCAAGGCTGATGAACGCGACGACAACGGGAATCGGAATTTCGCGGCTGGGGCAGATCGCGATCAACGCGCACGACGTGGATCGCGCGGCCGCGTTCTATGCGGATGTTTTAGGACTGAAGCTGCTGTTCAAGGCTCCGCCGGGACTGGCGTTCTTCGATTGCGGCGGGGTGCGGCTGATGCTGACGCGGCCGGAGAAGCCGGAGTTTGACCATCCCGGATCGATTTTGTACTTTGCCGTTCCCGACATTCATGCGGCGCACGGGAGGATGAAAGAGAACGGGGCGCGCTTCGAGGACGAGCCGCACCTTGTCGCGCGGATGCCGGCGCACGATTTGTGGATGACGTTCTTTCGCGACTCGGAGAATAATCTGATGGGGCTGATGAGCGAAGTTCCGCATGCGGCATAGGAACAGTGAACAGTGAGCAGTGGCTAGTGAGCAGTGGTCAGTGAGAGCGAGGCTTTGTGCTTAGTGCACCGCTCGCGTGTGACGATACATCCGGCGGAGAATTCGGGGAACCGAACATGCTCGTGAAACGACTCGGTGGTCTTCTGGCCTTGTTCTGTTTGAATGTTGTGCTGACATTGGCGCAGGCTGGTGATCCAGAACTGGTGGCCGGACGGAAACTGCTCGAAGAAGGCCGCACCACGCTGGCCGACAAGGCGCTCAACGATGCGCGCGACTCTCTGCTCAAGCTCACGCAGAAAAATCCCGGCAATGCAGTTTACTTTTATGAGCTGGCGCGGGTGGACTACTACCGCTGCAATGCCGCCGATGTGCGCGGCGACAAGAAGGCGGCTGAGGGCGCGCTGGACCAGGCGCTTAGCGAGGCCCAGCAGTCGTTGAAGCTCGATGACCGCTCGGCGGTTGCGCACAGTCTGCTGGCTGATATCTATGGCAGGCGCATTGGACTGGGGCGTGGGTTCATGCTGGGAGCGCGCCTGGGACCGAAGGTGGCGGCTGAGAACAAGCGGGCGCAAGAGCTGGATGGAAACAACCCGCGGGTGCTCGCCAGTCTGGGCCGGCAATATCTTCATGCGCCCAAAATGTTCGGTGGCGATCTGGATAAGGCCATCGCCAGTTTTCAAAAGTCACTGCAGTTCGATCCGAAGGGTGATGAAACCTATATCTGGCTGGCCATCGCATACCGGAAGAAGGGCGATGAAGCCGCCGCGAAGCCGGCGCTGGATGAGGCTTTGCGGCTGAATCCGCGCAGCGTGTTTGCGCAGAGCACGAAAGGGGGTAAGACAGTGGCCAGTGGTCAGTGATCAGTGGTCAGTAAGAATAAAGACTTTAGCGATCACTGGCCACTGGCCACTGGCCACTGACCACTGATCCCCTGCTATCATCGCTGGTGGAGATTTCACGCAGTATGCAGGACATGGAAGACGACGAGATTCCTTTTATTTCCGGAACAGGAGAAGGACTCATGGAAGAAGGACCGGCCTTGCACGCGGGCGCGCGCCGCAACGAAGATATTGCACTCGATCTGATGAAATTTGTTGCCATGACCACGGGATATGGCAGGACCGCGAGCAGCGGTGGCGTCGGTTTCTCGGGCGGAGGCGCGGCCGCCAAGCCTGAGGACTACGCGGCGCACTTGTTGGAGCTGTATGGGAAGTGTCTGGGCGCGGTGGCAGGAAAGAAGTAACAGGGGTAACTGGCAGCGGACAAACCCTTCCGTAATCTCCTCGCCGGGCTGGGCACGTCAGATACTAGACCCAGCATGGATTCTCTCCCCCCAAAGCAGCCTGCTCCGCGGGCGCCGAGAGCGCATTTTGCCGAGCCCACTCCGGCGGTTCTGCGACTCAAAGATGGCCGCCGTGTCGCCGGCAACTTGAAAGTCGTGTCCCTGACTGGAGGCTTGCTCTCCGTCGCTCATGCCGTCGACGCCGGGTGCAATGCCAAGGTGATGTTTCTGACGAAGGCCGGGATGGTGCTGGGCTCCGCGGAGATGCTGAACCCGATATCCAGCAGCCTGCAGGCCTTTCGCTTCGTTGCCCTGCACAGCGACGACCAACACAGGTTGAAAACCGCAATTCAGCGCTTCGTCGACCACAACCGCAGCGACCAAAGCCAGATCGAACGCTCGCGAGCCTGGTGAACGGGCGACGCTCCTTCCCGGAAAGTTTATTCCTGGGCGTGTACTTGATTCCCAACTGATCGAACAAAAAGGGTAAGGACTGGCGCGAAGGCAAACTACCTGTGGATTTCCGCTTTCAGGCAGCACCCCTTGATCGCAGAGGTCGCTGAGAACGGCCGCAGAGAGCGCTGAGCAAAAAGAAGAAAAAACCGCGACCCATGAGTCGCGGTTCTTTATGTCGATTTTGCTTAGCGACGGCCTTTCTTGGCTTTCTTCTTTGTTTTCTTGGCCGGCTTGCGTGCTGCTTTCTTCTTGGCTTTCTTGGCTGGCTTCCTGGCTGCTTTTTTCTTTGCCTTCTTGGCTGGCTTCTTGGCCGCCTTTTTCTTAGCGGGTTTCTTGGCCGCTTTCTTTTTCGCGGCGGGTTTGCTGCTGCCTCCTCCGCCTCCGCCGGTGGGAGCGGGCTTGGGGGAAGGCTTGGGTTTGGGGGCAGGAGGCGGAGGAGCGGCGACCGGTTCCCGTTCATTTATCTCAGGTTCCGGCGTGCCGGGCTCTTCTTCTTCCTCCTCTTCCTCTTCGAAGTCTTCTTCGAGCGACTCGGTGTAGGCTCCGCTGTCGCCGAATTCGTCGTCTTCTTCACGTCCATAGAGCGTGGGATCGTAAAACGTCATTGCTCCTCCTGATCTTGATCTTTGTGGCCGCCCGCTGCGGAAACAACACGCCCGGGCTGCGGGCACGAGAGAATTTAAAAGACCACCGGAACTTCTGCTGGAACGGCGCGCGATTATAGCACGACGTTTAGTGCAGCCTGCAAGGACTCTGGATACTCCTGACTGCTGCTTATCCTGTTATCACAGCGGACGGGTGGAGGGGAAGCAGAATCGCAAAGAGCGGGCTTCGGGCTTCAGTTGGCGGCGGAAAACCTTTATGCGGAGACAGGTTGGTAGTTTCCCAAATTCAGCAACCACAAAGGGCACGAAGGTACACCAAGGAGCGAATTCCGGGGATTTCCTTCGTGTTCCTTTGTGCCTTCGTGGTTAATCGGGTACTCGCCACGCCCCCGGGCTCTCCTACTTAAGCGTCTTGACGAATTCGGCGACAGCCTTGGCGTGGTCAACCGAGAGGCTGGCCAGGGGTTTCTTGTGGGGTGGTTTCCTGGCGTCGTTGCCCTTGGTGAGCATGTCGGCGATTTGATCTGCGGTCAGGGTCGTACCTTTTAGGGCGGGACCGATTTTTCCCTCACCCTCGGGGCCATGACAGGTCGCGCACTTGGCCTTAAAGATGGACGCTCCGTCCTGTGCGAAGGCGGGTTGGAGTAAGACGAAAGTCAGGGTGATGGCAAGAATCAGAGTGTTCGGAGTGCAAAGTCTCATGAGACCTCCCTAGATAATCGAAATTACTGGTTGGGGCCCGAGGGTTGTGGGCATTGTATCCCCGTGCTGAACGGAGAGTCGAATGGCCGTCGGCGGTGTCCTGCGGAGATTCGAGGCTAACGCCAAGCCGGGAATGACGTAGCGAAGGGGATTACTCGACGGGATGAATACTGGCCCGCGATATTCGCAACTTCCAGACTCCGTTTGTTCTGGTGAAGATATGAGTGGTGTCTTCGTGGGCGACATTGCCGTTCTCTTTGGCGGTGTATATCTTGACGTAGGCCGCGACGGCAGTATCGCCCAGGATGTAGATGTGCATGTCCTTGGTCTCGGTGGAGTAGGGAGGAGCCTGGCCGGCATGGGCCCGGAAGTTCTTCAGAAGATCGGCCTTACCCGGTCCAATGCCGTGAGGCGTCAGGTTCACGTAATCGTCGGCCAGGACTCGGTCAATTATGGCGGGGTCCGTTTCTTTTTCGGCGCTGACGAAGTCGGCTTCGATCTGCTCGATAGCTTGAGTGTCGGATTGCTGACGAGTGGCGGCGGTGCAGGGAGGGGGAGACGGTTGGCCCTGAGCGAAGGCGGCGACGGGGGAGAGCAAGATCATTGAGAGGAGCATGGCAGATCGCATCGAGACCTCCAGAGGGAGCTGAGATGGTTGAGGAATGATCGAGACGGGTGTTCTTGCGCGGGAATTTTACAGGCTGTCCTCTTCGGCGGTAGGAATCAACAAGGTGGACGAAAAATCCGGTGCCGTCCCCTGCGGGGACTCAACTTCCTTGCGCCGCTGACCCAGGGACTTACGTCCTGGGCTAACGAATGCCGCCGCCTTCGGCGGCTGTAGCGGTTGAACTCGGACGAACACGGTAACCACCAACGGGGTAACAACGAACAGAGCAACTGGGTTAGCGGGCCTGCTGGACGATCAGGATCATGCCAGGGCGGAGGATGCCGACGTCGTGATTGTTGCGTTTGAGGGTGTCGACGCTGGTCTTGTAATAGGTCGCGATGGAGTAAAGGGTTTCGCCGCTTTTTACTTTGTGGCGAACAACCGTGGGCCCGGCTGCTGACGAATCCGCGCTCGGTTCGGCGGGTTTGGAGCCTGATTTCCCTGTGCTTGCGGTCTGCCCGGTCTTGCTGCGCTTCGGGGATTTGCTGGAATGCGACGAAGCGGACTCGGCAGTCGGCGTAATCGGCAGGTGCAAGGCTAGAACCCTGCGTCCGCGGAGGCTGTCGCCGCGCAATCCATTCCAGCGGCGGAGCATTTGCGGCGAGACGCCGAAGTTCTCGGCTACGCTTTGGACTGTGTCGCCTGAGTGAACTCTGTACCGCGTGATGCGTCGGGCATAGGTCGCCGTGTCGCTTACGTGTTTGCCGGGCGCGATGGGAATAATCACCTTGGCATCGCTTTCGAGTTCGGCGCCGTCGAGATGATTGGCTTGCACGATGGACTTAACCGGAATGCGATACGTACGGGACAGGGAAGCGAGCGTGTCGCCGGAATGCACCGTGTGATAGCGCCACCAGAGGCGCATGTCGGTGGGGATGGCGGCGATCGCGGTCTGGTATTGATCCTTAGTTCCCGCGGGCAGATGCAATTCGAATTTTCCTTCGCGCGGTGTGGTCAGGCGCAACAGGCTGGGATTCAAATCCTGCAACTCGGCCTGGGTTGCGCCTACGCATTGGGCGACCAGGCGGAGATCGACCGGGTAATTGATGGTCACGGAGTCGAATTTTGCGGGCTCATCCATCGAGACGTCGTCGAACCCGTATTGCGACAGGTTCTTGGTCATGATGGTGACGGCGATAATGATTGGAACGTAGTTGCGCGTCTCCTTGGGCAGCACGTTGCGGCGGTAGAGCTCCCAGAAGTCGGCGTAGCCGGTGCGCTTCACGGCGGCCTGCACTCTTCCCGGGCCGGAGTTATAGGCGGCCATCGCCAGATACCAGTCCCCGAACTGGTTGTACAGGTCTTTCAGGTGACGGGCGGCGGCGCGAGTGGACTTTTCGGGGTCCTGGCGATCGTCGACATACATGTTGTGGGACAGGCCATATCCTCGGGCGCGGCTTGCCATGAACTGCCAGATACCGCGCGCGCCTACGCGCGAGACGGCGAGCGGGTGAAATCCGGATTCGGCTTGCGCCAGGTAGATCAGATCCTGCGGAACGCCTTCTTCCTTCAGTATCGGCAGCATCGTGTTGCGATAGCGGCCGGAGCGGGCGAAGGCGCGCTCGAAGGTGCCGCGTCCACGATTGGAAAAGTAGCTGATGTAGCCGGCGACCTGGTCGGTCATCATGAGCGGCAGGTCGGAGCGGGTCGACTTGATTTCGGCTTGAGCCTTGGCCTTCACGTTGGCGTCGGCGGTGGGTGGAGTCATTTCGTTGGGCTCGTCGATCGGGGCGGGCTCGGATTTCTGCTGTTGGGCGTCAGCTTCTCCGCCCAGGCCGTTGCTGGTCAGGTTCCCGAGGTCGAGGCGGTTCACACCTTCAACGATGCGGTCGAATTCTTTCTCCAGGCGCTCGTCGGAGCGGACGTCGAGGTTGTTGCCCAACAGCGCGTTGAAGGCTTTGTCGAAATCCTGTTTGGCGGCGTCGGGCTTGCCGGCCTGATAGTTGGCCACGCCTGCCTGGTAGTCTTTCTCGACGCGGGCGATTAGATCCGCGACCGGGTCGGGCTGGGGCGGTGCGGGAACTGCGCTGGGACTGGGCTCTTGAGCTTGGGCTTGCGGCGCAGGCGCATTCGACTGGGCCTGTGCCGGGTTCGGAGCTTTGACCGGCGTGGTGTTCGGGTCTGGAGCAGCGGTCTTCAGCGCCGGGGCGCTCGCCGGGGGCAGAAGCGGGGCACGTTTCTGCGCAGTCTGGCAGGCGCCGACCGTCAAGATCAGAGAGGCGAGAACGGCGGTTCGAACATAGAGCTTTGCAAATCGCATATTTCTCTATGGGTTAGCTGCCTCTCCCAGGATGAAGTCGGGGAATTCTACCAAAAATCGTACCGGGCTGCCGGGGTATGGTCAATGCCGAAAAGGGACAGGCGAGATTACTTTCGGCACCAGACCCCCTTAGTTACTACAAGCCTACTTTCAGACGCTACCGACGTCGTAATGGTTTGAAGCAAATCGACGTCGGACCTCGGACTTCTGACCTCGGACCTCGGACGTCGGACCTCGGACTTCTGACTTCGGACTATGGAAACCGACTGACGGATACATCACGTCGAAGGTCCGAGGGCCAAGGTCTGAGGTCCGACGTCCGACGTCCGAGGTCCAGAGCGGTTCATATCCGAAAATAGTCCGGGCGCCAGTTTTGGATCGACTTCTTGATGTCGGAGCGCGACAACTTTTCGTTCAGGGCGCGCTCGACCAATCCGGGGACTTCCACGTCCGAGGCAAAGCGGATCGCGACGAGCTGCGCCTCGGTCAGCTCCGGGATACGAGAGCGCAAGGGTTCTGACAACAGCGTGGCCAGGCGCAGACGTTCTTCCAGGCGTATGATGCGGTCCTGATTCCGCAGGGCATAGAGGCGAATCTTGAAGGTCGCGACCAGGAAGGCGGTCGCCAGCAAAATCAGCAAAAACGCGTGGATGTTTTCGCGAAGGTCGCCTGCCCGCGCGTTGTCCGCGAAATGGTATACGAAATGGATGATCGACATGACCAGTCCCAGCGCAAAGACCGGGATCAAGAAGAAGTGAAACAGGGGATCGAAGCGCGCGTGGTTAGCGAACGTCTGGGGAGGCTTCTCGGCCATGTGGAATCTCCTCTTGGGAAGGCGCAAGTGTAACAAAGCCGGCGAAATGGGGGCATTGGTTGCTGAATGAGGGCAGCGTCTTGAGGATGCACGTCAGACGCGCGACGTACTTCGCGGGAAGAAGGGCTGTTCGGAGTTATCCGTATAATTCGTTGCTGGAGGTGGCGGCGATGCGCCGAAGGACTGGGATTGCATTTGTTCTTGTGTTGTTGTGCGGGCTGGCTGGGGCTCAGGCGCCGGCAATTGGCGACTACACCAAGCTGGCAGCTCAGGGCGACTTTGTGGCGCGGAACTTCAAGTTCCACACGGGGGAGACGCTGGCGGAGTTGCGTCAGCACTACGCCTCGTGGGGAACGGCGCGGCGCAATGCTGCCGGCGAGATTACCAACGCTGTGCTGCTGCTGCACGGGACTTTGGGGGACGGGATCGGCTGGGGGCATGCTTCAGCGGAAAGCCCGAACATCCATCCGTTGCTGGGGCCGGGTCGGGCGCTTGACGCGGGTGAGTACTACGTTATCGCTCCGGACTCGATTGGCGCGGGCAAGACGTCGAAGCCGAGCGACGGGATGCGCATGAAGTTTCCGCACTACAACCTGGAAGACATGGTGGCGGCGGAGCGGTTACTGGTGGAGCATTTGGGGGTGAAGCACCTGGTGGCCGTGGTGGGCGCGTCGATGGGGGGTCGCCAGACCTGGCAGTGGGGCGTGCAGTATCCGGAGTTCATGGATGCGCTGGTGCCGATGGTGTCTTCTCCGTTTCCGAATGCGGGCAGGCGCGGCGTGATCGACTTTTTGCCCGAGGCCATCATCAAAGCCGATCCTGCGTGGAAGGAAGGGAACTACGACAAGAATCCCGACGGAGCGCGGCTCGCTGATCTGACCTACTCGATCTTTCTGGAGACTCCGACGTTGCTGCAGGAGAAGATGCCCACGCGCGAGGATACGGAGAAGTGGGTGCGGGAAGGGCGCGGAGATTTCGGTTGGCCGGATGCGAATGACTTCATCTACATGATGGAACTCAGCAACGGATTCGATGCCTGGGCGCAGCTGGATCGTATTCACTGCCCGGTGCTTATCATCAACATGGCGGGTGACAACATGGTGCCGGTGGAACTCCGCGACGCGGAGAAGGTCACAGCCCGGCTGAAGAATGCGACCTACCTTGAGGTGAAGGAAGAAGCCAAGTACGGGCATGGGGCGCGGGGACGCACGGTAACCATCTGGGGACCGAAGTTGCGCGATTGGCTGAAGCAGGTGCAGGCTGGGAAGTAGGTCGCTGGTGGCGCAGCACAGATGATAAAGCGCATGGGGAAGAAATAAAGTTTCCCGCTGGAGTCACTCCGCAAGGTAGAGGAATCCAAAACAATCATGAAAGCCATTCAAGTCAAGCAGGTGGGTGGGCCGGAAGTGATGGAACTGGTGGAGTTGCCGGTTCCGCAGCCGAAGCCGAATGAGGCGGTGGTGAAGCTGGCCGCTTCGGGCGTGAACTTTATTGATTGTTATCACCGCGAAGGACGGTACAAGGCTCCGCTGCCTTTCGTGCCGGGACAAGAAGGCGCCGGGGTTGTTACCGCGGTGGGCACGGAGGTGCGGTCGGTCAAGGTTGGGGACCGTATGGCCTGGGCGGGACTGCTGGGAGCCTATGCGGAGTATGCGGCCGTGGCGGCGGATCGGCTGGTTCCGATTCCTTCCGGAGTGAGCGATCAGCAGGCCGCGGCGGCGATGCTGCAGGGAATGACTGCGCACTATCTTCTGCACGACACTTATCCGCTGAAGCGTGGAGAGACGGCATTGGTGCAGGCAGCCGCCGGCGGCGTGGGGTTGCTGCTGGTGCAGATGGCGCACAACATTGGAGCGCGGGTGATTGGGACGGTTTCGAGCGAGGAGAAGGCGAAGCTGGCGCGCGAGGCCGGGGCGGATGAGATCATTTTGTACACGCAAGCGGACTTTGAGGCGGAGACGAAGCGGCTTACTGGCGGCAAGGGCGTCGACGTAGTGTACGACTCGGTGGGTAAGACTACATTCGATAAGGGCCTCAATATCCTGCGACCACGCGGGATGATGGCGCTTTTCGGCGGGTCGAGCGGGGCAGTGCCGCCGTTTGATCTGATCATTCTGTCGCAGAAGGGGTCGCTGTTTCTGACCAGGCCTTCGTTGACGCACTACATCGCGACCCGTGAAGAATTGATGGCGCGATCAGGCGCGGTGTTTGGGATGATTGCGGCGGGAAAGCTCAAGTTGCGGATCGAGCATATTTATCCGCTGGCTGAGGCGCAGAGAGCGCATCGGGATTTGGAAGGCCGGAAGACTACGGGGAAATTGCTGCTGATTCCGTAGGACGGTGTGGCGCGGGCGCCTCGCCCGCGCAATGCCGGCGCAAGCAAACAAACTCACAGCCAGCCGGGCTTTGCCCAGGGCTGGACAGCCGAGGCGGCTGTCCCCACATGAGCCGTTGCGCTTCTAGTTGTTGGCCCCCTGTTAGCGGCTGCGACTGTAATCACGAGCATAAGACGGTACTTCTTTTCCGGGATCGAGGCGCGGGTCATTGATTGGCGCTCCCGTCTTCACTTCCAAAGGCACGACTCCAGCCCAGGTGGGAAATGCGTAATCTTCCTCGTCATCGATGGGCGGGCCGGTGCGGACTTTCGCTGAGAACTCTTCGATAGGGAGCCGCAAGACTGAGGTGGCTTTCAGTTCGCGTTCGTTCGGTCGGCGAGCGTCGTCCCAGCGGCCGGGGATGATGTGTTCGGAGAGCAGGCGGAGAGCTTCGAGTTTTTCTGCTGGGTATTCAACCAGCGTCGCCTTGCCCAGGATGACTACCGAACGGTAATTCATGGAGTGATTGAAGACGGAGCGGGCGAGCACGAGTCCGTCGAGCAGTGTGACCGTCACGCACACGGGCACACTCTCCTTCAGCTGGCGCAGCATGCGGCTGGCGGCGGAGCCGTGAATGTATAGGTTCGCGTCCTTGCGTCCGTAGGATGTGGGAATCACGAAGGGGTGCCCGTCGGCGACGAAGCCGACGTGACAGAGGAAGCCTTCGTCGAGGATGCGATAGACGGTTTCACGATCGTAGACGCCGCGGTCGGACTCGCGGACGACACGGGTCCGGGGCGTGGGGGTGAAGGGTTGGGACATTTGGGATGAACTCCGGGCAAGCGCCAAGGATGGATGAAACAAGAGTTTAACACCGGTGATCGGACCTCGGACTTCGGACCTTCGACTTCTGACTTCTGACTTCTGACTTCGAACCTTCTCCTTGGCTGGCTTACATCGCCCTGGCGTGCAGTCTGCGCGACGGTTGTTCTTACGCTGAAGTCGGAGGTACGAGGTCTGAGGCCCAGGTGTGAACGTCAACCTAGCCACTGTGGATTTCGATACGTGCCGTCGAAATCGTGGCTGATCTTGTAGCGCTCGAACTCTCCCTTGCCGGCGGCGGGCGCGGTCTTTGCAAGTAGTGTGGCAACTTCTTCGGAGCTCATCGGCCTGAAGCTGCGCGCCGCGTCCAGGGCCTGCTGCAGGATGTTCATGGAATCACATCCGGTGATTACTACGCTGGTGGGGAGGTTCATGGCGTAGTGCAGACATTCGATCGGCGTTGCGGTCTTGCTGTTGAGAATGATCTTGTCGCCCATCGGCTTCATACCCAGAACTCCGATCCCGTGCTTGACGAGAACGGGCAGAACTTTTTTCTCGAAGCTGTTGAAGTGCGCGTCCATCACGTTGAGCGGCATTTGCACGGCGTCGAAGGTGAACTGGTGCGCGAACGCCGTCTCGAGCATCTTGAGATGGATGTCGGGACTCTTGTGACCGGTGAATCCGATGTAACGCACTTTCCCTTGCTTCCTGGCTTCGAGCACGGCTTCCATGCCGCCGCCGCTGGCGAAGATGCGGTCGGGATCGGTATCTCGAATCACTTCGTGAAATTGCAACAGATCAATGCGGTCGGTCTGCAGGCGGCGCAGTGATTCGTCTAGTTGCTGCAACGCTGCTTTTTTCGTCCGCCCATCGATCTTGGTCATGAGGAATGCCTTCTGGCGGTAGCCGTCGCGCAAGGCCTTGCCCATGCGGATTTCGCTCTGGCCGTCGTTGTAGTCCCAGCAGTTGTCGAGGAAGCTGATGCCGCTGTCCAGGCCGGTGCGGATGATGCGAATGCTCTCTTGCTCATCGGACTGCATGCCGAGGTGGTAGCCGCCGAGGCCGACCATCGAGATTTTCTCGCCGGAGCGGCCGAGCGTGCGGGTGGGAACGGCGGCGTCGGAGGCGTGCGCGAGGTTCTTGCTGAGAGAGGTCATTAGTGTGGTGGCTGCGGCGGTCTTGAGGAAATTTCTGCGGTCCATGACGGGCACTCCATGATATTCAGAGTCCGCTGGCGCGGATGAGGTTGCAGGAATTTGTGGCGGGTGGAAAGAGATTCGGAGGCCGCAACGCGGGCAGTTGTTAGGACTCCGGATCACGGAGTCCGGACAGGAGCAGATGGCTTAAAAGGGTTGTGCCGTTTGCCGTGAATGCTGGCGATTCGCGCGAGATCCCTTCGACTTCGCTCAGGGCAGGCTCTTCGCTCCGCCTGAAGAACGGCTACGCTCAGGATGACGTCCTGCTAAAAAGCTAATAAGAGGCTCGGCGGAACCCAAACTGCACCCACGAACAGATTCGTTTCTACCAGTTCAGCTTCATAGCGAACTGGAACTGGCGCGGATCGTAGGCAGAGGTGGCTTGGCCGGCATTGGTGAACAGTGGGCTGACGGCGGCCACGTTGTAACGGTTCGCAATGTTGAACATGTCGGCGATCAGATCCATGTTGAGGCGCTCGCCGAAATAAATGCGCTTGGACACGCGAAGATCGTCGAAGACAGTCCAGGGTGACAGGCCGGCGTTGCGACCGAGATTGCCGTCGAGGGACAGCAAGGTCCCGTCAAAGCCGGAGATGCACGGCTCCTGAAATACTCCGGTGGGAGATGCTTTCGAATTGACCGGGTTGTTTCCCTGAAGGGTACATGCGGGGTTGACGAAAGTATTGGGGCGTCCGGTCAGCGATGACAACTGGAGGTTGTTGCCATTGCCGGTGATGATATTGAAAGGGCGCCCTGAGGCGAATTCGATCAACGGGGCGAAAGTCCAGTTGCTGAGGAACTTGCCTCCGAATCCATCGCCACCGAGTTTGCCCGTCTGGTAAACACCACTAAAAACGAAACGATGGCGCTGATCAAAGAGCGACGTGGAGCGATCCAGGCTTGGATAGTAACTGTCCTGTGGGGTGAGCGTGGACTGCAGATCGGTAGAATCGTCGATGGCGTGTGACCAGGTGTACGACGCGAGAAATTCGTAGTGGTTGCTGAACCGCTTTCGCAGGTTGGTGGTGAAGCCGTGATAGATGGAACTGCCGTTGGAGTAGTTGGCGTCCATGTCGCCGAAAGGCACGCAATTGGAGTAGTCGAACGTGGTTGGCGCCGGATTGCAGTTG
>WNEZ01008085.1_pt1 | contig 18139 bp, 14 predicted proteins | sample 5400521 | NCBI WGS metagenome assembly WNEZ01 (sample SAMN13153339, study PRJNA577476) | soil metagenome | isolation source: 120 cm saprolite under Douglas fir tree site 2 hole 1 replicate 1 | place: USA:California | collected 2015-04-18
AAAAGTATAGACTTCTGATCTGCGGCGAACCCGAATCGGGCATTCGCGTACCTTCTTCATTTTCCGGGCACAAGTTCCAAGTGAGAATTATCCGAGCCGCTCACTGGCACACTGCCGTCCCCAGTAGACCGGATTGGAATGTGTCCTGTTGCTTGATACCCAATGTGTCCATCCACATCGGCATACACCGCATTCTGTGAGGGTGAATCCCAGGTGGAAAGCGCCCGGCGAAACTCATCCCAGTTCTGCGCCGAGTCTACGTCAAAAAAGGGATCGCGCAGCGAGTCGTAGAGCGTCCAACGCAGCGCAAGCTTCCGCGACTCGCCGGGAACCAGTTCCGTAATGATCGGACCGTGCTGTGTCAGAGTGACATCTACCGTGACATCAGGTCTGTTCTTGACGTGGATCACCTCTTCACGATGTTCCGGGGTGCGCCAACCTTGAGGGGTCAGATATTGATCAGCCTTGTTGAAAGTTTCGACGTAAATGTCTTCGACAGTCGGACCAACGTTGGTAAATCCCCACGCAATCCGCTGGTTGTGTCCTACCGTCAGAAATGGCATACCGGGCAGGGTTACCCCGGCCACATCGAAGTTTCCGCATCGCAGGTGAGCTTCATACCAGAGATTGGGCATCTGGTGACCAAGGTGCATATCGTTCGAGAGCAGCGGTTTTCCTGCCACTGTGCGCTGGCCAGAAACGACCCAGTTATTCGAGCCTGGCACCAGAAGGTAATCATCGCCAGTTTGCTGAGAAGAGTGAATCGGGGATGCCGAGGTTTCGCGCTCTCCTGAAATTTTACCGCCGGACCGGTTATTCTCCTCGTCGTCTTGCCGCTCACGCTGCATGCGGCGCAAGTTGGCGGTAGGCGGCCGGTCTCGCCAGGAAGAATTCACGTACAGATCAGCCGTAAGGTCGGGCCCAAGCTTGGCTAGAATTGTTTCTCGCGTCAACGCCTCCCGATACGGTCCGTTGTTGAGGTCCTGCACCAAGCGTGCACCTATTAACAGAGAGTCCTCGACCGTCCACGGGCGCGACGCGTAATGAAGCAGCCGAAATTCAATTGGCAACCGGTCGCGGGATGATTGAATGCAGGCGTTCACCCCTCGTGCGTACGCTTCAAAGAAAGAGCGATCGCGCGGCGAAATTGTTTCCGCTGCGTGGCGGGCGACGTTGCGCAGTCCAAGAATGCGTTGCTCTCGATCATGCTTGATAAAGTCTCGGCCGAGAATCTCAGCAATCTCTCCGGCTGCGAACCGTCGCATCACGTCCATTTGCCAAAGCCGGTCTTGCGCGGTTACATAACCCTGGGCGAAGAAGAGGTCCTCGAGAGATGCCGCCTCGATGGTAGGTACTCCGTGGCTGTCGCGAATAACAGAGACAGGTGCAGAAAGACCCTGAACGATAATCTTGCCGCCCAGCTGGGGTAGTGCAGACCGTGCCTCGAAATACAGCCAGGCCATGACACTTAGAATAATCGCGAAGAACAGCAAGACCACCACCAAGATACGAATGGACCAACGAGGGCGTCTAGAAGTGGGGGCAGGTACCGTTGTAGTTGCCATGAGAAGGCTCGATTCTATGGGTCATCAGCGGGTAAAACAATGCATGGAATGAGGGCGGCGAAAAAAATACACTATTGGGATAGCATTCTTGGCGAGCTTGTGAAAGCCCAGTATCATGACGTAGGGACCGGCGGCGAGTACGGTCACGTTATGGCTCGTCACATGATTCAGATTGACGGGTTGCGGAGGATTGCACAAGAAAACGTTGCATGATTCGCCGCACTTTAGAAAGCCGTTAAGAAGCGCGATGCCGATCGTCTGTTCCCAATGCGGTGCGCAAATGCCGGACAACTCGGTTTTCTGTCCAGCTTGTGGTCGGAATTCTTCCCCGCCGGCACCGGTTAGGGATGAAGCGCCCGTGCTCAATGACAAGCTTGTGGGTGTGATCGCGTACTTTACTTTTATCCCACCTGTCGTACTCCTCTTGATCGAGCCTTTTAAGAACAATCGGTTTATCCGCTTTCACGCCTTTCAGTCCATTTTTTTGACGATTGCGGCTCTCGCCCTCTGGCTGGCGCTGCGCCTGGCGTTTGTTGTATTCGCATTGATCCCGGTGATCGGACATTTGCTGACGCTCTTGTTTGCTATGATTTTCACATTAGGCTTGTTTGTTCTTTGGATTTTGCTGCTGGTAAAGGTACTGCAAGGCGAGAAGTTCAAACTTCCCTTGATTGGCGATTTGGCCGAACGGCAAACGGATCTCGTCTAACCGATACTCGCGTGTATGGTTCCGTTTGCTGTGGGCAATCGGTTCTATTACCTTCCGCGCGACCATGGGGGGCAGTGGTGCTATCGCCGGATCGTGCGCAAAATTCAACGATTGGGGGAAATATGGCTTTCTGCAGCTCGTGTGGAACGCAAATTCCACAAGGATCGTCGTTGTGCCCGGCGTGCCGATCCGCCGCCCCAGCGGCAGCAGCATCCGCGCAGGGAACCGTCGGCGGCATAAATGAGAATATAGCCGGCATGTTGGCCTATGTGAACATTATTCCCGCCATCGTTTTTCTGGTGGTGGGACCGTTTGACAAGAACCGTTTCGTGCGCTTCCATGCCTTCCAGATGATTTTTCTTGTGGTAGCCTGGATCGCGCTTTGACTTGCGCTTGGCATCGTGGTTCACATTCCATTCCTGGGCTGGGCGACCGTCCTGATGTTGACGGCGCCTGAACCACGCAATTCCGCTCCATGGCGGTCCGAGAACATTTAGGGTGCCTGCTTCGCGCTTGACAGAACTCCTCTGAGATGGCATCTCTATTTACTTTTGCTCTTTCGCAAAGTGTCAAGTCAGAGGAATCAGACTGTGCTATCGCGTCGGGAAGGCTATTGAGTGCGAGTACGGGTGTTCTACCACGATAAGTGCTTTGATGGAGCGTCTTCGGCTGCGCTCTTTTCCCGGTTTTACAGGGAGCGCATTCGTAACGATGTGAAATTCGTTTACAGTGGACTGCTGCACCGCGCCGGCGCCCTTTTCAAGGAGTCAGATTTTGATGGCGACGAGAACGCGATTGTGGACTTCAAGTATTCCAGTTCCCCGAAAATCACATGGTGGTTTGACCACCACGAGAGCGCTTTCCTGACGCCGGCCGATGCTGCCCATTTTGAGCAGGACCAGAGCAACAAAAAATTCTACGATCCGGATTTCAAGTCGTGTACCATTTTCATCGCCGCCATCGGCGAACAGCGTTTCGGATTCAACCCCGCGCCGGTGGCGGATTTAGTGCACTGGACTGACATCGTCGATGGCGCTTTGTATCCCGATGCCAAGACGGCGGTGGAAATGAAAGCGCCCGCGATGAAGCTGACCATGATCATCGAGTCAACCCAGGATCCGGGCTTTATTCCACGACTGATCCCACTGCTGGTAAAGGAACCACTGTCGCAGGTTCTGCAAGAGCCATTCGTCGCATCGCTGCTGCCGCCGCTCATCAAGCGCCACGAGGTATCGGTCAATATTCTGGAGCAGAGAACCGAAGCGAAAGATGGCGTTGTATATTTCGATGTTACCGACCAGGACCTTGAGGGCTACAACAAATTCATTCCTTACTACCTCCATCCCGACTGCGTCTACAGCGTCGGGCTTAGCAAGAGCAGCTTCCGGGTCAAGGTTTCTGTCGGCTCAAATCCATGGGCCAGGGCGGAACGCCTGGTTAATCTAGCCAGGATCTGCGAGCGCTATGGTGGCGGAGGGCATGCTCGCGTGGGCGCCATTTCTTTTGATGTCAAGCAGAGCGAGGCCGCTCGTCAAGCCGCCCGAGAGATCGTAGACGAACTGCGCGCCAGCATGCGTGGACAGCGGGCCGGGACTCCAGAGCGAAAATAACAGTTGCCCCCACGACGTCCAAAGATAAGCTATCCTGAGACGAGAGGACCCCTGAGACAAGCTATCCTCGTGCACGGGTAACTCAGCCAGAATTTTGAATTGTCATGCTCCATATCCCCCGCCTTCAAACCCATACGATTCATGACCCTCACTGGAAAGGGCTGCGGGCAGTCGCCTTGCTGGAATTTGCCAAGGGAGTCATCGTAGTACTGGCGTATTTCGGGCTCATCTCACTGGTGCATCGCGATCTGTGGGAGGTTACCGAGAGCATGCTTGAGGTCCTGCATATTGATCCCGACCGCTACATCGGGCAAGCCTTCCTCTATTTAGCAGACCGAATTACAGACATGAAGTGGTGGACCATCGCGGCCGTTGTGGCTGCATACACCAGCTTGCGTTTCGTCGAAGCCTACGGGTTGTGGAGGGCACGAGCGTGGGCGGAATGGATAGCCCTCGTTTCCGGAAGCTTTTATCTACCCTTCGAGATTTATGAACTGGCTCGCAAACCCACCCTTCTTCACGGTGCCGTTCTTCTCATCAACATTGTGATCGTCCTCTATATGCTGTATTTGCGCACTTGGGGCCGCACGGAGGAGCGCCCACAGTACCAGCCAGGAGATTAGTGCCAGCGCCTGGAGTCTGCGGCAGAGTTAGCTTTGCCCGCCCAACTCCCGCACAATGTTACCTACAAATGATTTGGCATCGCCAAACAGCATCAATGTTCTATCAAGATAGTAAAGAGGGTTGTCTATTCCGGCGAATCCGGGGCTCATACCACGCTTGATGACCATTACCGTGCGGGCCTTGTCTACATCAAGAATCGGCATACCGAAGATGGGGCTGCTCGAGTCGGTTCGCGCGCTGGGATTCGTAACATCGTTGGCGCCGATGACCAGAGCAACATCTGTTTGAGGAAAATCGCCATTGATCTCATCCATGTCGAGCAGGCGGTCGTAAGGAATATCCGCCTCGGCAAGCAAAACATTCATGTGACCGGGCATGCGGCCGGCCACGGGATGGATAGCGAACCGTACCTCTACTCCTCGTTTGGAGAGACTATCGTAAAGTTCTCGTACCTTGTGTTGCGCCTGGGCGACCGCCATACCATAACCTGGGACCACGACAACTTTATTCGCTGCGGACAAAATCGCCGCCGCTTCTTCCGCGGTCGCGCTGCGTACCGACTTCGCTTCCTGATCCGTTGCTGCAGAGGTCTGCACCTGACCGAAAGCTCCAAAGAGAACATTGGTGAACGACCGGTTCATCGCCTTAGACATGATGACGGAGAGAATGAGACCTGAAGATCCGTCGAGTGCGCCGGCAATGATGAGGAGCTTGCTGTCCAGTACGAAACCCATCGCCGCAGCGGAAAGTCCCGCGTAAGAGTTGAGCAGAGAGATGACCGTCGGCATATCCGCGCCGCCGATTGGGACTACCATGAGAATGCCGAATATGAGCGGGATGCCGATCATTGCAGGGAAGAGCTGCTTTGCGCCGGGATGCAATACGAGATACGCTGCCAGCGCGATAGAAATCGCGAGCAGGGACAGATTGACGAAGTTTTGTCCTCGATAGGTGAGCGGGCGCTGTGGTAAGACCTCTTGCAACTTGCCCGCCGCCATGAGGCTGCCAGTAAATGTCAGCGAGCCGAGGATCACCTCCATGGACAGAACTGCCATCATGAAGCGCGGCACCTCGGGGGTACGCAAATAAAACTCCGCCGTGCCTACCAGCGTGACGCAAAGTGCACCAAAGGCATGACTCAGCGCGGTCCGCTGCGGGACTGCAGTCATTTGTACAAGCCCCAGCGGAATGCCGATACTCGTCCCGAGCACGAGCGCTATGGCGATCCACTTGTAGTCTACAATGCCGTGATGCAGCAGGGTTCCGGCGATAGCCAGCACCATACCGAGCTCGCCTGCCCATACGCCTCGTCGCGCGGTGGCAGGAGAACTCATCCATTTCAGCGAGAAAATGAAGAGGGCGCTGGCAACCAGATAGATGATTTCGATGATTTGCTGACTTCCGCCGAACGTCGTCATGGCTTCGTCGGATGGCTGGTCTTGAACATCTTGAGCATGCGGTCGGTGATCAGAAAACCGCCAACCGCGTTGCTGGTTGCGGCAATCACGGCGATCACGCCCAGGGCGGTGGAAGATGAGCTCTTGTGCTCGCCCACAAGAATAATGGCGCCAACCACAGCAATGGCAAAAAGCGCGTCAATCAGGTTGGAACCCATCAATCCTCCCGCAGGCATTGTTCATGCTCATCGTCAAATCAGTTAACTATGACTGCCACTGCCAGGCGACTACGCACTGCTCTGTGTGACCAGAGCCGAAAGCGAGAAAAACTCTCGCACCCTTTGATTGACTATCTCTCCATCACGTGTCACCAGTGTCTCGCGAATGATTTCATCTTCTAGATTGAGATTCAATTTGCCATCCCTGACCAGGTGCAGGAGAAACGCTGTGATGTTTCGCGCATACATCTGGCTGGCGTGGTAAGGAACACCGCTGGCCATATTGATGGCCCCGATGATAGTGACACCGTGCTCGACTATGGTTTGACCAGTGCGAGTCAGTTCACAGTTTCCACCTCGCTCCGCCGCTAAATCCAGAATCACCGAACCGGGAGCCATGCCTCTAACCATCTCTTCTGTCACCAACACAGGAGATTTCTTGCCTGGAATTACAGCGGCAGTGATCACTACATCACTTTCGCGCACTACACGGCCCAGAAGCTCACGCTGTCGCTGGTAGAAGGCCTCATCCTGAGGCCGCGCGTAACCGCGAGCGTCTTCGGCGTCCTTGGCCTCAATGGGAAGTTCGACGAACCGTCCTCCAAGGCTTTGCACCTGTTCTTTCGCGGCTGGACGCAGATCGTACGCAGAAGCCACCGCGCCCAATCTACGGGCGGTCGCGATGGCTTGCAGCCCGACTACGCCCGCGCCAATAACGAAAACCCGTGCGGGCGTGATGGTTCCGGCAGCGGTCGTGAGCATGGGAAAAATTCTGGGTAGCCTGTCAGCGGCGATCAACACCGCTTTGTAGCCACAAATTGTTGCCATCGAAGAGAGCGCATCCATGCTTTGCGCCCGTGTCGTCCGTGGAACCAATTCAACGGAAAAGGAGGTCACCTTAGTGTCCGCGAGCTCCTGGAGCGTTTCAAGCGATCCCAGAGGCCGGAGAAAGCCAATCAGCATTTGTCCCGGCCGTAAGAGTGAAAGATCTGCTTTGCCGGTAACGTCATTGGATCCATAACACAAGATCTGGACAATAATGTCCGCCGCCGCAAACACGGCAGCGCGTTCCGCCACAATCTTCGCGCCTTTCTCGATGTAATGAGCGTCTGGATAACCAGCCTCCCGTCCCGCGCCAGCTTCCACAACGATTTCAAAGCCAGCCTTCAGCAGAGAGGGAATTACCATGGGAACTAAGGCAACGCGTCGTTCTCCCGGATAGATCTCCCTCGGAACTCCGACAATCACGCGGTTCTGTCCTTTACAGTTGAGCCAAGAGTGTTGATGATTCATTTTAGCGAACGGCACGCCGACAGGAAACACCTGGCAAGTGGTGGACAAGAGGTAACGCTATTTTCACCTGAGTCTTGTGAGGAGTGGGGACGTCTGTGCCCATTCAAGATGGGAGACGCATATTTTGGTGCTTCATTTTCTGGACGGTGAGACGCATTGACGATAACTGTGTTCTTGCAGCTAACGTAATAGCCCGAACACTGCGACCCCATTGGTGGTTCCGACATACACCTTGCCATTCACGATCGTCGGCGTGATGAACTTGTTTCCGGTTCCGAAGTGGTCACGCGAACCGGCTAGGTTGCTATTGTAAAGCTCTTGCGAAAGATTGGTTGCGTTGTAAGCGTGCAGAACAGCAGTGCTTGCATTCTCCACCGCCCACAGAATCGCATTGCTCGTACCATTGGCAGAGATGCTGGGCGTCGCGCCCGGATAAACAAAGCTGTTGTTGGTTTTTCCAGTGGGTGAGAGCGACAAACGCGCCTTGGCAATGGAGAAGGCTTTTATCCTGTCTGCCACTGCGCCGAAGTATACGGTGTTGTTGAAGTAAGCGGGCGCGGCGAACACACCGCTTGAAAAGACGCCCTGTATCTCCTGATAGATGTTGTTGATGCTGGGGTTGAATTTTCCCATGGCGTCGCGGTTTACCACGTAAATGTGTTGGTCCTTGCCCGCGCCAAGCATCAGATGTTGTAGGTGTCCTGAGCCGTCAATCAGGTCAGGAAGCACTAGTGCTCCGCCTGAGCCAAGGTCAGCATCGATGCTCGACTGGGCCACCGTGTTGAATGTGGCAAAGTAATCGGCAACCGCAAGTCTGGGAACCGTGGAGAGCTTGAGCACGGAGTTGCCGAAATTGCCGTTGCTGGGGAAACCTTGTCCATTGAGGGTGATATCAAAAGCGCCGTTGCCATCCAGCAAATAGATGTTCCCCGCGGTATCCGCCGCCGGTCCTGCCCCACTCATCCAAATAGCGCCGTCGCTACCGTTGGCAGTGACATTTAGCACGCTGCTCTGTGCCAGCGTGGATTTGTTATAACCAATGATCCAGCCGGTGTATGGTCGAATATCACAGTGCGAGGACCACGAGGTGTACACCACGCCATTTAGTAAAAGTAGCCCCGGCCGCTCCTTGTACTGCTTGGGATCAAAGATCACACGGCCGCCTGAGCTGTTGTCGCCAGCCCCTGGGAACGACGCCTGAATTTCCTTTGGCCCGCCAAACAGTTCCGCACCGGTAACTGCGTCAAGGGCATGCAGGCGTTGGAAGTAACTTCCAGATGCATTCTTCGACATAGCAACTACGTATATCGCACCATTCGGACCGCTCGTTCGGTCGACCACGGGAGTTGCCGTAACACCAATTTCTGGCGCCACCTGGTCGCAATTTCGCGCGTCACTCGTAGTCTCGCCCGGGCCTAGCAAAGATACCTGCCAGAGAACTGCGCCGGTATCAGCATCGAATGTATAAACGATGTCGTGCTCGGTTGCGACATACAAAATATTGTGAGACCCACGGCCAGGGACTGTCATGTTGAAAAGATAGAGCGGCTGGGCATCAACTTTGCCGTCCACGGAGTAGAACCCGATCTTTCCGAAATTAGTGGTATTTACATTCTCAAGAGTGAGAATTGTTTCATGCAAATTCTGGCCCGTGCGTGCGTTGTCGTTATGATAGGTCAATACATCAGTCTTGGCGGGGACATGTACGGTCAGGGTGACTGTATTGCTGGTCACGCGTCCCGCCGAATTGCTAACCAGCACGCGAAAACCAGAGCCGTTGTCCGCCGAGGTCGCAGGTGGTGTGCTATAGGCCGCTGAAGTTGCCCCTGAGATTAATGCACCATTTTTCTGCCACTGGTAGCTCAAAGGGCTCGTACCCTTTGCCACCACGGCGAAGGTTGCTGTCTGACCCACAGTTACTGTCTGGCTTGCAGGTTGCGCAGTGATCGACGGGGCAACAGGGCTAGAGCTAACAGAAAGTGTGGCCGCATGGCTGATCACGCGTCCCGCGGAATTGCTCGTGATCACCCGGAACTGCAAACCGTTGTCCGCCATTGTGGTTGCAGGAGTGGTATAGGTTGCGGAAGTTGCACCTGAGATTGCCACAGCATTTTTCTGCCACTGGTAGCTCAAGGGGCTTGAACCAGTTGCCACGACCGCGAAGGTGGCAGCCTGGCCTGCAACTACCATCTGATTCGCTGGTTGCGTCTTTATCGAAGGGGCAACAGGACCACCAATAACTGCGAGCGTCGCCGCATCGCTGGTCACACTTCCGGCTGAATTGCTGACCACCACGCGAAAAGTAGAGCCGTTATCGGCCGTAGCGACCGCCGGTGTCGTATAGGTCGAAGAAGTTGCCCCAGCAATTGCCACATCATTTTTTTGCCACTGATAAGTCAGCGGAGCCGAACCCATCGCCACCACGGTGAAGGTCGCCGTTTGGCCCGCGCTTATCGTCGCAGGCGTCGGCTGGGTGGCAATGGAGGGGGATGTTGTGTTAGAAGGAGCAGGGCTGCTTACAGAAGTCGTGCCTCCTCCACAGTTGACCAGTGTCGCTCCCAACAGCAAGACACACAGAAGGGCGGCCAATGCTTTAAGGCGCATTCGGATGGGCTCCGATTGTGGAATTTCCCCGACCGGCCAGGGACAGGATAATCGCTAGCTCTTGAATCAGACGAGTGGGTTGCGCGGATTATAGTCGGCGACAGGAGAATGGTAAAGACTTAACATTCCAGAAGATGATCTGATATAAGGAGTTGGCAGTGGATACGACCTAGCGGATTGTCGAGCTTACCGAACCAGCCACTCCGTTACATTGTGCAATGCAGCGAGCATTGCTCCATACGTGATGGCTGTACACACGATGGCTGCAAATAATGGTGGCAGGATATAGCGCCAGCGGTTGCCGTCCGTCTGTTGACCTCGGATGTCGTTCCACGCGAAAAGCCGCTCCACTCGGGCATTCAATGATGCTGCGGACCCGCACAGCCCCGTCGTCAATTCGGCAGAGGCCTGAGGTAAGCTCAACCGCGAGAGCTTTATCAGCGCAGCGGCGAGATCAAGCGCATCGGCGAACGTGGATGCTGCGGAATCATCAGCCGCTATTTCAGCAGCTTCGGACCATGCTGTTTCCAGCGCCTCCATCCCAGGAAAGGGAGAAAACTTAAACAGCAGCTTCTTTAAATTGTCGCGAGAATGGGCATGTGCAATCTCGTGCTTCAAGGCCGTGTATAACTCGCTTCGGTTGAGAACGGCGACGGCAGCATCAGACACCAACACCATCGGAGTGCGTATGCCGGCTAGCACGAGTCCCGGACCTTGTTTGACAGTACGAAACACCGGCGCGAACGCACCGTCCGTTTCGAAAACCACAGCTCCGCGCAGCCACTCAGCTAAAACGCGCGAGGTTCTTGATTGTGCTGAAATTGCCCGGACAAGGCCTGCCGCCAAAAACATCAGGCAGCAAAACCCGAGTGTGAGGGGGATCCTTCCGATAGACTCGCCACTTGACCGAGGCTCCAGTAACCAGAACGAGGGTACGATGAAAGCAAGCGTAATCAAAGCAGATGCCAGGAGAGGAAAGATCCGCAAGAGGAACAGCACACTAGCTGGGCACGTGGTCGAAAGTTGCCGGGAACACCGCCGCTGAACATTCCATAGGCAAGAAATTAGCAGCGAGAGAGCGATGTACAGCAGAACGAATACAGTTAGCGAAACCGCGATCCCGCGTGCCACAAACATCAGTGCTTCCCCCGCAGTGTTCGACGTTTCCGTTCTATCAATTGTTGCAGTTCGTCCAGCAATTGTGCATCCCGCTCGCTGAGAGCTTCCACCAGGTACGAGAGTGGCAATGACGAAGCTGCTTCTGAACCGAGGAGTTGCTGGATACCTTCCAAGGCTGCTGACCTTTTAAATTCCTCCAGTGTCTGACGAGGCGAATAGCGGAATGCTCTTCCTTCAGCAATTCGATTCAGGAAGCCCTTTTTATAAAGACGATCAAGCGTAGTCATAACAGTCGTATAAGCCAGTCGAATATCGTGCTCCCCGAGCAATTCCCGAACCGTCGCACTCTCGCGGGCCCAGAGCACTTGAAGCAGTTGCTTCTCCAGCGGTCCAAGTTGATTGCCGCGGGACAGACCCCACCAACCGAAGATCTTGTTATCTAGCTTCATCCGCTCAGCATTCTAACGCACGCCCACCGGCCGATGCCGTACTTTTCTGCATAAATCGTTTATTTGTACAGCACTTCTACGATCACTGGTAGTAGTTCGGCTTCGTCGATAATCTCGGCGATGGCGGATTCTTCCGCTCGCTCTCCAGTAGGCGTCTATTTTTAGACAACAATTGTCTTTCCTCATGGGGTGAGCAATATGCGAACAAAGGATTCCTTCTGCCGAATGGTTTTATTTACCCTGCTGCTTTTCATCTTTCAGTGGAGTGAGCTATCTATTGCCCAAGATGTTGAGGGAGCTCTAACGGGCGTAGTCGAGGATACGAGCGGCGCGCGTGTCGCCAGGGCGCGCGTCCTCCTTTCCGTTCCGGATTCGCCATTTCAACGGCAGACCGTCAGCAATTCGGTCGGGGAATTCCGCCTGGAAGCGTTACCGCCTGGCGAGTATCGGGTCGAGGTGTCGGCCTCTGGTTTTGCCGTTTCAAATCTCAAGCTGCATGTTGCTGTAAGTTCTAATCCCACAATAACAGTGAGGCTGAAGCTGCAAGCCAGTGCAGAAAAGATAGACGTTGAGGGCATAGGAAAAACTTTGGCGTCTCAGCCGATCGAAACTACTAGCAGCGTGCAGAAGACGACAGTTTCGCGCCAGGATCTTGCAGAAATTCCCCTAGCCCATAGAAGTTTCGCCAACATCGCTTACCTGGCTCCAATGACTCAGCCAGTGGAACCCTCCGATCCGACGAAGGCACGAATCACAGCCGTATCATTTGCCGGCAGTTCGGGACTCAATGTCGATCTTTCCGTGGATGGCGGCGACAATAATGACGACTACATCGGCGGCTTCCTGCAGAACTACTCGCCAGATGCCATGGAGGAGTTTTCTATCAGGACCGCGCAGTTTGATGCCGACACCTCGCGCACTAACGGCGGATCTGTGATTATCAGTACTCGTAGAGGTAGTGACGCATGGCATGGGAGCGGCGCGTTTTTCTATCGGGGCCGGAGCCTAAATGCTCGTAATCCATTGGATAATCCCGAGCCAAATCCCAAGCAACCTTTTTCCCGCGAGAACGAAGTGTTTACCTTCGGTGGCCCGCTGCGGAAGAGCAAATTGTGGTTTTTCTCTTCGCTGGAGTATGTGCGCGAAAATGCCAGCGTCGCGTACAGCGCCAACAGCCTTAACGAGTTCTCTGCGCTTTCGCAACTTGCGGCTGCCGGACTGATTAACATAAATGGAATCAGTGTGGACTCGATTGCCGTGCCGAGTTCCGTCCCTGTGCCATTCCGCGATACCTTGTTTTCCACCCGACTCGATTGGGCACAGTCGCCGCAGTCGCAATGGTTCTTCCGGGGAGCATTGGACCGCAACCATACGCAGAACGATTTGATCCAGCAATCCACATTGCCTTCAACAGGGGCGACCACCACATCGAACTATGGGAACTTCCTGATCAATAATCAATTCCAGTTCAGTCCCACATGGCTTGCCGCTTTGACACTCGAAGCCAGCGGCTTCCATCATGTGAAAGACCGCAATTCGCATTTGGGATTATCACTGGCATTTCCCTTCAGTGCCACCTTCCACACCACGTCCGGCTTTGAAACACTCGGCGATAATCAGTTTGTCACACCGATCACGGCCTTTCCCGTGGTGCGCGACCAACAAAAATATCAGTTACGGTATGACCTCTCGCACGTCTCCAGTTCGCATGCGCCAAAAGTTGGAGTGAACTTCATCCATGAGCCCGTGTTAAGCGGGAAGTTGTCCAATGATCCTGAAACGCTGGTGCAATTCCCGCAAGATCCCAGTATTTATGTGGCGAATCCTTCCCAGTTCTCCCAGGATTTGGCGGACAATGCCGTGCAGCTAGGCTGCCCGCCAAATCCGCCTCCAAATTCTTTTTGCCCGAGCGGAGATTTCTCGCAAAATATCCAGCGACTGGGCCTGTATGCCGAAGATGCATGGCGCATCCTGGCTAAGCTGACGATCAACTACGGCCTGCGTTACGACACCACCTTCGGACTTTTCCGCGCCGAAGGCGTCAACCAGGACCACAACCCCGCGTTCTTGACGTTACAATCGTTGGGAATTCCTCTGGCCGCGGGCATTCCCCATGACTATCGCCATGCGTTTGCTCCCCGGCTCGGCATTGCTTACGCGCCAGGGCGTTCAGGAAACACAGTCATTTGCGCGGGGATCGGCATGTACTATAACGATCTGGCGCAAAACGGCTGGGTAGACGCATTTCGGTCTGTCAAAGCTCCCAATACAAATGCCTTGCAGCCCACGGACCAAGGCTTCGTGATCGATTCCCACTACCACACTCCCTACGCGCTACAAACGAGTTTGGGAGTGGAACATCAATTCAGTAACGATTGGCATATCAATGTTTTTTTTGAACACCATGGAGGTGTGCACCAATACCGTCGCCACGAGTATGCGAGCGGATTTACGTTGCCTGCGACCGCGCCCAACATATCCCTGTTCAAGACTGATAACCGGTCTAGCTATAACGGGATCTCGTTCGTGGCTCAGCACCGCCTCGTAAGCCACTTTGAAGTCACCGCGCACTATACCTTCGCCCGCGCCACGACCTGGGGAGCAGGCGTAGGTGAACTTTTTGATTATGTGAATGGTGTCACCGACGTGCGCAATCCGTTCGGACCCGGAGATCACGGTCCTTCAGGCGAAGATGTGCGGCACCGTTTCGTGCTCGTGGGGACGCTTGACCTTCCTTACAAGTTTCAGGTCTCGACCCTTTCACAGTTTGAGAGCGCGCGACCATTTACTATTACCACGCCATTGGATCTAAACAATGACGGCATCACTGGGAATGATCGCGCCGTAATCGACGGTGTTCATACATCACTGGATCAATTTCGGGGCACGCCTTACATGCAGGTTGATCTGCGCGTCAGCCGCGCCTTTGATATCCGAGACCGCATCCACGTTATGCCGTTCGCGGAGTTCTTCAATCTGTTCAATAGGCAAAACCCTGGCAACAACTATGTGGGTGACATCTCGGCACTCCCGCTGCCAGCGAACAGCTTGAGCAACGCCACGGCATTTTGTCTGGACGCCGCTTGTACCCTGACCCAGCCGATTCACAGCATTAAGGACGTGCGCTTCCCGGCAGGTGCGCTGGGAGATTTTTTTGGCCCCGGAACCAGCGTTGGTATCCCATTCGCCGCTCAACTGGGCATAAGGGTGACGTTCTAAAGCGTGATGCAGATGCGCAGCATTCGACCACCCAAACCTCAATTGCAGTAAACTGATGTAGATTCCTCTGAAGCCAGTGGCCCCGTAGCTCAGATGGATAGAGCAGCGGTTTCCTAAACCGAAGGTCGGGTGTTCGACTCACCCCGGGGCTACCATCCCTTGTGTGGCCGGGTAATTTCTGAAGAAGTTATCTAGCAGCACCACGCCCGTATCTAAGGTGACTACAGTGTCGATGCAGTTCCTGTACAGAATTTACCTGAGAGACCGAGAATGTCATTGCCCGTAATATAGTTAGTGAGTTTTTCTGCCTTTAGCGCCCGTTTGAGAGCGTCTTGTACCGTTCCGAGATTTAATTGCAGTTCGTCATCAATTTAGGAGGAGCGTCATGAGATTACGAAGTGTAGCCATTGGCCTGTTAACGCTTCTGCTCCTATCGACACCGTGGGCGTTCTCCCAACAATCTTCTCCAAGCCAGCCCGCAACGGACCAATCTCAGCCCGAAGACCGGCAGTCGCAACAGTCGGCGCCCGCGACCTCCCAATCCAGGCAGGACGCTGCGCGTTCTTTCAATGGAACGATCTTGAAAGATGGCGAACGGTTCGTGCTCAAGACCACTGACAATGTCAACTTGCAGCTCGACGATCAGGAACGAGCCAAGAAATACGAAGGTACGGAAGTTAAGGTCACGGGTAGCTTGGATTCTGCCACTCACACCATCCACGTTCAGAATATCGAACCCATCGCCTGAGTTGGGTTCTCTCGGGGAGGGGACTTGCGTTCCCTCCCCGCCTTGCATTTTCTCCTCCGCATGTGCCTGATAGTTCGCCGACAACCTACTGAACTACTTAAGTTCGGTTTCTTCGAATAACATTCCGCCTCCTTCTAACCTTGAACCTTCCCGCCTTGAAACTGGCAACTAACCGGGTTCTTGTGCGGTTGCTCTATGTTCTCTCAAACAGACTTTTGAGATAGTCTGTACAGACAATGCGCTTGCTTTTCGATATCTTCGCCCAGACCCTGCGCACGCTCTGGGTGCACAAACTCCGTTCTTTTCTCACCATGTTCGGAATCGCCTGGGGAGTAGGCTCACTGTTGCTTCTGGTTGGACTCGGGGAAGGATTTCGTTCTGGAAATAAGAAGCAGTTTGACTCGTTGGGCGAAAACGTAATGTTTATCTTCGGTGGGCGGGCTCCTACCGTGGGAGGCAGCTTCAGCGGATTGCGCCAGTATTACTTGACCTACAAGGATTATCTGGACATCAAGGCGGCTTGTCCCGACGTGAGAGCGGCCGTGCCTGTCATTTCTCGCGGAGATATTCGCGCTGTCAGCGACTTTTTTACCTCCAGCGGCCAGTTGATGGGCGTTCCAGCGTTGTTCAGCCAGATTCGCTACATGCCTATGGCACAGGGCCGCTGGCTCAATGACCTCGACGACGTTCAGAAGCGTGCCGTGATCGTGCTGGGAGATGAAGCACGACGTCTGCTGTTTCCTGGCCGCCCATCGGTTGGTAGCACCTTGCTGCTGAATGGAATTCGCTTCGAAGTAGTTGGCACGCTACAACGCATCGGACATGGCGATAACAACACCATGAACTTGCGGATATTCATTCCCTTCGCCACCATGCGGCAATATTTCCCCCCCAAGGATGTCGGTGAGACCGTCGATGCCATTAGCTTCATTAACTACCAGCCTCAGACGCGCGCCTTGCACGAGGCTGCCCAGAATGAAGTGCATAAAATCATTGGCCGCAATCATGGGTTCGATTACAGCAATCGCGATGCATTCGACGAATGGGATAGCATTCGCACCGCCGACCAGGTGGGTAAGATTTTCGACGCCATGAACATGTTTCTAGGCAGTGTGGGGCTTGTCACGCTGGCGCTCGGTGCGATCGGTATCATTAACATCATGCTGGTGGCGGTTGCCGACCGGACGCACGAAATTGGTCTGAGGAAAGCGATCGGCGCTACCAATCGCAGTATCATGTTCCAGTTTTTTGTGGAAGGCGCATTTCTGACCCTGTTTAGCGGCGGTATTGGAATGGGTTTTGCCGCGGCACTTATGGGTGCTCTGTCATTTCTGCCTTCCCCTCCGGGATGGGACACTCCGAAGCTGGTGCCTTCGACCGCGGCCCTGGCCATCGGGTCGCTGGCTCTCGCAGGCGTGGCCGCGGGGTTGTATCCCGCGCGCAAGGCGGCAATGCTCCAGCCCGTGGAAGCACTCCGCAAGGAATAGTCAATACGCTATGAAACGCGATCTCTTACAACAAGCTTATGGAGCGATGCGGCATGATCTCCGGAAGACCGTGCTCACCATGCTCGGCATGGCCTGGGGCATTGCCACTGTAGTGCTCCTGCTTGCGTACGGTGAGGGTTTCGGGGATGCGATCCAGCACATCTTTGAAAACTTCGGAGCTCGGGCGGTAGGCATCTATCCCGGCCGCACCTCACAGCAGGCCGGTGGCAATAAAGCCGGTGTGGAGATTCGCTTCACCGACGACGACGTTGAACTCCTGCGCAATGTAGCGCCACTCATCCGCCACATCTCTCGGGTATCGGACAAGCAAGTAACCGCACAGAATGCTTCGCGTTCTTTCACACTTCCCGTGAACGGAGTTGATTCTGCTGTCCAGCAGATCTGGAACCTCAAAGTGGAGGAGGGACGCTATCTCAATGATGAAGATAGTTTGGAACATGGGCACGTGGCTGTGCTCTCATCGGACGCGAAGGAGAAATTATTTTCCGGGATGCCCGCCATCGGACAGTCGATTCGCTTAAATGGAATCACTTTCCAGGTAATCGGTATCTTGGGACCTCGTATGCAGGAAGGTGACGACGACATCAATCGCGCCATATACATTCCATATAAGTCGATGGACGTGTTACAGGACATTCACTACGTCGGCGGTATCTGGTTGGACTTTGAAGGCATGGACCACGAAAAACTTACCAAGACTATCCGTGGTTCACTCGCCGCGGCCCACAGCTTCAAATCGGACGACCAGCGGGCTGTATTCGTGTTTGATGCCATGAAACAGCTCGATCAATTCCACATCATCACTCTCGGACTTAAAATTCTTTTGGCGTTTATCGGCACCATTACGCTCGGCATAGGCGGCGTTGGACTGATGAACATTATGCTGGTATCGGTCACGCAGCGCACGCGCGAGATCGGTGTTGAAAAGGCTTTGGGTGCGACTAAAGGCGATATTCTGTTCCAATTTCTGGCTGAAGCCATGGTGATCACTGCGGTGGGCGGAGTATTGGGGGTCGTGCTCTCTTACATAGTCTCGTTTTCGGTCGGCAGGCTGACGCTCTACAGCGCATTAGCCA
>WNEZ01009138.1_pt1 | contig 18136 bp, 20 predicted proteins | sample 5400521 | NCBI WGS metagenome assembly WNEZ01 (sample SAMN13153339, study PRJNA577476) | soil metagenome | isolation source: 120 cm saprolite under Douglas fir tree site 2 hole 1 replicate 1 | place: USA:California | collected 2015-04-18
GCCTGCTTCCCGGTCGCCACCTTGCCATTCTCCAGCGGCACAAGCGAGAGATGCGTGACCTGTTCGGCGATGCCCAGCGGCTGGAGTCCCTGAGTGCCATTGCCGTTGGGCACGGCATCGGGCATACACGATAGCCTGACATCCTTGACCGATCGGGCTGGTCGCGATCACCTTGTTGGTCAGCGTATCGATCCCGACAAGGCTATCTCCGTTCTCCAGTCCGACATAGATCCGTGTTCCATCCCCGGACGGCCAGATCCCATGTGGCAGGTTACCGACCGGAATGGTCGCGACTTTGGAAAAGTTGTCCGTGCGGAACACCTGAACCTCCAGGAATGGACGGTTTGGCCTGATTTTGCCTCAGTCAACTTTGAGGAGCCAGGGGTTGTCGATCTCTGCAATGCTCTGCTAGAGCGCGGGATTGGAGTCGAAGCTGGTCTCTCAAGCGCTGCGGAAGTTGACATGTGGTAATCCCTACAACAGACGATATGGGTCAGAAGATGATCGGAGCATCATCCTCCGTGATTTCTCTTCAGAACGAACATGAGGCATTTCCTCACTCAAAGAGAAGTTTCACAACCCATCCCTTGAATGAGTCACCCTCTTCCCAATGAATAGTTTAGAAGAATGGCTTGGAGAAGTCACTGTCCATCATATGGCATCTCACCTCTCACCTCACATTGCTTGCCTGCTGTAGGTCTTGCGGAAGGGGCAGTGCGAGAACCTGATTGTTTTCTGCTCACCAATCATCTGGTGTTTGTCGGAGGAGGGAGCTCGATTGTCCCCAGCGCGCGCAACGTCATCTTCTGCGCCTCGGTCAATCCCTTCACCCTTGTAATATCGAGGCGCTTGGTCGCCCGTGCCCGTCTGTTCGTAGGCCACCGAAGCGACCTCGCCCCTACGGATGTTGATGAACATTTCGTTAGGTTGATGCCTATTGGGCGGCCACGTGCTGGATAAATCCGCACTCTCCCGGCCGCCCTGCCCTCTCATCCACACCCTACTGGCGATCCTCTCGATCCTCCAGGATGGCCGCAACGATTTCTAACAACGTCCGTGCAGCTGAGTGGTAGAGCTGTGCCCGCTCGATCGCCGTCATAGGCGTAGCCAGGTGCTCTATATCCAGCAGAGGGAGCACCTGACCTGCCTGAATGAGTGCGATACAATTGAGGGTGTGAAGGACTGCCAGGGCCTCGTCAGTTAGAGTAATGGGTCTTCCCCCCTCTGGTTCCTCCACCGGCTGGCCGTTCCAGAGGATGTCTGCGAGTTCGGCCTCCAGCCTGCTGGAGAATCGGCCCTGCTGATAGTGCTCGGCAATGACAGCGTGGGCAAACACGGGCGGCAGGGCAGGCACAGGAAGCTGATCACGTCCATGCTGGTCCTGGTTATGCCTTGTCTCCTGACTCATAGGATGCCTCCGTTACTACTATCTCTGATATTTGACTGATTGAGCTCGTGGGCAAGAGGCTCGTCATCCGTCAGAAAATCTGCTATCATACAAGGGTGAAGTCAAAGGGAGAGTCTGGAGTCTCTCGCCATTCCCCAGACCCCCACAACCAGCGTGGACCCGCGTGGAGCGCATCCAACAGTTATAAGTATACTGGGAAGACCCGGGGAAGACAGCGTCCATCAGTTGGCATGTCACTTCCCATCACTTCCCATCCATCGCTTGGCGCCGGTGGGTCGCGCGGCAGGAAAGGAGCACGCTCATGAAGCGGTTCTCCTATCGTGAGCGAGACTATGCCTTTGGTCAGGCCACGCTGGCCCTGCGCACCGCCATCGGCCTGACGCAAGCGGGCCTGGCCGACCTGCTGGGGGTCTCACGACGCGCGGTGGGGGAGTGGGAGGCAGGCAGCAGTTATCCCAAAGCTCACCATCTCCAACACGTCATTACCCTGGCCGTGCAGCAGCAGGCCTTTCCCCCCGGTCGAGAGGCCGAGGAGATCCGTGCCTTCTGGAAGGCGGCGCGCCAGAAGGTGCTGCTCGATGAGTCCTGGCTCTCCGCCTTGCTGAACCAGCCGTCTCCCCCACCTGCGCCGGTGCCGGTCGAAGAGGCCCAAGGCGCTGCAGTGGTGAGCGCTCCTCCTCCTTCTCCGACCAGCTTGGCACAGGCATCGCAGCCAGGACACAGTCCGTTGCCAGCCGGAAGAAGGGCACCTTCTGTTCGTAGTCCACGGGTGGATTGGGGTGACGCGCTGGATGTGCCGAGCTTTTATGGGCGCGAAGGGGAACTGGCCACGCTCGCCCAGTGGGTGGTCCAGGAGCACTGCCGGGTGGTGAGCGTGCTGGGCCTGGGCGGCATCGGCAAGTCGGCGCTCGCGGTCAGTCTGATGCACCAGGTCGCTGCGCACTTCGAGGTGGTGCTCTGGCGCTCGCTGCGCGATGCTCCCTCTTGTGAAGCGCTGCTGGAGGAGTGCCTCCAGGTGCTCGCCCCCCAACCGCTGCGGGAAGTGCCTGCCAGCCTCGAAGGACGCCTCAGTCTCCTGATGGAGCACTTGCGTGACCAGAGTGCGCTCGTGGTGCTGGACAACCTGGAGACGCTGCTGGAGGAAGGCGAGGGCATGGGCCGCATGCGTCCCGGTTACGAGGGCTATGCTCAGCTGCTGCGCCGGGTGGGCGAGACCGCGCACCAGAGTTGCCTGCTGCTCACCAGCCGGGAGAAACCGATCGCCCTCGTGCCGCTGGAGGGCAGCCGGAAGCCTGTACGCGCCTTGCGCCTCGCCGGGCTGGAGACAGACGCCAGTGAGCAGTTGTTGGCGGAGAAAGAAGTGGTCGGTATTCCGCAAGACCGGGCGCGCCTGGTGGAGGTGTACGCGGGCAACCCGCTGGCCTTGAACATCGTGGCGCAGACCATCGTGGAGCTCTTCGGGGGCGAGATCGCCCCGTTCCTGGAACAAGGCGAGGTGATCTTTGGCAGTGTGCGGGAGCTGCTGGACGAGCAATTCGCCCGCCTCTCGGCGGTCGAGCAGACGGTGCTGCTGTGGCTGGCGACCCTGCGCGAGCCGGTGAGCCTGGAGGAGCTGCTGGCGGTGCTGGTCACGCCGCTCTCGCGCGCCCAGGTGCTGGAAGCCGTGGAGGCGCTGCGCCGCCGCTCGCTGCTTGAGCGTGGGAAACGCCCAGGGAGCTTCACGCTGCAAGCGGTGGTGCTGGAGTATGCGACCGGGCGGCGCATCGCGGAGGCGAGCAGCGAGATCGAGCAGGGCCGGCTGACTCGCCTGGTCGAGCATGGACTGGAACAGGCGAATGCCAAGGACTACGTGCGGCAGACCCAGGAGCGGCTCATCGTGGCTCCGCTGCTCGCCCAGGTGCAGAGTGTGTACCTGGAGCAAGCCACAGTGGAGGAGCACCTGCTCGCGCTGCTGGACCAGCTGCGCACACGGCCAGATTACGCCCAGGGCTACGGACCGGCTAACCTGCTGGCGCTGCTGCGCGAGCAGCGCGGGCACCTGCGCGGCCTGGACCTGTCGCAGCTCGCCATTCGCGGGGCGTCTCTGCGAGGGGTCGAGATGCAGGATACGACGCTTTCGGGAGCCACCTTGCGTGAGATGGTCTTTACTGAGGCCCTCGATGCCATCTGGGCGGTGGCCACAAGCCTCAACGGACAGTACTGGGCTGCGGGCAGCAGGCGGGGGGAAGTGAGGGTGTGGCGCGAGGGAGGGAAGCTGCTGCACCTGGCCTGGCAGGCGCATACCAGCACGGTGGCGACCCTTGCCTTCAGCCCGAATGGAGGCACGCTCGCCACTGGGAGCTGGGATGGTGCCATCAAACTGTGGGACTTAGAGAGCGGCACCCTGCTCTGGACGAGCTGGCAGACCAACAATATCCAGCGCCTGGCCTTTGCCCCCGATGGACGCACGCTCGCTAGCAGCGGGGCAGATGCGGTCATCCAGCTTTTGGACGCCCACAGGGGTACGCACCAGCGGACGCTCACCGGCCATAGCGGCCCGGTGTACGCCCTGGCTTGGAGTCCCGATGGGAACCTGCTCGCCAGTGGGGGCTTCGACACCCATATTCGACTGTGGGATTTCTCTGGGGCGCAGCCAGGTCCCGGCGTGCGGATGCTCACCGGGCATACCGACTGGGTGTTCACACTGGCTTTTACACCCGATGGACGCACCCTGGCCAGCGGGAGTTGGAATGGCACCGTCAAGTTGTGGGACGTGGCCAGCGGACGTGTGCGCGAGACGCTCTCAGGGCACACAGGTCGGGTGTGGGCGGTGGCCTGGAGCCCGGATGGGCGCACGGTGGCCAGTTGCGAGTGGGACCAAACGATCTGGCTCTGGGATGTCGAGAGGAGCAGTTATCGGGCGGTGCTGCACGGGCATTCCGCTGGTGTGCATGGCCTGGCCTTCACGCCTGACAGCCGCAGCCTGCTCAGTGGCAGTGACGATGGCACCTTACGGGTGTGGGACGTGGAGAGTGGGCAGTGTGTGCGTATCATGCAGGGCTACGCGGTCTCGCTCTACGACGTGGCCTGGAGTCCCGATGGCACCCAGCTCGCCAGTGCAGGCTCGGATCTGCTGCTGACCATCTGGGATGGTGCCGGCAGGAAGCCGCCCAGGGTGCTGCGCGGCCATCGCTGGAACGTGTATGGGGTGGGATGGAGTCCGGATGGGAGGTTTCTGGCCAGTAGTGGGTGGGACAATGCCGTCCGGGTGTGGGACATGACCACGGGAGCCGCTGTGCACATCTTGCGGGACCCCGACTACGTCGACACCTCCTTCTATGGCGTGGCGTGGAGTCCGGATGGAATGTTTCTGGCCAGTGGGAGCTATCAGCAGGGGGTGCAGGTGTGGGAGGTGACCACAGGCACTCGTCGGTGGGTGGGCCGTGCGCAGCCAACCAGGATCCGTCGTGTGGCGTGGAGTCCGGATGGCACGCAGTTGGCCAGTGGCGGCGAGGATGGCAGCGTGTGCCTGTGGGAGGCCTCCGACGGCACGCGGCTGCAGCGCTTCCAGGGGCATCGTGGCGTGGTCATGAGCGTAGCCTGGAGTCCCGATGGCGCGCGGCTGGCCAGTGGCGGTAGGGGCAGAGGAGGCAGTGGGGAGATCTTCGTCTGGGAGGTGTCCAGTGGGCAGCGCCTGCAGGCCTGGAGCGAGCCGAGCGCGATCGTGTACGCGCTGGCCTGGAGTCCGACCGCAGCGGTTCTGCTCAGTGGCGGCAGCGATGGGAGCATGCGCTGGTGGGACGTGCAGCGCGGGGAGTGCCTGGCGCTTCGGCAGGGGCATCAGGGGGCGGTCCAGTCGCTCAGAGTGAGTCCCGATGGCCGCAGACTGGCCAGTTGCGGCGATGACGGGGCCATCAACATCTGGGATCTCCAGAGCGGCGAGCATCTGCGGACGCTGCGGCGCGACCGGCCCTACGAGCGCCTCGATATCAGCGGGGTGAAGGGATTGACCGAGGCGCAGAAGACGACGTTGCGCGCGTTGGGGGCGCTGGAGAGCGCTCCTGTGCCAGGCATCCAGCACGCTCCCTAACTCTGGCCGTCACCGCTGCATCGAGGCGGAGAACGGACCTGAGCGCCTCCCCGTTCCATGCGGCGTCCCAGCGGCCTGGTCAAGGCTCCCCGCCTGCTTTTTGACCAGGGCATACACGATCAACAGCGGTGTTTTATACTTCACTACTGTACCGGGTCATAGCTCGCGTGGGGGCGGTTGCCGCTGGCCGCGCAGCTTCGCCGATTCCTGCGCACGCAGTTCACCTCGCAAGATCTCACCAGTCTCGCTCTTCGGAATGTCGTCGATGATCTCCACTTGCCGTGGGTACTGGTGCCTGGGCATCCGCTCCTTGCAGAAGGCGATGATCTCCTTCGGTGTGGCAGAAGCCCCGGGTTTGAGCGTGACAAAGGCCTTAATCGCCTGGCCGAGGTAAGCATCCGGAACACCGATCACGGCAGCTTCTGCAATAGCTGGATGGAGCAGCAGGCCTTCCTCGACCTCTATCGGCGAGACCTCGTAGCCAACCACGCTGATCATATCACCTTTCATCGCTTTCCTCCTGGACTCTACACCGCTGGTAATCTGTAGCAAACTGTGGTAATCTTGCTCTATTGTTATCTGTTGTAGACCCTCATCGAGGAGAGAAGGGAAATCAGATGCTCGTATCACGCGCCAAGCTCGGAGCAGCCGTGGCGGGGGCTCGGGCGAAGGCAGGAATCACACAAGCAGAACTCGCGAGCCGGGCTGGCCTGGACGAGGCCACGATTGCGGCACTGGAGCAAGGGCAATATAAACCCGAATCGCACGAACTGAGCCAGCTGGCCGAGGCGCTCGGCGTGGACGAGTTAGAGCTCCTGCGCAGACCGGCTCCAGGATACCTGATCATTTAGCCTCCTCGCCGGAACGCGCCACCGGATGTAGCATGATGCGATGCACGACCAGTTCGTCCCGGCCGCCCTCGCCGACCAATCTTCGCAGGAGTGATTCCTCGTGTCGCCCGTCAGTCCTCGCCTTCATCGACGTCTTGGGGAATGGCGCCTGCTTCAGGGACCTCCACGCAGATCATTCCATTCTCGATGCGCACCGGGAACCGGATCAGCTTGCTGCTTTCCGGGTTGATCCCGCGCCCGGTCAGCGCGTTGAACTCCCAGAGGTGGGTCGCACAGGTGAGGGTGAGGCCTTCGAAATTTCCTTCAGAGAGCGCCGAGGCCCGATGAGGACAGCGGTCCAGGTAGGCCTGGACCGCGCCTTCCACGTTGATCAACAGGACCTTTACGCCTCCGGCCTCGACGCCCAGCATCTCTCCGATCCAGAGATCGTCGAGCGGCATGATCTCGTACCACTGCATAGCTGAACCCTTTCACTAAGTGCTGCTGGCATCTCTGATAGCTGCCGCATGCACGTCCCGCAGCCGTTGGGTATAGGCCTTGGGCGACTTCCCAAAATAGCGTTTGAATTCGCTAATGAAGTGCGACAGGCTAGAGTAACCGACGCTATCTGCGGCCTCGCTCACATTGGACCCGCCCAGCAGGAGTCGACTTGCTTGCTCCATACGCAGCTGTTTCAAGAATTGTAACGGGGAGACGCCCGTCGCCGCCTTGAACATATGCGCGAAGCCCGATTCACTCATGCTGACGGCCTCAGCCAGGTCCCGCACGGAGAGAGGATGGTGCATCTCCTGCTTCATGAAGGCAATCGCTGCAGTAATCACATTGCCGTCATTCTCACGAGCAGCCCTCGCCAGCAGCCAGACGCGCTGTTCCGAGCGCAGCAGCCGGTAGGCGATCTCTCGCAGGTACATGGGAGCCAGCACCCCGCGCTCCGGCTCGGACTCCAGGGCCAGCAGAAAGCACTGCACCGCACCGACCAGCGGCTGGTCGAGGGCCATCACATACACATCGGGTGTAGGCGGGGCAGGCTCGATACGCAATATATCGGGCACCAGGCGGCTCATCTCGTCATAGACCTCGTTCACCAGTTCGGGCTGCAACTGCAGGACAAACGACAGGAAGGGGCGCTCCGGCGCTGCCTGCAGGATCTCCGCCTGAAAGCGCAACTCGCGCTTCATGACCAGGTAATGGAACGGATCGTAAAAATAGTTGATCGAACCAGCGCGCACACGCTTGCGGCCCTGGACGACCATGCCCAGGGAGACAGAGCTAACCTCATCCCAGTGCGTCGCGACGCGCTGTTCAAAGCGGTAGAACGTGAGGCCAGGCCACGCGGCGCGCGACGCGCCTTCGTTTACCGCCTGCCGGGCGACGAGCGCGACCAACTCGCCCGGCAGCACTACTGCTTCAGATTGCGGATCAACAAGCACGGTCGTCACCACCTCTTCCTCAGTCTGCTCACTGACTCCCTGCGCCTCCATACGGTTCACCAGCGAGCGCACTCACCTCAAACTATAGCGGCCAGGACGCCTGCGTCGGACAGCACACGTTCCCGCGCCGCCTTCGCGGCAGTCATCGTCGTGTCCGCCTCCCGGCCGATTTCTGGAAGCTCGGAGAGCATAGTGGCCAGGCCCGCTGCTGCCTCGTCTGCCTTTGGCGTCCAGCGCTGCACCCAGTGCCGCAGCACGGATGCATTCTCTGGCCGCTTCGAGATGGCATAACGAGCGAGCGCGGCGCTCCAGCGAGCATTGCGCTCAGCGTCAATGGCCAGGTTGGACAGGAGCAGCCAGGTGAGTTGATCGCGGTTCTCGTCCGCCACGATTCCCATCTGCCGGAGCAGGATCTCACTGAGCGTCGGACGCAGGACGAGATTGACTGCAGTGAGACACTCGCCCCAGTCATAAGCGATGAGCGCGGTTTCCAGCGCACGACGCGTGGGTTGCCAGTCCGGGTGCGTCTCCCAAATCTGGCGCTCGCCGGTCGCAAAGCCTGCATCAGGGTGGGCCATCTGGAGCTGGCGCGTGCGGTAGGCCACCAGCGACACCTGGCGCAACAGATCGGCTGCCGCGAAGGCCGTGCAGTTCGTGATGTAGGAAGAGGGAGCAATCTGGCCGAGATAGGCCTGCGTCATCTGTAGCGCGTGAGCAGGGAAGCGCATCGGGGTAAAGACGGTTGCCAGCACCTGCAGCCACTGCCGCGACAGGTTGGCATCGTGGTTCACCTTGCCGAACTCGTCCAGAATGCCTTCCACGACCGTCTCCTGCTCATCCTGCATCGTCACGTACTTGCGGTACGTGAGTTCATCGGGGTCCCGAAAGCTGTGCCAGTCCTCCGCCGAGAGCGGCGAGTAGTCCCGGTAGGTCAGGAACCACATGTTGACCGGGGTGGTCGGATTGGATTCCAGGGCCGACGCCCGGCCCTGGCGGGTCGTGTAATTGGTGTCATGGGTGACGATTTCATATTCGCTGGGCACCCGGCGGATCTGGCCGAAGCCGCGTCACCTTCATCCGCTGCTGCGCCTGGATGCGGACGTAGGCTCCGCGGTCGATGACCTCAATCACCGTGCCAGGATTGTCCTCCTCGATGGCCGCAATGATCGCGTCGACGTCTTCGGACATCCGCAGCACGGGACCGACAGCATTCTTCATGGCGTTACTCCCTTCTCGAGCCAGTCGACGTAGACGTTCTGCAGAGGCGCGATGCCAGCCTCGGCGACCGTCATGTCGGCGGACAGGACGCGTCCCTGGTAGCGCACCACCATGTCCGCGTCCCTCTTTGGCAGGCGCTTGCCGACCACGTGCTGGGCCACCTTGGTCGCCACCTCACGCATGGTGTCCGTATCCAGCACGACGACCAGCTGGGTGACGAAGTCGTCGTCGAATTTGGCATTGATGGGGACGGGTTGTGGATCAGGCATGTGAGCCTCCTTCTGCCCCCACGGCTGCTGCCGGCTCACGGTACTCTTCTGCCCACTTGTACTTGTAGGCATCGTCACCCATAACCTCTGGGGTAAGGCCCATCCAGGCCAGAATGCCACCCACGTCAGGCGGTTGGATCTCCCCGGTGAGCAAGCGTTCAATGACCGTTTTCTGGTGCAGCGTATCCTTGTCCTCCCACCAGATCTGGCGACATGGCCGAGAGCAGAAGTGATACGTGTAGCCATTGTGCTTGAGCGGATAGCTGCGCACGGGGTACTTCGGGTTATGGGGGGAAGCCGCGGTCCCGATTGGAAGATGGCACAGATTGCATAGCCAGGGCAGCGTTTCGGGCAAGGTCCCTCCCATGTTGCCTGCGTTGATGTTCTGAATGAGGGTGTCCCAGATGGGGCCCCATTGCTCCTCCCAGTGCGGGTACTTCTCCTGCAGCCACGCGCGCTCGGCTTTCGACACGCCTCCCTGTGGTTTCCACCACACGGTTGAACGCCAGAACCAGACGCCAAGGTGCAGCGAGTGGTGCCAGGTCTCCAGACCAGCGAGAAACTCCTTCCAGTACCAGGGCTTCTGGAGGCCGTAGTCCTCAATCAAGCGCAGGAACTCGGCGACGATCCATTCCTCCATGAACTCCTTGTAGGACTGCTTGCGATGCTCCAGGGGCGTGTAGTAGTCCATGCCGGGCCCGGTAAGGATGGAGAACAGCCGGGCCGAGATCCAGAACGTCTTGTCGATCATCCACTGCGCGCGCTTGGGGTCGTGTTGCATGAGGATCTCGAGGGTTGGTCCGCCCTGCTGCGCGTGGCGGGCCTCGTCGGTCTGCGTCGAGGAGATCATGTTGGCGAAGCTGATGTCGCCCGAGTCCAGCGCGTCGGCGGCAAGCGCCACGAACTGCAGGTTGGTGAAGCCGGTCTCGAAGGTGAATGGGAGCTGGATGGCGATGTCGACCACGTTCGGGTTCATCATCATCCCGTCGAAGGTCGCTCGGGCCGCGATGATGCCCCACTCGTTGGTGTGGTAGGCCTTGAGCGCCCAGTCGAATTGCGGGTCTTTGGCGATGAACTCGTGGGCCAGGTAAAGGTCCATCTGCGTGTGCCGAATTTCGTCCAGCGCTCCGAACACCGCCATGTTGCGCCACGCCGGGGAAAGCCCGAAGCGCCCCATGCGCTGCTCGGCAAGCACGGCCAGGTATTCGATCAGTGAGACGGCGCCGAAGTGTGCTTTGGCGGTCGACTTCCAGCCCTCGTCCAGGGACTCGAAAATATTGGAGCGTTGCAGAGCGGCCTTGACCGCGTAGACTGAACCTTCCTTCTCGCGCTGGGTCGCCACGTAGTCGGAATAGGCGCACTTGTACGGTTCATCCCAGCTCTTCCAGGCCTCGCGGGGTACCTTGCCGCTTCCAGACAGCCACTCGGGGAAGACCGCCTCCTCGTCGACATAGGACCGGGTCCAGTCGACATCGCGGGCGATGTTGTACCACTCCTCCCGCTTCATCCGTGCCATAGTAGCCTCCTTTATTGTATCAACTCGTTCATCTCTCTATCGTCGACTAGTCCACCTCGAGCCAGCCGAGCTGGTGCTGCCAGTCGGCCGTATCCCAATAGGCGGTGATTTCCTCGATCAGGCCTTCCTTCCCTACACGAAACAAGAAGACATGCGGTAAGTCGTAGTGCAGTCCCTGGTTGCCAATCGAGCTGAATGGTTTGGCCTGCGTACCGGAGATGACTACCTCGACCGCAACGTTCCCCTCGTCATCCCAGGTGATAGACGTGACCTCGTTGGTCAGGTCGGGAAACGAGTCGATGAGTGTCCTCCAGATGACCTTGCCGATGGTGCGGACCTTGCCGTCGCCCCGAATGACCCGTTGCTTGCCCCATACTTCAAAGGGAACATAGTGGAAGTCGGCGTTATCAGCGCAGAGCTCCACCATGCGCTCCACGTCGTGCGCCCGGTAGGCATCAAAGAACACGGTGACTACTTCGACCGCACTGGTGATGCTTGTCACGCTCATGTTCATCTCTCCTCTTCGTTCCTTTCAGCCTCCTGAGCCGAAGGCTAGCCGCGCAGTGGCGTTAGAGGCTGGCTTTCAATCATCGCCTTCACGCTGTGATGGTGACGTGGTCCAATCGCTTCACACCCAGCCGCCGGTAGAGCTGGTTCTGGCACCAATAGGCCTTGATGCGGTCGATGGCCCCATCAGTCACATGCAAGAACCAGACCTGGTCCAGGTCCATGAACTTCTCCTGGTTGATGATGCCAAAGAAGTCCGCGGCCTGTGTTCCCTCAATGGTGACCTGGACGACGGCGGTGCCATCGTTGCCGACGAAGAGTCGGCGCACGCGCACTGAAAGATCAGGAAACGCGCTGGTCAACTGCTCGAAATACTGGTGTCCTACCACTTCTGCGTCTCCTTGGAGGTTCAACGGCACCAGGGTGACGCTTGCGTGTGAGGTAACCAGGGCCAGGGCACCGTTCGTGTCACGAGCGTCCATCCTGGTAAAGAAGTTGCGTGCAACATCAATGCTGCTCATTTGACCTCTACCCCCAGTTTTTTCAGGATGGCTTCAGCCGTCGCCTCGGAAGAATCCGGGTTCTGGCCTGTCACCAGGTTGCCTGTCACCAGGTTGCGATCGACCACCACGTGGGACACCCAGTTGGCGTTGCCGTCGTCGAAGACGGCTCCATAGTTCTTTAACTCGCTCTCCAGGGACCAGGACATGCCCAGCTTACCATAGTGCGTCTGGTCCTCCTCCTCGTCGGTGATGCCGACAAGCTTGTAGCCGTCAAACAGCCAGGCACCCTCCGGACCTGACCCAGCCGAGAGGAAGGCGGCAGGACCGTGGCAGACAGCGGCCACCGTTTTTTCTCGCAGGTGCAGCAGCCGAAGCACCCGCCCTACATCGGCATTGGAAGGCAGATCCACCATCGCTCCGTAGCCACCCGGGAAGAAGACCGCGTCGAAGCTCAAGATCTCCTCGTTCGACATCTGGCTGAGGTCCCGCGGGTGCTGCAACGTCTCGATGGCAGTGAGTCGTTCGGCCATGTGCGTCGCACGAGCGACGCTTTCGTCTTGCGCCTCCAGGGCAAGGGCTCGCAGGTGCTCTGGGCTCAGCTTACCCGTGACCTCGGGATCGTCAGCCAGGACCTTGATGAAGTTGCGGTCCTCTCGCCAGGCAGTCCGTGCCACCGTGGTGACGAGACTCCAGGCGCTGTCATGATCCAGTCCGCTCACTGTCAGGGCCTGGGACACCCGCCGGGCCGCGATAAGGTCAAGTTCAGTGAGGTGGTGGAGCGTCACCCGGATATCGTCCAGATCCGGTGCGAAGCTGCGTACGACTTGAGAGAGGAAGTCCTTGTCTTCGTCAGGGTAATGAAACTGTGGCTTAAGCCCAAGCGGATCAGCATGCGGTGGCTTTCCATCTGGGGTGGCGGCCACCACTTCCACGTCAGCCGCCACGAACTTGTCGTAGGGCTTGAGCACTTCATCCGCCCAGTACCCGGTCTCATGTCCCTTCTCGGATGCAAGGTCAATGCTGCGGGCACTAGAAACAATCATTAAAAGCCGCGCCATCTATGTACCTCCTAGCTAATTTGCCGTTACACAATAGTGCTAGGACAAGTATGCGATACATTTCGGTAGAATGCGAGTAATTTTCTGCTAAATTTGTGCCCAATCCTGCACTTTTGCCCGAACTGTCGCAACAGGGGTCGCGACCCCCTATCTGGAAGGAGAAAAACCCGATTAGGAATCCCAAGCCAATGCGATGATGAGTGTTCTAAAGGACCGGCACGTGTGGTAGAATCGACTCATCCAGTGATAGTCTGTTCCTGTTGCTACAAAAATTTTAGCTCTATCCTGATACCGATGAAGGAGGTTCTATGCCCGAGTTTGAAACCGACCGCTTGAAGTTCGAGATTGATGAACTTGTCCCCGGCATGGTAGCGTTGCGCCGCGACCTGCACGAACACCCCGAACTCGCTTTTGAGGAGGTGCGCACCTCTGGTATTGTAGCACAGCGCCTGCATACCCTTGGCCTGGAGGTGCAGACAGGAGTCGCCAAAACCGGCATCGTGGGCCTGTTGCGTGGCAACGCCAACAAGGAGAGAGCGAAGACCATCGCCATCCGTGCCGATATGGACGCGCTGCCTATTCACGAGTTGAACGAGATCGACTACCGCTCCACCGTTGATGGCAAGATGCACGCTTGTGGACACGATGGCCATACCTCTATCCTGCTCGCCGTGGCCGATATTTTGAGCAAACGCCGCGATGAGTTGACCGGCAATGTGAAATTTATCTTCCAGCCCGCCGAAGAAGTTGTCGGTGGAGCCGAACCGATGGTCAAAGAAGGCGCAATGCAGGGTGTGGATGGCGTGATCGGCCTGCACCTGATCAGTAATTACACTCATGGGCGCGTCGGCGTGCGTGCCGGCACCGTTTTTGCCAGTGCTGATAAGTTGGTATTGACCGTGAAGGGCAAAGGTGGTCATGCCGCCATGCCGCACGGATCCGTTGATCCTATTGTCATCGCCGCGTACATCATCACCGCGTTGCAAACGCTCATCAGCCGTGAAACCTCACCGTTCAGTCCTGCCGTCATCACCATTGGCACCATCCAAGCCGGTACCGCCTTTAACATCATTCCCGAAACCGTGCAGATGCAGGGTACCATGCGTGCCTTCACTGCAGAACAACGTGAGCAACTGTTGCGTCGCATTAGCGAGCTGGCAAATGGCATCGCCGGCGCCATGGGTGGCTCCTGTGAAATGCAGGTCTTTAATGGCTGCCCACCATGCATCAACGATGCCTCGATGACGGAACTGGTCCACCAGGCGGCGGTCGCCTCCGTAGGCGAGGAACACGTCGATAGTAGCGAAGAGATCATGACCACCGGCAGCGATGACATGTCATACTTCCTCAATGCTGTCCCCGGCTGCTACTTCATTGTGGGCGCGCACAACGAGGAGAAGGGTGCGAAGTATCCCCACCATCATCCACGCTTTAATATCGATGAAGATTCTCTACCCATCGGCGTCGAGGTCCTGACACGGGCGGCGATTGAGTATCTGAAATGAAAACAACTGGACACTCCCTCGAGGGAGTCTCCAGCAGACACATTATCTAAAACCCGGTACCCTTATTGCGATTTGAGGCAATTTATGCCTCATGTCCACACTTCGTGCAGAGAGGTCGCGGACCCCGCTCTCTCGCGCGAGAAGTGTCGAGAAGTGTCGAGAAGTGTCGAGAAGAGCAAGCAAACAGTGTACACCAAATCTGGACGTGAGGCTCAGAGTTCTCCAATTTACAGACTAGGTGGGTGGCTGCCCAGGCAGAGCAATGGCCCCGAGTTGGGCCAGCATGCTCACCGCGTTCATGAGGATCTGGCTCTCCACCATTTTGCCGGAAACGACGCGATCAAAGACCATGCCCGAGACGGTGATCTGCTTCCTCGTAGGAGGTACACCAAAGAATTCACCGCACTGGGTGCCGCGCCAGGTAAAGCGGCTCGCGACGGTGTCGCCTTCGGCTACCATTTCGTCTATCACCCACTCGAGGTCGGGGAAGGCAGTGCGCATCATGGCAATCACGTCTTTGAGTCCCTCGCGGCCAGGCTTTTGGCCAGGCAGGGGTTCGACTTCGACAAAATCAGGGGCCACCACCTCGTCGGCAATTGCCGTGTTGCCAGTATTAATGAATTCCACAAAACGAGTCAGCACAGCTTTGTTCTCTTCGAGTGACATGGTTCCGCTCCTTTCATTTCAGAAACCACTAGTGTATATTGATTATGAACCAACTATACTCAACTTGCTAGGGATTGTCAATATCAGAAAACACATATGTTTACCGAAATTTTGAGATGCTTCCGAAGGAGGGTGCGCTATGCCACGCAAGTATGAGTTGCAGCGACGTGCCCAGCGGCAAGAGGAGACCCGACAGCGGATCGTGGCGGCGGCGGTCCACCTCCATCAGACCGTAGGAGGAGCCAAGGCGACAATCTCGGCCATTGCGGCGTTGGCAGGGGTCGAACGACTCACGGTCTACCGTCACTTCCCCGATGAGCGTTCTCTGATCACTGCCTGTACGAGCCACTATCTCGCCCAGAACCCTCCCCCTGATCCAGGCTCGTGGCAAAGCCTTGACGATGCTCTCGAACGCTTCCGCAGAGGACTCGGCGAGATTTATGCCTATCACCGTCGCACGCAGCAAATGTCGAGCCATGCCATGCACGACCTCGAGGAGGTGCCAGTCCTGCGCGAAGTCCTTGCCCCCTACTTCGCCTATTGGGAGCGGGTACGCGATGTGCTGGCTTCGGTGTGGGAGAAAGAGGACGCGGTGGCTTGTACACGCATACGAGCCGCGATCGGGCACGCCATCAGCTTTCAGACCTGGCGGTCGCTGACGAGCGAGCAGGGGCTGGAGGACGCTGAGGCAATTGAGCTTATGGTAGGCATGGTGCGATGTCTCTCTCACTAAAGGAAGAGCCGCCTCATGTCTCCTCTTGGGACATACTGCTCACGCAGATCGCGCTCGACATATCTCGAAGAGAGAGCAGGAGTTAGCAGGCAGTATGCTCCAAGAGTGGACATGAAGCGGTTTATCGGACAAATAACACACCACCGTATTATGTTGATCCTGAAGACATTGTTGGTTCTGAGGTATCCTTTGTCCATGGGATGAATATCGTGGAAGCTACTGCATATCCAGCTAGAGCGGGAAGTAGAACAAAGTGGGTTACTGTTTTTGATTATAACCCCAGCAACGCAGCCCGTTTCTCACGTAAGTACTGTGCGATGATTGCCGGATCCTCCTTGTTCAGCGCCATCTCTTTCAGACTGGCGAGCACCACGCTCCACTGCTCCTTCGCGGGCAAGTAGCGGCTGTCACGACTGACCAACTCCTCGAAGGTGCGTCTCTCAAGCTCGTGCCACGTCGAACGATCACGCCCATCAAGATCATCGCCCTCAGAGACATAATCTTGATCGTTCGTATTATTATCAACGCGCACATGCAGGGGCTGGAAATAGCTGCGTACCATCTCCTCCATATATGCCTGGTCGAGTGAGCCGGCGTCAAAACCTAAGGTCCCAATCAAATGGACCTGCACGACGGGGCGCAACTCCTCATCCTGGTATGTAGAGCACTCGCGCCGGCAGTAATCCTCCAGGCGCTGGTACACCGCTTCCGGCTCGCTCAGGCCATCCACACGCAGTTCATAGCGCACGAACGGACGACGCTTGTTGACCAGGTGGGTAGCACGATGACAACGCGCCTGCTCCTTCGGGTCGATGCTCTCATCCGCGTCAGTATCAATCTCAACAAAGTAGTAGCCGCGTTCCCATGCCGCCTCTTCTGCGCCCCACGTCTCGGTCGAGCCGGGGTTATACATCCAGCCATCAAACTCATAGGGCTTGTGAACATGACCCAGCGCCAGGTAATCGACGTAGTTCCGCAAGGGTTGAAATTGCGCCATCGTCGGCAATCCCTGTATACGCGGAACAACGCCCTCCACACCCGTGTGCATCAACAGGAGACGGTACTCCACGCCTGCCGCATCTTCTGCATAGCGCGCAGCCGCCATCGCCTGAGCCAGGCCTTCCATGCTACGCACCGTCGCCGCACCTTGCCAGGGTAGGCCATACACACGCAGACGCCCACCGAGGAGATCGACGTGCGACCCCAACATCTTGTCCTGCTGCCAGGGACTGAGTACAGGTGAACCGTCGCGCATCAGCGGTGCAAGGAGCGTCAGGTATCCCTGGTAGCATAAAAATTGTAGCCAGGACGTGCCGTCTCGATAATAGCTGCGGTCATGATTGCCCTCGATCGCTATGACAACGATGCCCGCCTCTTTGAGCCTTCTCAATCCTTCAATGGCATGAATGAGCGTTTGCGCGTCGATGGCGCGTTTATTAAACAGGTCCCCTGCAATCACAACAAAGTCAACACCCCGTTCTACCGCGTCAGTTGTGATCGCCCAGAATGCACGGCTAAAATCGTTAAAACGCTCGCGCACGCCGTATTGTTCATACCCCAGGTGTGTATCGGCGATGTGAATAAATGAGGCTCGCATATATTTCTCCCACCTACGGTAACCCTAGCCCGGTCATCAAAGCTCGGGCGCCAGCGGCAACCAGAATTAAAGCAGCAATGCTGTAGATCAATATATCTCGACGCAGGCTCTTGCTACCAGTGGCATAGCTCACCGCAGCCGGGATGGCCAACGCCACGATGGCTCCATAGACATAGTGCAGGTAGTAGAGGTTGCCACCCGGTGGTCGCTGGCCGAGCAACACCAGGGTGATACCAAGTAGCGCCTGCAATGCACCTAAAATAGCAGTGACAATCAACGAGATACTCCAGGACTTGTTCAGCGTCCTCCTGGGCAGACCGACCGCGGCGTTCTCACTCTTCTCGCTACCAGTCGCCACGTCAGGCTTCTCTGAGACGGCTGCATTCGCCTGCTTATTTGCGCGGGTCGCGCGTGGCTCGCGAAAAAATAGTATGAATCCCCAGACGGCTGCAACGATGCCCGCTGCCATCACCAGCACCATATTGTAAAAGTGAAGTTGAACAACGACCTCTAACATCTTGCTCTCCAGGGTCGCAGCATTGCGACTTCTCTATTTAGATCGTTCTTTCGCGGCATGACAAAAGCAGAAATGATGAGCACGCTCACAATCGTCTGATTACGAGCAGTTCACGCTCTCCGTATAACCGGAGTATAGCGTTTATCGGCCTGACATGCAACTAATAACTTCGCCATGGGTGTATGAAATACGTGTAGTCAAGCGAGCGAAGGACGTGTGTAGGGGCCGGTTTACCGCGCCCATCGCCGATTTATCGGCCCAGGGTCGTACACACGGCTGAGACAGAACA
>WNEZ01006240.1_pt1 | contig 18135 bp, 20 predicted proteins | sample 5400521 | NCBI WGS metagenome assembly WNEZ01 (sample SAMN13153339, study PRJNA577476) | soil metagenome | isolation source: 120 cm saprolite under Douglas fir tree site 2 hole 1 replicate 1 | place: USA:California | collected 2015-04-18
GGCGCAGGTGGAAGAAGCGCTCAGGTCGGACCAGGGGTTGACCGGTGCCAGCGTCCGCGTGCAGTCGGTGCGCGACGGGGTCGTGCTCCTCGCCGGCCGGACGAAGACCACCACCGACGACGTGCGCGCCATGGGTGACGCCGCGCGCGTCCCCGGGGTGGTGCGCATCGTGAGCGAGATCAGGAGCGGCGACGTCGAGAGCGCGGCCCGGCCGGCCGACGAGGACGTCGCGGGGGCGAAGGAGCCGGCGGAGATCGATCGGCACTACGGCGCGGTCGATGCCACCCGCGACACGTGGATCACGTCGGCCACCAAGCTTCGCCTGCTGGCGGACAGCCGCACGCCGGGCCGGAGCATCGACGTCGACACGCACGAGGGCGAGGTGAAGCTCTTCGGCATGGTGCCGTCGGCCGAGGCCAGGGCGGCTGCCGAGGAGGACGCCCGCAAGGTGAGCGGTGTGAAGCACGTCGCGAACCGGCTCGAGGTGGTCCCACCGGCGCGGCAGGACGCCGTGAAGGCGCACGACGAGAGCGTCGAGCGCGGAGTGCGAAGAGCGCTCGAGGAGCGTCCGGAGCTGAAGGACGCACGCATCGACGTCGACGTGAGGAACGGCGCGGCGCGCCTCGCCGGGACGGTGCAGACCGAGGAGCAGCGGGTCGCGGCCGCACGGGCCGCGCGCGCCACTCCGGGCGTACGGTGGGTCGAGGACGACCTCCGCATCGGCCCGAAGCCCGCCGAGGACGACCTGCGCGCCGGCAGCCGACCCTGGCCAAGGACCGCCGAGCCACCCTGGCTCGGCCAGGAGGAGACCAAGCAATGATCGCCCCGTGGAAAGCGTCGATCGTTCTCGCCGCCGGTCTCGTGCTGCGCGGCAGCGCGGCGCCGGCCGAGGTCGTCGTCTCGTCCACGAAGGTCGTCCCCGATGATCGCGTGTCGGGTAGCGTCGCCCTGCGCGACGTGGAGGTGAACGGCGGTGACGTCTCCGGCGTGCTGGTGAACACCACCAGCGGGAAGGACGTGCGCGACGTGGAGCTGCTGATCCGCTACGACTGGCTCTGGAAGAACGAGTTCAGGCCCGGTGAGGACAGCCCCAGCCGCGCCGTGTACTTCACCGTGCCGGCCCGCATCCCGCCCGGCGGGCACGCGGCGTTCACGTATCGCGTCGACCCCCCGCTGCCGGTCCGCTCCGACGGACGTTTTCAGACGTCGGTCGAGATTTCCGGGCTCGTCGAGGTCGGGGACTAGCGGCCTCGGCCCGTCGTGCCCGCCGACTCTCCCAACCCAGCGGCAACCAGACGTGGAGGTGCAGGCAACCACGACCGGCTTCACAACCGAATCAGCGTCGACGGGCCGTTCGTGACCGCCGGGATGAGCGGGGGTCGATCCGACGAGCCAGACGACGGCCAGGAGGTAGGCGAGGCCGATGGTCAGCCCGCCGAGAACGTCGGAGAACCAGTGCGCGTCGAGATACATCCGGCTGAACGCGACCGTGCCCACGATGGCCGCGCAGATGGCCAGGCTGAACCCGCGCCAGCCCGTGCGCGCTCTCGAGGTGCCGATGGCGTACGCGATGTACCCGGAGAGCACGACCACGGTCAGGACGTGGGCGCTGGGAAAACCCCAGGGGTCCAGGTTCGGACGCGGGCGATCGACGGCCCACTTGGCGATCATCTGAAGGAGGCCGGCTCCCGCCATGACCAGGGGCAGCGCCAGACCCCACAGGCGCCGCCGTCGCCAGAGCAGGACGGAGCCGAAGACGACCACCATGAGCTGACCGGGCCGGCCCGCGAGGAACGACGCGGCTTCCATGGACGTTTGGAGGGGCGCACAGCAATACCAGTGGACGAGCGCACGGTGGTCAGGGCCAGGAACACGAGCAGGGACGCAACGGCGCCCCCGAGCATCAGTTTTCCCGGGACACCCCCGGCTCCCCGATCTCCCATGTGCCTTCCAGCCCCGGTGGTAGCACCGAGGGCCGATCAGTGTCCAACGCCGTCCCCGGCGTCCTCCTCGCGGCTGGCGCCCTGCTGCTCCTGGTCCTCGTCTACCGCCTGGGCGCGGGCGACGTCGCCTCCGCGCTGAGGCGCGTCGCCTGGTGGCAGTTCGTCCTCATCTGCGTCCTCCAGGGCCTCAACGTGGCCGTCGACACGTACGGATGGCGATGTGTCCTGGCGCGGGACCGCGCGCCGTTCGGCCGGCTGCTGGCGGCGCGGTGCGCCGGCGACGCGGCCAACGTGCTCACCGCCGTCGCCTCGGTGGGCGGCGAGGCGGTCAAGGCCTGGGTGCTGCGGCGCGAGATCCCGTACGAGGAGAGCGTGCCCTCGCTGGTCGTCTCCAAGACCGCGGAAGTGGTCGCGCAGGCGCTGCTGCTCGCCGTCGGGCTCCTCGCCGCCTGGACCACGGACGCCATCGGTCCGGGGCTCCGTGCCGCGATGGGCTACCTGCTGCTCGTCGAAGCGATCGGGGTCGGCGGCTTCCTCGCGGTGCAGGTGGCGGGCGTGGTGGGCAGGACCGGCCGCATCTTCTCTTTCGCCGGCGCGGGGGCGACGCGGCAGGTCGAGCTGCTCGACGGGGCGTTGCGCACTTTCTACCGTCAGGAATGGCGGCGATTCCTCGCCTCGGTGAGCATCTACTTCGCGGGCTGGCTGGTCGGCGTGGTGCAGGCGCTGCTCGTGCTCCGCAGCCTGGGGCTGCCCGGATCGCTGGTCACGGCCACGATCATCGAAGCGCTCTGGTCCGGCGTCCGCTTCGCCACCTTCTTCGTGCCGGCCAGCCTGGGCACGCTCGAAGGCGCGAACGTGGCCGCGTTCGGGGCCTTCGGCCTCAGCGCCAGCGCCGGGCTGGAGTTCACCCTCGTCCGCCGCGCCTGTCAGGCGGTGTGGATCGGCCTCGGGGTCGTGATCCTCATGGCCATGCGTCCCACCCGCGCGGTCTCTCAGGCGACCTGACGGCGGGCGGGCTGAGCGAAGCCGCCGAGCCGCGCCAGATCCCGGGCGAGAGCGGCGGCCGTCTCCGAGGACACCACGACGGGCAGCCGGCGCGGTATCACCTCGATCTCCTCCCGCACCCGGCGGGGAGAGGAGACTGAGACCCGCCGGCCGCGGCACAATATGGCGCCGGCGTCCGCTCTCAGGAGGCGGAGCTGCTTGCCGAGGAGCCTCGCCAGCATCTCGCGCTTGCTCGCCCTGCGCATCACGAACACGTCGAGGAGGCCGTCGATCGGCGACGCATCGGGCGTCAGCGGGAGCCACGGGCCATACGTTTCGACGTTGGCCACGGTCACGATGACCGCATCGCTCGCCACCGCCTGGCCATCGACCGACACGCGCAGCGGGATGAGCGGCGCGTCCAGCAGATGGCGCACGGCCCCGCGGTAGTACGCCAGCCACCGCCGCCACCGGGCCCGCGGCCGGCGGACGCTTGCCTCCACCCGCTCCTGGATCTGCACGAGCAGCCCGAAGCTCTCCTGGCAGAGGAACAGCTCGCCGTTGCGGACGCCGACGTCGACGTGGACGAGCTCTCCGTGCTCCACCATGTGGATCGCCCGCTCCACACGATCCGGCTGCCCGAGCTGGCGCGCGAAGAGATTGCCGAAGCCCGAGGCGACCGACAGGAACGGCACCGACCGCCGGACGGCGGCTAGGGCGGCGGTATCCTGCGTGCCGTCGCCGCCGACGCAGATCAGGAGCGAGAAGCTCTCGCCGTCCAGCGCGGCCCAGCGGCGCAGGCCATCGAGGTCGGAGAAGACCTCGAGCTTCGCCCGGTGTCCGCGGGCGCGCAGGGCGTCGCGCAGCCGGCGAGCCCGATCGAGCGCGCGGCCGCTGCCTGAGCCCGGCGTCACGACGATCTGGATCGCTCGCATCGTCGCTCGGATCGTCGTTGAGCGACGCTCGGACGAGCGCCGCGAAGGACCTCGACGGCTTCGTGTGCAAGCGAGATGCCACGCGCCGCGGACGCGGGACGCGGGAGCTGCACCGTCATCGACGCACCGCGCGCAACAACTACACGGTAAGGTTTACACGCAGCCGTCGCGCCGGCGCGGCAGGGCGCGCCGCGACGCGGACGGCACGGAACCTGCACACTAGGCCCCGTCGGACGCACACGTCCGAGAAAGGAGGAGACCATGCGCAAGACTCTTGCGGCCGTCGGCGCAGGACTGCTGGCCCTGAGCCTCGTCGTGGTCGGATGCACGACGGAGAGGCGCACGGTCCGCACCGAGACGGAGACCGTCGTCCCGCAGACGCCGCCGCGCATCATCGAGGAGCAGCACACCACGATAGAGCGCACTCCGGGCTCGCCGGACGACGAGGAGCGAACCATCATCCGCAAGCGGCACAGCACGGAGAGCGTCGAGACAGGAACGGAGGAATGACATGACACCCAGGATCATGGTAATCGGCGCGGTCGTCGCCGCGCTCGGCGTGGCGCCGGCTCTCGCGTACGAGGAGACCACCGAGACGTACGAGTCGCACGAGTCGACGAGCAAGAAGGTCGAGCCCGTGCGGCCTCCTGCGGTCATCGAGAAGAAGTCGACCACCGAGGAGGAGCAGACGACCTCGCATCCGTCGGGGCGCGTGATCGAGAAGAAGCGCACCGTCGAGGAGACGGCGCCGCCGATCGTGCGCCAGAAGAAGACCGAGACGGAGACGATCGAATAGCGACGATCGAGTAGACGGAGACGATCGAATAGCGACGATCGAGTAGACAGGAAGTCAGGCCTCCGGGCGGGGGACCGCCCCCGCCCGGAAATGCTTCAGGAAGCCGACCATGTCGAGAAAACACATAAGGGAGGGTCATACGCGAATGCGTAGCCGTGTCGTACGATCAGTAGGTTTCGTGGTCCTCGCCGGCCTTCTGCTCGCCCACCATGCTCAAGCGAGCGTCTTCCGGCTGCGGCGCATGGTGGTCGTCGGCGACAGCCTGCTGGCGGGCTTCGGCTCGGGCGGCCTCGTGGGCGCGGGACATCCCGGACAGGTGGACGGTGCGCCCGCGTTCGTCGCCCGCCGTGCGCACGTCAAGCTGCCCCAGCCGTTGATGACCGGGCCCGGCGTCCCGCCGCAGCTCGGCATCGTGGACGACAACCGGAACGGGCGGCTCGATCCCGGCGAGGTCCGGCGCACGCAGTCGGGTCTCGGCTTCCGGGCCGATCCCGACAAGACCATCCGCAACCTGGCCGTGCCCGGCGAGGACACCTCGAGCGTCTTCGAGAAGATCACCCCGGAGGACGTGGCCGGAGAGATCGCCGGCGGCAACCCCGACGGTCGCGACATCCTGAAGTTCCTCATCCTCGGCCTGCCGCTGCGCTCGGAGGGCGTGTCGCAGCTGAGCCGTGCGAGAGAGTTGAATCCGAGCTTCCTGCTGGTGTGGCTCGGGAGCAACGACATCCTCGACATGGCGACCAACACCGACCCCGGCGCCGTCACGCTCGGCCCCACGGACTTCGGAAGCCGCTTCCACGCGCTGCTCGACGCCCTCGCCGACACGGGCGCCGGGATGGCCGTCGCGAACCTCCCCGACCCGACCGCCATCGCGGCGCTGCGACGCGCCGCGGGCGAGGTCACGCAGTGCCACACGGCGGACGGGACGATCGAGCCCGTGGCAGCCGACGACCTCCTCTCCATCGACCTCGATCGCTCGCAGCTCCCGATTCCCCCGTGCGGGAAGGTACTGAACGCGGACGAGCGGGCTCAGATACGCGCCAAGGTGATGGCCTTCAACGCCGAGATCGCGACCGCGATCGCCGACAAGGAGAGCTCGCGCGGGGTGAGCATCGCGCTGGTCGACGTGTTCACGCTCCTCGACCAGCTACGCACGAGCGGCGTCGACCTGAACGGCGACGGTGCGCCCGACCTCACCACGGGCTACCTGGGCGGCATCTTCAGCCTGGATGGCATCCATCCGACGCGGACGGGCAATGCGCTGATCGCGAACGCCTTCATCGACGCGATCAACACCCGCTTCGGCGAGGCCATCCCGCACGTGGACGTCGCCCGCGTGGCGGCGCGCGACCGACTCGCCCACAGCCGCTTCCGTCCCGCCGGCGAGCCGCCGTTCGGGCTCATCGGCGACAGCGCGGGCAACGACCTCGAGTCGTTCTTCACCAAGATGTTCGACCGCATCCGGGACGGAATCGGTGACATCCGCGACCGGTTCGACAGGATTTTCTAGAGCGCGCCCATGCGCTATGAGAGGCGTGCACGCCGTGGACGGCATGCGTCGCCTCATCATCGTATCGAACCGGCTCCCGGTCAGCGTGACACGCGAGGGCGGCGAGGTTCGCCTCGAGCCCAGCACGGGTGGGCTGGCCACCGGGCTGGCCGGCCCGCACCAGCGCCTCGGCGGGCTGTGGATCGGATGGCCGGGCCCGATGAACGGGTTCGGCCAGGACGAGCGCGCGCGGATCGCCGGCCAGCTCGCGGAGCAGCGCGCGGTGCCCGTGTGGCTCGACGCCGACGAGGTGAAGCACTTCTACGAGGGCTTCTCGAACGGCGTCCTCTGGCCGCTCTTCCACTACCTGCTCGATCAGGTGCCGCTGCACGTCCAGGACTGGGGCGTCTACGAGCAGGTGAACCGCCGCTTCGCCGAAGTGGTCGCCGCCCACCATCAGCCCGGCGACCTGATCTGGGTGCACGACTACCAGCTCATGCTGGTGCCGCAGTTCGTGCGCGAGCTGGTGCCCGGGGCGTGCATCGGCTTCTTCCTGCACATCCCCTTCCCGGCATGGGACGTCTTTCGCACGCTGGCCAACCGCGAGCAGCTCCTCGAGGGCCTGCTGGGCGCCGACCTGGTCGGCTTCCACACGGCCGCCTACATGCGCCATTTTGGCGCCTCGTTGCTGCGCATCCTCGGCATCGCGCCCGACGTCGACCGCGCGCAGGTCGGTGAGCGCACGATCCACCTGGGCGTCTTCCCGATGGGCATCGACGCCGAGCACTTCGCCCGCCGGGCGGCGGACCCCGACGTGGCGAGCGAGGTGCGCGCGCTCCGCGGTGCCGGCGACTGCGCCATCCTGCTGGCCATCGACCGCCTCGACTACACGAAGGGCATCCCGCGCCGCCTCCTCGCCTTCGATACCCTGCTGCGCCGGCACCCCGCGCTGCGCGAGCACGTGCGCCTGATCCAGGTGGCGGTCCCCTCGCGCACACAGGTCGGGGCGTACCGCAAGTTCCGCCGCAAGATCGACGCCCTCGTGGGCCGCCTGAACGGCGCCTTCGCGACCTCGACCTGGGCCCCCGTGCACTACATCTATCGTGCCCTCTCGGAGCGCGAGCTGGTCGCGCTCTACCGCGCGGCAGACGTGATGCTGGTCACGCCGGTGCGCGACGGCATGAACCTGGTGGCCAAGGAATTCATCGCCACGCGGACGGATGAGGACGGCGTCCTCGTGCTGAGCGAGTTCGCCGGCGCCGCCGCGGAGCTGGCCGAGGCCCTGCACGTGAACCCCTACGACGTCGACCGCACGTCGGAAGTCTACCATCAGGCGCTCACGCTGCCCGCCGACGAGCGGCGGGCCCGCATGCTGGGGCTCCGCAGACGCGTCGCCGCCTACGACGTCGAGCACTGGGTGCGATCGTTCCTCGGCGCGCTGGAGGCGACGGGTGGAGCCGCCGAGCTCGCCGCGGCCGCGCCACCCATCACCCAGTCCGCGGCGATCGAGCGACTGCGCGCCGCGTCCCATCTCCTGCTGCTGCTCGACTACGACGGCACGCTCGTGCCGCACGCCAGCGTGCCGGAGCTGGCGACTCCCGACGGGGCGCTGCTCGACCTGCTGCGCGCCCTCGCCGCCCGGCCACGCACCGCGGTGCACGTGGTCAGCGGGCGGACGCGCGACAGCCTGGAGCGCTGGCTCGGCCGGCTGCCCATCGGGCTCCACGCCGACCACGGCTTCTGGTCGCGGCCCGCGGGCGCGTCGACCTGGGTGGCGCGGCCGCAGCCACCGATGGAGTGGCGCGAGCGGGCGCTCGAGATCCTGGAACAGGTCGCGGCCCGGACCCCGGGGTCGCTCGTCGAGCAGAAGACCGTCTCCCTGGCGTGGCACTACCGGATGGCGGACCCCGAGTTCGGCGCGACGCAGGCGAACGAGCTCCGCCTGCACCTGACCGAGGTGCTCAGCAACCTGCCCGTCGAGATCGTCGGCGGGGACAAGGTGATCGAGGTGCGCCCCCACGGCGTGAACAAGGGGGTGATCGTCCCGCCGCTGCTCGCCGAGATGCCGCCCGGCACCGCGATCGGCGCCCTGGGCAACGATCCCACCGACGAGGATCTCTTCGCCGCACTGCCCCCCGAGGCGATCACCGTCCACGTCGGGACGGGCGCGAGCCGGGCCCTGGTCCGGGTGCCGAGCGTCGCGGCGGCGCGGCGCCTGCTGGCCGCCATCGCCGGACAGTAGCCGCCTACCTCGCTCGTCCGATCGCCTCGATCAGCTCCCGCCGCACGTGCTCCACGTCGGTGAGCGGGCGCTGGCGGAGGCGCCCCACCTCCTCCGCCGCGTAGGGTGCGAAGCCCCCGGGCACGTCGTCCTCGCCGAAGCGCGCGAGCATCCAGTTGATGACGGCCGCCAGGGCGGCGTCGTCGAGCGGCGCCTGCGCGACGCCCGGCACGCGTACCAGGAACTCGCGACCGCCCGGCACGCGCAGGAACTTCCCCACCGACCCGGCAAGGGCGGGCACCGTCCCCGGCGTGCCGGTCCCATCGGCGCGATGGCAGCCCTGGCAGGTGACGGCATAGTCGAGGGCGGGCCGGCTCGTGCCCTGGGCGGCGGCCAGCACGGGCGCGAGCAGCAGACCGAGCAGCGCGGCGCGCCGCCTAGGAGCGCGACCCAAGATTCCGGACCGAGCCACGTAGCCGAGCGCCAAGCCTGAGGCCCGCGGAACGACGAGGAATAGTCTTGCAGTATCTTGAGGAGTTCCGCGGGTCTCAGGCGCAGGCGATCGGCTGCGTGGCGACGGGAGCGAATCTTGGGTCACGCTCCTAGGCTACGCGCCCGCGGGGGCGAGCGCCTCCAGGGTGCGCCAGATCGCCTCCTCGTCGAAGAGGAAGGGCTGGATCATGGGCGTCGTGACGCCCGCCTCGACGAAGGCCGCGAGCCGCTGCCGGCAGTGCTCGGGCGTGCCGATGATGGCAAGGCGGTCGATCATTTCGTCGCTGACCGCCGCCACGTTGCGCGTGCGGTCCCTGGCGCGCCACGCGGCGTCGATGGCCCGTGCCTCCTCGGCGAAGCCGCACCAGGCGACGAAGCGGTTGTAGACCGAGGTCGCGAAGTAGGGGCCCATCATCTGGCGGAGGGCGTCCCGCGCCGCCGGCACGTCGTCGGTGACGACCGTCTGGAAGCGCGCGACCACCTCGAGCTCGGCGGCGTCGCGGCCCGCACGGGCGGCGCCCGCGCGCACGTGCGCCAGCATGCGCGGCACGGCGTCGGCCGGCATGAAGTTCAGGATGACGCCGTCGGCGATCTCGCCCGCCAGCTCGAGCATGGGGGGCATGAGCGCTGCGACGTAGATCGGCACCGGCCGGGGCGGCGGCGAGACCAGGTGGAAGTTCCGGGTGCGCACCGTCTTGCCCTCGAAGCTGACGCGCTCGCCGGCGAGCATCCGGCGCAGCGTGGCGACCGTCTCGCGCATGCGCGCGAAGGGCCGGCGGAACGGGACGCCGCCCCAGGTGTCGACGATGGTCTCGCTCGAGATGCCGAGGCCGAGGACGAAGCGGCCGGGGGCGAGCTGCGCGACCGAGCCGGCGCCAGCGGCGAGTACCGGGAGCGCGCGCGTGTAGATGGGCACGACCGCCGTGCCGATGCGTACCCGTCGCGTGACGCCGGCCGCCACCGCGGCGACCACGAAGGCATCCGGCCCCGCCCCCGTATCGGCGATCCACAGGCTCTCGTAGCCGAGGATCTCGGCGTGCTCGGCGACACGCCGGCACATGTCGAGGTCGGGCGGCAGCGGGAGCGAGGCGCCGAGGCGGGGGCGGGCGGACGGCATGCGCGCTCCCATGGCACGCAGCGCGGCCCGGGACAAGCCAGTGGACGCCGCCCGTGCAGCCTTGCCGGCGGATGACGAGGGGTGTAGCAGATGGAACCTCACCCGAATGCGCAGGCGAGAGGCGACGCTCGAAGATCTCGCCCGCGAGCCCGGCAAGGCCGAGCTCGTGAGCGGACGGATCGTGCGCATGTCGCCGACGGGTGGATTACCGGGCTATGCGGGGCGAGAGATCGTAGTGAGCCTGCGCGAGTATTCGCGCCGAACCGGCACGGGTCACGCGATCCCAGACAACGTGGCCTTCACGGTGACCCTGCCGCATCGCCGCTCGTTCGCGCCCGACGCCGCGTTCTACGTGGGCGAGCTCGGCATGGGATTTCTCGCGGGCGCGCCGCGCTTCGCGGTGGAGGTCCGGAGCGAGGGCGATTACGGGCCCGCCGCCGAGCGCAGGCTCGCCAGCAAGAGGGCCGACTACTTCGCGGCCGGCACGCTCGTCGTGTGGGACGTCGACCTGCTCGCCTCGGGTGTCGTGCGCGTGTATCGCGCGCACGAGCCGGAGCAGCCGGCCGTCTACCGGCGTGGCGACGTCGCCGAGGCCGGGCCGGCCGTCCCGGGCTGGTCGATGCCGGTGGACGACCTCTTTCCCGAGGCTACCACTTCTCGTACTGCACGGCCCGGCGCTCGTAGCCCGCGCCGCGCAGCAGGTCGCGCAGCGCCGGCACGATCGCGCCCACGCCGCAGATGAAGAAGCGGCGGCTGCGGTCGGCGTCGCCCTCGACCCAGCGGCGCGCCACCTCGTCGCGCAGCCGCCCGCCCGGCGCGTGCTCGAAGCGAAAGGCCGCGTGCTCCCGGGCCATGGCCTCGAGCTCGGTCCGGTAGAGGAGGCGCTCGCGGCTCTCGGCACCGTAGAGGAGGCGCAGCGGATGTCGCGTCGCGGTCGCCAGCGCGCGGCGGAGCATCGGCCGGATGGGCGCGATCCCGGTCCCGTCGGCGACGAAGACCGTTTCCGCCTCCGGCGCGCGGTCGAGGACGAAGGTCCCCCACGGGCCGGTGAGGCGGAGGGGGGCCCCGACGGGCAGCGACAATAGATATGGTGAGCCGAGGCCGCCCGGGACCAGATTCAGGCAGATCTCCAGGTCCTCTTCCTCGGGGCTCGAGGCGATCGAGTACGGCCGGATCAGCGTCTCGCCGCCGACCGGGAGCAGGCAGGAGATGAACTGCCCCGGGCGGAACGCGATCCGGGGCCCACGCAGGAAGAGCGAGCGCGTGTCGGGCGCGTGCTCGACGATGCGCGCGATGCGCGCCTCGTGCTCAAGCGCCATGCTCCGACACGATCTGGTTGATGGTGTAGCGCGGGATGACGACCACGAGCTCGGCGTCGGGATCCTCGACCACCGCCTGGCAGCCGAGACGCGAGGTGGGGGTCAGGCCCGGCGCCTTGTCGAGCAGGTCCTCCTCGCCGTCCTCGGACGCGGAGAGCTTCGTGCCGCCGGCCTTCACGATCACGTGACAGGTGGTGCAGGCGCAGTTCCCCCCGCACGCGTGCTCGAGGTGGATGCCGTGCCCGAGGAGCACGTCGAGGATCGAGCCCGGCTTGCCGTCGTGCTGGAAAGGCGCCTTGGCCGGGTCGAACTCGATCACCCGCTCCGGCTCGCCGCTCTCGAAGATGACCCGAATCCTCGCCACGGGCGGAACCTAGCATCCGGCATGCGCAGGCGCGACTCTGGCGCCGCCCGCGCCGTCCGGTGTAAACGCCGCGCCATGGCCATCCACTACGCGCAGGACGGGCACATCGTCACCATCACCATCGACCGCCCCGAGCAGCGGAACTCGCTCGACCTGGAGCACTTCGGCCAGCTCGCCGACGCCTGGGTCCGCTTCCGCGACGACGACCAGGCCTACGTCGCCATCCTGACCGGCGTCGGCGACGTGTACTGCGTGGGCGCGGATCTGAAGAGCTTCATCCCCATCGTCACCGAGCGCGCCGACAAGCTGAGCGAGGGCGAGTCGAAGCTCGTGCGGGAGGGCTCGAAGTACACCATGGCCCACTCGCTGGTCGCCGTCCTGCGCGACGGGGCGACGCTCCCCGACGGGACCGAGTTCGCGCTCTACAAGCCGGTGATCGCGGCCGTCAACGGCATCTGCGCGGCGGGCGGGCTCGAGATGATGTGGAACACGGACCTCCGCGTGTGCGCGGACACGGCGTGGTTCCAGCTCGCCGAGCCACGCCGCGGCCTCTTCCCCGGCGGCGGCTCGACCGTGCAGAGCGTCCGCCAGCTCACCTGGTGCCACGCCATGGAAGTCGTGCTCCTCGCCGACCGCATCAGTTCCGCGCGCGCGTACGAGATGGGGCTCGTGAACCGCGTCGTGCCGCGCGACCGGGTGCTGCCCGAGGCGCGGAAGCTGGCCGACACGATCTGCTTGAACGGCCCGCTCGCCGTCCGCGCGTGCAAGCGCTCGGCCAAGGAGAGCACCTTCCTCCCGCTGCGCGAGGCGCTCGCCAACGAGATGAGCTACTCGGCGAGCGTCTTCATGAGCGAGGACGCGAAGGAGGGCATCGCGGCGTTCAAGGAGAAGCGGCCACCGGTGTGGCGGGGGCGCTAGGCGAACCGCCCGAGGTCGAAGCGCCCACGCGCCGCGAGGAGCGGCGCCCACAGGTCGCCGCGCCGGCGCACGCGGGCCGGGACGTTGTCGATGCGGAAGTCCTCGAGCGCGATGCCGCGCTCGACCTCCGCCCAGGTGAGCGGCGTCGACACGGCGGCGCGCGGGCTCGGGCGCACCGAGTAGGCCGAGGCGAGCGTCCGGCCCCACGCGTTCTGGTTGTAGTCGACCAGCACCCGCTCGCGCGGGCGGCGCGCCATGCTGTACTCGGCGGTGATGAGCTTCGCGTGATGCCGGGCGAGCTCGACGGAGATCGTCTTGGCCGCCGTCCAGACGGCCTTCTGCGTCGGCCCGCGCACGATCGGGACGTAGACGTGCATGCCGTGCGAGCCGGTCGTCTTGGCGTAGCTCGGCATGCCCAGGTCGTCGAGCGTCGCGCGCAGGATGAGCGCCGTCTCGCGTACCTGAGCGAAGGTGGCGCCCGGGGTGGGATCGAGGTCGAAGTGCAGGTAGTCGGGGCGATCGACGTCGTCGCAGCGCGCGTACCACTGGTTCAGGTCGATGCAGCCCAGGTTCACGACCCAGAGCAGCGAGGCCAGGTCCTGGATCATCGGGAAATCGATCACGTTGCCCGAGGAGTGCTCGATGGCGCAGATCGCGATCCACTCGGGCCGCGGCGCCGGCGCTCGTTTCATGAAGAAGGACTTGCCGCCCGCGCCGTCCGGGTAGCGCCGCATCACCATCGCGCGGTCGCGCAGGTGGGGGAGCAGCGCGGGAGCGACGTCGACGTAGTAGCGGACGAGGTCCCCCTTGGTGATGCCGAGCGCGGGCCAGAAGGGCTTCCGCAGGTTGGTGAGCTTCACGCGGCGGTCGCCGAGCGCGACGATCACCTCGTCCCGGTCGCGGGGGATCAGCCGGCCGGATGGCCAGCGCGCGGGGCTGCGGGGCGGGCGGCGCGGGCCGTGGCGGGTGGCGGGGTGGTGGTCGGTGGTCGCCCGGGCCATGGGACACTCAAAGCACGGCGCCCCCCACGCTGGCGAGCCACGCGCCGGCCGTGCTAGCGGAGCCGCATGGTGACCCGCACCGAGGCGCTCGCGCTCTTCGCCGCGCGCCGGGACGCCTGGCTCCGCGGCGACCTCGACGCCTACCTGGCGCTCTGGGCCGAGGACATGACCTTCCAGTCGCCGGTGCACGCCGAGCCGCTCCGGGGCCGCGCCGCCTTCGCCGACCTGGTGCGCCAGTCGCTCGCCGTCGCTCGACCGGTCGCGTTCGATTTCACCCACGTCGCGGTGGTGCGCGACGTGGTGCTCGCCGAGTGGCGGATCGCCATCGAGCGACGCGACGGGGGGCGGCGCGTCGAGTGGTGGGGCATGAGCGTCGCCGAGGTGCAGGACGGCCTCATCCGGCGCTGGCGCGAGTACTGGAACCCGGCCGACGTGATGTGAGCTTCGCGGCGCTCTTCCGGCGGCCCCCGAGCGCCATTGCCGACGCGCCCGGGCGGGTCAACCTGATCGGCGAGCACACCGACTACAACCGGGGCTTCGTGCTCCCGACGCCGATCCCGCAGCGCACCGTGGCCGAGCTCGCGCCGCGTGCCGACGAGCGGGTGCGCGCGGCGAGCGGGACGGGGGGCGTGGAGGAGTACGTGCTCGGTCGGGAGACGCGCGGACGCGGCTGGCTCGACCATGTGCAGGGGCTCACGTGGGCGCTGCGCGCGGACGGCGCGCTGATCCTCGGCTTCGACCTGAGGATCACGTCGCGCGTGCCGATGGGGGCCGGCCTCGCTTCGAGCGCCGCGCTCGAGGTCGCGGTCCTGCGCGCGCTGCGCGCCGCGTTTCGCCTCGCGCTCGACGACGTCGAGCTGGCCCTCGTCGCGCAGCGCGCCGAGAGCGAGTTCGTCGGCGCCCGGGTCGGGGTGATGGACCACATGGTGGCGAGCCTCGGCGTCCCGGGGGCGGCGCTCCTGCTCGACACCGGGAGCCTCGAGCGGCGGAGCATCCCGTTGCCCCCCGAGGCGGAGCTGGTGGTCATCGACTCCGGGGTCGCGCACCACCACGGCAGCGGTGGCTACAACACGCGCCGCGCCGAGTGCGAGCGCGCCGCCGCGCTCCTCGGCGTGAGTGCGCTCCGCGAGCTGACCGCCGTCGACGCCGCGCGTATCGCGGCGCTTCCCGAGCCGCTCGCACGCCGCGTCCGCCACGTCGTCGGCGAGAACGAGCGCGTGCTGGCCGCGGTCGGCGCGCTGGAGGCGGGCGATCTCGTCGGCCTCGGCGCGCTGCTCGACCGCTCGCACGCCTCGCTGCGCGACGACTACGAGGTCTCGACGCCGGAGATCGAGGCGCTGGTCGCGGCCGCCCGCTCCGAGCGCGAGGTCCTCGGCGCGCGGCTCACGGGCGGCGGCTTCGGGGGCGCCGTGCTGGCGCTGGCGCGCCGGGGCAGCGCGGCGGCGGCGGCCGCGCGCTCTGCCAGCCCTGGGGCTCGTTGCTGACGAGCGTCGGGGACCCGGCCTCGTAGGCGGAGAAGTGGAGCTGCGCGACCATCCTGGTCGAGCAGTTGGCGATCTCGCGCGTCAGGTTGTAGTCGACGGTGATCGCCCTGCCTTCCCAGCGCGCCCAGTAGACGACGGTGGCGCCGTTCCGCTCGAGGCGGCTGAAGTCGATGTAGGCGACACCCTCGCCCGCCGCCACGCGCGTCCAGTTGGACCCCGGCACGCACGCCTCGCGCGCCAGGCGTGCGAGGGTCGCGAAGCCGTCGTCGACCGGCATGTCCTTCAGCTCGTCGAAGCGCGCCTTCCATACGCGTGCGACGCAGCGCTCGCGCCCGACGAGGTCGGCGTTGTCGCGGTAGAAGGCGCGAACCTGCTCGGTCCAGTGCGCGGTCGGCCCGCGCTCGCGCCTGGCGGTTGCCTCGCCCGGCCCGGGATGCGGCTCCGCGAGCGGGGCGGGGGCATGGGCGGCGCAACCGGAGACCAGGACGGCGAGGCACGCGACGGCCAGCAGACGCTCCATGAGCCGTGTCGGTCTGCAACGGGGATGCCACGCGGCAGGCGCGGCTCGGCCGCCGGCGAGCGCCCCCCGCGGCGCCGCTGCGGCAATCCGGTGACGCCCGGGCGCGCAAAAGAGAGCGCGTCACGGGCGGCAGGCTCAGGGCACGCTCGGCGAGAAGCAGAGGAGCCCGCTCTCCTGGAGCAGGCAGTTCGGCGCGTGCGGCGGCGCGACGGACTCGTCGTCGCGGTAGTAGTAGCCCGTCATGAAGCACATCTCGTCGTCGGTCGTGACCCCGAAGGTCACCGGGTGATCGTCGTCGTTCTTCCACTCGCACGTGAAGCGGAACACGTCCCCCGGCGCGACGTGGATGGGCGTCGCCGGCCAGTACTCGTAGGGCTCCCTCCAGTTGTCGTTCTCGAAGATCTGCCCGGTGTCCTGCCCGCCGGAGAGAAGGTGGATCGTGACCCGGGTGCCGCGTTTGTGCTCGTGCGAGGAGAGCTGGATCACGTTCATGGGGTAGGGGACGGCCCAGTCGGCGGTGCGCGAGGAGGTGCTGAGCGGCGGGATGTGGATGTCGAGGTTGCCGATCGTCATCTGCTCGGCATGGTGGCGGACGCTGCCGGGCCGCGCGCGGGTGACGTTGAAGACGATCGAGGGGGTGAGCGCGTCGGTGAGCGAGCCGTTGATGTAGTGCGAGTTCAGGATGACCGGCGCATGCGCGTCCAGGCGAAGCGCGATGCCGCGCGGGAAGCGCGTAACCTCGTGCGGCGACGGCGCGCCGCCGAGCAGCGCCCGGTTGAAGGTGTCCGCCGGCCCGAAGCCGATGCAGCCCGGCGAATCGACGATGGTGCTCGGGAAGTCGGCCGCCGCGCGGTCCCGGCCGAGGTAGGCCCAGAGCGCGAAGTGATGGCTGCCGGGCGACATCTTGAACTCCATCTCCTGCACGTCGATGCGCTTGCGGTTGGGCAGCGTGCGGAACTCGCACACCTCGCGCTCGTGGCCCGCCGGGACGGTGAACTTCCCCATCCGCATCTGGAAGCCGCGCTTCGGCTTCGGAAGCCGGACGCGGGGCGCGGCGCCGGCGGCCGCGGCGAGCGTCAGGACCGCGAGGAGCGCAAGCAGCACGACGGCGGGCTTCCGCATGATGGAGCTATACGCTCGGTGGTTCGCGCGTGGCAAGTCGGGGCCTCGTTTCCACGCCACGAGGCGACTGCTAAACCGGGATCGGGAGGAGGGGAAATCCTAGCTCCGGCGCCCGGAGAACGCGAAGGCGCACACGACGACGACGCCGATCGCGCCCCCGATGAGCAGCGTGGCGGGCGGCTGCGCGAGGATGCTCTGCGTCAGGCGCTGGAGCGAGTTGAGACCGGCCACGAGTGCCAGCACGATCGCATACTCGGTCATCGCCTGGCCGGCATCGCCGCGTCCGCGGAGCACGATTCCTTCTACACCCGGGCTGGCCGCGTTGAAACGATCGTTCAAGAACGGCGTGAAGGACGGCGCGCGTGGCTTCGGGGCGGTCGCGACGGCTCTGCCCGCCCGCCTGCGCGGCTTCTTCGCCGACCTCGGCCCGGGGCTCATCACGGGGGCCGCCGACGACGACCCCTCGGGCATCTCGACCTACTCGGTCACGGGCGCCGCGTTCGGGTACGCGCCGCTGTGGACGGCGCTCTTCTCCTTCCCGTTGATGGTGTCGGTCCAGCTCATGTGCGCCCGGCTCGGCATGGTCACCGGCCGCGGGCTGGCCGGCGTCGTCCGCCGGCGCTACGGGCGCTCGATCCTGTGGGGCGCCTGCGGCCTCCTGGCGATCGCGAACGTCTTCAACATCGGCGCGGACCTCGGCGGCATGGCGGAGGCGACCGAGATGGTGACGGGCATCGACTCGCGTCTGCTCGTCCCGCTCTACGCCATCCTCATCGTCTCGCTGCTCTTCTGGTCCTCGTACCGCCGCATCGCGCGGACGTTCAAGTGGTTGACGCTGGTCCTCTTCGCGTACGTGGGCGCGGGGATACTGGCGCGACCGGACTGGCACGCGGTCCTCGGCGCGACCCTCGTGCCGCACGCCGAGGCGACGCCGCGCTACATCGCGACCTTCGTCGGCATCCTCGGCACGACCATCTCGCCGTACCTCTTCTTCTGGCAGGCGGGCCAGGAGGTCGAGGAGGAGCGCGCCCGTGGCCGGGTCAGCGTCGGCGCGCGCGAGGGAGCCACCGACGCCGAGGTGCGCCGCTCGAACATCGACGTGACGGTCGGCATGTTCTTCTCGAACTTCGTCATGTACTTCATCATCCTCACGACCGCGGCGACGCTGCACGCCCACGGCGTCACGGAGATCACGACCGCGCAGCAGGCGGCCGAGGCACTCCGCCCGCTCGCCGGCGACGGGGCGTACTGGCTGTTCACGCTTGGCATCGTCGGCACCGGGGTCCTCAGCGTCCCGATCCTCGCCGGCTCGTGCGCGTACGCCATCGCGGAGGGAGCGGCGTGGCGGGGCTCGCTCGACCAGCGCCCCAGGGACGCCCGCGGCTTCTACGCGGTGGTCGCCGTGTCGATGGGGGTCGGCCTCCTCCTCG
>WNEZ01001785.1_pt1 | contig 18129 bp, 14 predicted proteins | sample 5400521 | NCBI WGS metagenome assembly WNEZ01 (sample SAMN13153339, study PRJNA577476) | soil metagenome | isolation source: 120 cm saprolite under Douglas fir tree site 2 hole 1 replicate 1 | place: USA:California | collected 2015-04-18
GATCCGCGAAGGGAGGAGCCTGGATGTCCTGCCCCCGTGCCGTGGCCTGCTGCTGCATGGTGTCTCTCATGATGGGTGCCCTCGAAGCAGGAGCTTTAGCAAGCGCCGTGCCGGGCGCCAAGGCTTCTCGGGCCCCGAGGTTGCGGTCTTTCTCGTCCGGCCGGTGTGAACGCCCGTTCCTAAGAACCGTCCGCCGGCACCGTCCGTTCACAGCGCCGGAGGCCGCCATCGTCCCTCAGGGCGCGCAGCTCGCCGCGCTCGGCGCGACCGAGAGGCGCAGCTCCTTCGCCACGGGACGCACACCGAGGCCGAGCGCGGGGGCCCGCCTGGGAACCACCACCTCCGGGCATGGCGGGCCGATCAGCAGGTCCGCGAACGGATGCCCGGCATAGGTCCTGGCGAGGTGCCGGAAGTCGAGCGACAGCAGCTCGTGCTCGGTGTTGTTGAGCTTGGTGTACGTGGTCACCAGGCCTGTCCGCCGGAAGCAGAGCCACTCGTACGTCCATACCCGCTCGGGCTTGGAGGAGATGACCACGTCGTCGGTCCGCGGGCGCAGGAAGGCGATCCCGAGCTTGAAGAGACCGACCGAGACGACGGGGAGGAACGTCTTCCCCTTGCGATACGCGGGCAGGATCGCGAAGCGCGAGATCTCGACGGAGCGGGGCGAACGCAGCGCCACCGGGAGGCTGAAGTACTCCTCGGCCTCGAGCGAACCGGCGAAGCGGGGGGTGAGCCGCATCGAGCCGACGGCCTGGCCGGTCCCGACGTCCTCGGCGAGCAGGAACCAGGAGCGGCGGTCGTAGTCGTCCGGCACCGGGATATTGTAGCCAACGCCCTCGACGTAGACCCGGCGCCGGACATCGAGAGCCCTCGCCGCCGCGTCCGGCCCCTCACAGACCGAGAAGCGGTACCCCCGGAGGAGCTGACCGAGATCCGTGCCCTGGTGCTCGGCTTCCGACTCGAGAATGCGTTCGGCGGTGGCTTGCATCGTGCGCCCTCCTGCGATCCCTCAAAGCAAGCGCCGTGCCGTTCGACATGGCGTGCCGGGCCAAGGCGGAACCTGGTCCGCGGCCACTCGCCCCTGCTCCTCGGGTTCCTACGGTTCCTGGCGCTGTGTCCCGGCGTTCACACGCTTGAGAGACCGCCGGGGCGCCGGGAAAATGAGAGTCGATCGTGCCCTATCACTGGCTCATACCCCTCGTCGCCGCGGGCGCGAACGTGGCCGTCTGCTTCCTCGTCCTGCGCCTCGGCATGCGCGAGCGGCTCCACCGCGGGTTCGCCGCGGTGACCCTGGTGAGCACGTCCTGGGACCTCGGTCTCTTCTCCCTCTGCTTCTTCGCCGACCCGGTCGCCGCGGAGTGGTGGAGCCGCGTGTTCCGGACCGGCATCTGCCTGGCGCCGCCCGTCGTCTATCACTTCGGTCTGCTCCTGAGCCCGTCCGACAGTCGCTCGGCCCGGGCGTTCCTCGTCTTCGGTTACGTCGCGGGCGGGGCGCTCGCGCTCCTGAACCTGCAGGGCGCGCTGGTCCTCGGCCTGACGCCGCACACGTGGGGCTGGTACCTGCGCACCGCCCCGCTCTACAACGCACTCACGGCGCTCCTCCTGCTCTACCTGCTGCTCTGGGCAGAGCGGGGGTGGCACGCGTACCGCTACGCGTCCTCGGCGCGCCAGCGCGTGCAGGCCAAGTTCTGGCTGCTGGCCGCGGTGGTTCAGATCCCCTTCGCCCTCACCAACTTCCTCCCGCTCTACGGCATCAACACCTATCCGATGGGCAGCATCGGCAGCGTCGCCTTCGTCGGCATCGTGGCCTACGCCATGGTCCGCCACCGCCTGATGGACGTCGACTTCGTCGTCCGCAAGGGCGCCAGCTTTCTCCTCGCGTCGGCCGCCGTGCTCCTCCCGGGAGGGCTCGCGTTCGCCGCCCTGGCACAGGCGATGAGCCCGGAATCCGTGGGCATCCTGGTCTGCGCGGCCATCGCGATCGCCCTGGTCTCGGTCATCGTGGTCCCGACGCTCCAGGCGGCGCTCGAGACCCGCGTGCACCGCGCCCTTTTCCCGCAAACCTACGACTCGCGGCTCCGCCTGCGCCAGCTGGCGGCCGCGCTGGTCCACGTTCTCGACCAAGGGACGCTGGTCCGGCGGCTGGGAGAGGCGCTGGTCGACATCCTCGACGTCGAGAGCTGCCACATCTTCGTGCGCGACCCGGAGCGCAACCACCTCCGGCTCCTCTATCCGACCTCGGACGTGGCCACCTCGCTGCGCGAGGACACCGCGCGCGCGCTCGAGGTCCTGCACGAGCCCATGCTGCTGTCGGAGGTCGAAGCGGCGAGCCCGCCCGTGGCCGCCTACCTTCGCACGCACGGCTGGGAGGTGGCCCTCCCGCTGCGCATCAACGACCGGTCGATCGGACTCGTCACCCTCGGGCGCAACAAGGACCTCCGCATCTTCTCCGCCGAGGACCTCCAGCTCCTCGCCACCGTCGCGGCCGGCGCCAGCGTGGCGCTCGAGAACGCTTCGCTGTCGCATCAGCTGCGCCGCTCCGAGGTGGTGCTCGAGCGTGCGAACCGGCTCTCCTCGCTCGGCATGCTGGCGGCCGGCATCGCGCACGAGATCCGCAATCCCCTGGTCGCCGTGAAGACCTTCCTCGACCTGTTGCCGCAGCGGCTCGACGATCGCGAGTTCCTGACCAGCTTCCGCGATCTCAGCCTGGGCGAGCTGCGCCGCGTGACGGACCTGATCGCCGATCTGCTCACGCTCGGGAAGTCGAAGACGGCGGAGCGCCGTTCGGTCGAGCTCGGGCCGACGCTCGAGCCGGTCGTGCGCCTGATGGAGTCGACGGCGCGCAAGCGCCAGATCGAGGTCGCCGCCACCTTCGACCCCGACGTGCCCGCGGTGTGGGCCGACCCCGATCAGCTGAAGCAGATCACCGTGAACCTGCTGCTGAACGCCATCGAGACCAGCGCGCCGGGCGGGCACGTGCGTCTCGAGGTGCAGCCCGCGGCCGCGGGGAACGTCGTGCTCGAGGTGCGCGACGACGGGCCCGGCATCGCCGCCGACCAGCTCGAGAACATCTTCCACCCCTTCTTCACCACCAAGGAGACGGGCACCGGCCTCGGCCTCGCGCTGGTCCACCAGATGGTGGTGGAGCACGGGGGCGAGATCGCGGTCGAGAGCGAGGTCGGACGGGGCAGCGCCTTTCGGGTGACGCTCCCCACCGCGCCCCCCGCCCTGGCCCGGACCGGAACCTGACGCGGCTCACATCCCGAGCCGCTTCATCTTCTTCAGCAGCCCGCGATAGGTGATGCCGAGCTCCGCGGCGGCGTGCGTCTTGACGCCGCCCGCACGCGCGATCGCGGCCTCGATCTGCTCGCGCTCGAAGACGTCGGTGCGGTGCTGGAGGACGCCCGCCGCGCCCCCGTCGTCGATGCCCTCCAGCAGGCGCTCGGAGAGCAGATCGTCGGTGAGCGGCGCACCCGGCTCGGCGAGCAGCACCGCCCGCTCGAGCTCGTTGGCCAGCTCGCGCACGTTGCCCGGGAAGGGGTAGCGCGCGAGGACCGCCAGGGTCTCCTCGGTCGGCTCCGCGACCGGCTTCTTCAGCTGGCGCGCAAGGCGGCCGAGCAGGTGGCGCGCGAGCGCGGGGATGTCCTCGCGGCGCTCGCGCAGCGGCGGCAGGCGGATCGGGAAGACGCGCAGGCGATAGTAGAGATCCTCGCGAAAGCGCCCCCCCTTCACCTCCTGCTCCAGGTCGCGGTTGGTCGCCACGATGACGCGCGTGTCGATCGTGCGGGCCCGGTTCTCTCCCACCGGGCGGACCTCGCCTTCCTGCAGCACGCGCAGGAGCTTCGCCTGCAGCCCCGGGCTGGTCTCCGAGAGCTCGTCGAGGAAGAGCGTGCCACCGGTCGCCACCTCGAAGAGGCCCTTGCGATCCTCGCTCGCGCCCGTGAAGGACCCGCGGCGGTGGCCGAAGAGCTCGCTCTCGAGCAGCCCCTCGGAGAGCGCGGCGCAGTTGACGGCGACGAAGAGACGGTCGCGGCGTGGTCCGGCGGCGTGGATGGCGCGCGCCACCAGCTCCTTGCCGGTGCCGGTCTCGCCCTCTATCAGCACCGTGGTGCTGGTGGGAGCCACGCGGGCCATGTGCCCGAGCACGTCCCGCATGACGGCGCTCTCGCCCACGATCTCGTGCGGTCGCTCGACCGCGAGCAGGTAGGCGTTCTCGACCGCGAGCCGCTCGTTCGCCTGGCGGAGCTTCTCCACCAGGCGCGCGTTCTCGCGCACCAGGTGGAAGGCCTCGACCGCGCGGCGGAGCGTCAGCCGGAGCTCCTCGCTCTCCCACGGCTTGGTCACGTAGCGGTAGATGCGGCTCGTGTTGATCGCCTGGACGATGGCGTCGATGTCCGTGTAGCCGGTCAGGATGATGCGCATGGCCTCGGGGCGGAGCGTCATCGAGCGCTCGAGGAACTCGGTGCCGCTCATCGCCGGCATGCGCTGGTCGGCGACGATCACGGCCGGCTCCTGAGTCTCGAGGAGCTGGAGCCCCTGCGCCCCGCTCGCGGCGGTCATCACCTGGAAGTCGTCGCCGTAGTTGAAGGTGAACGAGCGCAGGATGTCCGGCTCGTCGTCCACCACCAGCACGGGGTACTCCCGGTAGTCCACCTCCACGCGGCTCCCCTATCGGCCGTCGCTCGCCGCCCTGTCAAGGGAAGCGGGCCGTGCCACCGGCAGGATGATTCGGAAGGTGGCTCCCTTGCCAGGCGCGCTCTCGACTTCGATCCGCCCGCCGTGGGCGGCCACCACGCCGTGGCTGATGGCGAGCCCGAGCCCGGTGCCGGCACCCACGTCCTTGGTGGTGAAGAACGGGTCGAAGATGCGGCCCACCACCTCGGGCGCCATGCCGGCGCCGTCGTCGCGGATGCCGATGCGCACGCTGTCACTCTGCGCCCGCGTCGTCAGCCACAGGTTGCCCTGGCCGGCGATCGCGTCGCAGGCGTTGGCGAGCACGTTCATGAACACCTGGTTCAGCTGCCCGGGGTCGCACTCGACCGGGGGCAGCGGGCCGTAGTCGCGGTGGATCGCGATGCGGTCGCGCCAGCGCGGCTCGAGCAGGCGGAGGCTCACCTCGAGCCCCTCGTGCAGGTCGACGGGCTTGCGCGTCGCCTCGCCCAGGCGCGAGAAGCTGCGCAGGTCCTTGACGATGGCGGCCGTGCGCTCGGCGCCGCGCGCCATCACGGCGACGATCTCGCGCGCGTCGGCGAGCAGCTTCGCGACCTCGGCCGGCGCGTCGGCCGCCGCGGTCTCGAGCCGACGCTGGAGCGGCGCCACGCTGGTCGCGATGAAGCTCACGGGGTTGTTGATCTCGTGCGCCACGCCCGCCACCAGGCGGCCGAGCGAGGCCATCTTCTCCGACTGCACCAGCTGGACCTCGGCGTTCTTCAGCTCGGCATAGGCCTCCGCGAGCTCGCGATTGGCGCCCTCGAGCTGCACGCTGCGCTCGCGTACGCGCTCCTCGAGGCGCGCGTTGAGCGCCACCAGGGCCTCGTACGAGCGCGCGTTCTCGAGCGCGATCGCGGCCTCGTGCGCGAGCGCACGCAGGAACTCGACGTCGCCCGCCGTGTAGCGGAGCCCGGAGCGCTTGGCGCCGACGGTGAGCACGCCCACCAGCTCGCCGCGTAGCTCGAGCGGCACGGCGAGCTCGGCGCCGAGCGCGGCGAGCCCGTCGCGCGTGCCCGCATCGAGCGAGGACAGTATCTCGCCCTGCGCCAGGCGGAGGAGGAGCGCGGGCGGCACGCCCGTCACGCTGCCCGCCTCGCCCGGCGCACCCGGGTGGAGCCGCGTGCACGTGTTGGGGATCGCCTGGACCACCGCATCGCAGACCAGCGCCGCGATGCGCTCGCGCTTGAGGGTCGCCGCCAGCTCAGCGCCGACCGCGGCCAGGATCTGCGCGCCGTTGTAACGGGTGCGGAAGAACACCCGGTCGACCAGCGCCTGGAGCCGCGTGCGCAGCGGATTGAAGAAAACGAGCACGGCGAGCGTGAAGAAGATGGTCAAGGCGCCCGAGTCGGTCACCCGGGCCCGGAGGGCGACGTAGAGGACGACCGACGCGGCGAGATACGCGACGCCGACCGCGCCGGTCAGGAACAGGTAGTAGGCGCCGCGTCGCACCAGCGCGTCGCCGGCGCTGGGGGCCGGCGCGCCCGCGGCGAGGCGAGGCGTGGTGGCGGCGGTCTCCGACATGCCGGGCACTCGAGCAGAGGCAACTGTAGCGCAGCGGCCCGGCCCCGCGCGAGAGCCCGGAGAATGGCTCGGTCGCGCCGCGGCTTGCCGCGCCGCGCCGCGCATTGTACAGACCCCGCACATGGCGACGGAACGACGGCGCGAGCTGCGCCGGCGCCGCAAGCGGCGCCGCGAACGTCTGAAGCAGAGACGGCGCGAACAGCAAAAGGAGCGCCGCCGCCAGCGGCCGAAGGCGTAGCGCGGGCGACTATGGGCGCCCGGCGGCCAGCCAGCCGCTCAGGCGGTCGAGCTCCTCGCGGCCGTGCTCCCAGAGGAGCGCGCGGGCCTCGCGGGGCCGCCACACGCCGCCCGACTCGCCGACCAGCCCGGGGACCGGGTCGCGCACCACGCTGGCGCGCAGGAAGGGGAACTCGTCGATCAGGGACGCCACGTCCGAGTCGGCGAAGAAGGGCGCGGTCGCCAGCTCGGCGGTGGCCAGATGTCGCGGGCGGTTCTCGCGCTCGCGCTGGGTCTCCTCGCTCGCCCACGCGACGCCCGCCCCTTCGTAGTACTTGAGGACGGTGCGCAGCCCGCCCAGCACCGGCGTCGGCGCCGCGGAGCGCGCGGCGAGGGTCTCGATCTGGCGGCGCAGGCGGAGGACGTTCCCCTGGTAGGAGCCGAGGCTGGCGCGGTCCGCGCCGCCGAGCGCGGCCAGCCCGCGCGTCACCTCCTCGACGCTCACGTGCGTCTCCGGGGGCAGCGGCGGGGGCGGCGGGGTGGCGACCAGCACGCGCACGCTCGGCGCCTCGGCCGGCGGCGCCGGGGCGGCGGCCGCGACCGCCCGCTCCCAGGCGCTCGCCGCGAGGGCGAGCGGGACCTCGGCGTCGGCGCGGCGCACGAGGAGCAGCATCGCCTTGTGCTCGCGCCGCGCGTCGCGCACGGCGCGCGCGTACTCGCCGCAGCTCCGCGGCAGCGTGCCATTCGCCTGCACCAGCGCGTCGCCGACGCGGAGCCCGGCCGCCGCCGCGGGCGAGTCGTCGTCCACCAGCGTGACCGCCAGCCCGCCCGACGCCGCCACCGCCAGCGCGAGGCCGGTCTGGCCCCGGTCCTCCTCGCACGGACCCGCCGCCCGCGCGCTCTGCACGACGGCGAGCGCCAGCCCGAGGATCAGGAGACGAGGGATCGCCATGCTGCCTCCACCGCCGCCCGCAGCGCGGCGGGCGAGCCGTCGTTCTCGAGCACCAGGTCGGCGTGCCGCCGCCGCTCGACGTCGGACATCTGCGCGTCCAGCCGGCGCTCGACCTCCGCCCGCGTCATGCCACGCGCCGCCATGACGCGGGCGATCGCGTTCTCGCGCCGCGTGGAGACCACCCACACCCGGTCGACGAGCGGGCTCCAGCCAGCCTCGAGCAGGATCGCCGCCTCGACCACGAGCGGCCGGGCGAACCCCTCGGCGCGCGCCGCTGCGATCCGGCGGCCGACCTCGGCCGCGATCAGCGGGTGGACGAGCGCGTCGAGCCGCGCGCGCGCCGCCGGGTCGGCGAACACGAGCGCGCCCAGCGCGCGCCGATCGATCGCACCATCGGCGCCGACGACGCCCGGCCCGAAGGCCTCGACCACACGCGCGAAGCCCTCGCTGCCCGGGCGGTAGGCCTGGTGCCCGATCCGGTCGGCATCGATGACCTTCGCGCCCAGCTCGGCGAGGTGGCTCGCGACCGTGCTCTTGCCCGCGCCGATGCCGCCCGTGAGCCCGACCACCGGAGCCACCATCGCCGCCGTCGCTAGCGCAACCCGTGCGGCAAGTCGAGGTTTCCCGGGTCCGCGTGCTATAGAGCGCGCCGCTCCTCCTCATGAAGCTCGCCAGCCGCCGCCGTCGGATCGCGCTCCCCGGAGGCGGGGGCGTGTCGGCCGTGGTGGCGCTGCCCCCCGGCTTCCGGCGCGGCGGCCGCACGCCCGCCGTGATCCTCGGGCACGGCGCGGGCGGCGACATGACGAACCCCTTCCTCTCGACCGTGCAGGCAGCCCTCGCGCGCGAGGGCTTCGTGGCGGTCAAGTTCAACTTCCCCTACACGGAGGCCCGCCGGCGCGCCCCCGATCCGCGGCCCGTGCTCCAGCGCTGCTATCGCGCCGTGATCGATGCGGTGCTCAGCGACCGCCGCCTGGCGCCGCCCTGGGTCGCGATCGGGGGCAAGTCGCTGGGCGGCCGGATCGCGTCGTACGTGGCCGCTGCCGGCGCCCCGGTGCGCGGCCTCCTCTTCCTCGGCTACCCGCTGCACCCGGCCGGCCGCCCCGAGCGGCTGCGCGCCGATCACCTCCCGGGCATCGCGCTGCCCATGCTCTTCGTGCAGGGAACCCGGGACGCCCTCTGCGACCTCGAGCTCCTGCGCCCCGTGCTCGGCCGGTTGCCGCGCGCCACGCTCCACACCATCGACGGCGGCGATCACTCCTTCCGCGTCCCGCGCCGCGCCGGCCGTTCCGACGCCGACGTCTGGAACGAGATCGCCGGCGTCGCGGCGCGCTGGCTACGCACGCTCGACCAGTAGCCCTGCGCGCCTACGCCCTCGACGCCCCGGGCCGCGCGAGCCCCGCGTGGTACGCGCGCAGCCACGCGACCGTCGCCGCCTCTCCCTCGGCGACCAGGCGGAGTATCTCGCGCGTCTCGAGGTCGTGGTCGAGGCTCGCGAGGACGTCGGTGATCGGGCGCGCAGCGCTCGCGTCCTCGGGGTAGCGGGCGAGGAGCAGGCCGAGCTTCTGTTCGTCGGAAAGCTGCGCGGAGCCGAAGCGCTCGAGCGCCGCGGCCCGCACCGGCTCCGCCAGCGCCGCTCCCGGCGTCGAGCCCATCTCGCGCAGGCGCTCGGCCAGCAGCTCGGCGTGGGTCGCCTCGCGCTCGGCGATGACGCGCAGCCCGCCGCGCAGGCCGTCGAGCGTGCACACGGCGATCCATGCTCCGAGCACCTCCGCCGAGGCGGTCTCGGCGGCGCACAGGTCGTCGAGGAAGCGGATCACCCACTCGCGCCCGGATTCGGAACGGCTCACCGCTTCACGTCCCTTCCCGCTCGAGGGCCTCGTGCATGTGCCGCAGCCAGCGTACGCTCGCCCGCTCGTCATCGGTGATCGTCTCGAGCAGGGCGTGGGTCTCGGCGTCGCCCTCGGCCTCGCGCGCCAGCTCGTCGAGCGCCGTGCCCTCGCGCGCGGGCAGGCGCCCGAGGAGGAGGGCGAGCTTCGAGCGGTCGGAGACGCCGGGGTCGGCGACCACGCCGCACAGCGCGGCGAGCTCGCGACCCGGTTCGGCGAGGGGCACGCCGCCGAGCGAGCGCAGGCGTGCCTCCGCGAGGACGGCGTGGCGCCGATCGCGTGCGCGGATCACGCGCAGCCCGCCGCGCAGCCGCGGGTCATCGCAGGTGACGATCCAGCGTCCGACCGCTTCGACCCCGGCCCGCTCGGCGGCCTGGAAGGCGTCGAGGAGCCCGATCACGCGGGTCCGCTCGGCGCCGGAGCGAGGCCGGAGCATCGCGCCGGAGGCTACGGCTTCCGCGGCGCGAGTGTCAAACTTCCCGCCTACTTGCGACCCATGACGCGGATCTTGTTGCGGCGCTCGACCGGCGGCGCCTCGCTGCGTGCGACCACCGCCGCCAGCAGCTGGCTGAGCCTGAGCAGGGAGCCGGAGTACGCAGGATCCGCGAGCACCCCGGCGAAAGCAGCCGCGGCGTCGTCGGGGGCGGGCACCAGGATGGCGCTCGGCGGCGGGTCGAGCGCCGCGAGCCGCGCGACGATCCCGTAGCCGTCATTGCGCGGCAGCGCGAGATCGACCACCACCACCTCCGGATGGACCACTTGGAGCAGGTCGGCGGCCTGCTTCGCATCCCAGGCCATCGACACGGAGAGGCCGCCCCGCGCCAGCGCCTGGCGCAGGCTCATGAGCGAGTCGACGTCGGTGCCGACGGTCACCACGCGGGTGCCGCGTACGGCGTACCGCCCGAGCGTCTCCACCACCCCGTCCGGATCGAGCGGGGTCGCGGCGGCCTCGACCATGCCGAGCATGAGCGCGCGGTCGATGCCGGGATCCGCCAGGCACCCCCAGAAGCGCGCCGTACAGCCCGCCGCGCGCGCCGCCGCGAGCGCGCCGAGCGCGCCGGGGGCGAGCAGGTTGATCACGATGCGCGCCGCCGAGAGCTCCGCCAGCTGCTCGGCCAGGTCGTCCTCCGGGGCCACCACCTCCACCTGATGGCCCTCGAGCGCACGCTGACTCCAGACGCCATTCACGTCGACCACGACGATCGGCCGCCGTCCGGTCTCGGCGCCGCGTACCCGCGTGCGCGCCGCGGCCGGCGGCGTCACGGTGACCACCCGTACCGGCTCGCGGGCGGATGCCCGCGGCGGCGCCGGGGCGGCCGGCGGCGGGGGCGGCGTCGCGGCGCGCGCCGGGGGCGGCGTCGCGGCACGCGCCGCGGCCAGCGAGGCGACGAGCTGGTCCCGCTCCCCGCGCAGCCGCTCGATATCGGCCGCCTGCTCTTTGGCCTCCGCGTCACGCCGCGCCACGTTGGCCTGCAGCTCGCCGAGCGCAGCCTGCGCCTGGCCGAGGGCGCCGGTGAGATGCGCCCGCTCGTCCCGCTCGCGCGCGAGGCCGTCGCGCAGGTGACCATCGGTGGCCGCGGCAGCGGCGGCGTCAGCCGCCAGGCGATCGCGCTCGGCCTCCGTCGCCTCCAGCGATTCGCGCAGCCGGTCGCGCTCCGCGGCGAGCGACTCCATGCGGGCGACCAGCGCCCCCAGCTCCGCGTCGCGCTCGCGGCCCGTGCCCGCCGCGTGCCCGATCTCGTCGCGCAGCCGCTCCACCTCGCGCGTGAGCTCGCCGAGACGCGCCGTCGCCGCCAGCTCGCGCGCGCGGCCCTCGCCGAGGGCGATCTCGAGCCGGTCCTGCTCCGCGCCCGCGGCTCTCGCGGCCGCCACCAGGCGCTCGATCTCCGCGCTCGCGCGCCCCGCCTCGTCCTCGAGCGCGAGCGCAATCGCCTGCGCCGAGGCGAGCCCCTCGCGCAGCGACGCGACCTCGGCCGTCGCCCCCGCCAGCGCCTCCTCCGCCGCCCGCGCGCGCTCGCGCGCGTCGTGCGTGGCCTCCTCGCCGTGCAGCCGGTCGCGCGCGCTCGCCGTCTCGAGCTCCTCGCGCAGCCGCTGCTCGCGCGCCGTCGCGGCCCGGAGCTCGCTCGCCAGCTCGGCCTGCGCCCGCTCCCGCTCGTGGAGCTGCGCGCGGGTGCGGGTCGCGGCCAGCTCGGCCTCCTCCGCGCGCACGCGCAGGCGCTCGACCTCGGCCGCCAGCTCCGCGGCCCGCGCCGCGCCCCCCGCGTCGTTCGCGGCCGCGCTCCGGCGGGCCGACTCGAGCTCCGCCAGCGCCCTGGCCGCCGCGCGCGCCGCCGCGTTGCGCTCGGTCTCGAGCACCGCCTCGGCGCGCGCCCGCTCGGCGCGCTCGGCGGCCGCGGTCTCGAGCGCGGCCGCGAGACGCGCTCGCTCCCGCTCGGCGGCCGCGAGCGAGTCCGCGAGCCCCTCGGCGCGCTCCGCGTCGCGTCGCGCCTGCTCGAAGTCCGCCGCCAGGCGCGCGCGGTCGGCGGCCGCCATCTCGAGCGCCGCGCGCAGGCGGTCGGTCTCGCCGCTGCGCGCGGCCAGCTCGGCGGCCAGCACGGCGCGCTCGGCGGAGCGCGACGCCACCTCGCCGCGCAGCTGCTCGCGCTCGGCCTGCAGCTCGGTCAGGTGGGCGACCACCGGCAGCGGGGCGGGCGGCTCGAGCGAGACCGTCGCCGTCGGGACCACCACCCGGGCCGGCGTCGCCTCCTCCGGCTCCTCGCCGCCGCGGCGCCGCACCGCCTCGATCATGGACGCCAGCTCGCCGAGCGGGCGCTCGAGGGTGCGCACGTCGCGTTCGCCGAAGGAGCGCGGCGCGATCGCCACCAGCACCAGGCTGCCGACCGGCGTCGGACCGGCGTGCAGGGGGAGGCACGCGATGGTCCGCACCGCCGCCGAATGCTCGACCAGCCGGGGAACGTAGCGGTTCCGCGACGCGCTCTCGATCAGGTAGGCGCGCCGGTTGAGGAGCCCGTTGAGCGGCATGTCCCACGCCGTCGGATCCGTGCGCCGGACGTGGCGCAGGCGGCGGCATCCCTCCTCGGAGAGGCCCGACTCCGTCACCAGGCGCAGGATGCCGTGCCGCTGGTCGTAGAGGCAGAGCGCGCCGGCCTGGGCGCGGGTCGCCTCGAGGATGGCGTGCAGCGCCGGCTCGAGCGCATCCTCGGGGACGACTGCGTCGGCGGCGATCTCGCGCAGGCGGTCGCGCAGCGCCTCGCCCATCCCGGGCGGCCGGGCTGCGGGTGGGGACTGGGCTTCGGGATCGTGCGTGGCGGGCCGCCCCGGGGGGCGGCGCGGCTTCCTGGGGAAGATCGCCATCGCGCCTTTTGCAACCGCTGTGCCGTGGGGAGGCCACCCCCCGGACCGTCCTCGAGGCCGCCGGGCGGCCAAAAACGCACGCAGGGCGATACTCTGGCGTCGCGCGGCGGGGGCCGCTTCCCGAGCCCTGCCGCCAGCCGGCGAGCAATTGACTTCGGGCGGCCCCGTAGGCATGGTCCCTGCTTCCATGCGCTCCTTCCGCCCCGGGCGGGTCCTCATGGCACTCGCCACCCTCCTGCTGGCGACCGCGGCGCGCGCCGCCGACGACTCCGTCGGGAGCCTCGCCGCCGGTGCCCGCGCCGAGTGCGAGACCGGCCGCCGCACGCCCGACCGGCAAGCGCGCAAGGACCACTTCGACCGCGGCCAGGCGCTGGCCGAGCGCGCCGTGGCGCTCGACGACGACAGCGCCGACGCCCACTTCGCGCTCTTCTGCAACCTGGGCGAGCTCATGCGGCTCGACGGCGAGAACCTCTCGCAGATCTTCCAGCTTCGCCGCCTGATGAGCGAGATCGATCGCACGCTCCAGTTGAACCCGGAGCACGTCGACGCCATGGCCGCGAAGGGCACGCTGCTCGTCCGCCTCCCCCGCCTGCTGGGCGGTGACTCCACGCGCGGCGAGGCGATGCTCCGCGAGGTGCTCCAGCGCGACCCGAACGCGTTCACCACGCGCCTGACGCTCGCCAACCTGTGCGAGGCGCGCGGCGAGCGGGACGAGGCGCTCGCCTTCGCGACACGCGCGCTGCAGATCGCGCGCGAACAGGGTCGCGCCGACAAGGTCGCCGAGGCGCAGGCAGCGCTCGCCGAGCTGCGCGCCGCGCGCTAGCGGCGGTCGGCCGCAATGGCCTCGCCGTTCTCTCCCGAGAGGCGCGAGGCGACGCTCGCCGCCCTCCCGGCCGCCGAGCTCGACCTCCTCGTCGTCGGCGGCGGCATCACGGGCGCCGGCGTGGCGCGCGATGCGGCGCTGCGCGGGCTCCGGGTCGGGCTGGTCGAGCGCCTCGACTGGGCCGCCGGCACCTCCAGCCGCAGCTCGAAGCTGATCCACGGCGGCGTGCGCTACCTCGAGCAGGGCGACATCGGCCTGGTGCGCGAGGCAGCCACGGAGCGGAGCGTGCTCCGGCGGTTGGCGCCCCACCTGGCGACGCCCATGCGCATGCTGATGCCCACCTACGGCCGCGCCGGGCACGCCAAGCTCGGCCTCGGTCTGTGGACCTTCGAGCGCATCGCGACGGTCGCGCCGGAGGAGCGTCACGCCATGTGGAGCCGCGAGGAGGCCCTCGCGCGAGAGCCGACGCTCGACGGCGCCCGCCTCCACGGCGCCGCCACCTTCGTCGAGTACCTGACCGACGACGCCCGCCTGGTCCTCGAGACCGTGCTCGGCGCGCACGCGGCGGGCGCGCTGTGCGCGAACCACCTCGAGGCGACGGAGATCGCGGGCGGCGAGGTGGCGCTGCGCGACACGCTCGGCGGTCGCACGCTCCGCGCGCGCAGCCGAATGGTCGTGAACGCGGCCGGCCCGTGGGTCGACGAGGTGCGCGGGCGAGCCGGCGCGCTCGCGGGCTCCCGCCTGCATCTCACCCGGGGCATCCATCTCGTCGTCCCGCACGCGCGCCTTCCCGTCGGCCACATCGTCGTCATGCAGGCCCGCGACCGCCGCTCCGCGTTCGCCGTGCCGCGCGGCGCCGTCACGTACCTGGGCACGACCGACACCGACCACGGCCCGCCCACCGACCACCCCGAGGTGACGGCCGAGGACGCCGACTACCTGCTCGACGCGGCGAACCGCACCTTCGCTGGCCCGCCGCTCGCACGCGCGGACGTGGTGGCGGCGTGGGCGGGCCTCCGGCCGCTCCTCCACGAGGACGGCAAGCGCCCGTCCGAGATCTCACGAAAAGACGAGATCATGGTGAGCGAGACCGGCCTCGTCTCGATCGCGGGCGGGAAGCTCACCACGCACCGCCGCATGGCGGAGCGGGTCGTCGACCTGGTGGTCGAGCGTCTGGGGCGCCCGGCCGGCGCGTGTCGCACCGCGAGCGTGCCGCTGCCGAACGGCGGGCTCGCTCCCGACGAGCTGCCGCGGCTCGTCGCCCGCGTACGCGCGCGGCTCCCGCGGCTCGCGCCCGGCGGCGCGGAGCGCCTGGTAGCGCTCTACGGCGCGGGCGCCGAGCGCATCCTCGGGCGGGTGGAGGCCGAGCCGGCCGCCGGCGAGGTCCTCCCGGGCGGCGTGCCGCGCGCCGAGATCGCCCACGTGCTCGATGAGGAGATGGCGCTCACGCTCGAGGACGTGCTCGAGCGGCGCACGCGCCTTCTCCTCTTCGACCCCGAGCAGGGGCTCGCGTGCGCGGCGGCGGTCGCGGAGACGGCCGCCACGCGCCTCGGCTGGGACGCCTCGCGCACCGCGGCCGAGCTCGACGGCTACCGCGCCCTGGCGGCGAGCCTGAGGAGGTTCCCATGAGCGAGATCGGCGACACCCTCGCACGCGAGCTGGGACGCGACCGCGTGGCCGACGACAGCGCAGCGCTCGCCGCGCACCGCACCGACTACTGGATACTGGCGCATCTCCGCGCGCGCCAGGGCCGCCTCGGCGGCGGGCCGGCGTGCGTCGTCAAGCCGCGGAGCACGGCCGAGGTGGCGAGCGCCGTTCGCCTGGCGCAGCGCCACGGCGCCGCCGTCGTGCCGTACGGCGCGGGCTCGGGTGTGGTGGGCGGCGCGACGCCACCGGCGGGGTCGCTGGTCATCGACCTGACCGCCATGAACCGCCTCCTGGAGCTCAACGAGCACGCGCTCTACGCGCGTGCCGAGGCCGGCATGCTGGGCGGCGCCTACGAGGCGGCCATTGGCGTCCGCGGCTACACGACCGGCAACTACCCGCAGTCGATCGACCGCTCGACGGTGGGCGGCTGGGTGGCAACGCGCGCCGCGGGGCAGTTCTCCACCCGCTACGGCAACATCGAGGACCTCTGCCTCGGTCTGGAGGCGGTGCTGCCGAGCGGCGCGGTGGTGCGTCTCGAGCCCGTGGTGCCGCGCGCCTCGGTCGGGCCGAACCTGCGCGAGCTCTTCCTCGGCAGCGAGGGAACGCTCGGCGTCATCACCGAGGTGACCTTCCGCGTGCACCCCCTACCCGAGGCGCGCACGCTCGCGAGCTTCGCCTTCCCGAGCATGGCGGCCGCGCTCGACACCGTGCGCCGCGTGCTACGCGTCGGCTGGCGGCCGGCCGTGCTGCGCGCCTATGACCAGGTCGAGACCGCCCGGCAGTTCTCCAGCTGGGCGCCCGCGGACTCCTGCCTGCTCCTGGTCGTCTCCGAGGGACCCGGCGCGCTCGTCCAGGTCGAGAGCGGCGCGTGCGCGCGCGAGGCGGCGACGGGCGGCGGCAAGGCGGCGGGCACGGAGCCCGTCGCGCACTGGCTCGAGGTGCGGAACAACGTGCCTCCGTGGGAGTTCTTCCTCGACCGCGAGATGCTGGCCGACACGATCGAGGTCGCGGCCACCTGGGACCGCATCGGGACGGTCTACGAGACGGTGGTCGCCGCGCTCGCCGGCGCCCCCGGTGTGGTCGTCGCCAGCGGGCACAGCTCGCACGGCTACCCGCAGGGGACGAACATCTACTTCACCTTCGTGATGAAGCCCGAGCCGTTCGCGGAAGCGGAGACGGCGTACCTCGAGGCGTGGGGGCGCGCGCTTCGCGCCACGCTCGCCGCGGGCGGCACCATCTCGCACCACCACGGCATCGGGCGGCTGCGCGCGCCGTGGCTGGAGCAGGAGCTGAAGAACGCGTACCCGCTGCTACGCGATCTCAAGCGCGCGCTCGACCCGAGCGGGATCATGAACCCGGGGGCGCTCCTCACGCACGCGTGAATGCCTGCGCTTTCTCGTGACGCGGACGTGACGGAGCGCCGCCGCTTCGAGGTGATCATCGTCGGGGGCGGCATCGCCGGCGCCTCGCTCGCGTACTTCCTCGCCGAGCGGGGCGTGACCGACATCCTCCTCCTCGAGCGCGAGGAGCAGCCGGGCTACCACGCCACGGGGCGCAGCGCGGCGACGCTCTCGGAACTCGATCCGGTCGCCACGTGGCGCGAGCTGAAGGTCCTGGGCGCTCGCTTCCTCCGCCACCCGCCACCCGGCTTCGCCGAGACGCCGCTGGTCGTACCGTCGGGCGTCATGCTCCTGTTCTACGAGCCCGCGTGGAGCACGCTCCGCCGGACCGCACCGGTGATCGAGCAAGCCGGCATCCAGCTCGCGCTCCTCTCGCCAGCCGAGGCGGTGGCGCGCGTGCCTGCGCTGCTGCCGGGACGCTTCGCAGGCGCCGCCCTGATCCCCGACGACGGTCACATCGACGTGCACGCGCTCCTCTGGGGCTACCTGGGACACGCCAGGCGCGGCGCCGAGCAGCGCTTCGGGGTCGACGTGCGCGGCGTGCGGGTCGAGGGCGGCCGCGCCACGGGCGTGCTGACCGGCGACGGCGAGCTTGCCGCGCGCTGGGTCGTGAACGCCGCCGGCGCGTGGGCGGGCCAGCTCGGCGCGCGCGCCGGCGCGGCACCGATCGCGCTCGTCCCGCATCGCCGCACCATCGTCACCTTCGGCGCGCCGGTCGACGTCCGCGGCTGGCCGCTGGTACAGAGCGACGCCGATCGCCTCTACTTCGCGCCCGAGTCGGGCGGCCTGCTGCTGAGCCCCATGGACGAGGAGCCGATGGCGCCGTGCGACGCGCGCCCCGACGACGCGGTCATCGCCGCTGGCCTGGAGCGGCTGGCCGGGCTCGCGCCGTCACTGGTGCCGCAGACGCTCAGGCGCAAGTGGTCGGGGCTTCGCACCTTCGCGCCCGACCGCCTCCCGGTGGTGGGCGAGGACCCGCGCCTGCGCGGCTTCTTCTGGCTCGCGGGCCAGGGCGGCGCCGGCATCGAGACCAGCGGAGCGCTGGGCGCGATCGCCGCCGACCTGATCCTGGACGGGAAGACGGAGCGCAGCGACGCGACGGCGCTCTCGCCCGCGCGCTTCGGCGCTCGTTGAGGCGTCCGTCGTTCCGGCGGCGGCCGCTGCCCGGCATTGCGGCATCCGGCGGAGGGGAGGGCCGCCTACCCCTACAACCAGCTCGTACGCCGGTATAGCTACGAGCCCGAAGCGAAGAATATCCAGAATCCGGAGGGGACCGAGCGATGAAGGAAGCGGAGAGCGTGCGCGTTGCCGTCGTGGTGGGAGTCGGGGCCGGTCTGGGTGCCGCCCTGGGACGAAGATTCTCCAGGGGGTACGCCGTCGCGCTGGTCGCGCGCGGCGGGGAGAAGCTCGAGGCATTCGCGCGGGAGGTGGCGGACGCGGGCGGGCGGGCGCTCGCGGTTGCGGCCGACGTGAGCAAGGCCGACGAGATCCACGCCGCCTTCGAGCGCATCCGACGGGAGCTCGGCCCGGTCGACGTGCTCCTCTACAACGCCGCGATGCGGCCCTTCGGGCGCCTCATGGAGACGAAGCCGAGCACGTTCGAGAACACCTGGCGCGTGA
>WNEZ01007951.1_pt1 | contig 18112 bp, 18 predicted proteins | sample 5400521 | NCBI WGS metagenome assembly WNEZ01 (sample SAMN13153339, study PRJNA577476) | soil metagenome | isolation source: 120 cm saprolite under Douglas fir tree site 2 hole 1 replicate 1 | place: USA:California | collected 2015-04-18
GCCGGGAGGCGCGGGTACGGGCCGCGATAGGACCGCCGAGCCGAGTGATCCGCTCCAGCGTCTGCGCGGAGGCGCTGACAATGCGCGCCGGCCGCAGTCCCGTCGCGCTGCGCAGCGCGGAGAACGCCCGGCGGCGCTGCGCATCCGGCACGAGGTATCCGACCTGCTCCCACAGAATAAGATGAAAGGGATCCCGGCTGATGGGCGGCACCGGCTTCCCATAGTACCGCCGCAGCGCCGTGATGACGGGTCGCAGCGACGCGTACGGTGCGGGCCTTCATTTGTGGCGCTGCAATCGCAGCTCGAGGTGACGGCGCACGTCCGGCCATTCCGTCGCGAGAATGCTGTACATCACGACATCCCGCGCGCTGCCGTCGCGGCGGATGCCGTAATGGCGAATCACCCCGTCCTGCTTGGCGCCCAACGCTTCAATGGCGCGCTGCGATCGAAAATTGAAGTTGTCGGTCCGCAGGCCGACGACCTTGCAGCCGAGCGTGTCGAACGCATGGCCGAGCAACAGCAGCTTGCAGGTGGTGTTGACGTGCGTGCGCTGGCGGCTGCGGCCGTACCAGGTGTGGCCGATTTCCACGCGGTCGATCGCCGGCACGATATCGTGATAGCGTGTCGAACCCACGATGCCGCCGCTCGGCAGGTCGCGTACGATCCACGGCAGCATGTGCCCGTCCCGCTGGCCCTGGAGGGCGTCGGCGACGTATGCCCGCATGCCTTCAGGCGGCGGGACCGCGATGAACCAGAACTCCCAGAGGCGGCCGTCAGCCGCTGCCGCGGCCAGCGCGTCACTGTGGTCTTCGGTCAGCGGCTCGAGCCGAATGCCGTGACCTTCGAGCACGACCGGTTTGGGCGTGATCATGGCGCAACGTACTCCTGCGCCGCGACGATCTGCCACCGTCCCGCGCGCTTCACCCACGTATCGGTGAAGCGATAGCGACGATCGAATGCGCCATTCGCGCCACGACCGCGCACGACGAGCCAGCCCGTCACTATGGCGGTCACAGGCAGTGCGGTCATCGTGTCTTCTCACTCTCCCAGAACTTTGATGATTACCCGTTTCTTCCGCTGTCCGTCCCACTCGCCATAAAACACGCGCTGCCACGGCCCGAAATCCAGCTTGCCGGCCGTGATCGGTACGATCACTTCGTGACCGACGGTCAGGCTGCGCAGGTGTGCGGCCGCGTTCTCTTCCCCCGTCTCGTTATGGCGATAGCGTGGCGGATCCCACGGCGCAATCGTTCCCTCCAGCCACTTCAGGATGTCGTCCCACAGCCCCGATTCGTGGTCGTTCACGAAGACGGAGGCGGAGATGTGCATCGCACTGACCAGGACCATTCCCTCATGCACTTTGCTCACCTCCACTTGCTTCCCGACCTCCTCGGTAATGTCGATGATCTCCTGACGCCGCTTCGTGTTGAACCAGAGATAGTGGGTATGCGCCTTCATGAACCCCCCGTGTCGAATTGTCACACGCGCAGCGAATCCCTAAATTGGCCGCAAATATGGCGCTTCCCTTCAGACGGCGAATCTTCGTCGTCCTCGTCGTCATGACCGTCGTGCCGACGGTGCTCGCGGTCGCCGGCTGGGTGTTGTCGGTCCGGCGGCTGCTGCCTGCCGCGGGCGCCCGCGCGTCCACCGAGCGCGTCGCCGCCACGGCTCGCACGCTGCTCGAGGGTGTGGACACGCTGCACCTCAGCGTGCGCGAGCGCGCGCTATTACGCCACCATCTGGACGAAGTCTCAGCATCCGTCAGCTTGGCGCGCCGCGCCGAAACGTTCCTGCGCTATTACACGGCCGGCTTCGCTGTGGTCATCCTGCTGCTCGGCGCCACCGTTCTGTACGCCACCATCAACCTCGCGGGCCACCTGTCACGCCAACTTTCCCGCCCCATCGACGAGCTGGTCGGCTGGACCCAGCTGATCCGCCGCAACGAGCGGCTGCCGGTCGGCGTGGCGACGCGCGGCGCTCCGGAATTCGAGGCGCTGCGGCAGGCATTGCGCGAGCTGGCCGGCGCGCTCGCCGCGGCCCGCGAGCGCGAGCTCGAGGCCGAGCGGCTGCGCGCGTTCCGCGAAGTTGCGCGCCGCGTGGCGCACGAGATCAAGAACCCGCTCACGTCGATGCGGCTTGCGCTGGATCAAATGCATCGGACAGTCGGACCGTCGGACGCCCGGACGGCAACGGCGATGCAGGTTCTCGACGCCGAAACAGATCGACTCGAACGCCTGGCGCGCGAGTTCGCGGAATTCGGCCGTCTGCCCGAAGGGCCGCAGAGCGAGGTCGATCTGCTGGAGCTACTCGAGGAATTGGGCCGCACCGGTGTTCCCGATGGCGTGCGAGTCAACGTGCACGCGAATGGCGGATCGCGCGCGCTGCTCGGCCACTACGAGCCGCTGCGGCGCGCGTTCGCCAACCTCTATCGCAATGCCGCCGAGGCGATGAAGGGACGCGGTGCAATCGACGTGACCGTGACGGGCGACGGCTCCGGCATCGCGGTCACGATCGCCGACCACGGGCCCGGCATTCCCGCCGAGCTGCGCCAGCGCGTATTCGAACCGTACTTCACGACGAAGGACGACGGCACCGGTCTCGGCCTCGCGCTTGTCCGCGTGACGCTCGAGGCGCACCGCGGAACGATCTCGGTCGGTGAGACGCCCGGCGGCGGGGCCACGTTCGCGATCGTCTTTCCGCCGTCGCCATCATGAGTCCGAGAGTCCTGCTCGTCGACGACGAAGGCAACATCCGCCGCATGGTCGGCGCGCTGCTCCAATCGGATGGTTTTGAAACTGTCGAAGCGGCCGACGGCAACGCAGCGATGGTGCGGCTCGCGGAAGACGCGCCCGATGTGGTGCTCCTCGATCTGATGATGCCGCCGGGCCCGGACGGTCTGGCGACGCTCGAGCAGATCCGCAAGCGCGCCCCGCACGTTCCGGTCGTGATGATGAGCGGCAAAGCCAATCTCGCCGACGCCGTCCGCGCGACGAAGCTCGGCGCGTTTCAATTCCTCGAGAAGCCACTCACGCCGGAAGGCGTTCTCGTGGCGCTGCGCAGCGCCCTGGAGCTGGGCCGCACTCTCGCCGAGAACAAGCGGCTGCACGAGCAGCTCGGCCACGCCGACCCGCTGGTCGGGACCAGCACCGCCATGGAAGAGCTGCGCGCGCTGATTGCGCGCGTCGCGCCGACGGAGTCGCGCGTCCTCATCACCGGCGAGTCGGGCACGGGCAAAGAGCTCGTCGCCTCGGCGATCCACCGCCAGAGTGCCCGTGGCAGCAAACCCTTCGTCACCGTCAACAGCGCGGCGCTGCCGCGCGACCTGGTCGAATCGGAGATGTTCGGTCACGAGCGCGGCGCCTTCACCGGGGCCACCGAGCGTCGCCAGGGCCGCTTCGAGCTGGCCGACGGCGGCACACTGTTCCTCGACGAAGTCGGCGATCTGGGGCCCGAGGCGCAGGCGAAACTGCTGCGCGTCCTCGAAGGTGGCGTCGTCGAGCGCGTCGGTGGTGAGCGGCCGTTCGCCGTGAACGTGCGTGTCATCGCGGCGACCAACAAGGATTTGCAGCAGGCGGTGCGGCAGGGACAATTCCGCGAGGACCTGTGGTTCCGGCTGAACGTGCTGCCGATTCACATCGCACCGCTGCGCGAGCGCACGGAAGACATCGCCCCGCTGGTGCGCCACTTCGCCGAACGGTGTGCCGCACGCCTGCGCCGTCCCGTCAAATTCGACGCAGGTGCAGTGCCACTGCTCGCCGCCTACGCCTGGCCGGGAAACGTGCGCGAGCTCGCGAACATCGTGGAGCGGATGGCGATCCTTGCAACTTCGGAAGTTCTGACGGCGGCGGATGTCTCCCGCGTGCTGCCGTCGGACGGTACGGCGCCCCGGCTCACCACGGACAACGGCGAGACCGTGTGGCGCGACATCGCGCTCACGGACACGCTCGACCAGTACGAGCGCGAGCTGATCGCGAAAGCGCTCTCCGCCTCCCGCGGCAACGTCGCCGAAGCCGCGCGCCGGCTGCAAACCGACCGGGCGAACCTGTACCGCCGTATGCGCCGTCTCGGGATCGAGCCTCCACCGAAAGCTGACCTATGATCACTCTACTGTTAGCACTGGCCGCCGTTCAGGACACGACGATCGTGATCCATCCCGACAGCTCGGGCGCAACACTCGAAGCGCGCGCGCTGCCGCGACTCGTGTCCGACGAAGTCATCCGCTTCTATAACGCGCCCGGGACCACGCGGCTCGTCGGCCGTACGCGGCTGCCCCGCGGCAACGAATGGCGCGGCAATGTGGCGGTCCGCAACGGCCCCGTGGTGATCGCAGGACGCGTGCAGGGCACGCTCGTCGTGATCAACGGCGACCTGCTCTTCGACACGGGGGCCGAGGTGACGGGCGACGTCATCGTCGTCGGCGGGATCGTCGACGACACCGTCAAGGCGCGCATCGGCGGCGAAGTCCGCCAGTACCGCGAGCCGTTGCTCTACCGGTTGCGCCGGGAGGGCGACGAGCTGGTGTACGCGCCGAATCTGCGCCGCCGGCTCTTCAACCCGGGCGCGCACGTGTCGTGGGGCACGGCCGACTCGCGCTCCTCGCTCACGATCGCCACGGGTGGAACGTTCAACCGCGTCGAAGGGCTGCCGATCGTGTTCGGCCCGCTGTTCGACTGGAAGCTGCAGCAGAACTTCCGGCTGCGGGTGGACGCGCTCGGCGTCTTCCGGTCGGCCGGCGATCTCTCGAACAAGCGCAGCGATCTCGGCTACATGTTCCGCAGCGAGCTGCAGTCCGGCGAGGTGCGCCCCGTCGGCATGGGGGTGCGCGCCTTCGATGTGGTATCGCCCGTCGAGGACTGGGGACTGCACAGCGCCGAGATTGGATGGAGCGCGGTTCTCCTTGGGCGCGACTACCGCGACTACTTCCTGAACAAGGGATGGGCCGCGCGCGCCTTCGCGCAACCGGAGCGGCAGATCGCCCTGTCCCTCGAGCTGCGCCACGAGTGGCAGACGGGCGTCGTCAGCCAGGAGCCGTGGAAAGTGTTCCGCCATTCCGAGAGATGGCGTCCCAACCCGCCGATTGACGAAGGCCATTTCACGACGCTCGCCGCCGGCGCGGTCCTCGACGGCCGGAACGATCCCGAGGAGCCCACGTCGGGGTGGCTCGTGCACGCGACGCTCGAGGATTCCCGGAGCAGCGACGTGGTGCCGCACGCGGGAGTGCCGGCTACGGTGCGTGACTCGATCCCGCGCAGTTCCTACCACTTCGATCGCGTGTTTTTCGATATTCGGCACTACGCCCGGATCAGTCCATCGGGCCGCATGAACATGCGGCTGGTCGGCGGCGGTTGGGTGGGCGGCGACCCGCTGCCGCTGCAGCGACGCCTGTCACTCGGCGGCCCCGATCCGATGCCCGGCCATCCCTTCCGTTCCAGCTCGTGCAACCGAGACTTCGTGGATTCGTCGTTCACGGACACGCGCGTCGCTGCGTGCGACCGCGTGATCGCATTCCAGGCCGAGTACCGCGGGCACGTGAAGCTCAACTGGAGCTACAACCCGTCGAAGGACGAGAAGCCGGATCGCGAGGAAGGTTCGACGTTCTTCTGGCTCGAAGGGCTCGACGTCGTCGTGTTCGCCGACGCGGGCCAGGCATGGCTCGTGGGCAACGGGCCAAACCGCCTGCCGGCCGGGCGGATCCCACGGTTCAATAATTGGCTCGTCGATGCCGGGTTGGGTGTCGATTGGGGCGGATTCGGCGTGTATATCGCCAAGGCGGTCACTACCGTCGAACGACTGCGTCTCACGGTCCGGCTCGATCACCGGTTCTAGAGTGCGCTTGCACTTGTGGGTGGCCTGCGCCCTGGCCCTCACGCCGCAGGTGGGGGCTGCGCAGTCGGCTACCCTCACCGTCACGCTGCCGAACAACATCCCGCGCGTGCGCAGCACCGGGCTGTTGACAGACGGGAAGTTCGTGGGACTGATGCGCTCGGGGTTCCCGCTGCGGCTGCACTACCGGCTCGAGCTGTGGCGCGAACGCTCCAGCTGGTTCGATCAGTTCGTACGCGAAGCCAGCTGGGATGCCGTGGCGCGCAACGATCCGCTCGCCGACGATTTCGTACTGATTCGCCAGGGCGGCGCCTTCGTGGCGCGGCTCGAAGTGACGACGCTCAATGACACCGACCTGCAGGAATTGTCACGCTGGCTGTCGGGCGACGTCGGTCCCGTGGTGTCCGGTGAAGGAAACTTCGGCCAAGCGTTGGCGCGCGGGGCGCAGCGCGTGTTGGTGCGGCTGGCGGGATTGCCGCGGCTGCGGCTCGAGGCTCGGAGTCCTACGTTCCGAATTGCCGGTCAATAGCGGCGCGGATGTCCATCAGGGACTGACCGCGCGCCGCCATCCCGCTCGCGAGCATGGCTTCACCCATACAGATGTCGCAGAACGCGCCATGATCGGACTCGAAACAGGTGAGCAGCGAGCGGTGCCCGGCGTGCTTCGAGCAGTCGCAGTGACAATAAACCCCATCGAGCGTCGCAGCGGCCCGTCGTGCCGCCGCGTACGCTTCCATCGCGCCGGGGTTCTGCGGGATCGCAAAGTCGGGGAGGACCTTGTCGGCGGTGATGCCTGGCCTTGGGGTCGGATGAATTGAGCCCCCGGCCGGACGGGTAACGAACACCGCGCCGGCGAGCGCGACGGCTGCCACGCCCGCCACCACCCACGGCGTCGTCGACATTACATGGCCTCGAGGGTCGCCAGCACATCGGCTCCATAGAAGAGCCGGATGTACTTCGCCTGCGTCCGCGTGAGGCGGCGCACGGCCCACGAGAGGTGCACGAAGTGCGGCTCGTGGGGCGAGCGCAGCGGATGCATGCCCACTTCCTCGGGCAGCAGGTTCCCCTTGCGGGTATTGCAGCTCGAGCAGGCGGTCAGGACGTTCGTCCAGGCGTTCGTGCCGCCTCGCGAGAGGGGCACCAGATGGTCGCGCGTCAGGCACTCGCGCTGGCGCAACTCCTGTTGCGAGCGGCCACAGAATTGGCAGCGGTAGTTGTCGCGGGCAAACAGGAAGGTGTTGGTGACTTGGCGGCGGAAGCGGCGAGGGACATGGACAAAACGAACGAGTCGGATGACCGCGGGACGCGGGATCGCGAGTCGCTCGCTATGGACCGGCGTGCCTTCGGCCTCGACAACTTCAGCCTTGCCGTCAATAACCAGCCGTAGCGCCCGGCGCACGGGCACCATGGTCAGCGGCTCGAACGAGGCATTGAGGGCTAGGCAGCGCATGCGATATGCTAATCCGACCAGCAAGTTGCAGCAAGTGACGCGCTTACACGCTCGCCACGGGGGGGGGCTGAAACGACCGCCGCAACTCTTCAATTTGCAACTCGACGGAGGCACGCGAGGAACCTCCAGCCGTGGCACGACTTTCGACGCTTTGCTCCCAGCTGCCCAACTGTGCCAGAGCCGGTCCCAGCGCCGGATGGATCTCGGTCGCTAGTTTGGCCGGCACTTTGTCGAGCGCTACGCCCGTCTGCTCAGCGGCCCGCACCAATCTGCCGATCAATCCATGGCTTTCACGGAACGGGACTCCTGCCTCGACGAGCAGATCTGCGAGATCTGTGGCGCGCATTGCGGGATCGAGCGCCGCCGCCATGCGCTCGACGTTGACGGTGAGCGTGTCGATCGCGCCGGTGACGGCCGGTAACACCGTCGCGAGCGTGTCGCAGGCGTCGAACAGCAGCGCTTTGTCCTCCTGCAAGTCTTTCTGATAGCCGGCCGGGATCCCCTTGAGCGTCGTGAGCAGCGCGACACAGTCGCCGAGCATGCGTCCCGCCTTGCCGCGCGCCAACTCGAACACGTCGGGATTGCGCTTCTGCGGCATCAGGCTCGAGCCGGTGCTGAAGTTGTCCGCCAGCGTGACGAATCCAAATTCGCCGCTCGCGTACGTAATCAGCTCGGCGCCGAGGCGCGAGAGGTGCATGCCGATGAGCGCGATGGCGAACAGCACGTCGGCGACGAAATCACGATCGCCGGTCGCATCGAGCGCGTTGGCGGAGATCGCCCGGAAGCCGAGCGCCTCTTTCAGTAAGACACGGTCAACCGGAAACCCGGAGCCCGCGAGCGCGCCCGAGCCGAGCGGCATCTCGGACGTGCGGCGGCGCGCGTCGGCGAGCCGCTGGCGGTCGCGCACCAGCGGCCAGGCGTGCGCGAGCAGCACGTAGGCCCACCGCACCGGCTGCGCGCGCTGGCCGTGGGTGTAGCCGGGGAGAATCGCGTCGAGGCCCCCCCCGCCCCCCCCGTCCTTCGCTTTGGCGACGAGGGTGCGGCCGAGCGCGGCGACCGCCCCGTCGAGCTCGTCGATCGCGTCCAGCGTCCACAGACGCAGGTCGGTCGCGACCTGATCGTTGCGCGAGCGGCCGGTGTGCAGCTTGCCGGCGACGGCTCCAACTTCGGCGTAGAGCAGCCGCTCGACCAGCGTGTGGACGTCTTCGTCCGGCGCGCCGACTGCCGCGCCGTCGGCGAGTTTGTCGGCGACTCGATCGAGGCCATCGAGCAACTGTGCTTCCTCGCCGGGCGAGAGCACGTGCGCGCAGCCCAGCGCGTGGACCCACGCTTTACTCGCGGCGACGTCCTGTGGCCAGAGACGGTGGTCGACGGGGAGGCTGCGGTTTAACGCATCGAGCGCTTCGCTCGGTCCTAGAGCGAAGCGCCCCCCCCCCCCCCCCCCCCCCCCCCCCCCAGCCTTCGGCATCCTTCTGGTTGTAGACGTTGTCCTTGCCGAACGTCGCGTACGACGGCTGGTACAGCGCGTACGGGCTTTCGCGGCCTGCGACGATGACGTTGCCCTTGAAGAGCTTCAGCCGGACGGTGCCCGTTACGTTCTTCTGCGTTGCGGTGAAGAGCGCATCGAGCGCTTCGCGCTCCGGCGTCCACCAGCGGCCGTCGTAGACCAGATCGGCGTAGCGCAGCGCCAGCTCGTCTTTCATTCGCAGCGTGCGGCGGTCGAGCACCATCTGCTCGAGCTCGCGATGCGCGGCATAGAGTACCGTGCCGCCCGGCGTCTCGTACACGCCGCGCGACTTCATGCCGACGAGGCGGTCCTCGACGATATCGGCGCGGCCGACGCCGTGCTCGCCCGCGACTTCGTTCAGCTGCTCGAGCAGCTCGACCGGGCCAAGCGGCACGGCATCGACGCTGACCGGATTGCCTTCTTCGAAGCCGATCGTGACGAGGACCGGCTCGTCCGGCGCCTCGAGCGGATTCTTGGTCATGACGAAGATGTGCTCGGGCGCTTCCTGCGACGGATCCTCGAGGAGGCCGCCCTCGTGCGAACAGTGCCACAGATTGCGGTCCGTGGAGTACGGCTTCTCCGCCGTCGCTTGCACCGGCACGCCCTTGGCGAGCACGTAGGCGATGAGGTCTTCGCGGCCCTGGAATTTCCATTCGCGCCACGGCGCGATGATCTGCAGCTCGGGGGCGAGCGCGGCGTAGGTCAACTCGAAACGAACCTGGTCGTTGCCCTTGCCGGTGCAGCCGTGGGCGACCGCGTCGGCGCCGAGTCGCTGTGCCACGGCGACCTGGTGCGCGGCGGTGAGGGGCCGCGCCATCGACGTCCCGAGCAGATACGTGCGCGCGTAGACGGCGCCGGCTCGCAACGTCGGGAAGACGAAATCGCGCACGAATTCTTCGCCCAGGTCTTCGACGATGCAGTCTTCGGCGCCGGAGCGTTTGGCCTTCTCGACGAGGCCCTTCAGCTCGCCTGCGCCCTGCCCCACATCGGCGGCAAAGCAGACGACGCGCGCGCCATAGGTCTCGCGCAGCCAGGGGACGATGGCGGACGTATCGAGCCCGCCCGAATACGCCAACACCACGAGCGGACCGGTTTTGGGTTTATGCATATGGGTGAATAAAAATACACCCACCCTGGTTAAGTCCGCAAGGCTACCAGCCCCATCCCTGCCGGTATTTGGGCTTGACGTACTCCTCCGGAACCCCAGAGGTGAGCACGGCCCCCGTCTGCGGATTCACGTCGATCGGCTGCGCCGTGCGCACCGCCAGATTGCCGAGCAGCACCATCTCGGTGAGCGGCCCCGAGTGCTCGGGGATATTCGATCCCGCCGGCTTGCCACCCTTGCACGCGGCGATCCACTCGGCGTAGACACCTTCGGTGCGCGGATATTTCTGCGCGGGCGGATGCGCGGTGATGTCCGCCTGCTTTGCGTCATCGAGCAGTCGCGGACTCTCGCCGTAGATCCCCGCCACCAGTTTGCCCGAATCGCCGATCCACAGCTGCCCGCTCGTATCGAACGGCCAGGCGGCCGGATCGGTGATTTCCTTGGGCCGCGGCGGATAGAGGCTGCCGTCGCGCCACACGACGGTCACCGCGGGTCGGTTGCCTTTAGCGGGGAACGAGTAGGTGATACGCGAGCAGGCTGGCGCGGTCTCGCTGTACAGCTTCGTCGATTCCGCTTCGATGCGCGACGGATACCCGAGGTCGAGCGCCCAGAACGACGCATCCATCGAGTGACACGCGATGTCGCCGAGCGCCCCCGTTCCAAAATCCCACCAGCCGCGCCACTTGAACGGCGCGTACGCGGGATGGTATGGCCGCTCCGGCGCGGGGCCGAGCCACAAGTCCCAGTCGATCCATGACGGTGTGTAGAACTCGTCCAGCGGCCGCTCGATCGCCTGGGGCCAGATCGGCCGGTTAGTCCACAGCTGGATCTCGCGCACCGTGCCGATCGCGCCGGCCTCGACCCACTCACGCATCAAGCGCGTGCCGTCTTCGGCGTGGCCCTGATTCCCCATTTGCGTCTGCACTTTGTATTTGCGGGCCGCGTCTTCGAGCTGCTTCACTTCCCACAGCGTGCGCGCCAGCGGCTTCTGAATGCGCGTGTGCTTGCCGAGCTTCATCGCCATCATCCCGGCGACGGTGTGGGTGTGATCGGGCGTGGAGACCGTGACCGCGTCGATGTTCTTTCCTTCTTTATCGAGCATCACGCGGAAATCCTTGAACCGCTTCGCCAGCGGAAACGCGGCGACTGATCCCGCTGCCTGCCGGTCGTCGACATCGCACAGGGCGTAGATGTTCTCGGTCTTTCCCACCCCGCGCACGTCGTTCGCTCCCATCCCGCCGACGCCGATACACGCGATGTTGAGCTTGTCGCTCGGCGCGAGACGGCCAGCGCGACGGCCGCCGAGCACGTTCGCCGGCACGATCGTGAAGGAGAGTCCCGTGGCGACGTCGCGCACGAACTTCCGGCGCGAGATGCGTGTCTTGCTCATGGTAGCACCCGGATCTTGATGTTGCGGAAAGCGACCCGATACTCGTGCTCCTGCAGGCCGATGTAGCCTTCGGCGTTGCGCCCGTACCGCGGGTGCGTCGCGAACTTGCTCGCCTTCACTTTCGCCTCCCAGTCCGCGCTGCCGAGCTCATACTCCACGACCTTGACGCCGTTGAGCCATTGCTCGACGTGGTTGCCGTCCACCAGAATGCGCACCTGGTTCCATTCGCCCGCAGGTTTCACCACACCGGCGGGAGATGGATACAATCCGTAGTCGGCGCCCGCGGCAGTGAGGCGCGACTGCCCATCCGGGTGTCCGGCATCGTCGAGGACCTGCATTTCCGGGGCGGTCCAGTAAATCGCGTCGTCGTCCTCGCTCGCTCGATAGAAGATCCCGCTGTTGCCTTTCGGGGCGACGTTCCACTCGAGCGACAGCTCGAAATTCCGGAACTTCTCGGTCGTGATGATGTCGGCCGCCGGCCGCACGCGCGTTAGCGCACCTTCACGAACGCCCCAGCCCGAGGGCATCGAATCCATCTGCCACCCCCGCCACCCGGCGGTGCTGTGGCCGTCGAACAAGAGACGCCAACCTGCGGCGCGCTCCTCCGGGGTGAGCGTGTTGAGCCGCATCGCCGCGCTGCCCGAGGGCGCAGTGGCCGACTCGACGGCGGCTGGGGATCGCGTGGACCGAGCGGTCGTGGTGCAGCCGCCGATCCCTAACGCGAGCAGGGCGACGGCAGGAACGGATCTGCGGATGAGGTTCATGCGGGGAGTCCTGCGAGCTCCTGCAGCCGCACCTGCACGGCGCGGCGGCCTCGCTCGCTGCGAGTGATGACCAGAATAGCATCGTCACCAGCGATGGTGCCGATGATCTCGCTCCAGCCGGCGCCGTCGAGCGCGAGGCCCAGCGCCTGCGCGCCGCCCGTCGTCGTCTTCAGGACGAGCAGCGGGCCGACGCCTTCGGCGGAGACAAGCATGGTAGGAAGAAGCTGTTCCAGATGCGGCCGGACGCCCCCCCCGGGGGTGCCTTCCGGCCCGACCGCGTAATGCGAGCCACCGTCCGGCGCCGCCACCTTCGCGAGTCCGAGTTCGCGAATGTCACGGGACAGCGTCGCCTGCGTCACGTTGTACCCTTCAGCTTTGAGACGCTCGCGCAGCTGCTCCTGGCTGCCTACCGTCTCTCCTCGGACGATCCGGAGGATGGCCGCGTGCCGCTGCGTTTTCATGTGGCGGAAATCTGATGCACGATGCGGCCGCTGACTACTGTCAACTGGACGGTCGGACGACCGGACGGCCGGACGGTCTGAACGACGAGATCCCCGGCCTTTCCAACCTCCAATGATCCAATCTCCGCTTCCCAGCCGAGCGCGCGTGCTCCTTCCATTGTAAGCATCCTCACCGCGTCGTCCCCAGTGAGGCCGGCAGCCTCCGCTTCGGCCCACAGATCCAGCTCGCCAACGCTCACGACGGAGTCGGTCCCCAGACCCACAGGGACGCCGCCTGTGCGAAGTAGGTCGAGCGGCAGCCGGCCGTGAAGGTGCGCGGCGTTTGACCGCGGGCAGTGCGCCACCGTTGCATGCGTGACGCGGAGCGACTCGACGTCCGCCCCATCCACCTGGACGCAATGAATACAGAGCGTGCCACGTCGCACGACGCCACGTTGGAGGAGATACGCGACCGGCGAACACCGGCGCGCCTCGACCGGGATCCCTCGCTCGCGCAACGCGGCGGCGAACGGGCCGTCGCCATCGCGCACGAATGCCGTCTCTTCCCGTGACTCGGCGACGTGTACGGCGACCGGCAGCGTTTCAAGCCGGGCAACCGCCGCAACAGCCTCATAGAGCGGCGCGCTCACCGTGTACGGCGCATGGGGAGAGACGCCTGGCCTAAGTTGCGAAGTTGCCAGACGGCGAAGTTGGTCGACCGCAGATTGCAGCTCGGCCATACTGGCGTCACACTGTGCTGGATCGGGGCCGAAGACCTCCTGATACACGATGCCTCGGCCGCCGAGATCGTGCAGCGCGCGCATGACGGCTCCCGTGCTGCCGGTTTCCGCGATGCAGGTCACGCCGCGCGCCCAGCAATCGCGGACGCCGGCGATCGCCGCCTCGTAAAACGCCTCCGCGCTCGTCGCCTCCTTCAGCTCGCGGATGCGACGGATCCATTTCACGAATTCCGGTTCGTCGTGCCTCGTGCCACCGCCCACATGCGTGAGCTCGAGGTGCGTGTGGCAGTTGACGAGGCCGGGCATCAGCTCGGCGTCGGGAAAATGCAGCGCCTGCACGCCCCGCGGTGTAGGGACATTCGCGTTCGGTCCGACGGCGGCGATCCTGCCGTTCGCATCGACAAGAACGGCGCCGTCCTCGAAGGACGGCGCCGTGACGGGATGGACCCGGCCCGCTCGAATGCGTAGCACGACTACAGCTATCGGCTATCGGCTATCGGGTATCGGCTACGACAATCCCGATAGCCGATAGCTGGTAGCCGATAGCCCCTTCAGGGCGTCACTCCCACGCCGAACGGTGAGTGCACCTGGCACACCTGCGAAGGCTCGGTGCCCGGATAGAACCATTCCCAGCGCCGCACCTCCAGCGGGCAGAACGGCGTCGCGAGGAAGCCGTTCGACCAGTCCACTTCGCGCGTGACGAGATCGTCGGGGCGGGCCCAGTCGCCGGGCGACGGGCGCCGCTCGTACACGTCGCGCATGAACTTCGTCCACGCCGGCGCGACGATGCGGCCACCGCCCGCGTTATTCATGATCCGGTGCTGGAGATCGTAGCCGATCCAGATCCCGGTGACGATCTCCGGTGTGAAGCCCACGAACCAGGCGTCGGTGTATTCGTCCGTCGTCCCGGTCTTGCCGGCCATGGGAATCTTCAATCCACCCACCGCGCCCGCCGCGGTGCCGCAGCGATGCGGACCGGTGCCCGGCTGGCAGCGCATCACATCGCGCATCATGTCGAGCATCAGCCAGTTGTGCTCGGGGTCGAGCACCTGCTCGCGCTTGACCGTGGACTGATACAGGATGTTGCCCTGGCGGTCCTCGATGCGCTGGATGCCGATCGGCTCGACGCGCGTCCCATTGTTCGCGAACGCCGTATAGGCCGCGACCAGCTCGATCGGCTTCACCTCACGCGAGCCGATGTGAATCGACGGATAGGGTGGCAGCGGAGTCGTGATGCCGAAGCGCCGGGCCTCGCCGATGACGGTCTGCTCGCCCAACGCCATGCCGAGTTTGATCGTGGACAGGTTGCGCGACAGGTACAACCATTGACGCATCGGGATGAGCCCCAGCGTCGTGTCGTCGTAGTCCTTCGGCTGCCATAGCGAGCTGTCGAGCTGGATGACCGGCGGATTGAGCGGCGAGTCGTCGAGCATCTCCGTGACGGGATGCCCCGCGCGTATCGCGGCCGAGTAGACGATCGGCTTGAATGTCGATCCCGGCGGCCGCACCGATTGCGTCACGCGATTCCACTTCGAGTCGACGAAGTCGCGGCCGCCCACCATCGCGAGGATGTTGCCGGTCTTGGCATCGAGGGCGAGCAGCGCGCCCTGGAGATACTGCGCGAACGGGCCCTGGTCGTCGGGCGTGGCGCGGCCCTGTTCGATGTACTGGCGATAGGACGTGCCCTCGAACTTGCCGTTCGAGTAGACGCCCGATTCGATCTCGTCGAGCTGCGACTCGAGCGCCTGCTCCGCCGCTTCCTGCATGTCGAGGTCGAGCGTCGTGTAGATGCGCAGGCCCTTCTCGTACAGGTCGCGGCCGAACCGCGGCTCGAGGAACGACGACCTGAGCCACTCGACGAAGTACGGCGCCACGTCGCCGTAACTGGTGCGGCGCGTCGTCAGGACGAGCGGATACGCTTTCCAGAACTCGGCGTCTTCCGGGCTGAGGAATCCCTGATCGCGCATCAGGTTGAGCACGGCATTGCGGCGCAGCACCGCGCGGTCGGGGTGCGTGCGCGGGTTGTAGTTCCCGGGCGCCTTGGGCAACGCCGCCAGCGTCGCGGCCTCGGCAACGTTCAGGTCGCGGGCCGACTTCCCGAAAAACACCTGCGAGGCGGCTTCCACGCCGAAAATGTTGGGCCCCAGACTGATTTGATTGAGGTAGAGCTCGAGGATCTTGTCCTTGGGGAAGTTGCGCTCCAGCTCCACGGCGACGCGGGCTTCACGCAGTTTGCGCGCGATCTTCTTCTCCCGGCCGAGGCGCTCGGGGAAAACGTTGCGCGCGAGCTGCATCGTGATCGTCGAGAAGCCCTGCGTGTAATGCAACGTCAGGATGTTGGCCTTGAGCGCGCCGAGGATGCGCCAGTAGTCGATGCCGCTATGGGCATAGAAGCGCTTATCCTCGACGGCAACGAAGGCCTGCCGCACGTGCACCGGGATCTGCTCGAGCGGGAGTACCGTGCGCAGCTCGATTCCCAGCTCGCTGATGAGTCGTCCATCAGCGGCATAGACCTTGGACGTCTGCCGCTGGACGTTGCGGTCTTGGCTCCCTTCCAGTCGCATGATGCTCGGGCAACGGTCCCCGGAGCAGACGCGCGTCCACGAGCCGTAGACCAGCCCGCTGCCGTACAGCAGGGCCAGCACGGTCGCGATGATGGCCCGCCGGCGCTGAACCGGATCGTACCACCAGCGAACGAAGAACGGGCGGCGGCGGGGCGGGGGCGGGGGCGCGGCAAGAGGCGGTGTCGGCATCGTCATCTAGTACAACCTAGTTAGACGCATATCGGCTTGCCAGCGTCCGGCAGGCCCGATACGATTCGCGACCATGACGTCTAACGTGTTGCAGGAGCTCCAGTGGCGCGGGTTCGTCCAGCAGGCAACGCCCGGCCTCGCCGCGCATTTCGCCAAAGGCCCGGTCACCGCGTACTGCGGCTTCGATCCCACCGCGCCGTCGCTGCAGCTCGGCAATCTGATGCCGCTGATGCTGCTCGCCAATCTGCAACGCGGCGGGCACCGGCCGATCGTGTTGATGGGCGGGGGCACCGGATTGATCGGCGATCCATCCGGCAAGGCGGGCGAGCGGCCGCTGCTTTCGAAAGAACAGATCCGCGAGAACCTGCAGCACCAGCGCGATCAGATGGCACGCTTTCTCGAGTTCGGCGCCGGGCCCACCGCCGCCATCCTGCTCGACAATGCGAAATGGCTCGGCTCGCAGGGACTGATCGACTTTTTGCGCGATGTCGGGAAGCATTTCACCGTCAACGTGATGCTGCAAAAGGAATCGGTGAAAGCGCGCCTCGAGGCGGGACTGTCGTTCACCGAGTTCAGCTACATGCTGCTGCAGGCGTACGACTTCCTGCATCTGTTCCGCGAGCGGCAGTGCACGCTGCAGGTGGGTGGCAGCGACCAGTGGGGCAACATCACGGTCGGCGTTGATCTGATTCGCCGCGTCGAGAACGGGGATGCGCACGGTCTCGTGGCACCGCTCGTGACCATGGCGTCGGGCCAGAAGTTCGGAAAGACGGACGCCGGTGCGATCTACCTCGATCCCAAGCTCACGTCGCCGTACAAGTTCTATCAGTTCTGGATCAACGTGGACGATCGCGACGTCGAGAAGTATCTGAAGCTGTTTACTCATCTTCCCGCGTCCGAAATCAAGGGCGTCATGGCCCAACAGGCCAAGAACCCCGCTGGTCGACCGGCGCAGCGCGCGCTCGCATCGACGGTGACGAGCCTGGTGCATGGCGCTGACCTGCTCCAAGGAGTTGAGGCTGCTTCGGCGATTCTCTTCGGGGACGAGCAACCGGAGGTGCATCCCCAGGTATTCGAGATACTCGCCGCTGAGATCCCGACGATTGTGGTTCAGGGGGAGTCGGACCGTGTAGCGCTCGTCGATCTCGTGGCGCGTGCCGGTCTCGCGAAGTCCAAGAGCGAAGCGCGTCGCAGCATCGAGCAGGGTGGGATCTACGTCAATCAGCAGCGGATCAACGACGTCGCGAGAACCATTGCGTCCGAGGATTGGATCGGCGGCCGGAATCTCCTACTTCGCAAAGGAAAGAAGGAATACGCGCTGCTGAGACGCGAGCCGTAGTTGTGGACGAGCGGGTGCGGCTGCTGCTCGAAGTCTTCGATCAGGCCTACACCGGGCCGGCGTGGCACGGCACGCCGCTCAAGGGCACGCTGCGCGGGCTCACGGCACGAGACGCGTTGTGGCGCCCGGGCCCGCGCTGCCTGGAAGCGCGATCGGGCTGGCGCTCGAAGTGGCGTGTAAAAGCCGAGATCTACGGAATCGCCTCGCACGATCTGTATCACGCGGGGCAGATACAGATGCTCAAAAGACTGATGAAGCGACGCTAGGATGACAGGTCTTCCAGCACCTCTATGACCTTCTCCATTTCCTCGACCGTGTTGTAGCAATGCGGCGACAGGCGGATCGAGCCTTCGCGCAAGCTGCACACCACATGCGCGCGCTTCATTCCGTGGTATGCCTCCACCGGCTTGGCCGGCGCGATGCAGAGAATCGCCGAGCGGTACCGCTCGTCGAGCGGCGAGCTGATGCGGACGCCGTTGTCCTGCGCCCAGCGAACGACGGGCTCGTGCGCGGACCGCGTGACTTCGGCGATGTCCCGCACGCCGATCTCGAGCAATAGACCGAGCGACGACGTCATCCCGACGAAGTCCTGGTAGGGCAGCGTGATCATTTCAAAGCGGCGGGCATCGGAGCGGAACGTCGGGTTGTACTCGGTGAGCCGCGAGAAGTCGTCCGTACCCTCGAACGCCATCCAGCTCGTGACCGCCGGCTCGAGCATCGCGACGAGCTCTTTGCGCACGTACACGAACCCCGAGCCCCACGGCGACAGCAGCCACTTCTGGCCACCGCAGGCGAGGATGT
>WNEZ01013386.1_pt1 | contig 18108 bp, 13 predicted proteins | sample 5400521 | NCBI WGS metagenome assembly WNEZ01 (sample SAMN13153339, study PRJNA577476) | soil metagenome | isolation source: 120 cm saprolite under Douglas fir tree site 2 hole 1 replicate 1 | place: USA:California | collected 2015-04-18
TCTTTACCTGCGCAGATTCGCTCTGGGGATTGCCCTGCAAGGAGGCTATGGCCATGCTGGAGCATTCGGCCAATTCAGCATTATCAAACAGTGGCGCTTCGAGGAATAAGGATATCCCCTTTCACAGAGGGTGACTCGCTAGTAGCACACTACGGGTTAAATAGTCAGGTGTTATCACGCTTGTTGCTATGAACCCAGGCTCGCCACCGGCCAGAGCATACAAGGCCTTCATTTCGTATAGCCACGCTGCGGACGGCAAGCTTGCCCCCGCCTTGCAGAATGCATTGTGTCGGTTCGCGAAGCCTTGGTACCGTCGCCGCGCCATGCGCGTCTTTCGCGACACCAGTAATCTTGCTGTCAGTCCTTACCTCTGGTCGTCAATCGAATCCGCGCTGAAAGAATCGGAATACTTGCTGCTTTTGGCATCTCCTGAGGCTGCGCATTCCGAATGGGTGCCCAAGGAGCTCGATAGCTTTCTACAACAGAGCACTCCAGACAGAATCTTACTGATTCTCACGGATGGAAATCTAGCGTGGGATTCGCTCTCTGGCGATTTCGACTGGTCGCGAACGACCGCCTTCCCACAGTTGCCCAGGAAAATCTTCAGTGAAGAGCCGTTGTGGGCTGACCTCCGATGGGCGCATCTGGAAGATCAGCTGGACGCTCGCAACCCAACATTTCGACAAACCATTGCGAGCGTCTGCTCTACGTTACGCGGTGTACCTCTCGATGAATTAATTGGACAGGACGTTCGCGAACATAAGCGAACCATTCGCCTGGCATGGTCAGCGGTGGGCTTGATAAGTACGCTACTCGTGGTTGCCTTGGCTCTTCTGGGATTGGCGCTCACCGAAACAAAAGCGGCGAAGGCCTCGTTAGCCCGAGCACAAACCAATCAGTCTCGATTCCTTGCGTCCCTATCGCGAGAGCAAACTGACGCCGGAAACGGGACAAATGGAATACTAATCTCGCTTGGAGCTTTGCCTCGAAGCATAATGCGTCCAGACCGTCCCTACGTCGACGAAGCTGAAACCGCCTTATTCGCCGCTGTACAGCAGAACAGAGAACAACGCGATCTGATAGGCCACACTGGACGAGTTACGCGAGCGACGTTCAGTCTCGACGGCTCCCGAATCGTCACGGCCTCCGATGACGGCACCGCGCGGGTGTGGGATGCGGCTACGGGGCGCACCTTGTTGGCACTTCGCGGCCATACCAGTGCGGTCCTCTCGGTGGTTTTCAGCCCCGACGGCTCACGGATCCTTACGGCTTCCACTGATGGTACGGCGCGGGTCTGGGATGCGAGTTCAGGGCGGAGCCTCTTATCGCTGCGCGGCCATGCCGAGAAGGTCGGTTCGGCAGAATTCAGTCCAGAGGGCAAGCACATCGTCACGGCCTCGGATGACGGCACCGCGCGGATCTGGGATGCGACTTCGGGACAGACCTTGTTCGTGCTGCAAGGTCACACTGGGCGAGTCATTAACGCAGCGTTCAGTCCGGATGGCAAATCCATTGTCACCGCGTCTGCCGACATGACAGCCCGCGTGTGGGACGTAACCTCGGGGCGCGTACTCTCGGTCTTGCGAGGGCACACGGATTGGGTCTTTCGGGCAGGGTTCAGTTCTGACGGCAAACGCGTCGTTACTCCCTCGCGGGACAGAACGGCGCGCGTTTGGGACGTCGCGTCAGGACACAGTCTCGCGGTGTTACGAGGTCATACGGATTGGGTTTTCTCGGCTCGTTTCAGCCCCGACGATACAACCATAATCACCGCCTCTAAGGACGGTACCGCACGGCTGTGGAATACGACCTCAGGGCAGGAGTTGGGGGTGCTGGCGGGCCACACTGGGTGGGTCTTTCCAGCGGTCTTCAGTCCAGATGGCAAACGCATAGTTACTGCCTCGCAGGACAATACCGCGCGAGTTTGGGACGTTTCCTCGAGGCGGACTTTGGCGCTGCTGCGAGGTCACACTGGATGGGTTCTCTGGGCAGCCTTCAGTCCAGATGGGAAACGCATCGTTACTGGCTCCGACGACGACACGGCACGGGTGTGGGACGCTACCGCCGTCCGAACCCTGCCCTGCTTAGTGGAGTTGCCTGGCACGAGTTGGGTCGCCTCGGCGGCCTTCAGTCCCGACGGCAAGCGCATCGTTACCACCCACTCCGACAGTACGGTGCGCGTTTGGGACGCATCATCGGGCCATGCCCTTGCCGCTGTTCTACCGGAATCGTCTACCTATCCAACTGTCAATCCCTTTACCGCATCGGTCGGGATTGGCTCGGCGGTGTTTAGTTCCGATGGCCAGCTAATAGCATCGGCGACTGGGCTAGACAACGATGCTCGGGTTTGGGACAGACCGCTTGCAAATAGCCTGAGTTTGCAGCGTGGCCGACTCCTACGGGGTCACACTGCTAAAGTCAATTCGGTGGCCTTCAGTCCAGACGGCAAATACATCGTCACCGCCTCAGATGACAACACTGCGCGAGTATGGAATGCCAAGTCGGGACAAAGTGTTACAGTCCTGAAGGGCCACGAGGCTCAAGTGAATTCGGCGACATTCAGTCCGGATGGCAAATACATCATCACTGCCTCGAATGACAACACCGCGCGCCTATGGAATCTTCCTTCTGGACATAATGTAATGGTTCTTCACGACGCAGATTGGGTCCTGTCTGCGGCTTTCAGCCCCGATGGCAAGCGTATTGTAACTACGTCCCCCCTCCACACGGCACGAGTATGGGATGCCATCTCCGGACAGAGCCGGGCGCTTCTGCAAGGTCATGGCGATTGGGTCCGATCGGCGGTATTCAGTCCGGATGGCAAGTACATCGTAACCGCTTCCGACGACAACACCGCGCGACTATGGGATGCGGCTTCGGGTAGAAGCCTTCTATCGCTGCAAGGCCATACTGATGCAGTCGTTTCGGTGGCTTTTAGTCTCGACGGCATGCGTATCGTGACTGCCTCCAAAGACGGCACGACGCGAGTCTGGGGCGGACTCTTCTCAAATCCTCAATCGCTGATTAATTACGCTCGAGCAGCGGTGCCCAGGCAGCTGACACCAGAAGAGTCTCACCGCTTCTTCTTGGATTTGGCCATTAGCAGATGACCACCGGAGCGAGTGAATGACCGAAACAGAGACGCCAAGAAACGATCCGACTCTTGAACGCCTCGACGACCAGATCAAATGGTATGATCGTAAAAGCGCGAGTCAAAAGACGTGTTTTAACAATCTCAAGGTAGTCACTATAGCGGTGGCGGCCATGATTCCTTTTTTGTCCACTCTCCCCCTAGATACGCAGCTTAGCCGGATTATAATAGCTGCGCTGGGAGCCCTTATAGTAGTAATCGAAGGAATACAACAATTGTATCAATTGCAGACGAATTGGATACTTTATCGATCCACTTGTGAAAGCCTTAGACATGAGAAATATCTTTTTCTCGCGATTGCGGGTCCGTACGCGACTGCCCAAAATCCCCACTCTCTTCTCGCCGAAAGAATCGAATCGATGGTCTCGCAGGAGCACGCCAAGTGGGCGAGTACGCAGCAAACGGCTCAGAGTAGTGGGCAGACCGACTCGTCACCCAAATCATAGGTCCCGAAACTCTCATTAGACATAAGCTAAACGCCATGACCGGGTCGGCCAACACCGTTTCCAGGGTCCTCGGCGTCAATTGAAGCCGGTCTAGCAGTTCATTCGACCCGGAAGACATTGCGCAGTTGCTCGGCAGCCACACGGGCTTCGACTTCGGCGCCAACCGTCGGCGGCGTGATGCTGTAGTGGACCCCCTTCAGCCCATAGGCCTCGGCAAAATCGCCTTCGACCCGCAGTCTAGCCAGGATCGCGTCAACGCTGCCGAGTTTCTGCTCGATCTTTATGTTCTCCAGCCAGCCATCCACGCTGATTCCGTCGATCTCCATCACGATCCCCTTGTCGACTATAATGAGCGAGTACTTGCCCTGCGTTGTCTGCATCCGTTCTTCGAAGGAGAATTCCGGAGCTCCGCTGGCCTGAGTCCGGTATTGCGGCGTGCCGCCAACCTCGGGTGTCTCCTCTGCGGGACCGACATATTTGCTGCCGAGCGCCCGTTCCTTCGGTCGGATATCGAGCGACTTGAGCTTCGGGTAGCGTTCCTTCAGTTGATCGATATACGCCCGTTCCGCGTCCCGGCTGGTCCGTGCGGGGCCCCGGCCGGAGGAACCGCCGGCACCGCCTGGCCCAGACGAGCCGCCGGAGGCGACCGACAGCAGCGGCCCCGTGATGGGGACGGCTTTCGCCCCGAGCGCTGCCGCGGTGGTCACAGGGACGGTCGCCGGCACCGTCTCAGCGGCAACCGGCACCGCGAAACCTTCGGGAGTCACTCCGAGACGGACGGTAGGAGGGGGCGGCCCCTCAAACGGCGCGCCACCCCGCCCGCCCCCGATGCCGTGGGTCAACAGGAAGATGAGTGCATCGACCTCGATCTCGGCGACTGCCGCAGCGAATTCCCCGCCAGCTGCATCAATTTGCTCGGATGTGGTTGCATTCCGAGCTTCGGCAAAATTGACCAGATGCTTGATGGCCGAGAACAAGGCTGTCGTTACGAACAGCGCGGTCAACCCCAGCGCAATATCGGCCGCCCAGCCCACCGGGGTGAACTGGGAGGCGATGAAGGCCACTGCAAATGAAATGATCGCCAGGACCAACGCCTTCGGCGTGAATAGACTCTCCACCTTTGCCCGGAAAGCCTCGTTGATCTTCGCCCGATGGTACGCCTCAATCAGCTTGTCAGTAGGCGTCATAGCGGCGAGCGCACTGGCAGGAGCCGGTACCGGCTGCCGGGGCGCGGTAGCCGAACCAGGTGCTTCCCGGGCCGTATCTTGTCGGTCGTAGGCAACGCTCTCGAGAACGGATAAGTTCTGCGCAGCCCCGGCATCATCAGGTACCTCACGCAAATGGCTGCGCAGGATATTCATCTGTTGCGTGAGCTCATCGTCCGTCATGCCTTCGGCCATGGCACGAGTAAACTGTACGGAGAGAACGTCGCCGCCTACGAAACGCTGCGGGCGGGAGCGGCCAGTTTGACGTTGATGCGCAACGTGAGTGAGTTCGTGCGCGATGAGTGCGCGGCCGCTTCCGGTCTTAGGGTCAAAGCGGCCGTGACGAAACAGGATCTGGCTGCCGAACGCGAGGGCCTCCGCGTGGAGCAAGCGGGCCGAACGATCAGCGCTAGCATCATCGCGCAGCCGGAGCTGTGGTATCGTGGCGGCGACTGCGACCGGCGTCAGTGGGGCGGAGGTGCCGTTCTCGACATTCGCCTGGTGGATGGCTTCAGTGTTGGCGAGGGTCTCTGAGGGCAATAATTGCGGTGAGGGCAGTGGCGACTGCTGTGCCGCGTGCGCTGAAAACAACGGGATCTTGCTGAAATCCCTCAAGACGCCTGGCCTCGCCTCTCGGGCCGTCAGGCTCGCCGGGTTAGGCCCTTGCTCGTTGTGACCGTGAGGCTCGTTCTCAGTCAGGTTTAGACCCCATCGCGAGAGAAGCCGCAACGCCGCCTGATTGCCGACGCCCCTGTCGAACGCGTGCGTCCGTTCTGTCGGACCACCGACAAGTGGCCGCCCTACAAGCGTTGCGCGCTGGAGCGCCTGTTTGCTGATCAGGCTTCCGACTGCCTTCGGTGTTCTGGCGAACATGGCTGCGCCCCTGACTGATGCGGATAGAACCGGAGGAACGACCTCTTTGCGTTAACCTGGATCTCGCTGAGCAGGGACAACCATAGTCGACTATCCGCCGTTAAGCGAATAGAGACTGACGCGTCTGCCGCTAGCGAACAGAAGCCTCTTGCAATCGGATACATAGAAGTCGCTGAGCACCCAAAGCTGGTTTCTGCCCTGGGCCCAGCACAGGCGAAGCGGTAGTGCTGGAGCACGCTCTCGCGAAGTCCGCCGAAAAAAAGGGATTGCGAAAGCGAACCGACGAGACCGACACAACCTCCCACCGGGCGCGTAGTTCTTAGCCGCGCCCGTTAGGCTACTGCTTCCCTCTTGGACTGCCTCCAACCACGTTGTAGGGCGACCCTCTAGCGACTGCTTTCCCTGTTGTCTATCGGGATCGTATGTCCCCAATTGGCGCGAATCCAATGCCGGTCCGGTGAAAGCGTGAAGCGCGGAGTGTCACGTTTCGATTTGGATGTTACGACGAGAATTTCAAGACCATCCAACATGAGGGGATATCCCGCTGCCTCGAGGCCCTTAAGGAGTGTGGAGACATCGGCCCAGCCCTTCGAGTCGAGGGTGACGCGAGCGGCGTCCGGGTCATGCCGAAGCACCCGGGCGAGAAAGCGGCTAATCTCCTCGGTGGTGCGCGCGCGGGGGTTCGAATTTAATTGGTTCTCGGTAGGAGCTCCGCTTTCTAACCCTCGGAGAGGACGAACGGGCTTCCGTGGAATTTCAGGCAACCGGCCGAGCGGAGGGGCCGGCTCGCTTAGGCCGGTAAGACTCCGGAGAAGGTTTCGATAATTGGGCTCGAAGTTGGCCATGTTGGATAGGTCAAAATATGGCAGGCCAGTCAGAACATCAGGAGATGCGTCTCTCCAGGAGCCGCGTAGAAGAACTGGAGTAATCATTTTGCGGTTACTAACATTGGACCAGATGCTGGACGTCAGCAGCAATGACTCCCATCCTACGCCGGTCATCCGCTCGCCATCCTCCATTGCGTGGACCTTTCGGCGATACTGTGGGGAGCACACGACGATGATCTTATCGGCGTGTCGGACCTCACGGCTCATAAACTCTGGGATGGTTAGTCCCTCGAGGTGCCAAACGTCGAGCCGCGCATCGATGCCGTCCTCTCTCAAGCGCACGGCCAAGCTCTTGACGAGCGCCCGGTATTCATCGTCTTCCCATGCATACGAAATGAAAACACGCATCTCGTCATACCCTCCTGAGGCATTTTCGACTGCTAGCAAGCGGCCTCCAGCCTGTTCGCAAGACAAGAAGTAAGCAGTTATCTGGTGCGCCACCTGCCCACCGCGAGGTCCGGATACAGGCTCATCTGATTCTACCTTGACGTAGCTATAACAGGGAAAGTAAGAATTAGGAGCGCTTAATTCCGTAACGCTTGATCAGCCGCCCGAAGGCACGTCTTTCCTTTTGCGCGAGCCGCGCAGCGCGAGATACATTGCCACCGGCTTCACGCATCAACTGCTCGACATATCCTCTCTCGAATGATTCGATCGCACGCGAACGTGCTTGGCGAAAGCTGTCATATGCGGGAGTGCTATCCCGATTGGCCGTGTCTTCTGCTTCCAGGATATCCGCCGGCGTGACATCAGAACCTCGACAGAATACAACGGCTCGCTGAATTACGTTGTGTAGCTCGCGGACATTACCAGGCCAATCATGCTGACAGAGCTTCCGCAATGTTGCTGGGGTGAGCGATTTTGTGACGATCCCGTTTTCCGCACACACTTGGTCAACAAAATGACGTGAAAGCAACGCAACATCATCCCGGCGCTGCCGAAGGGGGACCAGATTAAAACGGAGTACATTCAGACGGAAGAAAAGATCCGGTCTGAACTTTCCAGCTTGGACCATATGTTTAAGATCAGTGTTGGTTGCAGCAATGATGCTCGCGTCGAAGTTGACGAAGTGTTCGGATCCTAATGGTCTATAGGAACGCTCCTGGACAAGCCGCAGCAGTTTCGATTGCGAGGTAAGCGACAGGGAATCGATCTCATCTAGAAATAGAGTGCCGCCGCGGGCAAGATTGACGAGCCCTTTGCGATCAGTACGTGCATCGGTAAAGGCACCGCGAACATGACCGAACATCTCGCTTTCAAACAGATGCTCGGGCACCGTAGCACAATCCACCGGTATGAAAGCACGTTCGCGGCGAGGGCCTAAGGCGTGGATAGCTCTCGCACATAGTTCCTTGCCCGTACCGGTCTCACCGGTGATTAGCACGGGACCGGTGCTACGCGCTGCTACTGAAATCTTGGAAATCTCATGCAAAAAGTGAGGATTTCGTCCAATCAGTCCTACGAGTGTGAGCTCTTGAATCAAGCGTTCGTCGACATCGGATACGACAGAGCATGGATCTCCGATTATCCGCGCGATTCGGTATCGAAGCTCCGAAGTACGGACTGGAGCGAAAATTAAATCGTCAACAACCTGAGATGCGAGGCAAATCAATTCGTTGGCGGCGTCGTTGGGTATGATTGCGAGCATTGGCGTCAAGAGCGGCTTCTTCTGAAGGGCTGCCATCAGGTTAGTCGCTTCCTTCGGGGCTGACTCCGCCACCACAATGAGCAAATCGGGCCTTCTCTCCCGGACACGATCGGGCAGCGAGGGATCCCAGTCGATTCGCTCCCGTATAAAATTCGGCGCGGCGTCGCTGAAGCACGCTTCATTCGCCGATGACAAGGACTGAGATTCGATGATGAGCAACCGGCGAGGCATAAGCCCCCCCTCCCCGCGCCGCCAGGTGCAACCAACCGGCTCTAGTGCTGCTCGAACGTGACAACCAGCCTGTTAACAGGATTTCTCGACGATGGCAAACAGAAGTACTCGTTCGGTACATGAGTGATACATTGAGTTTTCCAGTCATGGCGCGCGAGGCGAGCCAGCCTCAAGGGCGAGCGCGCGATGAGCGGGCTCGCGGCGGTCCGTGACCTCGGCTCACCCGCGTGCGGAGCGCAGTTAGGCCGCGAAGCATAAGCTTCGCGGTTCGACCGCGTCGCGCAGCCGCGCGATAAATCGAGTGGGTCTCATCTGACCCAGGGTCGGGTGAATCTCGACCCACCCGGATAGGTCCGGAATTTCATTGGACATAACCTTTTATGATGAGAGAGCTGATCTTGGCCACTGGGCTAAATTTGACCCGGATGAAGCATTCTCTCAACGAATCGCTAGAGCATTTCCAAGGCGGCATTGTGGCATCGCCCTTGCTCGACTCACTTTGCGATGCGGTGGTGAGTGACAGTACACCATACAGATGAGACAGATGTGGCGAAGGAGATCGTCTCCTATTTTCTGCGTAACCCGAGTGCAGCGGACACTTTAGAGGGCATCGCTCGGTGGCGCCTTTTGGATGAACGGATTCACCAAAGCGTGAGAATGACCGAGGCGGCGCTGCGGTCGCTCGTAAAGGCTGGGTTACTCCTAGCAGAACGCACAAAAAGCGCGGGAATAATTTACCACTTGAATCGGAATAAGCGGAACGAGGCAGAAAATTTTTTGAAGAGCCTAGAGTTTCGCTCGACAGCACGACCAACGATGCAAAAAAGGGGGCGGCGGAAGTAACCTAAGCACGTCGCGACACTTTGACGTTGACCCTAGGCGCTACCGGAGAATCCAACTCAGGTCGGGGATGTCAGCAACAGGTTCCTGACGATTAGGGACTCACAACCCGCTGAAATGAGTCCGCTATCGTTGGGGGGCTTAGCTCGTAGTCGTGAGTGGTACGCTGGTTTTGATTCGTTCCCAGGGTGAACCAGCAAGATCGGCAAAGCGATGAGCCGGCAGAAGTGGTCTACGGTTTATACGAAACGAAGATCGGGCCGCAACAACAGACTGAAAACGTGAGCACAGAATAGGAGACTTCCACGATGGCCGTAGCTGTAAGCTATCCCGGCGTCTACATTCAAGAAATTCCCAGCGGCGTGCGCACTATCGTAGGCGTAGCTACCTCCATCACCGCATTCGTCGGTCGTGCCGCGCGGGGACCATCAAATACACCGGTCACAATCACGAGCTACGCCGACTTCGAGCGGAATTTTGGGGGGCTGTGGGCCAGCAGCACACTGGGGTACGCGGTGCGCGACTTCTACCTGAATGGCGGCACGATCGCGATCATTGTGCGAGTCATTCATGACGATGCGACGCCAGCGGCCATTCCGTTGCCGGGGGGACCGCCTACCCTAGTTGCAGCCTATGAAGGAGCTTGGGGCAATCAGCTCCACGCCGTCGTCGATCACAATGTCTCGGCCGATGTTGCCACGAGCTTCGGCCTGACCCCCGCGGACTTGTTCAACTTGGCTGTACGCGACTTCGGGACAGGAGTGACCGAGGTCTTTCGCAACCTGACCGTGAAGGACAGTCCTAATCGAATAGATAACATCCTGAGCAATCAATCCTCGCTGGTTCGTTCCGCTGGAGCGCTTACTTCCGTTCCCACCGCGAACAACCCTCCAGCATTGGGCAAAACCATCTGGACCGATCCTAATGCCTCGACTCTCGCAACCGCTGGTTCCGGAAAGGACGGCAGTCCGCTGGTCGAAAACGACTTTGACGGACCAGGAAAGGATGCGGCGAAGCAGGGTTTGTATGCATTGAAGAGTGTCGATCTGTTCAATCTTCTCTGCATTCCTCCCTACCTGGCCGCCGGCGACGTCGATCAGGGGCTAATCACAAACGCCGCCTCACTATGTGAAGATCGGCGGGCAATGCTCCTGGTGGATCCGCCAACCAGCTGGACCACTATAGCGAACGCGAGCGCAGGAGTGGGTGGGCTCGGAACCAACAGTAAGAACGCGGCGGTTTTTTTCCCTCGTATCATCGAGCCCGATCCGCTGCAGAAAAACAACCTCGTCCCCTATGCGCCAACAGGCGCGATAGCTGGAGTTTTTGCGCGCACCGATGCCCAGCGAGGTGTCTGGAAGGCACCGGCTGGATTGGACGCGGGCCTCGTGGGTGTGCCTCAACTGAGTCTTTTGATGACGGACTTGGAGAACGGCCAGCTCAATCCGCTCGCTATCAACTGCCTGCGAAGTTTCGCCGCAGCGGGTCGCATCGTTTGGGGCTCGCGGACCCTGCAAGGCAAGGATAGCCTGGAGTCGGATTGGAAGTATATCCCCGTCAGGCGCCTGGCGCTTTTTATCGAGGAGAGCCTCTACCGTGGGACGCAATGGGTCGTATTCGAGCCCAACGACGAACCATTATGGGCGCAAATTCGCCTGAACGTCGGCGCCTTTATGCACAACCTTTTCCGCCAAGGCGCCTTCCAGGGGCAAACGCCGCAGGATGCCTATTTCGTTAAATGCAACAAGGACACCACCACACAGAACGACATCAATCTAGGGATCGTCAATATAGTGGTAGGATTCGCCCCGCTCAAACCTGCCGAGTTCGTAATCATTCAGATTCAACAAATTGCGGGGCAGATCGCGAGCTAAGGAGAGACCATGGCCCAATTCACCGTTAACGCTCAGCGCTTTGACCCCTACAAAAATTTTAAGTTTAGGATCAAGTGGGACGGTAAGTATGTCGCTGGAGTCAGCAAGGCAGGAATGCTGAAACGAACGACGGAGGTCGTTAAGCATCGTGAAGGCGGCGATCCCAGCACTAGCCGCAAATCTCCGGGCCGCACCGAGTTCGACGCGATAACCCTTGAGCGCGGTGTCACGCACGACACCGAGTTCGAGAAATGGGCAAACAGGGTCTGGCATCTGACCGCTGGCTTGGGCGCAGAGGTCTCTTTGAAGAGTTTTCGCAAAGACATCATGATCGAGGTGTATAACGAGGCGGGCCAGTTGGTCCTCACCTACAAAGTGTACCGTTGTTGGGTTTCAGAGTATCAGGCGTTGCCTGACCTCGACGCCAACGCCAATGCCGTCGCTATTCAGCACATAAAGCTCGAAAACGAGGGCTGGGAGCGCGACCCTGATGTGCCTGAACCGAGCGAGCCGGACTTTACGGTGCCAGCGATGTAATTTTCAAATGCGTACTCTGTCTGCTGCGGAGCTTTTGCGAGTCTGGGAATGCGGCTTGGACCACGGACCGGTCGCGCGAGCGCTGGATCTTCTGGGGGCCGCATGCCCCGAAACCTCCCCGGATGTGTTGGCCGATCTCAGCATCGGCCAGCGTGATGCGATGCTGCTTACGCTTCGGGAACTGACATTTGGTCCCGAGATGAACTGTCTGATTACTTGCGCACGCTGCGGCGAGCGTCTTGAGTTGAGCGTCACGGTCAACGACCTACGAGCGGAGGGTGGAGTGAAGTCAGAGCAGGATTTGTCCGTAAGCATGTCCGGGTACGATTTGCGGCTTCGCCTTCCCAACAGCCGAGATTTGGCCGACGCGAGCCTCGCCGGAGCGACTAAGGGTCCCCGTGCACTCCTTGAGCGATGTCTATTGTCAGTGAGCGTTGAGAGCAAGCCTGCAGTTCTCGATCACCTGCCCGCGGAGGTGATCAACGCCGCCGCCGATCGCCTTGCCGAGGCCGATCCGCAAGCTGACATTCAGCTCGCCGTCAGTTGCCCTGGCTGCCAGCATAACTGGCAGGCGATCTTTGATATCGGGCGGTTTTTCTGGAGCGAGATCGAGGCGTGGGCCGCACGGCTGCTGCGCGAAGTCCATTGCCTGGCATCAGCGTACGGATGGCATGAGCGAGACATTATCGGTTTGAGCTCCCTGCGCCGGCAGTTCTACTTGGAGATGCTGGGCAGATGAGCGATTTCCTGAACAACCTCGTGGCTCGCAGCCTCGGCCGCGCCGCTGTCGTAGAGCCGCGGAGGCCATCGATATTCGAGCCAGTCCGTAGCGGCCTCATTGCACCCGTCGAGGGTTCTCTAAGCAGCGAGGAAAAGGCGGAGTGGGCCGGGGAGAGCGTCGAGGAAATTGAGGTGCCGCGCTTCGAATTTTCGCGACCGAGTCGGCGCGAGTCGAGGGGGCTGGCGAACACCGAGCGTCGCGAGGCGGACGACCGCTTCGCGTCAAAGTCCGTGGCTATCGATCGGAAGCAATCACAGATGTCGCAAGCGGCGCAGCAGCTCGCCCAGGCCCGGCATGGCAACGCGAAAGATCGATTCGCGTTAAAGTCTCCGCCGGTCGATCGGCTGCAATTGCGGACACCGCATTTTGCACCGGAGCAGGACTGGAAGCTGGATCACCCAAGGGACCTGAATCTGCTTTCTCACGCCGCCAAGGAATTGCTGGAATGGCCGGGCCGGCAGCTTCGCGCTGCACGTGTGAGCACTTCTCTTGTTCTGAACGACGCCGAACCATTGAGTGATGGCGGAGATTCGGCTGTGCCGCAGAAGCACGCGGCGAGCATGCTTCGTCGTGAGGCCGAGGGTCCGCCGAGTACCGCCACCGCGTTAGCGTCTTTTGCTGGACCTGAAACATCGCTTCTTCCTTCAGAAACAATCGAGTCACAACCGGCATCAGCGATTCTGCTTAACTCGTCGATTGCGCCGCGCGCTGCAGCGGTGCTCACGTCGCGAGCAGATACGACGCAACCAGCGGTCTTCCTGCTGCCGCGCTCAGAAGTTATCGTACCGCTAGTTGGAATGCGCAATCCGTTCGGCATGCCGGACCGAAGCCGAAACAACGAGCCCAGCATCCACGTAAGCATCGGTCGTATAGAGGTACGCGCCGTAGCAGCGGAGGCAGAGGTGAAGCGAACAGAACGTCTGGCCTCTCCAGTCACAAGCTTAAATGAGTATCTGCAGCAACAGGCGAAGCGCCGGGGACAATGAGCAATTATCTGTCGATCGGAGCGGTTACCGCTACGCTGCAGCTGATCTTGATGAATGGCTTCAGCGATCCAACTGACCCGCTGTTGAATGGAACGTCGGTGACGATGCTGCCGCTGGATAAGGCTCGTCAAAACCATACCGGTAAGCAGCTCAACCTGTTTCTCTACCAGATTCAGCGCAACGCAGCTTGGGTCAATGCCGATATGCCGCAACAGGTACGGCCGGGCGAACACGGATTGCCGCCGATTCCGCTGAATCTCTACTATCTGCTCACGCCATTTGGGCCAGACAGCGACCAGGCTGCGCCGTGGGACCATCTGATACTCGGGAAGGCCATGAGCGTGCTGCACGATCATCCCGTGCTCAGTGCCGCTGACATCAAGGCGATCGAGGCGGGCCCGTTGCAGGGAGTTGATGTGGATTCGCAGTTGGAGCACCTGCGAATCACGTTTCAGCCACTGTCGATCGATGATTTTTCGAAGCTATGGACCGGCTTTGGCAGCCAATTTCGCATGTCCGCCGCGTATGAGGTCGCGGTCACACTAATCGCCAGTACTCGCCCGTCACGCGCGCCTTTACCGGTGCTCAGTCGCGGCCGCAGCGACTCGGGAATAACATCACAGTCCAACCTGATTCCACCGTTTCCGACGCTCGACAGTATTACGCCGCCCAATAATCAACCCAGCGCAAGACTCAACGACATCGTGACGCTCAGCGGATTCAATCTGGAAACTGATGATGGCGCTGGCCCCAGCGATTGCAATTGCTCCTTCTCCCGCGGCTGGTCCCGATATTACATATACGGTTACCACCACGCCGCATGTGTGGCCTGGACAACGGGCAACGCTGATGTTGTCCGATCTGGAGATTCCCGCCGTCGGGCCTCCGCCGGCCAATCCAATCAATACTCTTACGTTTTCAGCATCAGGCCTGACGCCAGGAAACTATTGGGTGCGCCTGCGCGTCGACGGGGTCGACAGCCTGTTGGTGAACCGGACCACTGTTCCGCCAACCTTCGACGCTTCTCAAAAGGTCACCGTCACATGACTGACGCAACAACCTGGCAGGAAGCCAATACCCGATATTTGTCGGCAGCGGTCGCGTGGGTCCGCGCGCTCTTGGAGAGCCGCGGTGGCCGTGCAGGGATGCCGGCGCCACCGCCGCCCAAGCCAGCCGAAGAACCGCGCGGCTGGTGGCGCCGTGGGGCGCGAACTGGGCCGCAAACCGGCAACACGAGTCCCCCAATCGTGCTGATCGCGCAGCCGAGCGGGAGCCCCGACAAAGTTGTCGCGCAGGCCGCAGCTGATATGAACGCAGCCGGCGCGCAGATGAAGCGGCCGCCCGCGCTGGTCCTGCTCTGTGAGCGGCTGGGGCTGACCCCCTTGGAGCGGAACTTGCTGATACTGTGCACCGCGATGGAACTGGATACCTCCGTGGCGGCGTTATGCGCGCGGGTGCATGCTGATCCCGCCAGGCCCTATCCCACCTTCGCGCTGGCGCTTTCGATCTTCGACGACCCAGCATGGGATCTCCTTTCCCCCGATCGGCCGCCGCGCTACTGGCGGTTGATCGAGATTCACCAGGCATCGGGGCAAGCGCTGACCACTAGTCCGATTCGCGCAGACGAACGGATCGTCAACTATCTCAAGGGGCTTACCTACCTTGACGATCGGCTGACGCCGCTGGTCTCGCCATTGGCGATCGCTGAAGAACCGGATACCGTGCCCGCTTCGCAGCGGGCCGCAGCGCAGATGATAATCGACCAGCTAAGGCAGGCCCCCCAACGCCAGAACGTGCCCGTGATTCAGTTGTTGGGTGTCGACTGCCCGAGCAAACATCTGGTCGCCGGCATCGCTTCCGCTCCGTTAGCGCGCCGCCCCTACAGGATCCACTGGAGCTTGATCCCGTCATCACCTGCCGACCTCGAGACCTTTGCGCGACTATGGGAGCGCGAGAGTCTGCTGATGCCCGTCGCGCTCTACGTCGACACGCAGGGGATGGAAGGCGAGGGAATGCAGAGCTCTCAGGCGACGGGCGTCAATCGTCTGCTGACGCGATTAAATAGCTTGGTGTTCCTCGACACGCGCGACCCCTTGCCGGGATTGCCGCAAACCGGCATTTCGGTTGACGTTGCAAAACCAACGCCCGATGAGCAGCAGGCCGCGTGGACGGCCGCGCTTGGCGATGACGCGGGTGATAGTCCGCAGTTGCTTAGCGGACAGTTCAAGCTGAACCTGGAGAGCATCCGCGAAATCGCTCGCAAGGCGCGTTCCGAAACGGCGCCCAAAGACCAGCCCCTACACACTACGGTCTGGTTTTGGTGCCTGGCCGCGACACGCCCGCGATTGGACATGCTGGCACAGCGGATCGAACCCAAGGCGACTTGGGACGACATCGTGCTGCCAGCGGCCGAGACAACTCTGCTCCATCAGATCGCTGATCAGGTCGCTCAGCGCGCCACCGTGTATCAGAAATGGGGATTTGATGTAAAACTTAGCGGCGGACTGGGAATCAGCGTGCTGCTGGCCGGTGAAAGCGGAACCGGCAAGACGATGGCTGCGGAGGTAATCGCAAATCACCTGCGGCTTAACCTCTATCGGATCGATCTTTCCGCCGTGGTCAGCAAGTACATTGGTGAGACCGAGAAGAACCTGCGTCGGCTCTTCGACGCGGCTGAGGACGGCGGCGTGATCCTGTTTTTCGATGAGGCCGACGCGCTGTTCGGCAAACGCAGCGAGGTGAAGGACAGCCACGATCGTTACGCCAACATCGAGATCAACTATCTGCTCCAGCGGATGGAAACCTACAGCGGCCTGTCAATTTTGGCGACCAACATGAAGAGCGGGCTGGATCCGGCCTTCCTACGCCGTTTACGCCATATCGTGAACTTGCCGTACCCCGGCCCCGCCGAGCGCAAGGCTATGTGGCGGAAGGTATTTCCACCGGGTACGCCCACCTCGGGTCTCGATTTCGACCGCCTTGCGCGGCTGCCTTTGGTTGGCGGTCACATCACAGATATTGCGCTCAACGCGGCGTTCATGGCCGCGCACGCGGGTGGTGAAGTGACGATGCCCCTGGTATTTGCCGCCGCCCGCAACGAGTTTCGCAAGCTTGAGCGGCCAGCCAATGAAGCGGATTTCCGTTGGCCGGTGGGCCCGGTGAGGGTGGCATGAAGATCGATGTGTACATCGACCGCCTCCTTCTCGAGGGATTGCCGATAACTTCGGCGCAGGGAGCGCAGGTGCAGGCGGCGGTCGAGAAGGAACTCGCGAGGATGCTCGCTGCGGGCGGCTTGTCGGAACATCTGCGCAAGGGCGGCGCGACGCGGGCAGTCAGGGCCGGTGGTGTGCGATTCAGCAAAGCGCAGGAACCGGCCACGCTGGGACAGAGCATTGCGCGGGCCGTTCATCAGGGGATCGGCAATTCACCAAAGCGAGGAAATCCTCGATGAGCAAGCAGTCGTCGTTTCAGACGAAGCCGAATGGCGCGGCGTTGAAGAGATCGAACGCGAGCCCCCTGTTGGAGCCGCGGAACACGCTGGGGCCGCACGTGGGCGTGCAGCCGGAGGCGACGGGCGTCGAGACGGATGGCGGCATGGGATCGCGGGGACAGTTCGCGCAGCGGAGCCCGGGATGGAATCTCGGCAGTGTTCCGACGCATGGTGACCCAGAAGGCGCAGCTTTGGGCGGCGCAGCCGGCCGGACGGCCGATCGGAGAACGGTAACGCACGTGGAACACCACCGGCAACCCCTGTCGGCGTCGATCCAGCGCGTCGATGGGTGGCACTCGGTGGCAGCTAGCAATCCAAACCCGGTTGCACGGGAGGTCTACCACGACGCGGCGGCGGGTGGCCGAGACGTGCCCATTGACTTCACAGGGCTGGCGGCTCCAACGGCGGCAATTGCTGAACCTCAGGAAGGCCAGACGGTTACGCTGCCCGATATCGTCATTCCGGCCATGGCGGGGGTGCAGGAATTCGACGCAATTTCGAGCACCATAAACTATAATCCCACCATCACGCAAAGTGGGCCTCCACCCCCTCCATTCGGTGAGACCCAACCGTATAGCTTCTCGCTGTCGGGAATATCAGTAACCAGCGCGAGCTCGACCTATACGGTCTCGGCCACGGTGGACAACCCGATTGTGTTTCAAGTGAATGGCGGGGGCGATACGGATATCTCGTCGGAAAACGATGCGGACATCACGCAAGCTAACTATGCGACCGTCGTAAGCGATTTGACACCCGACACGTCGGATTTGAATGGCCGGCCGCCGCGCAGTCAATTTTGGGCCGAAGACCTTTGCATCCGGCACGAGCGCTTTCACGCCACTGAAGGCGAAGGGTACAGCCGAAACGGTGTCACACTGGCACAGGCCTGGCTGAACGGTCAAGCAGCCGCGAGCATTGCGGCCGTCAACGCGCTGCTTGGACAGGTGCCCGGTAGAGTCGCTGATGTCCGGCGTGCCGCAATGACCTTTCCGGGCCGGGAAGAACGAGCTTACGGCGATGGCGCACCCTTATACCTCGCGCGGGCCAAGGCAGTCAAAACAAAGGGCGACGCGAACGGGTATGTTCCAGCGACCACTCCGAGCCCGGCTCCAGGCTCGAAAGCCAGTCCAACCAGTGGCGGCCTTTCCAGGGGCGCCAA
>WNEZ01001792.1_pt1 | contig 18107 bp, 22 predicted proteins | sample 5400521 | NCBI WGS metagenome assembly WNEZ01 (sample SAMN13153339, study PRJNA577476) | soil metagenome | isolation source: 120 cm saprolite under Douglas fir tree site 2 hole 1 replicate 1 | place: USA:California | collected 2015-04-18
GCTGTTGTTCAGTGAGATGGGGGAAGAGGGACCCGAGCGTGTATTCCGAGGTACGTCCATACACATGCTGCACAAAATCTTCTTGCGTCAAATGCACGTCGTGTTCCCTGGCAAGCTGCCGCCATAACGCCGTGACGGAGTGGTAGGTATCCACAATCACCCCATCCATATCGAAAAGAACCGCTTCGTGCATCATCTCGTCTAGCACTCCCTTCATGAGGAAGACTTTCGCCTTGACCGCTGCCACTATAGCACGAGCAGGGGCACCCAGCAAGTGAGGCACCGCTCTCCTCAACGACCCCACCACAACACACCCATCGCCTCGCGAATCCGTATCGTGTAGGGGCGACCCTTGCGGTCGCCCTGGGGGCTGGGGCTGTGGGTGCTCGATTCCTCTTGAGCAACTCATTATATATTCAGATTTTTTCCACTAAGTATACTAGTATTGCTTATAGTAAATACATCGATCTTATAAGCAAAGGAGGGTTGGAAAGTGCTTGATCTCTTTCTGATCATTGTACTCGTGAGTCTACCTTTCGTCTTTGTCCTCGCGGGCCTGCCGTGGATACACCATCGCCGGGCAAGCTTCTTGCGCCAGAGAGCCCCCAGGCTAATAGGCATCCTATTCCTCGTGGCGCTCGCCAGTTGTAGGTCCCCGATTTATCGAGGGACCTCGATAAATCGGGGACCTACGCCGGGCAGGGCGCGAGAAAACGTTCACCCGGTGTCCTTATCTCATCATGCGCTTTCGCCCACGCCTACTGCTCTGCAGAGCACCGACTGGCCTACCTATCATCACGACAACTCCCGCACCGGCTACCTGCCAAACGAGCCCGATCCAAATCAGCTTGTAACTGCCTGGACAACAAAATTGGGCAATGCCGTCTATGCGGAACCACTCGTCATTGGCGAGCGCGTCATTGTTGCCACCGAGGGGGATAACCTCTACTCCCTCGATGCTCGCACCGGGCAGGTGCAATGGCGTACCAACATTGGGCAACCCGTTCCCTTGTCGGCGCTGCCCTGCGGCAATATCGACCCGCTGGGGATCACCGGCACACCCGTTTATGACCCCGCGACCGGGCTGGTCTTTGCAGTTGGTGAGGTCACCGGTCCCGAGCACCTGCTGGTGGGTGTTGATCTGAACACCGGCAAGCTGCGCGTCCAACGCGTGGTCAATACGCCGGGCATGCCTCCACAAATCTACCAGCAGCGTGCAGCGCTCGCCCTCTCTCATGGCATGGTCTATGTCGCCTATGGTGGTCTCTCTGGCGAGTGCGAGAATTACCATGGGGCTGTCGTTGCCTCGCAGACGGATGGGAAGGGGCCTTTGCTCTCCTATGTAGTCCCCAGCGAGGTTGAAGCTGGCATCTGGGGACCTTCTGGGCCGGCGATAGATAATCAGGGGCAGGTGTATGTAGCCACGGGCGATGACACGCACATCACCGGAAAGTGGGATTTAAGTAATGCCGTCCTGCGCCTCTCGCCAACCCTTCAACTGGAAGATAGTTTTGCTCCATCAACCTGGCGCACGGATGATACAGGCAATTTCGATCTTGGTTCAGAGGGGCCAGCGCTGCTGCCGAACGGCCTCCTCTTCATCGCGGGCAAATCCGGTTTTGGTTACCTGCTCCATGCCAACGCCCTGGGTGGCATAGGGGGTCAGGCGGCAGTAGTGAAAATCTGCTATGGCCTGGCTCTGGGAGGAGTTGCCTCGGCTGCCTCAGATGTCTTTGTGCCTTGCTCCGACGGCCTGCGACGCGTCCTGGACGCGCCAGGAACAACGCTGACGGTTGACTGGCACACTTCTGTACAAATCACTCTCCCTCCCATCGTGGGAGGTCACACGGTCTACAGCCTTGATCCCGGTGGCATCCTCTTTGCCCTCGATATCGATACCGGCCTGGTGCGTGCAAAGGTCTCGCTGGGCTTTGCAGTTCCACACTTTGCCACGCCGGCGCTCTCGCAGGGACGCATATTTGTGGGAATGACCGTTGGAGTGAGCGCGGTGACTCTCGCGTGAGCAAAGGGTCGGGTGCTACGGACCAGCCGTCCGAGTAGGGGCGATCCCTTGCGGTCGCCCCCTGGGGGACAGGGTGGCCCACTCGCACTGATGCTCTTCTTGAAGCTACTGCTCTTTTTTCCCAAACATGCCGCCGAGCATTTGACCAAGCCCACCAGACCCCTGCTGCCCCTGGCTGGCAGTGCCACTGGGGACCTGCATTCCCAACACGTTATCGATCTGCGAGCCGACGGGCGCAGGTAGCTTCTGCTTCAAGAAGCCAATTACCACGTCCGCAACTGGTTTCGCCACATCGGGGGGAATACCGGTTTTTTCTGTGATCAGGTTCATCAACTCATCCATTGCAATCTTCTCCTTCTCGATTGGCTAACTCTGAGATTACTACTTGCATCGTATCTACTAGTTGCCACGCCCTCCGTCATCTCCCTCCAGTGCAAATATAAGCAGGAAGCGTCATGAAAGCGTGATGAACATCGTAATGGCCAGTGGCCCCAAGCTCTGACCCGCGGATGAGCAAGAACGCGCTTGGATGGAAAGTGCACGTGAGCCTAAGCGCCTGCTTGTAAAGGGAGCCTTACAAAGAACGTGATGCCCTTCCCCTCCGATGATTCCGCCCAGATCTGCCCCCCATGCCGCTCGACAATCTCTTTACTGATGGAGAGACCGAGGCCCCATCCCTTTACAGGTGAGGTTTCAGCATCAAGCGTACGATAAAACGGCTTAAAAAGTTGCTCTAATTGCGTTGGGGATAATACTGTGCCCTCGTTTTGGACCTGAAAGATCACATAGGCATCCGCTGCACACACGCGCGCATGAATCACGCTATGTTCTGGTGAATACTTCACGGCATTGTGTACTAAGTTCACCAGGACCTGGGTGAGTCGTTTCTCATCAGCTTGCAGCAGGAGACAAGCAGCAGGAAGCTCTAGCTCGATAGAACGATCTGAAAGAGCCTGTTCATCCTCGATGACGGCACGGCAGAGGCTTCCGAAATCACACGGCGCCAGCCGTAATGGGACCTCCCCCGAACGGACGCTACTCAGATCAAACAGATCATCGATTAATGCTCGCAAACGCTGCGCCTGTACTACAACAATTCCTAAATGCTTACGCAAAGCTGACCAGTTCTCCGGTGTTTCTCCTGACCTGTTCAGACGAGATAAGATCAACTGCGTTCGACCAAGTATCGTGGTTATCGGGGTCCTGAGTTCGTGTGATGATCGCGTGATCACATAGTCTTTCAAGTAATTTGCTCTCTCCAGCTGTTCATTGGCCTGGACAAGCCTCTGATTGGCTGCCTCTAGTGCGCGCGCATACGCTTGTGTCACGTGCTGAGCTGCAAGAAGACGCCGTCGAGCTACCTCAAACTGGATCGCCGTAGCAACCGCCACGGTTTGCAGGAAGATGAAGGGTGCGACCATGAGGGCATCTCTCCCAACGTTAGGTGTCATGAGGCCAGGGGAGAGAAATTCGAGGTAGACGAACAGACCAATCGCGATAGAGAACAGGGCGGGACCCAGACCCCATATCAGGCCAACCAGAACCGATACAAGAGCAAAGGGAGCGCTGGTGAAAAGCGGTGTTGATAGAAAGAGTTGGACGATTTTTTCCACAAGGAGCACAACGCCAACGAGGAGAAGGCTGGCAAAGTATCCGAACCAGGCAGAATGCAGCCAGGAGAGGGGCACAACCCGGTGTTGAGGTCTGCCTCCAGGGCGTTGAACAGCCTCATGAAGAGGTCCTTTTTGTGGACGCTGATCGCTCATTCCTGTTTGCATAAGCCTCACTCTCGTCTGCATCTCAAAAAGGGATTTCCCTGTTACTTACTGGCTGCTATCTCCCGCGGAACTACGTTCCATCAGCCCGGCGACAAAGCGCCCGGTTGCCAGCACGGCGACAGCCCCCAGGAAAGCCGCAATAACCGTGCCAAAGAAACCAAGCGTGGTATCGGGAAGCAAGAGGTTTATCACCAGCCCCGCAAAAAATGCGCCGGCGAGGCCAATCGCGATCATCCCTATAACCCCAAAGTGTGGGAGGGGGACTTTTACGAAACTGGTCGCCAGGAAACCAGCTATCAAACCAATGATCAACCACACCAACCAGCGGGTGTTGAGAAGGCAGCGCCTACAACGAGGGTTGCGAGTTCCATCTAAATATCTCCTTCTCTCCAGTGCAAGTATAAGGAGGAAGCGTCATGAAAGCGTCATGAAAGCGTCATGAAGTGTCATGCACGTGCACTTCCTCCGTAAGAGACCATATTGCTGCACAAATCTTCTTGCGTCAGGGTGAACTGCTTACCTATAGTTTCCTGCCGTCTGACGCGGGATCGTACTGGAAGATTTCCTCGATAGGTAAATGGAAGATGTGCGCAATCTTGAATGTCAGTGGCAGGCTGGGGTCGTATTTTCCCGTTTCGAGCGCATTCACCGTCTGGCGCGAGACTCCCAGGTATTCGGCAAGCTCAGCCTGCGACCAGTTGCGCTCGGCCCGTAGGACTTTCAGTTTGTTCTGCATCGCTCTCTCCGTCTGTTATTGATATCTCCGTGTAGCAACAGCGGCCCCGATGCCCCACAGCGCAATCATGAGCGGGAAAATGTACACCCAGCTGAGGTTTGGAAAGCCCACATACACCAGGCAGCCGTAACTGAACGTCACCACACCAGTAGCCCCAAAACTAAAGGCAAAAGCCTCCAGTTGGATCCGCCGCTGTAACTCATCCATGCGGCTAAAAAAGCGCAGAAATGCCCTCAGAGCAAAGAGCACGGGGATCACCGGAGCCAGTGCCAGCGGAATCCGCCACCAGGCCGAGGGCGGGCTGGCAATGATCAGAGTAATGGAAACGGGCAGCACAACCACATAGGCTGCCATTGCCGCCCAAAATTCTCGCATGTACAATTTAGATGCCGACTGATTCATAACAGGAAATGTCCTTTCTGGATAAGAAACATACTGTGGTATGTAAAGCACACATACCATTTTGTCAAGTTCACTTGTCTTAGTATAGACGATAAAATTTAGTTTGTCAAGTCTCTTTGTCTTTTTGTCATGGGGAGTTGACATAGACCCTCTTGCACTTTTCGCAAGCAGAAACGATACTGGTACCAGTCAACTGCCTATTTATTCGCTCTGGAAATACCGCTGAGAAAGGAGTCGTAGGATGCAGCAGTGGGAGTACTGTGAAGTGGGCTGGACGCTAGAGCAAGTGACGATCCACGTCTACAGTAGCCGTGAGAATGGAACCTATGTAGGAGTCCAAAAACCAGATGAGTGGGGAGCTTTACTGTCCCAATTAGGAGCCGAGGGATGGGAACTCGTAGGCGTTGTGCCCACCAAACCTGCTAACCACTCCCTCTATTACTTTAAGCGACCGATCGAGTCGTCTGAAAGGAAAGGAGCATAGGATCAAGCGCCTGTCGTGTTTGGGATCCTTCTAAAGCGCCAGCGGGTCGCGTTTCCGAGGGCAGAGGACTCCGGGTTGATTTCTGACTCCTCAAAGTGCCAGCCAAAGGCGACTCGGGGGCGAACGGCATAGAAGGGTCCAGGCAACTGCTTTGGGTCCACGTCCCAGTTATACTTCTCGTTATAGAGGCTCACCACTCGCTCTACAAGGGAGAAATCACCGACCGTCTCGGCCACGCCCTCGATGATCACCACCTCGTTCCCACTCTCCAGGTGGACCGTGATCGCGGGACGAGCCGCCAGGTTCTGCGCAGCCAGTGAGCCCGTGCTGAAATAGAAGGCCGTGTCGAGCCAGACGCCCCACACCGGGCGACTGTGTGGTCGGCCATCGGGACGAGTGGTTGCGATCCAGTAGTTGCGCGCCTCTTTGAGATGAGCAGTAGCCCAGCTCCACGGCAGCTCCGCCGACCCGGTGTAACTGCCAAACATCCGGGGTTGGCTGGGCTCAGGATCACTGCCCCCACCAGTCTGTGCTTCCATTGCCATCGCCTCTTGTATTGAGTCCACGTATTCTTCAGCTGTACATCTTCAATATACCTGAAGCTTCCTGACACCTCCTGTCATATTTTGAGAAGAGTACTGCGGGAACGTGTAATCAAGCGGTTTAATAAACGAATGCGGCATACGCGATGGGCGTTGTAGGTCCCCGATTTATCGAGGGACCGCGATTTATCGCGCCCGGGGTGGGGCAAAACCTAATTAATTTGTTCATCTCCATCATTGTGCCACACTAGAAAATATAACAGCCCCAGTTTCCTGGAGCTGTTTTTGACGAGGCGCTGCCTACATCGCTTGGAAAGTCTCGTACACCGTAATCTCGCCACCGCCCAAAATTGGGCAACCCTTGGCCTTCTCGACTGCCTCACCCAGCGAGTCAGCCTTGATAATAGAGTACCCGGTGGCCAGCGTCCCCACCGGGCCGTCACTGACCTTTCCGCTGCTCGCGATGTGTTTGGCCTGCGGGGTAAACGGATTGCCCCCGTCTACCAGGGCACTGCCGAGCTGACCAAACCAGGCCCCCCACGCTTGCATGACCGCTGCCTGTTCAGCTTCAGTCTCGGGCATGCTGCCGCCGCTATAGAGTAGGACAAAATTCGCCATGGCTAAACCTCTTTCTTCTCGCAGAACTTTTTAAAGGGCGTTCAATCAGGCCCTTCTAATATAACGACGAATAATATCTGATTAAATCGACACCTGTAACAACAAATGGATCACACCAAAAACTTGCATGAACCAGCTATACATCGGCATTAATACATGTATGCTATTCTTGCCCCTCCCTATAATGAAGAAGGAATACAAACGCTAGTTCAAGGGTTCTCTCTACGAAAACATTTCTCGTGGTGAGCTTCCCTGGTACATGTCACAGATGGAGAGTCCATCCAATCTTAATATATCTTGATAGATACGCTAAAAAGGAGATTTTATGACAACGACCACCCGAGAAAGAACGCGTGAGCGAGCAGGTGAAGAGCAAGGTGGCGAGGAGCAGGAGGAGTCTTTCGGAGGGATACACCCGCTCGTATTGGCCGCCCTGATGGCTCGCCGCGGGGAGCGGGAGGGGATACATCCGCTTCTGTTGGCCACTCTGATGGCTCGCCGCAGGGAAGGAGAGGAAGGCGAGGGGATTTCCCCGCTCGTGTTAGCGGCCCTGATGGCTCGCCGCAGGGAACGCGAGGAAGGCGAGGGGATACAACATCCGCTCGTATTGGCCGCCCTGATGGCTCGCCGCGGGGAGCGGGAGGGGATACACCCGCTTCTGTTGGCCACTCTGATGGCTCGCCGCAGAGGACGAGAAGAGGGCGAAGGGATACAGCATCCGCTCGTATTGGCCGCCCTGATGGCTCGCCGCGGGGAGCGGGAGGGGATATCCCCGCTCGTGTTGGCCACCCTGATGGCTCGCCGCAGGGAACGCGAGGAAGGCGAGGGGATATCCCCGCTCGTGTTGGCCACCCTGATGGCTCGCCGCGAGGAGCGGGAAGAGGGCGAGGAGGGCATGGGGATACCTCCCATCCTACTTGCTGCTCTGATGGGTCGCCGCGAGGAGCGCGAGAAGGAGATGGTGTAGCACATCGAAGCTCTGGCTCCTCTTTTGTGCGCCGCTCTCTGCGCTTGCTGAGAACAGGGGGCTTCCCGGCGATTTTAGTGAAATGATAAGTTATCCAGGGTTCATTCACACTCGCATATGAGCTCTGGATAACTCTATGCAGCCCAAACTGCTCAATTTGCTACTGAAGGAAATCATTATGACAACTAATCCTGAACAAGCAGCCCGGGATCGTATGGATCCCATGGTCGAAGCGCTTCTTAAAGAACTGATGGAAACTGCATCATATCCGAAAGCAGCATCAGGAGGAACGGAAGATGCAGTCACCGCAGCTCTCATGGCATCCCTGATCTCCCCAGCACGCACCATATCACAGGCTTCATCATTTGAAAAAGTCATACTTGCAGCAGCCCTTGCTCCCGCGCTTGCAGATGCTCTTGCTCCCGCGCTTGCTGAAGCTCTTGCTCCTGCAATTGTGAAGGCTCTGAATACTATGGTTTCTCCCAAGGAAACTAGCCAGGCACCAGTTTCCAAAGAAGATTCCGACAAGCAAGAAGGGAAAAAAAGTAAGTCATATGGTTGAGGCAAGTTGACGGTTCCGCTGGCATCTATTTCCCCTAGCTTCTGACACAACAGCCATCAGCCACATATGGCGAAGTTCATATTGCATATTGAAAGGTGACGGCATTTTCCCTCTCGAAACCCCCACCGTCGAGATGAGGAAAAATTGTCGTTACCCGATCCTGGTTTGTCTACCAGCGCTCATGGCACTGTAGGACTAAAACGTTACTGAGTTACAATAACCCTCCCCCGCTCGCTATAACAAACAGATGTGTTAGGTCTGCCCACAGCTTTTTCTTCGGCAGCTATATCCATGCATATAAATACAGGCATTCATCCAGGAGCAAACCAATGCAAGACAAAAGCTTTGTGCAAGCTATACAAGACCTGCAAGACAGGCTTTCCAGCGACTTTCAAAACACCCTCAGTCACATGCTCGTGCATCGCACGACTGTGGCTAAAGCCAGCTCAAATATCCAGGATGAAAAAGTGCGAGCGATTGTCAAAAACACGCTTATTACTGGTCAGATGATCACCTTGCTTACACTCATCAAAGAAATGGGAATCCTCGACGAAACGCAATACGACGAGTTCGCCGCGTATCTTATGCAGTCTCTTACCTATCAGCTATATAATAGCTGATTTTCTGCCGGTAGAGGATAGAGGTTGTTAGAGGCCATAGGTCAAAACCCCCCTTGACAAAGAATAAAGTTCATGCTAATATATTTTCAATATAACAATATCTCAAAGAGAGCGCATTCTATACGCTCCTTTGTGAAGGCGACTACAAAAGGATACCGTCATGGAACCTGCCCCAGAGCCACAGCAGATCCGAGCTGTGTTCGAGTTTATGATGTTTCTGGGAGAAACCCTGGGCCACACGTCCCGGCACTTCGAGGATGAAACCATGTGTTCTCCTGAAGAGACCAGCGTCCTGCGTGTGCTCTCACCGCATGGCCCGCTCATGGTCAAGGAAATTGCCCAGGCCGTGCCCGGGATGAGTCTCAGTAAACTCACACGCGTCCTGGACAGCCTGGAAACACATGGCTACCTCACCCGTACCCTCAACCGCGAGGACCGCCGCAGTTTTCTGGTGGCTCCGACCGAGCAAGGCATGCTGCTGGCCGGCAAATTTGTCCACGATCTCGAAGAGGCAGCTCAGAGTATGCTCGCAGCCCTCACCCCCACGGAGCGCCTGGTACTGGTCGAGTTGTTTACCAGGATCCAAACCAACTGGAGCAGCGTTACAGGCCAGCAGCACAGCTCGCCAGGGTCTGGCTGACGTTTCTCCCGGCCGGGGACGACCAGCATTTCGTTAGCTTGCCTGGTCCTCTCTTTTTTTGTTCCGATTTATTACCAGATTGGTAATAAAGCATGATAGTAAATTATTAGAATGAGGAGAATGAAGATGAACATTGCACTGTGGATTGTCCAGGGCCTGCTGGCTCTGGCATTTCTGCTGGCCGGTAGTATGAAAGCCTTCGCGCCACTGACCACCGTGAGGAAGAACATGTCCTGGGCGAATGACGTTGGAGTGCCATTTGTGCGCTTTATCGGAGTCGCTGAATTGCTGGGGGGCATTGGCCTGATCCTGCCCGCCATCACGGGCATACAGTCCTGGTTGACCATAGCAGCCGCCCTCGGATTAGTGGTAGTCATGGTGAGCGCCTCCATCTTCCACGCCTCGCGCCGGGAATATCAGAATATCAGCATGAATGTCGTGCTCTTGCTCCTGGCGGCGTTTGTCGTGCTTGGCCGCTGGGCGCTGGCCCCTCTCTAATCAGATCTCTAGTTCGATTGCCCGTTTTTTTCGAAAAATTGGTTGTGTGGAGAATGAACTGCATCGGTGAGAGCAGCGAAGACTCCCCATGACGATGCTCATAACACTTTCATGACACCTCCTCCTTAGAGTAGTACCAGGCAGGACAAGGCGCGTCACCCGAGGAGTGGCCCGAAATCCTGCCGGGTAGGCCTTTGAGGTTTATATGCTCCCAGCATTACTTGAAGCTCATACGCAGTTTGCCGAAGTCTAGGCAGGTTTGGAACATGTTTGATCTCATGCTGATCCCTGCACCCGTGAGTACGCCTTTCGTCTTCGTCCTCCCCCGCCTGCCGTGGATAATCTATCATCAGGCACGTGTCTTTCGCCAGAGAGCGCTCAGATTGCTAGGCATCCTGGTGCTCGCGGTGCTGGCAAGTTGCTACCTTGCCCCGGGCGCGCCGCTACCGCGTTCCAGAGTGCCATCAAGGAAAGTTCCCTTGTTATCCTTCTCGCCTGACGTGCAATCGCTTCCTGCTTTGAAGAGCACCGACTGGCCTACCTATCACCACGATAACGCCCGCACTGGCTACCTGCCAAACGAGCCCGATCCAACACGGCTCATCGCTGCCTGGACAGCGCAATTGGACAATGCCGTCTATGCCGAACCCCTGGTCATTGGTGAGCGCGTCATCGTTGCTACCGAGGGTGATACCCTCTACTCCCTTGACGCACGCACAGGGCGGGTGCAATGGCATACCACCATTGGGCACCCCGTTCCCCTGTCAACGCTGAACTGTAGTGGGAATATCGATCTGCTTGGGATCACCGGCACGCCTGTCTATGACCCTGCGACCGGGCTGGTCTTTGCGGTTGCTGAGGTCACCGGCCCGGTGCATCTGCTGGTGGGCGTCGATCTGGCCACTGGCAAGCTGCGCATCCGGCGCCCGGTGGATGTGCCGGCAATGGCTCCCCCACGGGTGTACGAGCAGCGTCCAGCGCTGGCCCTCTCCCATGGGATGGTCTATCTCGCCTTTGGTGGGCTTGCCGATGATTGCAGCCCCTATCATGGGACGATCGTCGCCTCGCGGACAGATGGGAGTGGGCCTTTGCTCTCCTATCAAGTCCCGACACGGGATTCAGGTGGCATCTGGGGACCTTCGGGGCCAGCAATAGATCAGGAGGGGCGGGTGTATGTGTCGACGGGCAACGAAGACCACATCAGCGGAAGCTGGGATTTAAGCAATTCGGTGCTGCGCCTCTCGCCAACACTGCAGCTGGAAGATAGTTTTGCCCCCGCCCAGTGGCGGGAGGAAGATACTGGGGATCAAGACCTTGGTTCAATGGGGCCAGCGCTGCTGCCGGGCGGCCTTGTCTTCATCGCGGGCAAATCCGGTTTTGGGTACCTGCTCCACGCCAACGCCCTGGGCGGAATAGGGGGTCAGGCGGCAGTGGTGAGCGTCTGCGGATTGGCTCAGGGAGGAGTTGCCACACTTGGCTCACAGGTCTTTGTACCTTGCTTCGACGGCCTGAGACGGGTCCTGGACGCGCCAGGAACGACGCTGAAGGTTGATTGGCACACGCTTGGCCAAATCACTCTCCCTCCCATCGTAGGAGGCCACACACTCTACAGCCTTGATTCCGGTGGCACCCTCTATGCTCTCGATACTGAGACCGGCCTGGTGCATGCACAGCTCTCGTTGGGCATTGCGGTCCCACACTTTGCCACACCAACGCTCTCCCAGGGACGCATATTTGTGGGTACGTTTGAGGGAGTGAGCGCGGTGACTGTCGACGGAAGAACGGACCAAAAAGCGCCGGAGGATGCCCGGCCTGAGGCGGAATGTGGGCCTTAGAAGCCGAGATGGCCTTTAGTGGAGAGTAAAGAAAAGAATGACACCCCCAATAATAATGACGACTACAATGACAAGTGCCACTAGCGCTGCTCTTCTGGAGAGATGTTCATCGGTTCGTTCTCTATCAGCCAGGCGTTCTTGTGTTCTTAATTCGATAAATGGATGGTGGGGCGATGGTGCCATCATCGGAGTAATCTCCTCTCGTAAAAGCGTCTCTACGTTCTCAACTGAACCATTAAGACACTTCTTTTCTATTACATAGACGATAGGAGAATACATTTTTCCAACGCTATGATGCTGGTTAAAACCCGCACATGAGGTTAGCAAAGCAGGAGTACCCAACCATTATTGATATTCTCCAGCGCATAGTAAAAATTTGTAATAGGTCCTTGCTGGATGGGTCTCAGTCCTCTTAGCGCTCAAGGCCGCCGTCGATTTTTCAATCGATCTACGAAACCACGACCCGCGGCGCACCTGGGATGACGGCTTCGTCGACAATTAAACGAAGCCCCAATTTCCACCATTCAGCCCAGATTCAGGAAACTTTTATATCCACTTCAGTTTCCTCCTCTATAACATAGATAGTTCTACACGATACGGTTATAATAGGCTTGTACAGCAAACATATACCCGGAGGAGGCGCCATGAAGAAGCCATCAATCGTCTGGCTCGGCTTGATACTGGGCCTGCTGCTCCCCCTTGTGACTGCCTGCGCAGGTGGATTGCCGCAGGCAGGCAGCAATTCCAACCCGGCAGCGCGTCCGGCAGGCGGCGAGCTGTATGTCCTCGACAGCTACACCGGGGCTGGGCACAACCAGGTCGCCCAACACATCGTTGCCCTACCGGTGGGCACGAAGAACCCGGCAGCCCTGCTCACGCTCCCTGCAGGGCTCACAGATCTCAAGCACCAGCGGGTATACATTGCCAGCTCACTCACTGGCGGGAATGGGACTGTGCATACCACCATCTCCGTTCTCGACACCAGCTCAGGCGCTGCCGTGCGCACCTTCAGCATCCCAGGAAGCTACTCGACAGCCGACCGGGGATACGCGGACTCGATGCTCTCTGGCGATGGACGCTGGCTGGCGCTGCGGGCGCTGAATACGCCTGCGGGCACAACCAGCATTGCGCTGGTCGATACACAGGCCGGAAAACTCGTGAAGAGCATCCGCCTGAACGGCGACTTCACACTGGATGCGGTCTCCCCAAAGGGCACGATGCTCTACTTGCTGGAGTACTACCAGGCCGGCACGAGCCACTACAACGTGCGGGCCTATGACGTCAATGCCAACCAGTTATTGCAGGGCAGCATTGTTGATAAGAACGAGCTGGGCGAGAAGATGCAGGGCCTGGCCCTGGCCCGCCAGATGTCCGGGGATGGCGACATGGCCTACACGCTCTATATCAACCACGTGACGAACAAGGCCTTCATCCACATTCTCTGGCTGACCGATACTGTAAACAACTCCACCCCTTTCCCGGCTATTGCGCGCTGCATCGACCTGCCGGTGGGCAGCTCCCCCGCGCTATTGCACTACTATACCCTGACCCTCTCGCAGGACGGCAGCACGCTCTATGCAGCCAATGCCGCGCTCGGGATGGTTGCGACGGTCAACCTCGACCTCGGCCTGAACGCCTACCAGCTCTGGCTGATCAGCAGCGCGAGGACCAATCACTTCAATCCGGCCAACCGCGTGGTAACCGCGGCAGACCAGGCGCGCGACCTGCACAACGGGGCAGCGCTCTCGCGGGATCAGCACCTGCTCTACGTGGCGGGTCTGCACGGCATCTGGGTGATCAACGCGCAGACACTTCAGGTACAGAGCGAGTATCTGCAGCAGCAGTCCTTCACCGGGCTGGCCATCAGCGGCGATGGGAACACCCTCTACGGAGTTGACCCCGCCACCGGCATTACCCTGCTCGACCCCAGCAGCGGCGCTATACGCGCAGTGATCAAGGGTGTAGTCCAGGCCCCCTGGGGTATCGAATGGGCGACCAGATAAACTGCTTATAACTTATGGCCGTCTTCTGCCGGAACACGGCCATACCTACCCCCATTGGCCTACACTCGCCCGCCGCCAAAACACGGCTATACCTACCCCATTGCCCTAACACCGTAGGGGCGGGAGTGGTGTGGAGCGGAGTGGGGGCCTTTATGGCCGCCCGCCCCTGGGGGCAGCTATGCCCGCTTAGCTTTGCTCGTGGGGCCGTTGAACCTGTTGCAGCGGCTCCTGCTTCGGGGGAGCAGCAACCTGCACTCTGTATTTTTTCACAGCAGGGTCAATAAAGACAAAGGGCAAGAGCAGCACGGTTTGCGTAAGGAGGAACGAGTAAGAGAAAGGGCCTCCCACGTGGAGTAGAATGAGCCCTGTGTAGAGGAGGAGGAGGAGGAAGACGAAGAACACAGCCGAAAGGACAATGATCCAGAGCTTTGTGTCTGGTCTGTATTTCTTCATAGCAAGGGCCATCATAATACCACCGGCAACAAGAAAGAGCAAGAGCCCCATGGTTCCCATAAGAGTGAGGTGACCGAAGACCATCATTGGCCCCAGGCAGACGAACAACACAACAGGCAGGATCATGATCCAGGCCTTTGGGTCTGTTCTGTCTCTCTGTGGAAGAGAAAACGTGGCGTTGGGAGCTGTAGACACGGCTCTCAGCGCGACCGTGCTGCGCACGAGCGCAACGAGTGCGGTCACAGTGGCGAGCACCATCACGACGAACCCGAGCAGCAGTTGAACTGGCATACTTGGGGAGGAGAGGTTGATCTGCTGGAGCACGTCCCACTGGTCCACGAGCCAGACCCCTGTGTCAACACAAACAGCAACCATCCCACTGATCGCGACCAGCGCGAGCAGCCGAACGAGCGTCGCAAGCAGCGGGCTCTGTCGCTCTTGCCATCTCCTTACAGAGATGAGCATGGCTCCTCCACGTTCCGCCACCAGAGCCAGAGAAGCAAGGAACATGCCCAGAAACAGGTCATTGAGCCACCCATTTTGAAAGGGGAGCATGAAAAAAAGGAGGATGAGTAGCGCCACAGGGAGGAGGCGGAGCAGGTTCCAGCCACTCTTCCGCAGGATCGCCTGCACCACTATCCACACGATTAAAACGAGCAAAAAAGGCAGAATGCCAAAGAAAATCGACACGATGGCGATTGTGGAGGCCAGAGGAGCGGGATACCGCGTATCCCACATACCGGCCCAGAGGAAGAGCGAGAGCCAGAAAGCCACCCCTGCGCTCGAAAGCCACTTCCACGAGGCTTGGAGCCCCTGCATAGGAAGAAGCTGCCACGCCCTGCGATAGTGCGGGTCCAGTCGGGCGTCCAGCGCTCCCACCAGCAGGTCTGCCACCGTCCAGAGGGTAATCTCATGCTGCTCCAGCAACGCGGCCATTTCCGCCTCGTACCGCTCGCACCAGGCGGGCGGATACAGGCGCAGCATCCAGATGACCAGGCACATGATGATCTCCTTTCCTCCAGGCAAGCCAGGACTCCTTTCATTCCGTTCCTGCTGTTCCTGATTTCTTTGATACTTCGCTTCTGCCTGTTGCAAGGCGAGCATGCCCAGGGCCGTGATGTGATACCGGCGCAGCCGTTCTCCGCCATCGTCGCCCGTGATCCAGCCACGCTGCTCCAACTGCGCCAGGACACGATATAAGGTGCCAGGCTCGATGTAGAGGCCCTCTGCCTGCTCAATGGCCTCGCACAGCGCCACGGCATCCCTCGGCCCATGCGAAAGACAGCCAAGGATGAAATAGGCCGGTTGGGAGAGCCTTGCCCGAGCGTATTGCTGGTGCTGCATACCGTCCTCCTATCTCTTTTAGCCTGGAGCCAGCCGTTGTTGCCCAACCGAGACCACCCGGTGCAGCGTCTTGAGCTGCTCGCGCAGCGCGCTCTCTCCCGCCCCCGTGATGCGATACGGGCGGCGGCGCTCCTCGGCTTCCAACGCCTCAATCCAGCCCCGTCGCTCCAGTCGCGCCAACGCGGCATAGAGCGTACCGGGTTCGAGCCTGGTTCCGCAAAACTCGGCAATATCTTCCATCATGGCGTAGCCATGCTTTGGGCCGTTCGCCAGGCTGGCCAGGATCAACAACGACGGGTCCGAAAAGCGCCCGAGGTCAAATTGTTTTTTGTGCATCGAAGCTCTTCCTCTTGGCTCTGCTCTTTCACGCTACATAGTATCATTTACTATGTGAAAAAGAATACCACAGATGAGAACAGGTGTCAAGCATTCGTTTCCGTTTGGTCTCCATCCATCCGGATGAAACGTAGGGCCCGAATTGATCGCGGCCACCGCCGATTATGGAGGTTAAAAAATGGAGAATATTATACTGATTTTTCACACTCTTTCTGGGCCGCTCTCCGCGCTAACTGACCGCTTGCGCAGGTCTCCAATCAGCATGTACACACTAATCACAAGCACCCATGCTGGAAAGACGAGTGTAAACCACACACTCAAACTAATACTCACCAGCAGTACCAGTGCCAGCGCATAGGTGAAGAACGCCAGCCAGCGCGACATCGTCGCAGTCCGCAGCCAGATCGTCGCTAACGATATCATAAAGACGCCCGACATGCGCAGGGCATAGACGTTGCTGGCTTCGAACACCACCATACGACCGAACGCGTACACGCCGTTTTCTACCAGGCTACCCGGACCCTTGGCGTAGCTGGCAAGAAGGCTCCCCGCCACGGCAGCGGACACAAAGGTCAGGCCAAGGTACAGCAAACCGCTGCCAACAAACACCGTCGAAAAGAACTTGTCTTCCAGGCGCCCGAGGTGGTCGCGCACCACACCCATGAACCACAGAAAAGCGATCCCTGCGAAGGGCACCAGGTTCAAGGCAAGAGAAATTGTGCCGCCTTGTCCGGCGAGCCACGCGCCGCTGTCCTTCGCATCGCTTGGAATAGAAAGCCGGACGAGCACCTGTGTCGTACCCGCAAGCACGGCAAAGAGGATTCCGGCAATGGCAGCGGCGCGCGGCGTCTTGAGCTGCCTGGGAAGGTTGACCGGCGCTTCAGCCATGTTTTCACCTCGGCTTCCAGTTGATGAACTTGGGGCAATTCCTTGATCTTTTTTTCAGTATAATATGCAGAAAAACACTCCCATCAACCAAAAGCTATTTACGAGGTTAGACGTGTTGGACCTGTTTTGCCCAATGATGCAAAGTAGTTGAGGACCAAACGATGCATGAAGCTGATATGTATCCACCACCCGCCTTGCGCAGCGAAATGCACTCGGAGGCATAATCGAGGAAATGCACACAATGCCAGGGAGGTCCCAGATGGTCTGTGTACTCCGCTTCGTTTGGCCCTGTATGCTATACTATAAATAGCAAGTCATCTATGATGACCATGTAACTCGCTGCCATACAGTTCATCGCGAAGCGCACCCAGGTTTGGGAAATTCACCTACTCAATATCTCAAGTGTCCCAAATGTCCCAAACGTGAGAAAGTCCCTTCCAACAGGTTTGTGTAAGTAAAGTCTCAAAACATTACCTATGTCTCAAGTGTCCCGTTATGCTACGAGAACGGAAAATTCATTGTATAACCAGGGAAGCGGTGATCCCACGTCGGAGGCAGCCAGTGGCTTTTACCGAAAGTAAAAGACCAGGCACCCGCGCGGGTGCCTGGGTTCCCTATACTTCCTTTCGTCCGTTGGCATCTATGACCTGCATTTCAGTCTCGTATGCCTCGGTGTAAGCAGCCGTATAGCGCGTGATGTATGCTTGTGCGTCATTGGTAACGTTGGGCGTGGCCGCCAGCGCTTGCTCGCAGAGCGCACGCGCGTGATTTTCTATCTCACCATGCACGCGATAGATGTCGGGATAATTATCTCGCACCTCTTTACGTGCCATGGTGCGCGCATCCTGCTCCAGTCTCTGCTTATCTGCCGGCAGCTCATATGTATAGGTATTGGGCGTATCCATCGCTGTAACCCCTTTCTAACCTTCGGACAAGAACAACGCTCTGCTCTTGGCAGTGCGTACCCATCTGTTCGCGAGGGATGGCTCCTTCTCCCTACTTGCCCTTCTTGTGCCCCTTCTCCTTGTGTTGCTTTATCACAGTACGGGCAGCTACTTCCGCCGCCCGGTCGCCATAGCGGCCACTCTTCTCAGCAGATTCCTTGATATGCTCATACTGGCGTTCTTCTTTATCGCTCACGCCCTTCAATGGTTTTTTCTTTGGCATGAAATTCGTCTCCTTATGTGTTCGAAACTGCATCCTTGCCCTTCGAGGGAAACCTGGTACCCGCGCGGTGGCGAACCAGGTTCACTTCCTGGGATGACAAAGACATTACAACGTTCAGTTAGGGACACGATTCAAGTGGCCAAAACGTTTAGGCTTTCGCAATCTCAGCAGCACGCTTGTGGATTCCCTCTGCTGCCTTGCGCCATTGTTC
>WNEZ01005412.1_pt1 | contig 18107 bp, 15 predicted proteins | sample 5400521 | NCBI WGS metagenome assembly WNEZ01 (sample SAMN13153339, study PRJNA577476) | soil metagenome | isolation source: 120 cm saprolite under Douglas fir tree site 2 hole 1 replicate 1 | place: USA:California | collected 2015-04-18
CGTGGCATGTCCCCGCGCTTTACGATCTGGCACTACATTCCAACTTCTGGCACCACGTCGAGCACGCTTGCTTCTTCGCGACCGCCGTGCTCTTCTGGCGGCCCGTGATTCTGCCGTGGCCGGGCCACTCGTCCTGGCCACGCTGGGCGATGATCCCGTATCTCGTGCTTGCCGACCTTCAGAATAGCGTGCTGGCCGCAGTCCTCACATTTTCAGACCGCGTGATCTACTCCGCCTACGAGGCAGTGCCTCGGTCCCAGGGGATCACGGCACTGGAAGATCAGGCGATCGCCGGCGTGATCATGTGGGTGCCGGGCTCGCTGGCTTTTCTCCTGCCTGTGCTCTGGATCGTGGCGACGATGGCGACGCGTGAACCCGACCGAATGAGCACGGCGCCCCTCCGATGACGTTCGGCGCTTGGCGAGGCAACATTCCCCCAGATGAGGAGCGACGCCATGTTCGAAGGACGAGAGCTCGACCGCTCCCTGCTGACCGAGATCCGGAGCCGTCTCGAACGACTATCGGAGGCGCAACACCGGCTGGCCCGTGACCACCGCATCCTGGCCGAGGCGGCCACACAGCTTCGGCTGGGGAAAGAGTGCCCAAGCCGTGCTGGCCGAGATCAGAGAGCAGAGTCCGGAGCTGCTGCGGGACTACTGCGACATTCAGCTCCCGCTGGCCCCGGCGCCTTTCCGATCGATAGGTCGCATCACGGCATCGGCCTGAAGGCGGACGTTGCGGGAAAGAGATTGAAGGAGGCAGACGTCACTCGTCAACCGGGTCAGGCGGTAGGCGATGGGGTGCCACCTTCTCGCGCTTTGTCGGAAGCATTGAGGCTCGTGACCAACGTCTCAACATACTGGCGGAACCCATCATGCAGGATCATTCCCGCGCCGCTCTGCCACATGCCGCGAAACGCTGGGCGCCTCGCGATCAAAGCCATGCTCCCGACCCACGAGGCGAAGTAATCTTCGGTCAGCTGCCCATGACCGTGGCTGAACCAGGCGATCTCGAACAAGCTCAGTTGCATGAGGTTGTAGAAGTACCCCCGCATTTCGTTTGGAGGCACCCCTAGGCCGATCGGTGCCAATGTCGGGTCGTCGACGACCATTTTCCGGAGTTGTAGTTGCAGCTCAATCAGTTTGGTGAAATTCGCCACATACTGGGCGCTGCGCCACTCCCGAAACTGCAGAGCCGCGTACGCCAACCCGCCCGCGACTGCCAGAGCAGAGATGGCCTGCAGTGTTACAGGTAGCGACCAGTCGGTCACACTGAGTTCTCCCATAGGACTTCCAGGTCCTGCATGTCGAATGCCTGGAGGGCTCCCCCAAGCAACGTCCTCATTGGCGGGACTTTGCCGGTTCCTCTCTTCGACCGCGACTGCCAACCGGCAAACAGCTGGTAGTCCGTTAGCACCGCCCGGTTAGCGCTGGCGATCCAAGCGACGTTCGGCTCGGCCGGAGCGTCTTCCCGTTCAGCTAGTTGGCGGGGAACTGCCTTCAGCCGACGCTCGGCACAGCGATTGCTCTTCGTCAAGAACCAGTGAGGACCCGAGATGACTTGTATGCGGACGGTTACGACCTTCACGCTCGAGACACCCGACGCCATCTCGCTCTTTGTCTATCGCTGGCTGCCCGAGAAGCCTGTGAAGGCGGTGGTCCAGATCGCTCACGGATGGGCTGAGCACGCTGGCCGTTACGCGAGGGTAGCAGACGCCCTGTGCCGAGAAGGCTACGCGGCTTACGCGAACGACCATCGGGGACACGGGCATACCGCGAAGACGCCTGCCGAGATCGGCTTCTTTTCCGAGCGTGAAGGCTGGGCGAAATGCGTCGGGGACCTGTGGCAGGTCCACCAGCACATCGCGGCGTCCCGTCCCGGCACGCCGATCGTGGCGTTCGGCCACTCGATGGGCTCGTTCATGACTCAGCAGTTCATCAGCGAGCACGGCGACTCGCTGGCCGGCGCGGTGCTGTCGTGATCTATTCCGCCTACGAGGTCGTGCCGCGGTCCCACGCGATCTCGGCACTAGAAGACCAGGCGACCGCCGGCGTGATCATGTGGGTACCGGGCTCGCTGGCCTTTCTTCTCCCGGTGCTCTGGATCGTGGCGACGATGACGGCGAGGGAACCCGACCTCATGAGCGCGGCGCCACTGCGATGACGTTCGGCGCCTGGCGAGACGACATGTCAGACCAGGGGCGGCGCCATGCTCGAATCACCCCGCTCCTGCGGCGGTTGGGAATAGGGTCTCCGGACGCGGTATGTCCGCATCTAGGACTCTGCCAACCGACTAGCAGATGCTGGTCTACTGGCACTGTCCGGAACCGCACCCGGTTCCCCGCCGCATGGGCTCGCTCTGAGCGTCTTCTCAATCAGGTAGTTGCCGCGAGCAGCCCTTGCCGAGGCTTGGCATGGCGATTGCCCACACCCAAGGACCAGAGTGAGCGACGCGGTCGTGGCGAGCGGCGCGAAGCCATCGTCTCTTTCGTACGACCGCCAATGACGTCGACCCAGACAGTGAGACTCAAGGGAAGGAATGAATCGAGAGATCGGGAAACCCATGGATGATCGCGTTCCTCGTGTCGTCATCGTGGGGGGCGGCTTTGGCGGTCTCGCCGGCGCCAAGGCTCTTGGGAAGGCACCGGTGCGGGTCCTTCTGATCGATCGGACGAATCATCATTTGTTCCAGCCGCTGCTGTACCAGGTCGCGACGTCCGAGCTCAGCCCCGGCCAGATCGCATCACCCATCCGCGGACTTCTGAAAAAGCAGAAGAACACCATGGTCATCCTCGGAGAAGTGACTGGCGTCGACGTCGATCGGCGGTGCGTGTTCATCGACTCGGTCGATCGCGAGGGTGTTCCTCTCGAGTATGGCTATCTGATTCTCGCGACGGGGGCGAGCCACAGCTATTTCGGCCACGACGAATTCGAGCGGTTCGCCCCCGGGCTCAAGAGTGTCGCTGACGCGGTCTCGATTCGAAACCGAATTTTGGGCGCCTTCGAGCAGGCGGAGGCGGAAGAGGACCCGCAGCGTCACCGCGATCTGCTGACCTTCGTGCTGGTCGGCGCCGGTCCCACAGGCGTTGAGATGGCGGGCGCGCTGGCGGTGCTCGTTCGCAGCACGCTGCAATCGGAGTTCCGGCGCATCGACCCGACCTCGGCACGAATCGTTCTGGTCGACATGGCGCCGCGCGTCCTCGGCCCGTTCGCCGAGAGCCTGTCGGCCGCCGCGAAAGCCCGGCTGGACCAACTCGGTGTGGAGGTCAGGCTCGGCCACGGCGTGGACCGGATCGACGCCGAGGGCGTCATCGTGGCCGGTGACCGCATCCCGAGCAAGACGGTGATCTGGACCGCCGGCGTGGCGCCGTCGCCCGCCGGCAAATGGCTCAAGGCCGGGACGGATCGCGCCGGGCGCGTGCGTGTGGAGCCCGATCTCAGCGTGCCGGGCCACCCGGAGATCTTCGTCGTGGGTGACACGGCGTCGCTCGATCAGGATGGTCATCCGTTGCCCGGCGTGGCCCAGGTCGCGATGCAGGAGGGACGCTATGCCGGGATGCTGATCCGCCGCCGCATCGAGGGCAAACCCGCTTCCGCGGCGTTCCGTTACTTCGACAAAGGCACCATGGCAGTGGTCGGCAAGGGCTTCGCCGTGCTGCAGAGCGGCCGGTTGCGTCTCAGCGGGTTTCTCGCCTGGATGGCATGGGCCGCGGTGCACCTGGAGTTTCTTGCCAATTCCAACCTTCGCATCGCCGTCTTCGTGCAGTGGGTCTGGACGTATCTGACGGGGCAGCGAGGCTCTCGCCTGATCGTGAACCACCATGCATCAGCGAACAATGACGTGCGCACCCCGGCACGGCGCGGGATCGCCGGGGGGAGATCGCTTCGCGAGGCAGACGACAAGGCGAAGTAAGACATCGCGCGACAGCAAGGGAGACAGAGATGGCCACATTCACCGAGACGAAGGCACAACAACAGCAGAAGCCACTGCCCCCGCCGAACAGTGACTTCTACCAGCTGGCCGAGACGTTGAAGGCCGATGAGCTCGCGCTGGTGAAACAAGTGCGCGCGTTCATGGAGACGAAGGTGGCGCCGATCATCACCAAGTACTGGGCCGAGGACGCCTTTCCGTTCGAGCTGCTTCCGGCGTTCAAGGAGCTGAACGTCGGCGGCCTCGCCATGCAGGGCTATGGATGCCGCGGCGGCAGCGCGCTCCTGTTTGGCTTGGTCGCGATGGAGATGTCGCGCGTCGACTCGTCGATCGCCACCTTCTTCGGCGTCCACAACGGCCTGGCCATGGGCTCGATCTACCTCGGAGGATCGGAAGAGCAGAAGCAGAAATGGCTGCCGCCGATGGCTCGCATGGAAAAGATCGGTTGCTTCGGGCTCACCGAACCGCTGGTGGGCTCGGGCGCGGGCGGCGGCCTGCTGACGACGGCGAAGCAGGACGGCGACACGTGGGTCCTCAACGGCCAGAAGCGATGGATCGGCAATGCGCCGTGGTGCGACGTCTCGATCATCTGGGCGCGCGACGTCGCCGACAACCAGGTCAAGGGTTTCATCGTCGAGAACAAGAACACCCCCGGCTTCAGCGTCGAGAAGATCCAGAACAAGATCGCGCTCAAAGTCGTTCAGAACGGCCAGATCACGCTCAATGACTGCCGGGTGCCCGAGGCGAACCGTCTCCAGGCCGACAAGTCTTTTCGTGATACCGCACGCGTCCTGCGCATGACCCGCTTTCTCGTCGGGTGGGAGGCGACGGGTTGCCAGATGGGCGCCTACGAGCACGCGGTCCGGTACGCGCAGGAGCGGCTGCAGTTTGGCAAGCCGATCGGATCGTTCCAGCTCGTTCAGGATCTTCTGGCGAAGATGCTCGCCAACGTCACCGCGTGCCAGTGCATGGTGGCTCGCACCGCGCAACTGCAGGCTGAAGGCAAGCTCGGCGACCATCATGCTGCGCTCGCGAAGGCGTTCACCACGGCGAGGATGCGCGAGACCGTCGCCTGGGCCCGCGAGCTGTTCGGCGGCAACGGCATCGTCCTCGACTACGACGTCGCGCGCTTCTTCGCGGATGCCGAAGCCCTCTATTCCTACGAGGGCACGTACCAGATGCAGAACCTGATCGTCGGCAAGGCCATCACCGGGTTCAGCGCCTTCGTATGACCAGCGGGATCCCAAGGGAGACAAAGGGCGGCATCGCGTATGTGACGCTCAATCGCCCCAAGGTGCTCAACGCGCTCAATCGACGAACGTGGGAGGAGTTGCGAGCGGCCTTCGAGGACGCGCGCGACGACGCCGAGGTACGCGGCGTCATCCTGACGGGCGCTGGCGACAAGGCGTTCATCGCGGGCGCCGACATCGGCGAACTTGCTCACGTGACGGCCGTCGAGGCGCAGATGTCGAGCACGTATGGACAGGCGGTCCTCGATCTTATCGAGAACCTTGGCAAGCCTGTCATCGCCGCCGTCAACGGCTTCGCGCTCGGAGGCGGCTGCGAGACAGCAATGGCGTGCACCATCAGGGTGGCCTCGGAGCACGCGAAGTTCGGCCAGCCGGAGGTCACCCTGGGACTGATTCCGGGCGGCGGCGGTACGCAGCGACTGCCGCGGCTGATCGGCAAAGGCCGGGCCCTGCAGCTCATTCTCTCGGGAGCAATGATCAGCGCGCAGGAGGCCTATCGAGTCGGGCTCGTGAACGAAATGGTTCCGGCCGCCGAGTTGATCACGCGCGCGGAGGCAATTCTGAAGCAAATCTCTGCCAATGCTGCGCTCGCCATCAAGTTCTCACTCGAGGCGGTGAACAAAGGCCTCGAAACGAGTCAGGCCGAGGGCCTGTCCCTCGAAGCCTCGCTGTTCGGTCTGTGCGCCGGCACGGACGACAAGAAGGAAGGCACGCAGGCCTTCCTCCAGAAGCGCGCCCCACAGTTCCAAGGGCGCTGAGGAGGCCACGATGGCGACTGACAACATCTTCTCGGGTGTGAAGGTCGTGGACCTGGCCAGCTTCATCGCCGGGCCCAGCGCCGCAGTGATCCTGTCCGACTTCGGCGCCGAGGTGATCAAAGTGGAGCCGCCCGCGGGCGACCTCTGGAGAATGGGGCACAAGATCCCGCCGCAGCCGCAAGCGATAGACGCCTATCCCTGGCACCTGGCCAACCGCAACAAGCGCGGCATCACGCTCGATCTGAAATCTCCGAGCGCGCAGGAGGTCCTCGAGCGGCTGGTCAAGTGGGCCGACGTGCTCATCGTCAACACGCCGCATCCCGCGCGCCGACGGTTGAAGCTCGAATATGACGATGTCGTGCAGTGGAATCCGCGTCTGATCTATGCGGATGTCACCGGCTTCGGAGAACAGGGGCCGGACGCCGATCTGCCGGGATTTGATATCACGGCCTACTGGGCGCGAAGCGGTTTGCTGTCCATGACACGCGACGCGGGCGCGCCGCCGACCTGGCCGGTGGCCGGCAGCGGGGACAATGCGACGGCGGTCGGCCTGTATTCCGCGATTGTCACGGCACTGTATCGTCGTGAGCGCACCGGCAAGGGATCCTGTGTCACGACATCACTCCTCGCTGAAGGTGTCTGGTCGGCGAGCGTCTCCATCCAGGCCGCCCTGTGCGAGGCGAAGTTCTTCGGGCCTCACGACCGGCACAATCCCGCCAATGCGGCGATGAACGTGTATCGCGCCTCGGATGATACCTGGTTCGTTCTCATCGTCACGCACGACAAGTTCGCCGCGGTCGCGGACGCAATCGGCCGTGGGGATCTCCTCAGCGATCCACGATTCTCTGATCCGGCCAGGCTGATGCAGAACATGTCGCAGCTGACCGCGATTCTGGACGAGGTGTTCGGCTCGAAGCCGATGACGCACTGGTACGAAGTCTTCAAGCGTGTTCACGTGACGTTCGGCGCCGTGCGGGGGCCGGAGGACGTCGTGCGAGATCCGCAGCTGCGGTCGAATGACATCGTCGTTCCGCTCGGAGGCGCCGGCGGCAAGCTGACGTCGACGATCAGCAGCCCGATTCAGGTGCATGGCGTCACGAAAGTGCCGGCACAGCGTGCCCCGGCACTTGGAGAACACACTGAAGACGTGCTCAAGCAGCTCGGGTTCAGCGCGACTGAGATCGACGGGTTGCGCGCGAGCGGGGCCATCCCAACGGATCGCGCGAAAGCCAGCTAGGAGAAGACAGTGAGTCCAAAGAACGATCACGCGAGTGCCGGCCGTCTGTACGTCCTGGACCTGAGCGGCGGCCGAGTCCTGTCGATGAAAACGGACGGCTCCGACAAGAAGGTCATCGCCGACGGCTGCCACTTGCCCGATGGGGTCGCCATCGACCCCCGGGCCGGCCACGTGTACTGGACGAACATGGGTGTGCCCAACCTCAACGATGGCTCGATCGAGCGCGCCGACCTCGACGGGAAGAATCGCAAGACCATCATTCCCGAGGGCGGCACGTTCACGCCCAAGCAGATGACGATCGAAAAGAACACGGGGAAGCTCTACTGGTGCGACCGGGAGGGCATGCGCGTGATGCGAGCCAACCTCGATGGTTCGAACGTTGAGACCCTCGTGGACACGAGCCAGGGCGATTCTCGACCGGGACCGGATCCGACGAAGTGGTGCGTCGGAATCACGCTCGATCCCGCCCGTGGCCACATGTACTGGACGCAGAAAGGTCCGGACAACGGCGAGCTGGGTCGCATCTGCCGCGCGGGCATCGACATCCCAAACGGCGAGAAGCCCGCCCACCGCAGCGACATCGAAGTCCTGTTCGAGCGTTTGCCGGAGCCGATCGACCTCGAGCTCGACCTCGAGCATCGCGTCCTCTACTGGACCGATCGTGGCGATCCTCCACGCGGCAACACCGTGAATCGCGCACCGCTGGATGGAGCGAAGCCCGGGGCGCCGGAGATCGTGCTGACCCACCTCATGGAGGGTATTGGCCTCGCGCTGGACGTTCCGCACGATCGGATGTTCGTGACCGACTTTGGCGGCTCGGTCTATTCCGCCAGGCTCGATGGCTCCGAAAGGCAGATGTTTCTCTACGCGCAGGGCAACCTCACCGGCGTCGCGTACGTCGAAAGTGCCGCAAGGGAGAAGTGATCATGGCCTACGACAAGCCCATTCACCGGATCGCAATCGTCGGCACCGGAGTCATCGGCGCCAGCTGGGCCGCGCTGTACCTGGCGCGCGGGTTCGACGTGGTGGCCACCGACCCGGCGCCGAATGCGGAGGCGAATCTCCGCAAGTACGTCGACGACGCGTGGAAGGTGCTGACGAGCATCGGCCTGTCCACCGGCGCGTCCCGGGATCGCCTGGGCTTCACGACCGACATGAAGAAAGCGCTGTCGGGCGCGGACTTCGTCCAGGAAAACGGCCCCGAGCGGCCGGATTTCAAGATGAAGTTGTTCGCCGACATGGACGACGCGACCCCACCGGACTCGATCATTGCGTCGAGCTCGTCGGGCATCACGCCGAGCGTCATGCAGTCGAAGTGCACGCGCCCCGAGCGTTGCCTGGTCGGCCATCCGTTCAATCCGCCGCACGTCATTCCGCTGGTCGAAGTCGTCGGCGGCGTGAAGACCGCCCCCGACGCCATCCAGCGGGCCATGCAGTTCTATGCGGCGATCGGCAAGAAGCCTGTGCGGCTGCACAAGGAGCTTCCCGGTCACGTCGCGAATCGTCTCCAGGCAGCGCTCTATCGCGAGGTCATGTACCTGATTCAGCAGGGTGTGCTGAGCGTCGAGGATGCGGACGACGCCGTGAGCTACGGGCCCGGACTGCGTTGGGGCGTGATGGGTCCGAGTCTGCAGTGGCACCTCGGCGGCGGACCGGGCGGAATCAAGCACTTCATGGAGCATCTGATGGATCCATTGGCGGGGATGATCAAGACCCTGGGAAACCCGGACATCACGCCCGACCTAAAACAGACGATCGTCGAAGGCGTGATGCGGGAAGCTGCCAATCGCCCCGTGGAGCAGCTCGCGCAGGACGAGAACGAGGTGCTGGCGGGACTTCTTTATCTGCGCGCTCAGCGGCGGATGTGATGACCGACAGGTCGAAGAGCTCGGAACGACTGACGACGGTCACTGGGGCGCCGATCGCCGTCCAGCAGGCGCTCACGGCGGGTCCGCGGGGTCCGGTCCTCATGGAAGATGTGCAACTCCTCGAGCAGATGCAGCACTTCAACCGTGAGCGGATTCCCGAGCGGGTGGTCCACGCCAAGGGGTCCGGCGCGTACGGGACGTTCACGGTGACGAGCGACCTGACACGCTACACGAAGGCGAAGTTTCTCTCGCACGTGGGCAAGCAGACGGACGTCGTGGCGCGCTTCTCCACCGTCGCCGGCGAGCGCGCATCCACGCGATCCGCGTCGAGCAGCCGACTGACGTGCGGGCAGGCCTCACAGAAGCGCTCGGCCACCGCGGTCCCGCCCTCGTCGACCTCGTCACCGATCCGAACGCCCTGTCGATCCCGCCGCACGTCACCGTCGCCCAGATGACGGGATTCGCGCTGGCGGCGACGAACGTGGTGCTGAACGGAGGTGTGGGGAGAATGCTGGAGCTGGCTCGGTCCAACCTGCGCAGCATCCCGGGCGCGGGGTCGCTCCGCTGACGTCAGCGCCCCCAGGTCCCGCGTGATCCGCCCGGGCGGATTCCAGTGGAAGCAGCTTGTGCAGCTCGGGCCCGTCCACTGGGAAGACTTCGCTCCTTGGCACGCCGCCCGGGTGGCGGTCGGTGTGGTCGTGCCGCTCGCCCTCGGCTGGGCGAGCGGCCACCGCGAGGACGGCGGCTTCGCCGCGCTGGGCGCGCTGCCGGCCGGCTTCGCATCCTTCCAGGGCGTGAGTCGAAGCCGCATCGCCGCGGTCGGCGCGGCCAGCATCGGCATGGCTTTTTCGACGTTCCTCGGAGCCACCGTCGCGACCATGCCGTGGCTCCTGCTGATGGCCGTGATCGCCTACGGCTACGCCACCGGTTTGACGGTGTGTCTGGGGACCGGCGTGAGCGTCGTGGTCCTGCAGTGGGCGGTTGGCTTGGGGATCGCGGCCGGACAACCGCTCCCGCCTGGTCACGCGGCGTGGCGAGCAGTTCTGGTGCTCGCCGGCGGCTTGTTCCAGGCGGCGCTGGTCGCTGGCACCTGGACCTTCCGCCGAGGCGACAGCGAGCGAGCCGCCCTCGCCGCGTCGTACCGAATCCTGGCCGACTACGCTTCCGGACTGGCGGCGGGCAGATTCGAGGCACCGGCGCCCGTGTCCTTCCCGGCCATCACGAGCCTCGCGGACCCCAATCCGCTGCTGCCGTCGGCCACCCGGCTCATGCTTCTCGACCTGCTGGAGCAGTCCGAACGGATTCGGGCCTCGCTGGCTGCGCTGGGGGCGGAAGCGCGCAAGTCCGACGCGCGCGACGGCGATCTGTTGTCTCACGCGGCCGCCGACGCCGCGACGGTGCTGGACTTGATCGCGGTCGCCTTCGAGGCACGGCGCGACGAGCGGGCCGGGCGTCTAGGTGATCTGAGCGGGCGAGTCACGGAGCTGAACATCGCCACCGACGTCGCGTGGCGCTGGGCCGGCGAAGCTCTGCTCGGGCAGCTGCGCGCGGTGGTCGGTATCATGGTTCGCCTCGACGCCGTGTCAGCACAACCATGGATGCGCGGCGAGGGGCCCCGTGCGGCCCTATCAGGGACCGATGACACCCTCGGGACGACGATCGCTACGCTTCGAGCTAATCTCGGCACCACGACCGAGGCGGGACGTCACGCGCTACGCCTGGCCGTGGTCGCGGGAATCGCCGAGGTGCTCGTCCAGGCCACGAGCCTGCCATCGGGCCGCTGGGTGGTGCTGACGGTCTTCATTGTCCTCAAGCCCGACTATGCGTCCACACTCTACCGGAGCGTCCATCGTGCGGCGGGTACCGCGCTGGGAGCCGTGATGGGCATCGCGGGCGCACAGCTTGGCCATCTTGGCGAGGGTTGGCTCATCGTCGTGGTCGGCGCCTACCTCGCGGTGGCCTACGCCTTCCTCAACGTGGCCTATCTCGTCTACAGCGTGTTTCTCACGGCGTTCCTCGTGGTGCTGCTCGACGTCCTCGGCAACCCCGCGATCCCCACGGCCGAGGCTCGGCTGATCGACACGGCGATCGGAGCGGCCCTGGCCGTCATCGCCTACGTCGTCTGGCCCACGTGGGAGGGTGCCAGCGCCCCGGAGAGGTTCGCACGACTCCTCGAGGCTCACCGTGAGTACGCCCTCGCGCTTCTTGGACAGCTCGCACGCCCCAACGGGGTGGATCTAAAGCGGCTGCGCACTCTGCAAGGCGCGGCGCGTCGGGCGCGCAGCGACGCCGAGGTCTCCACTGCGCGGCTATCCAACGAGCCTCCGCGTCCTCCGTTGACGGCCGAAGTGGCTGTTATCGTGACCGCCGCGGTGGCGCGCCTTGCCCACGCAGAGCTCGCCCTTCACGCGCTCCTTCAGGTGCGACAGGGCCGCCAAGCACCCGGTAACATCGCTGGTCAGCGGCTGGACACGCTGGCAGCGGCCTTCGGTACCACGATGAGTCAGCTGGAAGTAGCGCTCAGGACGCTGCGGCCGCCGCCATGGACACGCGCGCTTCGCTCGCTCCAGGCGGATCTGAGGGGCGAGCCGTCACTCGACCCTGCCCTCGTTGGCGCGACCGATGGCCTGGTCGATGCTGTCGACAGCATCGAAGCCATCCTGCGCCACCGGCTCGCGCCGCCGAGGCGACCATCATGACTTCACGCATAGCCCGCCGGCGGGTAATAAACGACCTCTTCCGGGCATCCCTCCTTGGCGCGGGCGGCCGTGCACCTCGAATTCGTGGGGGAGTCGAGCCTTCGGGTGAGTGTCTTTCTGCAGTGGGTCTGGACCTACGTGACGGGCAGCGCGGCTCCTGCCTGATCGTGAATTACTACGCATCGGCGAACGATGACGCGCCCACTCCCTCGGCATCGGAACGCCAACCGGTGGGCACGCGGTAGCCGGCCATCAGCATGGCGTTGGCACAGCTGGTCTCCTTCGGGCCGTGCACTCGCGTAAGTGGCTGTCGCCGCAGCGAATGCGAACGGATCGCTCGGCTCGTCGAGCTCGGCATGGTGGTTGCGCCGTGAGGGACACTGTGAGGGACCCTGGACGTTGCCCATCGGCTGGAACAGTCATTCGACGAGGTGGATCGATGATCGCTCATCGCTTGCTGCAGCCTCAGCAATTGCCGGAATGTTACGACGCACCCAGACGCACGCCTGAGCGGACCCGGTCATGAGCGACGCGCTTCCTGTCGTGTACCTGGCAAGGCACGGTGAGACCGCCTGGACCATCTCTGGCCAGCACACGGGCGTGACCGACTTGCCGCTGACCGCGCAGGGCGAAGTCGAGGCCGTCAAGCTCGGAGAGCAATTCGAGGGCTTGGCGTTCGCCGGAGTGCTCACGAGCCCCTTGCAGCGGGCGGTCCGGACGTGCGAGCTGGCGGGCTTCGGCTCCGCGGCCCAGGTCGAGCCTGACCTGCTCGAATGGAACTACGGCACGTACGAAGGTCTCACCAGCGCCGACATCGGCGGGTGCAGCGAGACGTGGAGCCGGAGCGGCAACGGGTGACCCTGGACCAGCTGATCCGGCAGGCCGAGATCACCTGGCACGGCGTGAAACTGCACGAACCGGACTGGCGCCACTCTTCGCACAGCGTGGCGTTCACGGCGAGGTTCACGGCGGAACGAATGTTCTTTCACGTGATCCTCAGCGCGTATTGGGAGCCGCTCGAGTTTGAGCTTCCATTGCTCGCCAGCGGCGCTCGAGATCCATGGCGCCGATGGATCGACACCTTCCTCGATTCTCCGCACGACATCGTCGACTGGGAGCAGGCTCCCTCGGTTCCCGGCCCGGCCTACCGGACGGAGCCGCGCTCCGCGGTGGTGCTGTTCGCAGGCCTCGATCCGGAGTCTTGAGATTCGAGCCATGAAGCGGATTGGACCCTTGGTCGTGTCGTTGCGATGAGCCCCGCGGACAGCCTGCAGGTCCTCGAGCGGTACAGCCTCGTCATTCTCCCCGCTCTAGTCGTCGCCGAGCAGTTCGGGATCCCTCTTCCGGCGGTGCCGGCGCTCCTGGGATTCGGCGCCCTGGCGGCGCACGGGCGGGGCAGCATTCCATTGATGCTGGGTACGCTGGCGGTCGTCGCCCTGACCGTCGATTTCGCGTGGTACGAATTCGGGCGGCGCCGCGGCGCCCGGGTCCTGACCGGCCTCTGCCGCCTATCACTCGAGCCTGATTTCTGTGTGCGACGCGCTCAGAGCGTATTCGCCCGCTTTGGCGCCAGTGCGATGCTGGTCGCGAAGTTCGTCCCGGGCTTGACAACGATCGTGCCGCCGCTGGCCGGCGTTGCTGCCGTTGGACGCATCCGGTTCGCTCTCTATGACCTCGCAGGCGTGCTGCTCTGGGCCGGACTGTGGATCGGGGTCGGATACGTGTTCAGCGACGCCGTTGCCGTGATTGCCGGCCGTGTGGCCGCCTTGGGCCTCCGCCTCGGCATCGTCCTTGGAGCTTTGCTCGGCGGGTACATCCTCATCAAGTACCTGCGTCGCCGGCTGTACCTTCGGCACCTGCGAACCGAGAGCATCTCACCGGAAGCTCTCAAGGGGCGCCTCGACGCCGGGGACGACATAACGATCGTGGACCTGCGTACGCCGCTCGATGTGGCCGCGGTGCCTCACGCGATTCCAGGCAGTCTGTGGGTGGAAGCCGGCCATATCGATCAGCACGAAGCGGAGATCCTTCGGGCTCGCGATCTGATCCTCTACTGCTCGTGACCGAACGAAGCGACGAGCGCCCGGGTGGCGCTTCAGCTCAAGCGTCAAGGCATCACCAGAGTTCATCCGCTGAAGGGCGGTTTGGCTCAATGGATGGCGCTCAGGTTTCCCGTTGCTGACGTACGATCCCGCGAACCGACGGCACCGACCACACTCGTCCTAGAGAACCAGGAGGACGTATGAAACAAGGCGCTGGGTTAGGCCGGCTCCTCGTGCCGGCGTGAGTCGGCCTAGGTTCAGATGGATGGCGTTTCAGGGCTCCCGTTGAGGGTGCAGGATCCGGCGAACCGACGGCGCTGACAAGAAGGTCTTTCGAAGTGCCTCATCATAGGGTAGGGATTGCGCCAGTGTGAGGAGCGTCGCGGCGCTGAGTTGGCGGTGGTGTTCGGCCGAAGCGCTGTTCTCGGCGCTTTCGTAGTGGTCGGCCGCAGTCGCATGAACCCGCCAGGCGGCAAGCGGTACTTCGAACCCCTCCATCGTCGCCAGGGCCTTCGCGATGCAGGCGTCAGCGCGCTCCGTGTCGTGCGCCGCGAAGGCCACGCGTGCGCCAGCCTCCCAGGCGAGCGCCTGCCACGTGCGCTCTGCCGTCGACAGCGCCGCTTGAAGAAAGCGCTCGGCCTGTGACGTGGCTAGGGCCAGATCGCCCTCGGCAAGCAAGAGCTCAGTGACACCTGACGCCAACATCAGGCGGTGATACCAGTCGTGGATCACTCTGTGGCGGTCCATTTCCTCGCGAACGCTGTCGAAGTGTTTCCGGGCGGGGTCGTACTCGCCCCGCGCGACCTTCGCCGACCCGCTGAGGATGTGGCAGAGGCGCCGCCACGGAGTTCGAGCGACGTCGTCGAGAGAAGGACGCAGGGACTCACAGATCTCGATGACGCCAGCGAAGTCGAACGCCGAGAAGTGCACCCACGCCCGGTAGAGGTGGAGTGTCTGCGTGCGATAATGATCACCGTTCTTTTCGGCGAGCGTGATCTCAGAGCGGATCGTTCGGAGCGCCTCGCCCCACTCACCCAGAAAGAGAAGGCTCCACGGCATGGTGAACTGACTGAGCCAATGCGCGAAACTCAGGTAGGGATTCTCATCCCGCCCTTCGAGCAGGACTGCCAGGCTCTCGGCGGCATCGTGCTGGGCCGCGCGGTATTCCGAGGAGCTCCATCGGATAAAGTTGCAGTCCATCACGTGGGACGCAGCAACGAGGCGGTCACCACCGCGACGAATCTCCTCGAGTGCGGTCTTGCAGGCTTCTGCGTCGGCAGCATTCCACCCGCCGACCCAGATGCGCCGTACCAGACAACTCGCGCGCGTCCTGGCCCGCATTAGCGGATCCTGTTGCCTGGCGCTGAGTCGTAGCGCGCGGTCCACGACTTCGAGACAACGCTCGGCGCTCATCCACGACAACGGGTATGCCATGTCGGTGAGCGCACGCACCTCCACGTCGATCAGGCCGTAGGCAGCAGCCCTCGTGGCGAGTGCTTCATAGGTCTCGACCGCGCGCATGTCGAACGAGACCACGTAAATCGCAGCCAGCTGCTCCAAAATGCCGGTTTCGCTGACGGCCCGGTCCGCGTCGGAGAGTTTGGCTGACAGCTCGAGCGCGTGCTGAAGAATGGTCGTGGCCTCCCGCGGGGCATAACGTCGCCCCGCGGTGTTGGCGACCAGGCGCAGATATTTGATCGCGCGCGCCCAGTCCAGGGCTTGTTCGAAGTGATGTGCCAGCCGCAGTGCGGCTTCGGTCAGTTGTGCCGAGAAGCGAGTCTCGGCCCATTCCGCGAGCCGCCGGTGCAGAGTCGCCCGGCGACCTGGTGAGATGCGGGCATACAAGACCTCGCGGTAGAGCGCGTGCGCGAACTCGTAGAACGGGGAGATCGTTCCATCCAGCAACGCTCGGGACGCGGCCGGGTGCACGATGTGAGTTCGGCGCGACAGGTCTTCGCAGACATCTTCGAATGTCTCGGGCTCGACGTCCAGTGCCGCGGCTCTTTCCATGACCGCGAACGAAAGATCGGCAGTGAGGCTCGCGGCCTCGAGGAGTCGCTGCTCGGTCGCGCTCAGGCGCTCTATTTGGGCTTCGATCATCTGCCTGAGATTCTCCGGCACGGACAGATCTATTTGCGTCAGGGGCACCCTGAGGTGCCAGCTGCCGTTTTCGCGAGAGATGAGACGCCGCTCCGTCATGTGGTCGAGTGCGGCCACCATGAACAGGGGGTTGCCCTCCGAGTGCCGGAAGACGAGCTCGGCCGCTGGCGAGCGAGAAGGTCCTGCCTGAGCTCCCGCAGTGGATGGTCGGAGATCGCGATATCGACCTCACGGAACGTTCCGACCAGCATCAGGGGGGCCGGCATTCGGCGGCGCGCCAGGACTGAGATCAGGTCGATCGTCGAATAGTCGACCCACTGGAGATCCTCGAACGCCAGGAGGAGTGGACCGTGTGATGCAATCGTTTCGAGCGCTTCGCCGATCTCACGGAGCATGCGCTCGCGAGTCGCGCCGAGGAGCTCACGCTGCAAGTGTTCGAGGCTCTCACGTGTGAGCAAGGCCGGGAATTGAACGAGCCAGGTCGGCGCCTGCGCTGCCAGAATCTGGAGGACGGACTCTCCGAGAGTGCCGCGGCACAGCTGCGCCAGTGCTTCCAGCATCGGGTAATAGGCTTCCTTGCTTCCATAACCCTCTATGCATTGGCCCCGTGCGATGCGGAGGCCAGGTACCTCCGCGGCTGCCCGGCGCTGGAACTCGTCGACCACGGCGGTCTTGCCGATGCCGGGTTCCCCGGTCACGAAGACGATCTGCCGCTCGCCTCTCAGTGCCTTCGGGAGCAAGTCGTCCAACTCACGAAGGGCGCGGTCGCGGCCCACGAGTCTGGTCGGCAGCGACAACGGCGGAACCGGCTCGACGGAGGTGCTGTCCGTGACTGCAGCGACGAAGCGGTAGCCGCGGCGGGGCAGGGTTTCGATGAACAGCGGTTTTTTCGAGTCGTCCCCGAGTACACTTCTCACCTCGAAGATGTGGCTCTTCAGCACCTCGGGTTGGACGTGCGTGTTGGGCCACAGGGCTTCGAGCAGCTCGTCGTGCGTCACGAGCCGGCCCGGATGATCGACCAGATACCGCAGAAGGGCATAGGCCCTCGGAGTCAGAGGAATCCGCTCCTGGTCGGTCCGATTCTCGCCGCGCCAGAGACACTGATTGACAGTGTCAAGCCGAAAAGGCGCGAACTCCTTCATGAGTGACTCCCCTACGACGCTGACAATGCTTCATCCGCGGGTGCTTTCTAGGGATGAGCAACGGCTGTCTCCGGTGACACGCTCCAAGCTCCTGGAAGTTTATACCTTTCTGAGCCCTTGAGGATCAACGAAACCGAGCTCCCGAACCTCATCACAGATAGTGCCGGCGCAAGCGACCGCCCGGCCGGGCGGTCCAAGGTAGAGGGATCGCTTGGAAGTAGTTGAACGGGAACACCGGCAGGCACGCGGCAGCCCGATGAGAATATCGGGAGCGCCAACGGGCAGGCAGTCGGTAGTTTATTGGCAGTTGGACCGTGGCGGGCAGTTCGAGTCAGCGTCTATCCCTTCTCCAAGTGTCTTCTCCCTCAACTAGTTGCGAGGCGCCCGGCAAGTCCTGGTGTCCGGCACGGCGATTGCCGTTGACCAGGCCAGGCATGATCGTCCGAAACAGGATGACGGTCATGACTTGCTGGAAGTTGCTCCGCTACTCGGGGCCCGGGATCGAATCGTGTGCTGCGTGCATCGTCAAAGTAGCAGGACAGAAGTGGTCGGCGGAGCGCCTGGCGCAACCGGGGAGGGACGAGCTATGAAGCAGCTCGACGCGATTGCTGAACGTGACCTCCAGCATGGGGAACGGGCCTATCCTCGCTACCTGGAGCCGGAGATGGAACAGCTTCTCCAGGCCCTGAACCAGAACGAAAAGCTCGTCAATGCGCTCTACGAGGCGCGCGAGCAGATCACCTCGCTGAAGGAAGAGGTGGACAAGCTCTGCGCGCCGCCCTCCACGTACGGCGTGTACCTCTCCGTGAACGAGGACGGGACCATCAACGTGCTGTCGCAGGGGCGCAAGGTCAAGGTCAACCTGCATCCGTCCCTCAAGGCCGAGTCGCTCAAGCCCGGCCAGGAGCTGGTCCTCAACGAAGGCCTGAACGTCGTCGAGGCGGCCGGCTACGAGATCCAGGGTGACGTGGTCATCCTCAAGGAGCTGCTCGAGGAGGGTCGCGCCGTCGTGACCCTGCGCGCCGACGAGGACAAGGTCGGCATCGTGGCCGATCCTCTCCGCTCCGTGAAGCTCAAGGTC
>WNEZ01001794.1_pt1 | contig 18105 bp, 14 predicted proteins | sample 5400521 | NCBI WGS metagenome assembly WNEZ01 (sample SAMN13153339, study PRJNA577476) | soil metagenome | isolation source: 120 cm saprolite under Douglas fir tree site 2 hole 1 replicate 1 | place: USA:California | collected 2015-04-18
GACAGATTCGACAACCGGCGCAGCAGGGCTCCGAATACGACTTGCCCTTCTACGCGCGCCAGCGGTGCACCAAAACAGAAGTGCGCGGCATAGCCGAATGCCAGATGACGATTATCTTTTCGCGTGATGTCAAACCGGTCAGGATCAGGGAAGCGCTCAGGATCACGGTTCGCGGCAGCCATGACCGCGATCACAGCCTGACGCTTCTGGATCAGCTTGCCGCCCATTTCACGGTCCGACGGACACATCCGCGCCGTATGCTGACTGGGACTTTCGTAGCGGAGCATTTCCTCGACGGCCGATGGGATCAGCGACAAATCGCTCCGCAATCTCTCCATCTCTGCGGGATTGCGCAGCAAAGTGAGCACGCCATTTCCAATCAGATTCGTGGTCGTTTCCTGGCCGCCCACCATGGTCACGATGCAGTTCGCGATCACTTCTTCTTCGGTTAGCCGGTCGCCGTCGATCTCGGCGGTCAGGAGCGAGTGAATCAATCCCTCGCATGGATGCTCGCGCTGCTGCCGAATGGCATCCTGGAAATAAGCGGTGAGATTCGCGACTGCTTTCAGCACCCGGGGGTAGCGTTCCGGGTTGTGCTGAAAATTGCCCAGCATCTCGGCGAAATCCGCAGACCATAACTTCAACTGAGAATGATCGCTGGTAGGAACACCCAGCAGTTCCGCGGTAACGATCGCGGGCAGCGGCTCCGCGATATCCGCGATGACATCCATCTCGCCTTTCGGTTGGACCTTGTCGAGGAGACCGTTAACGATGGCGTCAATATGCTCCCGCAGCGCCTCGACCCGCACCGGCGTGAAAGCTTTGGACGACAATCCGCGCAAACGCGTGTGCGCAGGAGCGTCCATGAACAACATCTGCTTCACCATTACCCGCGCAATGGGACTCAGTGACGACAGGCCCATCTCATTGAGTTGCTCAGGAGTCGGCGTGCGGTCGGCCGAGAAGTTAAGAAGCACTTCCATCACGTCCGGGTAGCGTGTGACGACCCAGGCGTGAAGAAAGGGATCCCAGTGCACGGGATCCTCGGACCGCAGGCGACGGAAAAGCGGATAGGGATTCGCCAACACCTCAGGATCGAGGAGGTGATACAGGCTCAGGGCTGCTTCAGCGCTGTCGAGCCGTGGTGGAGTTTTTGTGCTAGACGGCACTTCTGTTGTGGTCTCCCGAGAGCTCATTCTTGGTTGCGTCTTCGATTTTGGCGAGAATGAGGTCCTCAATTTCGGCGGACATCTCGGCCACGGTGGGATGATCGAATAACTTCAGAAGTGTCAGGTCGACACCAAATCTTTCGCTCACTCGGGCGATGACCTGGGTTCCCAGCAACGAGTGCCCACCCAGATGAAAGAAGTTGTCGTTCACACCGACCCGATCCAGCTTCAACAAGGGAGCCAGAATTTTCACGAGCTCCTCTTCCACAAGAGTTCGCGGTCCGACATAGGCCTCGCCTTGCATTCTGTTTCCGTTGGGGCTGGGCAGGGCCGCGCGATCCACCTTGCCGTTTTCCGTGATGGGCATGCTCGCTATGGGCACGAAGGCCGCCGGCACCATGTAGTCAGGCAATCGCTGCAGCAAGTGCTTGCGGAGTTCCAGGACATCCACCATCGCGTCGGGAGACAGGACCACGTATGCTACTAATTCCTTTTCGCCGGGCGCATCTTCCCGGGCAACCACCACGCTGGTTCGCACGGCCGGGTGCTGACCGAGCACCGTCGCGATCTCACTCGGTTCGACGCGATAGCCGCGAATCTTCACTTGCTCATCGACCCGCCCCAGGAACGCGATCTGACCGTCGGGCAACCAGCGCGCCAGGTCTCCTGTGCGGTACAGGCGAGCTCCAGGCACGGCGCTGAAAGGATTCGAAATAAAGCGCTCCGCGGTCAAGTCCGGACGGTTCCTGTACCCGCGCGCGAGACTCGCGCCGCCGATGTAGACTTCTCCCGCTGTGCCTTCGGAGACAGGCTGCCGACGATCGTCGAGGATGTACACCTCCACACCGTCGATGGGACGGCCTATGGCCGGAGGTTGCTGAGCCGAACTGTTGGGCGCAACCACTCCCGAAGTAGTAACCACCGTGCATTCGGTGGGACCGTAATTGTTCACAAATACGAATGGCAACCGCGATGACGGATACTTCTTCAGCGTGTCGGCCCCGGTGAGCAGGAAGCGCAGAGATGTTTCTTTCGGCCACTCGAGCTGCAGCAGACTCTCTGCTATCGCCGTCGGAACGAAAGTGATAGTGATGCGCTGCGATACGATCCATTTCCGCAATGCGTTCGCATCATTTCGAACGTTATCTTCCACCAGATGCAAGCTGGCGCCGGAAGCCAGGTAAGGCCAGATTTCCCAGACTGCGGCGTCGAAGCCCAGCGCCGCCAGCGCGCTGGCACGATCGGCGGAGGTCACTTGAAACGCCCGTCGATGCCACGCCACCAGATTCGACAGGCCGGAGTGAACAATCTCCACCCCCTTCGGCTGCCCGGTGGAACCGGAGGTATAGATGATGTAGGCCAAGTCCTCCGGCTTCGCGATGTGCTCCGGCTCGCTCTCGGGCTCGGCTGCAATCTTATCTGCGTCGCCGTCCAACGTAACCACCTGCCAGGAACCCGTCGACAATCTCTCAGCCAAACTCGTCGTGCTCACGACCACGCGGGCTTCTGAATCCTGCAGCATGAAACCCAGACGCGCTACGGGTTGAGCCGGATCCAGAGGTACATAGGCGCCGCCAGCTTTCAGAATTGCCAGTGCAGCAACAATCATCGCTGGAGAGCGTTCGAGGAAAAGGCCCACGGCAGTGTCACGGCCCACGCCGATAGAGCGAAGATAATTGGCCAGACGATTGGCCTGCCGGTCCAGTTCAGTGTAGGACAACACTTCGCTGCCCGCGGCTACAGCAATCGCGGTGGGATTTGCAGCCGCCTGTTGTCTCACCAGTTCGGCAACGCAGGGAGTTTCCTGCATCTGCAAATTTTTCTGTGTCGGCAAGTCAGTTTGAAGAGTCAATGAATTGGCAGAAAGCATATACGAATGGCGAGTTTACGCTGCTCCGGATCCATTGAATACAGCAGGCACGGTTTTCGCGAGGATCTCCAAGTCAAGCCACAACGACCAAGTGCGAATGTATTGCAGATCGAGTTCCATCCACTTTTCGAAGGGGATCGAACTCCGTCCCTTAATCTGCCAGAGACAGGTAATTCCCGGGCGAACGCTGAAGCGCCGCCGTTGCCAGTCCTGGCAGAAAGTATCGAACAACTCGTAATCGCGCAGTTGCAACGGACGCGGACCGACCAGGCTCATGTCCCCCTTCAGTACGTTGAAGAGTTGTGGAAGCTCGTCAATGCTGGTCTTACGCAGAAAGCTGCCCAACGGCGTAATGCGTGGATCGTTCTTGATCTTGAAAACCGGCCCGCTCACTTCGTTCTTGTGCTCGATGTCTTTGAGGCGCTTTTCCGCGTCCACGACCATGGTGCGGAACTTGTAGATGTGGAACATCCTTTTATTGAAGCCCATGCGCTTTTGTACGAAGAACACCGGGCCCGGGGCGGTCAACTTCACCAGGATGGCGGTTAATACCATCACCGGGGAAAGGAAAATTATTGCCGTCGACGAAATCACGATGTCCAGCACGCGCTTGATGGCCAGCCCCCACGCGTCTGTGACTGTACTCTCGTGGCTGATGAGAGCATCGCCGTCGAATTCGTCCGCTCGCTGCCGAGCCTCTTTCAGATCGAAGATGTTTGGCAGGAACCGTACGATGATTCCTTGTTGCTCGCAGGCCGACGCGATTTGCGAGGCAAGGGTGTGGAACGAACGGATCGGAAGAACGAGCACCACTTCATCCACGACGCTGCGACGCACGTACGAAGGCAGGGTTTCCAGGTCGCACACCAGCGGGTGTCCGGTTTTCTTGAACGCCTCCAGCCCCGGCCACTCCTCGTCAGCGAAGCCCACAATGCGGTAGCCCAGGTCCGGCTTGCGCTGGATCCGGTCCACTAGCGCGACCGCGCGGGCGTTCGTACCGATCACCAGCATGTTGCGCAGGTTTTTCCCGTGCCGCCGTGCATAGGCAAGAGACGCCCGAATGAGCATCCGGCTGAGGATCACAGTGGATGTAGTCAGCACCCAGAACAGGACGAGGAAAACGCGATTTACCACCCAGATGCGAAACACCAGAGCAGACACGGCAATGACTACAGTTCCCAGAGTGGTGGCCCTGCTAATGTCCCAGATTTCTTCCCAACGGCTCGACAAGCGCTTGGACCCGTAGAGTCCAAACACGGTGAACAGGATGTGCCAGATGAGCAGAAAGCTGAGGAAGAGTACCAGGTTCCCCAGTTTCACCCGCAGCTCGAAGAATTCGGCCAGCCTGAATCTGCCCACTCGATGATACAAGGGCAGAGTGGAGACAACGAAAGCCATCACCATCAGCAGCAAGTCAAAGACCTTGAAACCTTCCGTAAAAACCCTACGCCCTATACGCATAAGAGATCCTGAGAAGAGATTTGCAAGAACCAGTGCAGAGAGGGGGGAGAAATGGTGAGGAACTGAAACCGGACGAGGGCGAAGTGGCGCGTGCCCGCTCCCGGCTAGGGTCTGGCGACTACTTCTTCGACTTAGAAATCACAAGCCGCTCGATGGCGTCGACGCTTTCCAGGTTGTCGTGCGTGATTTCTTCGTCGCCAATCCGGACATTGAATGTTTCTTCCAGGAACGACACCAGGCGGAAAATGCCCATGGAGTCGATGATGCCATTCTTGGTCAAGACTTCCTGGTCCGTGATCTGCATGATGCCTTTGCTTTTGGCAAACTCTTCCAGCACGTATTCACGAATGCGGTCTTTCACTTCGGCTGACTCGATCATGTTCCCTCTCCAAAGTATGTTGAATTTGTCACTACACAACTGATTGCAAACTTGGCTGATCCGGCGCACTCGAAACCTGGCGGACGGTTGCGGTCCCTTGCGCCAGCTTTACTCGATCGATCTTTCCGGTCGAAGTCTTGGGCAGTTCCTCGCAGAGTTCGATGACTTCCGGAATCATGTACTTCGGAACGCGAGTTGCGCAGTACTGCTGCAACTCCAGCGCGGTGAGCGAACCCGGGACATGAGCGGCGACCACGGCGCGGATGCGGTTGCCGATGACCTCGTCCGGAACCGCAAATACGGCCGCTTCCCGAACTCCCGGATGATCGAGCAGAGCACTCTCAATCTCGCCCAGTTCGATGCGGTAGCCGCGGCTCTTGATCATGCTGTCGCGGCGGCCCTGAAAGTAAAAGTTGCCATCGTCTCCCACCGTGACGATGTCGCCGGTGCGATACATCTTCTCCTCGAAGTGTGGCTGGAATTGATTGGGCACAACCATCGTGCGCGTCTTCTGCGGATCGGCCCAGTAGCCATATGTCACCGCCGGTCCCCGAACATATAACTCTCCAGGCTCACCCGCAGCGGCCAATTGTCCGTCAGTGGTTACGGCGAAGGCCTCCGTGTTGGCACAGGCGATCCCAATGGGCAACTTTTCAAGGCTAGCCAGGCGCTCGCGCTCGACTCTGTAGTACGTGCACACATTAGTTTCGGTGGGACCATACAGGTTATAGAGTTCGCTTTCCTGCGACAGCTCTGCCAGTTGCCGGAGATACTTCATGGGAAAGACTTCGCCGGCAAACAGGATGATTCGGACGCTCTTCAATTTCTCCGCGGTCAGGTGAGCGTGCAGCAGCAACAGCATCAGAGCGGAAGGTACCGAATACCAGATCGTGATTCCCTGGATCTCAATAAAGTTCGCGAGGCTGGTGGGAAACAGCGCCAATTCCTCGGTAATGAGATAGACAGTCGCGCCCGCTTCGAGCGTGTTGTAAACGTCGAAGACCGAGAGATCAAAATGCAATGGGGCGTGGTTCGAAAGCTTGTCTTCGCTGGTGACCTTGAAAATGTCCGCGCACCACTCGACAAAGGTCAACGCGTTCTGGTGTGACAACATCACGCCTTTGGGTCTTCCGGTGGAACCCGATGTGTAGAGGATGTAAGCGAGGTCAGTTTCAATCAGGCTGACTTCCGGCGCCTGAGCTGCGGGATATTCGGAGAGCGACGTCCAGGCAACGATGCCATCGCTGTTCGTGGTTTCATCCGTCAGGATGCAACACTCAAGCGTGCCCAACGTATCGGGCGTGAGCGCATGCCGCTTTTCACGGCTGGTAATGAGAACCTGAATGCCACAGTTCCCGATAATGTAGCCGACGCGGTCCGCCGGGGCTTGCGGATCGAGTGGAACGTAAACCCCGCCCGCCTTCAGCACGCCCAGCATGCTGATGATCGACTCCACGCACTTCGGGAAAAACAGTCCGACGCGATCGCCCTTCTGTACCCCTTGTTTGCGCAACAGGTGTGCCAACTGGTTCGATCGCTCGTCCAGTTCGCGATAGGTAATGCTGGTGCCCCGAGCCCATACGGCGGTCTTGTCCGGATATAACCGCGCGCTCTTGCTCAATAATTGCTGCAACACGTATGCCATGATCAGAACCCAACCCAATTGGATTTAATTTGGATGAACATCATGAGGAACGCTGGGGGGATGACAAACGAAGCAAAAAAATCAGAGGCCCTGGAAGTTCGCAATGATCATCCTGTGAACTTCCGAAGTTCCCGAATAAATCGTACCGGCAATGGCGTCGCGCAATTCGCGCTCGAGCTCATATTCGGTCATGTAACCGTAGCCGCCGTGCAGCTGGATGGCATCGAGGCAGCTCTTCACGCAGGCCTCGCTGACGTACAGCTTGGCAATCGAAGCCTCGCGCAAGGGATGCCGGCCCTGGCTCTTGAGCCATGCTGCTTTGTACAGCGCCAACCGCCCGGTCTCGAGCCGAACGTCCATATCGGCGATCTTGTTGGCAATGGCCGGAAACTTGCCGATGGGCTCGCCAAACTGTTTGCGTTCTTTGGCGTACTTCACGCAGGTTTCCATGATTCGCTGCATCGCCCCCAGATGGCTGGCCAGAATACAGATGCGCTCCCACTCCATAGAGGAGGTGAACACTGCCTGACCGCCAAACTCCTTGCCTAGCAGATTCTCGACCGGAATTTCACAATCCTGCAGGGCAATCTCTGCCATGGGCGAGGTGCGCAATCCCATTTTGTGAAGCTTGCGGCCAACCGTGAAACCCGGAGTTCCCTTATCCACCAGAAACGCGGTTACGCCGTTCGGTCCTCGGCTGGGATCAAGGTTCGCGAAAACAATTGTGACGTCAGCGTTAGGAGCGTTGCTGCTGAATGTCTTCGAGCCGTTGAGCACGTAGCAGTTGCCCTTACGCTCGGCCCGAGTCTTCAGGCTGTACGCGTCCGAGCCTGAGCCCGGCTCCGTCATGGCGTGCAGGCCGAGACCGCCACTCACCAGGTTGGGAAGATACTTGCGCCGTTGCGCCTCGGTTCCGAATGTCCAAATCGGAATCTCGGAGCTCCACATGTGTGCGTTGATGGAAAACAGCAGACCGTTGTCCTGACATCCGTAACCGAGCGCTTCGAGCGCGCACACTGTCGTGAGCGTGTCAGCGCCGCCGCCGCCGTACTCCGCGGGAACGGGCAATCCCTGAATGCCGAACTTCGCGCATTTCTCCCACAGTGGCCGGGAAAACTCCTCGTTGCGATCGCGTGTGATGACATCATCTTTGAGCTCTTCGCGAGCGAACCGGAGGACCTCCTTGCGAAAAGCCGCCTGCTCATCGTTCCATGCAAAGTCCAAGGCTTATCTATCTCCTGATTTCTTTCTGGCCCAAGTGCACCTTGAGCTTTGTTTTATGCCGATACGGAGGCTGGTGTACGTGGTGGTTGTGAAGGCGATGTGGATGCCGCCGTTGCCGCTGCCGCCGGAGCCGTGGCAGCCGCCGTTTTCTTCACGAATCTTTGCGGCCGTCCTCCCGGCAACTTGATTCGTGCCGGAACGCCCATGACCATCATGTTGTCGCGAACGTCGGTGAGTACCAGGCTGTTCGCCGCGATCACTACGTTGCTGCCGATTTTTGCGTCGCCCACCAACTTGGCGCCCGCGCCGAAGTAAACGTCGTCGCCAATTCCGCGACAGGCGTGAGAAATCAAGCATCCCGTGGCGATCGTAAAGTTCTTGCCGATAGTCGTCTTGCCCAGATTGATCGCGTACACCGAATGGATCACAAAACCGGGACCGATCGTCGCGTGCACATCGATATGAACGCTGGTGAATAGTTCCACGAATTTGCGGAAAAATAGTCCCGCGATTCGAAGCAACTGCCCAATCACCGGAATCCGAACACCCAGGGTCCAATGCCCAAAACGATAGGCAATCACCGGCCAAGTCGAGTGACGGAACGTAGCATTGACCTTTTGATGGAAGGTCGGTTTCCAGTCTGGGTCGTTGCGGGTCTCCCGCATCGCCCGGTCTATGTCAGCTCGCAGAGTGTCAAACATTCTTACAGCTTCCTGTAGATGGATTCGGGAACGGGGAACGTACGGTGATTGAGTACCGCGCCCAGCACACGGACGTTAGCGGCCTCGAGGTCGCGCACCGCTTTGCGTGCAGCTTCACGCCGAGATGAATTCGCGCGGAGAACCAGCACAACCCCCTCCGCATTCCGGGCCAGCATGATGCTATCGTCGCCGGTGCCGATTGGAGGTGCATCGATCAAAACGTAGTCGAACTCGCGCTGCAATTCCGGCAGCAACGTTCGCATGCGGTCGGTGCCAAGCAATGCGCGCGCCCCTTCTTTTTCCGCGCCGCAACTCAGCAGCCAGAGGTTGGGACGGGACAATTGACTGACGAATCCGCGCACCGGCTCGGAGACTTGAAGCGCATCGGTAAGCCCATAGTGATTTGATGTTCCGAACTCGCGGTGCAGGCCTGGAGAGCGCAGATTCGCATCGACCACGCAAACCGAGGCTGAAACTTGAGCGGCCAGCACTTCGGCCATGCGGGCGCAAATCCAGCTGCAGCCATTGCCCGGTTCCATACCGGAGACCACAACCAGGCGCGATTTCTCGCCACCGGGCACCAGGAACACACGCTGCACGAGCTTGAAAATCTCGTCCCGTTGCGCCTCTTCCATTTTCAACTGGAGCGGCTGCATCTCCATCGGGGGTGGCGGTACCGGAATGGCGACCGGTTCGGTGGCGACTTGGAACACTTCGCGTTCCTTGCCCAGGTTCTGCATCAGCTCAAAATTTCTGCTCATAAGATTGTGATACTGCCCCGCTTTTCGTTTCTGTTGTCGTTCACGCTACGGAAGTTGAATGTTTGTCTTTGAGGAACTCGACCGAACTTGGTCAGGCGGGTTGTCCCATGCCCTTACGCCAGTTGTGCAAGAGCCGTGCTACATCCCGCATATGCTCGATGGCTTCCGCCGGAGTCAAGCAGTCTTGCGCTCCGTTACCTGGAGCCAATACCGGACTTGAAAACTCTCTACCTTCTAAAGCCAATTCCTCGACCTGGCGGAACTCATCGCCATGCGAAGCTCTGGGCGGCGTTCGCCCGATTCTCGGCCCGCCGACATCGGAAACAAAACGATGGATATCCAGATCGTTGGCCGCCTCGCGCACCATTGCAGCGTCAACTGTCTTCTTTCGCATCGCACAGGCAATGGAGAGTGCATGAAAGCAGTAATTGTTAATCTGACGCGGTATACCTTCACTCACCTGCGCGATTAACGCCAGCGCGTCGGGCGCGAACAGGGATGCGCCCTTATATCCGGCCACCTGCAAGCGATGTTGAATGAAACGTTCTGTCTCTTCGGGTCTAAGAGCACTCAGGCCGCTGACCGAAGTAATACGTTGCCGCAATTGAGTGAGTGCGGAACTCGCCAGTTTGTCCGCCAGACCGGGCTGTCCGACCAGGATAATCTGCAACAACTTGGCTTGGGGCGTCTCGAAATCGGAAAGCAATCGGACCGTCTCCAGTACCGATGAATCGAGGTTTTGAGCTTCGTCGATCACCACGATGAAGCGCCTGCCGGCGCGCGCTTCCTGTACCAGGCAGCGGTTGAACTGATCGTGCATGCGTACAAAATCCTGCGGATCGCTCTCGATACCAAGCTCCGCCAGCAGGAATCGCATGAACTCGCGCGAAGTGCACTGGGTTTGAAAGAGAAACGCCGTGCGGGCTGAGTGTTCGAATTTTGCCAGCAGGTGGAAGAGCAGGGTGGTCTTGCCCATTCCCGGCCTCGCCACCAGCGACAGAAATCCGCGATTCGACTCGATCCCGTAATAAAGAGACGCAAGGGCTTCGCGATGGCCCGGACTGAGATAAAGGTATCTCGGGTCCGGGGTCACACCGAAGGGCTGCTCTCGAAGGCCGAAAAAATCCAGAAACATTAGTTACCTTTGGTCCCGGCTGATGGGATCGTTTTTGTCGGTCACGTCGTAGCGAACGACTTCACCGATGCCATTTCCGTTGTTGCCAGCGTGCAAACCGTTATGTCCATTGCGGTGGACAGGAACCGCAGCCAGCACCGGAATTCTCAACTCAGATAGCACTTCCGACGGGGTGCGGAACGACTGGTCCGCATAATCGAGAGCGAATACTACTCCCAGACTCACCGCCGACGCCAGAAGGCAAGCCACCAGACCGAAGATCCAGGGAGACCGAGTCGGCAAGCTGGGAATCGTCGGGTTTTGGGCTATCGACACATTCAAAATGCGCGTCCGGTCGAGGGCATCGGCAATACGCGCCTCTTCCTTCTTCTTCGTGTAGAGCATGTAATTCGCTTCGTTGGCCTTGGCCGTGCGCATCAGATCGCCTTGCATGATTCCCTGCTGATCCAACTTGCGCGCCTGCGCCATGTAGACGTTCACGATTGCCTGAAGCGCGGTCTCCCGTGCCTGAAAGCCGCTCAGATCTGCCTTCGCCTTGGCCAGTTCCGAACTGACCCACGCGTACGTCGGATTCTGGTCGGTGACCTCTTCACGAAGCGGTGAGGTCTCTTCTTTTACTAGTGCAGCGCGCGTATCGGCAATCTGCTTGTCCACTTCCTGAACCAGCGGGTAAGTAGGCTGATACTTTGTCAACAGCTCGGTGCGCTTCATTTCAAGCGTGAGCAAAGTTGATTTCAGGTTCTGCAGGACCTGGGCGTTGTCGCCTGACTTCATTTGAGTAGTCAGTCGCGTAGGAGTGGAATGGGACTGGCCTTCAAGGTCCGCGATGCGCTTCTGATTTTCCGCAATCGACGCGCGGGTGGTCTCCAGAGCGCCGTTGAAGTCGGCGAGCTTTTGCAGGGTCAGGTCCCGCTGGGTTGCCGGCGCCACGCCGCCCTGCTGTTGGGCAAATTGATTGAGCTGGGCTTCGGCGGCCATCATGTCTTTCTTGTACGTCTCTGCTTCCTGGTCGAAGAACGCAAATTGTCCTGTGGGATGGTGCACATCCAGGTGCTTCTGGAGGTAGGCTTCATCCAGCGTTTTCAGCACCTGCTGCGCCAGGTGCGGCTTGTGGGACTCATACGCGATGCTGATGACGTTGGTCTTTTTGATTACCTCCAATTGCAGGTCGGAGCGTAATCGCAAAATGGCTCGATCCGTCCGGTTCTCCGGCGTTTCGCCTGGGTGCAACAAGCCCGATAGAAAACTTTTTTTGTCGAGGCCGCAAGTCGTGACGACGTTATGCAGCACATCCTGACTCTGAATCAACTCTACTTCGGAGTTGATTTCCTCCTCGCCCACGGTATCGTGAAACACCATGGGAGCGTTCTGTTCCGGAGTGATGACGGGATCGACACGTTCGCGCTTTACCAGAAGTTTGGTCTCGGCGCGGTATTTTGAGGGCAGCAACAGGGCGGAGAGGCCTACGCCGAGAACGACCCCGACGAAGCACAGCACCATCACCCTCTGGTGGCGAAATCCGATCGCAACCACATCTCTCGCGGTAAACGAGAACGAACCGTTCCCGTTACCATTGCCATTCATTGATTCAGTCATCTTGTCTCCGTAATTCCCTGGGTCATCATTTCTTCGGTCATCATTTCTTCGTCCATCCGGACACGAGCAGCCTTCAGTTTCTAGCGATTAGGGGAGCGTCAATGGCAGGTACGAGCCCAGGCTCAGGTTCGGGATAAAACGATCGATCTTGGACATCGTATTTTTGGGGACGAACAGCATGTCGCCGGCGTGGAGAACCGGGTCTTCCCGCAAATCGCGGTTCTTTTGCATCTTCTTCACATCGACCAGCTTCGCCTCGGTCCACTGATCATCGACCCGGCGGAATAGCACAACCTGCGAATGCTTGGCGCTGGATTGGAATCCTCCCGCGATCGCAATGGCTTGGGTGAGCGTAGTATTCCCATGCATCTCGTATTTTCCGGGCTTCCCGATCTGACCATCCGCCACAAAGTACGGCTTTTCGAATTCCTTCAAGACAACCGAGATCAGCGGGCTATTAAGGATCCTTCCATAGGCCTGACGAAGGGTCTCAGTCAGTTCCGGCACGGTCTGGCCGGCAACCTTGATGTCCCCAACGCCCCGCAGGGTCACGAAGCCATCTGGTTGCACCGAGACGGTCTGGTTGAACTCCGGACTGAGCTCAAACGACAGATCGAACACGTCCCCGGCTTCGATCCGGTAACGCGGACTCCGTTTCTGGAACTGCGGCGCCGTCCCAGAGGTCTTGGCAATCTCGGCCGACGCGTGATCCGAACTATTCGGACCCGCACTCGTGTCGCCCTGGGCCGTACAAAACGCGGACACGGCCAGAACTACCCACAGCACTCGCATCGGTAACATTAGATTCTTGATCATTGCGAAACCTCCACCCTCTTGTAGCGGTAAGCCTCTTCTGATACGTCTCGGATTCATGGCCTTCGCAGCATTTTCTTCGTGCTACGAGAGGAGGACAAAGAAAAGGCCATCCTTCGCGCGGTCGTCTCGGCTGCGCGAATTTAAACTTCCAACAAACTATTCGACCTTCAGGGTCTGACCGAACGGCGCCACTTGCCTTCCGGAAGTGGGAGTCAGGTTGTGCTGGCGGATCTTGTACAGGATTCCGCGATAGCTGATCGACAGCAGTTTGGCTGCCCGTCTGCGGTTCCAGCCGGTGTATTCCAGAGTACGGCTGATGGCATAGATTTCCGCTTCGGCCCGGAGGCTGCGGAGTGAGAAGTTTGGATCGCCTTGAGACATTTCACCAGTCACGCCATTGTCCTGGGAAGGATCTGCGGTCGCACGCTGGGAACCGTTGGTGCTAGCTTTTACTTTTTCTAGTGTATTCATAAGATTGAGCCTCGTAACAACGTCAAAGGTGGTTTTTATATCGAGGAGGGATTAGGAGCGCGAGACTGCTTCCACGTCGTAACCGGCAACCCGCACGCATAACGATCGCTGAATTGGCTCCACAGAGATCACCAGGCTGCGATCACCATTCTCTGCGACCAGGATTCCTTCCATTCCATCGAGTGCTCCACCGCGGACCCGCACTCGCTGACCGATGTGGAGGAACGGACGTTCCTGGTAGGCCATCTTGCTATTGAGGAGAGTCTTAACGTCCTCGATTTGATGATCAGGGATAGGGATTCCAGTGCCCTGGACTCCGACGAATCCGACAACGCCTTGGGTCCGAAGGACACGAACCCGCTCGTCGGATGAATGAATCATACGCAGGAATGTGTAACCGGAAAATAAGGGCTCTTCCACCTGCTTGCGGCGGTCGCTCCAGTTATGCACTTTCGTGACCACGGGAAGAAACGACTCGATTCCCTGGTTCTCCAGCTGCCGGGCGACCAGCTTCTCGTGACGAGACCGGGTGCGGACCGCGTACCAGCGCGCCTGATTGAGCACTCCACCACTCGCGGCGGCCGCTGTAGCCATATCAGTTTCCATCACCCGCGTATCTCCGTTCATAGCTCCGCCCTTTCAGTCACATCCGCGGCATTACGAGGGTGCGCGCAGATATGGCGTTGGTTCCTTTGTCAGGAACGACGACGACAACAGTGCTTCATTTACGTTCCGATTAATAAGGGGGAGTGCAGCTAAGTCGGATCCACCGAACCCTGGTGGGGGAACAACGAAACATCAAGTGAAGGCAGTCTATCGAGCCCTGCAACTTCCTGCAAGAGGAAAAAAGCCTCCAGTGACAAAAGACCTCATCAGATGGCACGTTAGTGGTACGAAAAAATCTATGCTCTTGAGAAGAAAGGCTCCGACGCCATCGACTGTCAAACTTCCAGGAGAATGTTACCCAATGTTACCCAGGGATGTGATTCCCTTAGATTTGCATTCCGACTCTGCTTGAGATACGGATCAACCCACGGAGAGGAGGAATTGCTATTCTAACGCCGCGTCTTATGGCACTAAAGTGGTGTCCGCAACAATCTTCATCTTGACAGACACAATCACGGCGAGCAGAATTCCCGCTACACAGGTCGGGCCCTATTTTGCATTGTGTGCGCATGTGGGTTCGAATAGCGCGTTAACGAAGTGTGGCTCCAGTGGGAACACGGTCGTTCCCTGGGAACCCCTGCTTGTGCCACGTCGTAGTTTGTCCCCCACCGCTAAGAGCCCTTGCGCTTATTTAGTCCATGGTGAAGAACTTCACTCCTCACTAGGTGTTCACAACAAATTAGGATGTGAACTTTTTGGTTAGAAATTTGCATCCGATCATTTTCTTGTTTGCGCAATGAGGACTGGGTTCTTGATATGAAATAAGGAGCCTCTATGAAGGTGCGCACGCTTCGTCTACTGGCCACGTTCGCGGTGGTAATACTAACAATCCTGCTCACTCCCTCTCGTTTTGTCCGACAAGTAGACGCGGTTTGCCCCAAGTGCCCGCCACCACCGCCGCCGCCTCCTACTGTCGGACAATTTGGTGGTCCTCTCGCCGGACTCAATTCAACGATCACCGGTCTTTTCAATGGTGGCTATGGCACTTTCACGATCAAGTGGGATCCCATCCGCGGCTTAGGACCGGTGTTGACTCGAACCGGGTGTTTCACCTGCCATGGAATTGGAACTAACGTGCTCACCGGGACCGCGGGAGACACCAGCAGTCAAACGGGCAGGCGCTATGGAAAGTTTAATCCGGATGGCACGTTCAACTACCTCGACGGCAACGGTACGTTTCCAGAGAATGAAGGCGGACCAGTCAATCACGGTACTGCCAATTCGGTTTTCGGCACTCTTCCCGGATGCAATACCATGAATATTGCAACCTCACCTGGGGGTGCAACGGAGTCCGGCACCACCGTAACCATCACCACAACCAGCGCACATGCATTTGCGCCAGGCCAAACTGCGCAGATATCCGGCGTGCCAATTTCCGGCTATAACGGTACGTTTTCCATTCTTAGCGTGCCTTCGTCAACGAGTTTCACCTACGCTGCGACAACTTCAGGCTTAGCACCGTCAGGTGGAGGAAACGCGACGAACTTGCCTCACGAAGTCGTGCCGGCCGATGCGACCGTGAATAATCTGATTCGATCGCCTCAATTGTTTGGCCTGGGTTTGGTGGACAATATCCCCGACTCCGCGATCCTTGCCAATGTCGCGGTGCAAAAGCCTTTCGATGTTACAGGCATAGCCAATATGGTGCCGGACGAAAACGGAGTTATTCGTCCCGGAAAATTCGGAATGAAACTCAGCATAGTTTCCCTGTTCCAATTCAATGCCGATGCCGAATTCAATGAGTTGGGAATTACCACAGCCGCGGGACCATTCGGAGTGGCTAGCGCGTTCCATCCCAATGAACACTTGCCCCAGGGCATGCCGTATCCGCCGAACTGTCAACCGGACAACAACAGTCCCCAGGACGTGAAGCAGGCGAACATGATCAAGATCACCCAATTCACTGCTCTGTTAGCTCCAATTCCGCCGCAGCCACCGACGGACCAGACTACAGCCGGCCACACCGTGTTTGAAAGTATCGGGTGCAATGTTTGCCATATCGAGAGTTTCACGACACAGGCAAATGTGACGCTGAGGACCACGAGCGGGGGACAAACCGGAGTAATCCCATCTCTCAGCAATGTCACCTTCACCCCTTACTCCGATTTCCTGCTCCACGAAATGGGCCCCGCAGAGGGTGGCGGGATTCCGTTCCAGCCCGACAATATAGGGCAGGCCTCGTTGACTATGTGGAGGACCGCGCCTTTGTGGGGGTTGTCCAACATGCTCACCAAAGCAGGCGGCTTGATGCACGACAATAGTACGAAGACGATCGACGCGGCGATCAGCAGGCATGGCGGTGAAGCCAGTACTGTTTTATTGAATTACCAGTCTCTCAACTCAACCGATCAGGCAAACTTGTTAGCTTTTCTGGGTTCGTTGTGACAGGAGTGACTGGCAGGCAAGAGAACTTATAGAGCGCCGGTTAGCCCTAGTCCGCAGGTAGGGTGAACTTTATCGTAACGCGGGTCTCCATCCCGACCTGCTGGCCATTCACGGAGTGCGGCCTGAATCGCCACTGCTTGACCGCCGCCATCGCGGCGTCGGCGAGCAGGGGATGACCGCTCACGACCTTGAGGTCTCCGACAGTACCGTCGGGATTGATGCGCGTCTCCAGCACGACCGGTCCCTGGATTCGCTGCTGCCGTGCCTGCTCGGGATATTCCGGTTCCACGCGATGGACTAAGCTGTCTTCGACCGCATCCGGAGCCAACTTTACGATTCCCTCACTCTCGACCGTCGACGCTCGCTGGACCCCACTCTCTTCCGCCCGATTCACCGCCGGCCCCGGCGAGGGATCCATGCGAAACACTTCCCTGCCGTTTTCAAAGACAAGCAGACCGCCTTCGGGCACTGACGGGCTACGCCTCCGGCCCGCGCCGGACGACACCTTCGGCGGAGCCGGCGTCGCCACAGCAGGGGAATTTTGCTGCGAACTAACTCCCTCAACTCTTCCACCTGCCGACTGGCCGACTTGCGCGCCTGACGCTCCGGCTTTCGCCGGAGCCGACGGCACTCCCGCTCTCCGCGGCGCAAAACGCTGAGCGGCCCGTGTACCGAGCCACAGCGCAGAAACCAGAACGACCGCCCCCATGGCCCAAGTCACGATTTCCAGTCCGCGGCGAGACGCAACTGGCGGGATCACTTCAGCGGATTGCCGATTTGCCGCATCATCTGTCCTCGCCCTCTCCTGCGCCAGCTCAAAAGGATGCGCAGCCCTCTCCAGATTCTTCACGACGCGCCCCACAAGCGCCTCCAGCGTTCGCTCGTCCCGCTCCCCGAAAGCCGACGCTCGCGAAGAAAAAGCTTCGAAGATTCCCACGACCTTCTCTTTAAGCACCAGCGGCAGCACCACCACTGACCGCACTCCGAGGCGTCGCGATGCCTCTCCATCCGCCCGGGAGTCAACCCAGGCGTCCTCGCACCGCTGCACTTCCCGCGTTCGGATGCACTCCCCCGACAGCCCCGCCCCTCCATCCAGCCGTGCCCCCAACTCAGGAGCCGTGGGCCCGGCGCTTGCCCGACAAACCATTTCCCCGTCTCGCTCCAGCACGATCGCCGCCCCGGTTGCCCCAGTCGCCAGACAAGTCTGTTCCACGATTTCATGCAGCACAATTTCGAGCGCCAGCTCCGCCGACAGCTCCGGCGAAAGCCCGGGACCGCTCGATGCAGCGAATCTCGCCGTCAGGTCCGCGAGATCAGTTTCCGGTAGAGGTTGGGCCTGGGAAGGATCCGTTGCATTGGTGGATTGGACAAAGAGTCCGCCAGCCTCGGGAAAGGCAGGCGGCAAGGGATCAGGCCCCGACGTCGGGTCATACGCCATGGCAGAAGAAGCGCAGAAACTGAAGATCAGCGTCTGTAGCGGAGTTTCGCCCCAAACTGCACCCTTGTCAATACGCATTCGGACCTTGTTCCGCTGCCAAACCTGATGTCCCAAAACGGAATCTCGTCTCCGCTCAAAGGAAGAAAGGCCCGGCTTTAAACGTGCCACCACCCGTAGTGGGCGACTCTCAAGCCAGTCCCCTACCTTTTCTAAAGCTGTTTATGAATGGCTCAGTAACTTCTAGAATCAAGGACTATGGTGCCCAATCCAGGACTTGAGACTGAACCCACAGAATCGGAATCTGCGCTGAGGCTGAATCGCTGGCTGGAGCAACTCGTCTCGGAGAAGGGTAGCGATCTGCTGCTTATCGCGGACGCACCAGCGTCGA
>WNEZ01002230.1_pt1 | contig 18105 bp, 16 predicted proteins | sample 5400521 | NCBI WGS metagenome assembly WNEZ01 (sample SAMN13153339, study PRJNA577476) | soil metagenome | isolation source: 120 cm saprolite under Douglas fir tree site 2 hole 1 replicate 1 | place: USA:California | collected 2015-04-18
TTTCGAGACTCTTCTACCCCGGTCCATTCACTCCACTGAGAAAGCCGCCGAGGTGTCCCGTCAGTGCAACGATGAGTACGGCCACAGCCTCGATTGGCAAGCGGTATCCGGGCGGGATCTCTTCTTGGTTCCGTCGGGATCTCCTATGGATGAACCACACCACCCAGATCAGGACGGTCGATGCGCACCCCATCACCAGATGCGTTAAGAGGATCCCTTTCAGTTTCTGACCCTCGAGTTCCCACTGCCAGGCCAGTATTCCGGTGACAACCACGGGTATGGTTGCAATCGCAGCGACGAGCAGGTTGTAGTAGGCAGCCGCGGCCAGCAGGCGCTGCCTCTTCCATTGCGCAAGGAAATCAAAGAGGACGGCGATGATAAACAGCGCTATCGGGAAGTGGATCAGCACCACGTGTTGCGCATGTTTGGCAAGCAATGCTGCTCTTATGTCGAACGGATGCAAGTCTCCTCCTCACTCACTGCACGATGACTTTGCCGGTCATCTTCGGATGAATCGAGCAGAAGTACGGATAAGTTCCCGCTTTGCTGAAGGTGAAGGAGAACTTTTCACCCGTGTCCAGCACTTTGGACTTGAGCGTCTTCGAATCATCCGTGCTGACCACGGTGTGCGGGATGTCATCCTTATTGATCCACGTCACTGTCGTTCCCACGGGCACGGTCAGCGTCCCCGGGCCAAATGTGAAGTTATCGATCTTCACTTCCATCATCGACATCTTCTCCTGCGCGCTTGCGACATAACTCTTCTGACCTGTGCCGAAACCCAGCGTTCCTAGCACCAGTGCCGCTGCCAACCCTGCAATAGACACACTTCTCCTCATGCTTTTTCTCCTCTTTTTAGCTATTTCAAATTTGAAGCAGTTTCTTTGTCTGCGTTATTGCCCGCTCACGCCAGCGTGGAATCCACCACTGCCAGCGCGTGTTGGCCTTGTACGTAGTTCACATTCGTAATGCCCAGGACGCTCTTGAGCTGCTCCGCCGGCACTTTCATCGGGCCTGGCGAATCGGCCTTGCCCGGCTGTGGCTGCGGGAATGCCGTGGACGCCGCGGTATGAAAGGTCACGGTTCCTTCGACCTTCTGCATCGTCTGGTGGATATGTCCATTGAGCACCGTCACCGATCCGAACTTCTTGAGATATGCCAGTGCCTGCGCGCTATCTTCCGTGCCCCAGCCCCATTCCGGATAAACGGACCACAGTGGAATGTGCGCGAACACTACGATCGGCGTGCTCTTCTTCAAGTGCTTCACATCATCTTCCATCCATTCGAGCTGCTCGTGCCCCAGCGTTCCGAGGCCACCGGCCTTCAAATTCATCACATTGACCAGCCCGATGAAGTGCACACCCTTCTTGTCGAAGCTGTACCAGCCGCCGCCCTTGCTGCCTTTCCCGTAACGCTCCAGGAACTGCTTCCCGTCGTCATTCAGTACGTCGTGTTCGCCGGGCACGTAAAAGACATCCTTGGGCGTCGCGCTCTTCAATATTTGGTCCACCGTATCAAACTCTTCGGGCTTCGAGAGGTGACTGATGTCGCCCGTGTGCAGCATGAATTCTGGTGCGCGCGAAAGGGTGTTGATCTTGTCCACTGCTGCTTTCAGGGTGCCTGCGACGTCCGGATTCGCCGGCTTGTTGAATCCCATGTGGCTATCGCTGATCTGCACGAAGCTCAGCTCGCCCATCATGTCCGGCGTGGTAATCTCCGATATCCGGCTCAAACTGTACGAGTTGAGTACCCCGCCCTTCATCACGCAAAAGGCACCCGTGCCCGCCCACGCCATGCACTTCAGAAAGCCTCGCCGGTCAACTCCGTCGTGGTTGTGATCGTGCAGAAGCTCATCTTTTTTCTTGTCGGACATCCTTGCCCTCCATACCTACTTTTTTTGCCCCGTCTCTAAGCTCTGCACGTGCCGTTGGGAGTAGCGGCGCGGGGTTTGGGGGTTGCCCGCGCCGCCATTGAACGTGCTTGCGTTCATCCAGACCGAGGCAGCGCCCGTCTTATTCCAAATTCATCCGCGTTCGTGTCTTTCTTCACTTGTTCGTCAGAAGAGAGCGGCCGTCGAGAATAAAATCGTCGGTCAGACGGTTCTGACAAATGAAGCATCACTGATCGGGGGAAGTAATTGAACGATTTGGATGCCGAAGACCGACTGCGCTTCGAACAGCTTGTGCTGCCCCATATCGACGCTGCTTTCAACCTCGCGCGCTGGTTGTTGCGTAGGCGGGAAGATGCCGAAGAGGTGGCTCAAGAAGCCTTACTTCGCGCGTGCCGCTTCTTTCGTGGTTTTCACGGTGGGGATGCGCGCGCATGGCTGCTGCAGATCGTGCGTAATACGTGTTACTCCTGGCTGGAAAAAAATCGCCCGAGGGAACTGATGGTCGAATTCAACGAAGAATTGCATCTGCAGACTTGCCCCACACCCGAAACCATTGCCATCGCTGGCGATGATCGCGAGCGCCTCACCCGCGCCCTCGAGACGCTGCCGCCCCGTTTCCGCGAAATCCTTGTCCTTCGAGAGCTCGAGGGCTGTTCCTACAAGGAGATCGCTGCGGTCACTTCGATTCCCATTGGTACCGTCATGTCCTCGCTCTCCCGTGCCCGACGCCAGTTGTATTCCGCGCTGGTTAACTCCCCTCGTAAGGAGACTGTCCGTGAAATGTGACTTCGCCGACTCCCTCCTTCAAGGCTATTTCGACGGTGAGCTTACTGCTGCTGGCGCTGCCGAATTCGAGCGTCACCTCCAACATTGCGTCCACTGCACTGTTGAGCTCGTGGACCTGGACTTGCTAAGTGGGCGATTGCAGCTCGCGCAACTCTATGAGGCCGCGCCGGCCTGGCTCAGGAAAAAGATTCGCGCCGATCTTCGCCCCGTTGCGCCCACGACCGCCAGGCCCCAGCCCCTCCTTTGGCACTGGCTGGCCGCGGCGGCCGCACTCCTTCTTCTCGCAATCGCGGGATGGAGAATGAGTCCCGTGCTTGGCAGCGACGACTATCAAGTCGAACTTGCCGAGGAAATTGTCGATGCGCATGTGCACTCGCTGCAGCCAGGCCAACTGACTGGCATCAGTTCCAACGATGAACAGACCGTGAATGGATGGTTCAAGGGCAAACTCACATTTGCGCTGCCGGTACGCGATTTCGCGAACGACGGATTCGCGCTGCAGGGTGGGCGCCTTGACGTTGTGGAAGGCCGCACCGTCGCGGTGCTCGTCTATGCGCGCCACGAACATCTAATTAACGTATTCATCTGGCCCACACGCGAACCGGAGGAGTCTGCACGCGTGGGAGAACGCCTGGGCTATCAATGGGTTGCTTGGCAAAAAGGCAAAATGGAATTCTGCGCCGTTTCCGACGTAGCTTCTGCCGAGCTTGAGCAGCTCCACCGGCTGATCGCCGGGTAGCCGCAGTGCTGCTCGATGATGTCCTCCGCTGGGGAGCGCAGACCTCGTAATTCGTTTGGAACCGAGTGTCCTTGTTTCATCTTTGAGCGCCGGGACTTCTAAATCTCTGGAATAGAACGGTCCAAGTATGGGTAATCAGAAACGAAGGCGGAACCGAGGTGCTCGAATGGATAGACGGTGCGGAAAGTGTCTGGACAACTGGGTAATAACGGTCGAGAGCAGCAGGGAGCGACATCAGGAGATTATCCAGTCGACAGTCGCCAGGCGTGCCTACGAGATTTTTGAGCAGCATGGCTGCCAGCATGGCTTTGACCAGGAGGACTGGGTGGCCGCGGAGAAGGAACTCTTGCGTGATGACTTTGATGGGGACACTTCCAAATTTCGCTTTCTTATTGAGTGTCCGCGAGATGCGGAGGTGACAACTATTTTGAGTATGACAACCCACAGCTTGATCGTTTTTCGAAGTCATGCCCGGCATGTCGGCGCAGGGGATAACGGGCCGGAAGTACTTTCTGTCCATATTTTGCCAGAAGAAATTGATCCAGCTCTGGCAGATGTCAAGGCCGTCGAAGGGCTCTTGCACGTCGGCATACCAAAGAAGAGCAACCACAGAAGACCAAGTTAGTTATGTATTTGTGCGTTTTTCTGTCCGTCCTCGGGGTCTACGGGTGAAATTGGAAAACCGCTTACAACTCAGCGACTAAAGTCCTCACAAATTCAGTCGCATCCTCAAAACACCTCTCGACGAGGGAATTATTTGAGAACGTGCGTGGTCTTAAAATGTTGAAGAGGCGTTGAGGAAAGAAGTGATGCAAGCCCCCATGATTGCCGTAAACATCAGATCAAGAGAGCCGCAGGTCGTCAGGGGTTCTGCAGAAAATCGTCGATTCCGGAAGCATAACTCGCAATCGGTGCGCGAAGACGCCTCGACGAAGCATCCCACCTCCCTGCAACCCATCAAAAACGAAAAGTCACGCGAATCCGATGCCATCCGGCAAGCTCGGGATGGCGACGCGACGGCGTTTGAATATCTTTACGGGTTGCATAGCCGGCAAGTGTATGCGGTATGCCTGCGAATGGTAGGAGACACGACCGAAGCAGAAGATCTGACTCAAGAAGCCTTCTTGCGCTTGTTCCGCAAAATTCACACATTTCGTGGTGAATCGGCGTTTTCTACCTGGCTGCACAGACTGGTGATCAATACTGTGCTGATGCACCTGCGCAAGAAATCGTTACCGGCGGTCTCGATCGAAGCGACTCACGATCCATACAACGACACCGGCTCGTCGAACATCGGTATTGCGGCCCCTGACTTGTTCCTGGAGGGATCGATTGACCGAATAAACCTTGGACGCTGTATCGCGCAGTTGCCGGTGGGCTATCGCACCGTATTTGTTTTGCACGATATCCAAGGGTATGAACACCACGAGATCGCAGAGATGCTGGGACGCTCGGAAGGTGTTTCGAAGTCGCAGTTGCACAGGGCTCACATGCGTCTGCGTGAATTGCTGCACGAAATTCGACGGGAAAAGTCTCGTGGTGAGCGTCTGGCCGCCTATCAAGTGCTCCGCCACATCGCAGGCCAAGTTCGATCTCGATGGAGAGGAGAAGCCGCCGATTGAAACTTGTGCCGAACAGCGCAACGAGTTTATGCCCATCCTTCTGACCCAATTATCCTCGGTGATCCGCGCCGGCGCCAAGAGTCTTGGTTCTGCGTCGCACGCAGGAATTACAAAGTATGGTCAAATTTATTAGTTAATTCGGAGTTTGACGGAATTTTTTCTTCAAACCGGCGGTTAGATATCCGCGAGAGGGCGTGACTGAACTTTTGTCACAACCTCGAAGCACTCTTGTACATAAACACCAAGGGGAAAATCCTCGATGTCAAACCGTTATCTTCAGCTAGCACTTCTGGGCGCCAGTCTTTTGGTACAGGCGAGTGGCTCATACAGCACCTCGGTTGGCGCCAAACATCAGAGTCCACAAGACTCCTCCCCGCAGCCAGTCAACGTAGTTGTGCATTGGAATAGAACACTTCTTGCAATCGTCCGGACGCCCGGAGCGCAGCCAGCCACGGTCCATCCGACGCGAAGTTTTGCGATCATGCACGCGGCGATCTACGACGCAGTGAATAGCATTGACAGAACACACCGGCCATACCTGGTCCGCCTTTCGGGCGCGCCACGAGATGCTTCGCAGGAAGCGGCGGCAGCCGCGGCGGCCCATGAAGTTCTGGTTGCCCTGTATCCGGGGTTTCAGGCTGCACTCGATACCGCACTACAGCAATCCCTGGCGCAAATTCCGGATCGCAACGACAAGGGGGAAGGTGTCCGTATAGGGCAGACTGTCGCGGATCGCATCCTGGCCCTGCGAAGCAACGACGGCTCGAATGCCAAGCCGATTGCTTATGTTTTTGGGACTGCTCCGGGAGATTACCAATCGACACCTCCGAATTTTCCTGCGCAGCCGCAATTCATACATTGGTCCCGCGTGACGCCGTTCGCGCTGGAGCGTGCGAGCCAGTTCCGGCCCGGCCCTCCCCCGGCGCTGACCAGCGATACGTATAGCGATGCTTTCAACCAAATCAAATCCTTGGGAATCGTCAACAGCACGACCGCCACGGCCGATGAGGCATTGACCGGGCGGTTTTGGAATGCGGCCATACAGAACTATTGGAACGAGATTTCGCAAACGTTCTCGCTAGCGCACGGTTTGACAACGGCGCAAAGTGCGCGGTTGTTCGCGCTGCTGAACCTGAGTTTCGCCGATGACGTGATCGCCTTCTACGACGCCAAGTACACTTACAATTTCTGGCGCCCAGTGACCGCGATTCGAGCTGCGGATCCCGGCATCAACCCTGAAACCGTGGCGGATCCGAACTGGCTCCCGGAAGTCGGCAAGACCGCTCCAGACCCATCCTATCCAGGCGCTCATGCGGTGATCAGCGCTTCCGGGGCAGAGGTGCTGGTTTCCTTTTTCGAGCGGGACCATGCCGAGTTCAACGTGACATCCGAGGTTCTCCCTGGAGTAGAACGATCGTTCACAAGTATCTCAGCGGCCGCCGAAGAAGCGACGTTCAGCCGTATCTTCGGTGGACAACATTTCCGCTTTGACTTGACCACCGGTCAACGACTTGGCCGCGACGTAGCAGACTTTGTTTTAGATAATTTTCTAACTCCCATGCACGGGAAAGACGAACCCGACGACAGATAATCGGATGCAGCCACGATGCGCTACTGACAGCTACATTCTGAGCCATCAAGGATTGCCGGTTGTTTTCAGAAATTTGACCTTGCTGAGAGATGGGGCTTGAAACGGTGAAATAAGCTCAAGTCAGTTCAGCAAAATGCAAGACGCGAACGATTCGAACTCGATTCTTTTGGGAGAAAAACGATGAAGAAGTCAGGAAGCAGTGCGAAGCGTGCAACAAATCGGCGTGCATTCTTGAAAAACGGAATGGTGGCAGCGGGAGCCGCCACGATGGGTGCAGCGATGTTGCCGGGTACGTCAGCAGCCTTAGGCAGAGAGGAGCAAGACCACGCACCAATCACAAACGGCGACGTCGCAATTCTGACGTTCCTGAGTGCCCTGGAGCAAGTCGAGGCCGATCTGTGGATCCAATATGCGGAACTTGGTGGAGCCACGAATCAAGGGCTCTCCACGATCGACCTGAAACTCAACGGCAAGAAAATCGCCACCGGGCTGGCTCCAAATTACATTACAGCTCTAGAGGTCCTCGATGGCGACATGCCTCAGTACATTGCGGACAATACCGACGACGAAATCAGCCACCACCGGTTTCTCAATAATTACCTGGCGTCGAGGGGCGCCAAGCCCATCGACCTGAGCGAATTCGCTACTCTGCCGCCTAGCAAAGTTAGTGGCGTCCCGCAGACAGGGCGGCTGACCAACTTGAAGCAGCTCACTGTCGACACGACGTGGTGGATGCGCTACCGCAGCGCGACAGCCAACCCTGATTTCGGAGGCGCGTTCGAGAATGCCGTTCCGGACCTTGCAAAGGGGAAGCATCCTGCTATCCCGGTGGACGATGGCGACCTGATCCTGAACAGCGACGGCAGCATCCCCAACCACCTGCAGGCCATTGCCAGCACTGCGGGCTTCCACTTTGCGTTCATCGAGCAAGGCGGCAGCAGTCTTTACCCGGCGCTGGCCCAGAAGGTGACCAATCTGGAGGTCTTGCGGATTTTGTTGAGTATCGGCGGGTCCGAGATCATGCACTTCCAGACGTGGCACGACAAGGCCGGCAACGCTCCCAATATCACTGACGGCGATCTTTCGTTTCCGAACCTGAACAGCGGGGTCGACCCGAATCCAAATGGCACCAGTGTCAACCCCGCTGACGACTTCCAAACCAACCTGATCATGCCGGAGCCGACGTTGTTCTTGAATGCGGGGCTCGGCCCGGTTTCCATAATTCGCCCGACGTCTACGGCGCAGGGTGGCGCAGTGGCCTCCGTCGTCAGCTTCGTTGATGATGGGCTCTTTCTCGACCCAGCTACAAACAAGAACACCGGGATCGTGGACGTGCTAATGCGCCTCGCAGAAGAAGCGGACGAAGCACGCCGCAGGTTCTAATATCAAAAAAGTATTCGTATAACTGAGAGGATCAATGAAGAAACTTGCGAAGCGTTTTCCGCTATCCATCGTTCCCAAGTCTCTGCTGGGTCTCGCAATATTTCTTTCGCTGTCTGGGTCGGTCCGCGCCCAAGTCCAAGCCGCACAGGTTATCGAAGTTACGGCGAAGAAGTACGAGTACTCAAGCTCACCAGTTCACGTGAAGATCGGGACCAAAGTTCAACTCAAGATCACAGCCATCGACCACGATCATGGTTTCAAAATTGCAGTTGTTCCGGATGGCGCTATACCGAATGGCACCGCTGGGCTAGTTTTCACTTCGGCACAAGACTGTTGGCAGCTCAAGAAGGGTGAAACGACCATGATTGACTTCTTGGCCCAAAAGCCAGGCACTTATACGTTTAAGTGTTGCCATACCTGCGGTCTCGGGCACAAAGGCATGAAGGGCCAAATTATTGTCGAGCAGTAGGATGCTGCATTCCAGGATGTTGACGAATGCTTGAGTACGCCGAAATCACCAGAGTGAGTGGTGGAATAGAACAGATAGAAGTTCAGTCATCATTGTTGAAACAGAGCTATCGATTTCGAAGTTCGAATTTAACTAAATAAGAAGAGGGGAACACAATGCTTTCAACCTGGATAGTACGCTTCACTGGAATTGCGACACTTTGCCTGGCCGTCTGCGCCGCCGCGTCCGCTCAGTATGGCGGAGGCGGGGGAACAGGTGGATCCGGAGGGACTGGCGGGACTGGCGGATACACCGCGCCACCAGGGGGATACAGCTCTGGCAAAGCAATTGGAATTGGGGTTGGCGCCGCGGCTGGCGCTGCCGTTGGCATCGCCCTTCTCGTCCGACACCATCATCACGCCGCAGACAAAACGCAGACCTATGTCACCGGCTGCACTCAGTCCATTCAGGACGGAATCAGTTTAACGAACGAGAAGGACAACCAAACCTACTCGATCATGTCCGGGAGCCAGTCCCTGAAGGCGGGCGAGCGCATGACCCTTAAGGGAGTTGTTGTGGCTACCGACGGATCTAGAAATCCAGCGTTTCAAATACAAAGCCTGATCAAGGATTACGGGACTTGCGGGCCAGCTTCGGCATCTAACCGGATGTCTTCAAGCTCAAAATCTCTAAACTGAATTATCAATTTCCGGCGGATTAACGCTGACCGTAAGAGAATCTTGAGCGTCGCCAGCGGCTGGCTTCCTTGTTTTCGTCATCATCCCTGGCTCAACGAGGGAGGCCGAGACGACGCACAAGGTCTTGAAAGCGCGGATCTGAGCGGAGAGGATCGAAGCCCGGTCGCAGCAGAACTCCGGGGTTAAATCGCTCTTCGTAGCCTTTTTCTAGCCAACTCATCGCTTGATCTCTATCCCCGAGAGCTGCATAGATCACGGCAATCTCCGAACCATGGGAGTAAATAGAGTTCGATCGCTTCTTCAAATCACTCAATAGCTTAATCGCTTCGCTCCTCTTGCCGGATGCGGCGTAGGCGCGAGCAAGATTAGCCATGACCGTCGGGCTTCCGCCGGAAAGCTGCGCCGCTTTTTGCAGTTCTGCGACCGCTTCGTCGTTCATGTGTTTCTGGAGGTAGGCCTGGGCGAGTTGATTATGGGCGAGAGCAAAATTAGGATCCATTTCGATCGTCTTGCGGCTTTGTTTGATCGATTCGTCATAAGAACGCGCAAGCACAAGAAGCTCCGCCAAATCGGCGTTAATGATGAGAGATAGCGGATCCAGGTTTTTCGCTTTTCTCATTTCGGCGATCGCTTCGTCGTACCGACCCAGCAGACTCAAATGCCAGGCATACCAATGGTGAGCAGTTGCGTACCCCGGGTTCAGGTCAATGGCCCGCCCGAATTCCTTCCCGGCAGAGTTAAAATCCCAGTCGAAGCCATCCAAGCAAAATGCGAGCGAGTTGTGGGCTTCGCCAAGCGCTCCGTCCAATTCCAAAGCCTTGATCGCGGCGACCTTGGCTTTTGGAAGTGCCTCCTTAGGAGTCATGACCGCATACTGCCAGTCTCCCAACAACGCATAAGTGTCGGCTAAGCCAGAATAAGCTTGGGCATATTTCGGGTCCTCTTCGATGGCCTGATTGAAATAAGCCAAGGCAACCTTCAAACCCTCTGCCGTTCGCTTATTCCAAAAGTAACGTCCTTTGAGGTATGACTCGTACGATTCCGGATTAACAACCTTCGCGCTCTTCAGCACAGCCTGTTCCTGAGGATTCAATTTGATCCGAATTTGATCCGCAATAGCTCTAGCCACCTGGTTCTGGAGCGCCAGAGTATCCCGCAATTCACCCTCGTAGCTCTGGGACCATAAGTGCTTGTCAGTAGAGGCTTCGATCAACTGCGCCGTGATGCGGACCTGGTCTCCGGAACGGAGTACGGTGCCCTCCACCACGGCGTCCACGTTCAGCTCACGCGCGATCTGCGGCAGCGGCTTGCGCGCGCGTTTGTACCCCATCACTGAGGTACGTGAGATCACGCGCAAAGCGCTGATCTGGCCGAGATCCGAAATCAACTCGTCGGTCATACCATCAGCGAAGTAATCCTGAGACGCATCGCTCGAGAGGCTTTCGAGCGGTAGGACGGCCAAGGAGTGAATGACAAGGGACGGGCTGTTCCAGGAGTGAAGCTTCCAGGCAGCAAGAGAGGCCACCAGTAGAAGGAGCACGAGGGCCGATGTCTTCCACACAAGTGACGACAGTAGATGTCTGGGCTTTGCGGGTTTGCCGGCGAAATCCGGGCGATCACTGGTTTCTTCTACGCGATGACGCAGAGTGGCGAGCGCGGGGCTGCGAACAGTGGCTGCATCGGCAACCTTAACCTCCGCGAGGAAGCGGTAGCCGCGCCGGGCAACGGTTTCCACAAAGCGGGGACTCTCGGCGGAATCGCCAAGGGCCTCACGTATTTTGCTGATCGCCTTGTTGAGCCCGTGGTCGAAATCCACGAAAGTGTCCGCGGGCCAGAGTCTTCTCTGAAGTTCCTCGCGAGTTACGACCTCGCCGGGGTGCTCAAGCAGCATCGCCAGAAGTTGGAAGGGCTGTTCCTGAAGGCGAACTGCCAGGCCGTGCTTGCGCAATTCGCCGGCGCGAAGATCCAGCTCGAAAAGCCCAAAACGGAGCCGCACGCCGAGGTGAAGGTCTTCTTGCACGGAAAGCTGAATGCCCAGGGAAGGTGAGTGTACCACCTGGCAGAGTTCACGGGAATCCCAAGACGGGGACATCTTCCTGTATGTCCTTTATGGAGTCGGAGTTACCAGGGGACCCCCATTCCAGCGGCGAAGAACTGCCCGTCCATTGAATCGATCTCAAGGGCGAACCATAGTCAGGCCGTCAAGCGAAGGGCTAGGACGCGTTACCGTCGCAGGGAGGTTGCAATGTTCGAGCACAACCAGCTTCCGAATTTTGACCAGGTCGTCTTGCCGCATCTTGTGCCCCTGCTGGCGGCAACGTGCTGCCGTCGAGGTCGGCTGGCAGCAAGCTGGAAACCGTCGATGGCTGCTGGAAGCAGATCGCGCTCGCGGTCGCTCCGGCGAGCATCGCATTGCGGTCGAAGGCACAGGCCTCTGCCCCGGCAAAGCTGTTTGGCGGGAACACGTTGATGGTGTTGTAGTACGCGTCGGGCCATACGCTGAATTTTGGATAGTCCGGGAAGTTTGAGCCGAAGTCGTACTCATAGCGGTTGTAGGAGCCTGTCGCGTCGGAACTGGTAGAGACAGCCACGCACTGCGCTGTCTGGGTGAACGTGGTGTTGTACTGCAACTGGCTTACAAGCCAGCGTCGTGCCAATTGGTCGTACAGCACGACGGGATCGCCCCCATCTGCAAACGTCGGCGTGCCTCCGCCGAACTCGCAGAGACCGCCGAAACCCGTCCAGAGCGCGTGGATCGCCGCGGGCCCGAGTTGTAGTGCGCCAGTCGATTTGTCGTAGACTGCGATCGTCACGTTCACCATCTGTACGAACTGCGTATCGCCGACAGCACCATTCGTGTCTGGGGGAACGAACGCGAAACCGAACAAGTTGCGATTGTCCTGAGCGCTCTGTCCGTCGAAGTTGTTGAGGACGGTGACGCCCGTAAGCGGGCCAGCCAGCGGCGCCGCCACCGGGTCCGAGTTAGGGTTGGTGATCATCGCACCGGTCGCACGTGCCGTGGGACTCTGGGTGTCGCTCCCGCTGCCGTTGGACGAGCCGCCGATAACCATCTGCGAGAAGGGTGGCGAAACATCTCTGTGAGAAGCCTTAATCACATCCGGGCCATTCGCAAGAGCAACCGACACCAACAAGGAAGCGAAAACGACAGAGAGGAACCACCGGGACGAACGAACGACGATGGCGCACTTCATAGGACCTCCTGATTTGCGCAGAGTGCGGGGAGGCAGACATTCTAACTAAGCCCGCGGAATTTGCAATTGAGTTCCGGTCAAGGGCCTCGGTCGTGCTTCCGCTCAAGACGCTGGGCGATGGGGCCGATGATGAGGCGGTAGTTCCCGGCCGCTTATCGAGTCTCTCAGGACCGCGCCGGAATGACAGGCTAACGGAAGTTATTCCGAGTCATAATTCCGGTTCTGGGAAACTAAAGGGCTCCAGTAAGCGCCCCTCGTCAGTGCGTATTTAAGGTCGCCTGCTCCCGAAGCAGACGTTCCGGCTCCCGCTGGCGCTGTGCAGTAACTGTGCAGAAACCCTATCTTTTACATCGATTGGGGTTAGCTTTGAGCGAAAAGCAGATGCCCCGATTTGTTGGAAACATTGATAGTTAGAAAAATTGGATGGAGTTGTTGGAGCCGGAGGCCGCGCTTAGAAGGCAGACGCTCTATCCAACTGAGCTACGGGCGCACGGATCAGAACTGATTCAGTTTAAGGCCATTTTCGCCCCAATCGCAACGCGTGCAGTCTGAACAGGTACTATTGCAAAATCCCCGCCTCCCTTGTATGCTTTAAAAATGTTGAGTTTTACCCAGAAGAACGCGCAGTTCTGCAACTGTTGTATGTGCTGTATGCGTGTGTCTTCTGGCGCGGGGAGGCTGACCTTCTAGAGTTTTAATCAGCCTCAAACGATTTTCCGACCCATCGCCAGAAATGAACTGGCAGGTGGGTTTTTTTGTTATTGAAGCAAGCGATTTTCAAGGCTGAACGCAAAAGGAGAAATCTAATGTCCGACTACAAGCATCCCGAAGTTCTGGTTTCAACCGATTGGGCCGCTCAAAATCTCAATTCTCCCAATCTCCGCTTCGTCGAAGTCGACGTGGACACCACCGCCTACGACCAGGGCCACATCCCCGGCGCGGTCGGCTGGAACTGGCAGACCCAGCTCCAGGACAATATCCGTCGCGACCTGATCGACAAATCCACTCTCGAAAAACTTCTCAGCGCCTCCGGCATTTCCAACGACACCACCATCCTTCTTTATGGCGACAACAACAACTGGTTCGCCGCCTACGCCCTGTGGCAATTGAAACTTTACGGCCACAAGGACGTCCGCCTCATCAACGGTGGCCGCAAGAAATGGCTCGAGGAAAAGCGTCAGCTCACCAAGGATCCCGTCAAGGTCGCGCCCGCTTCTTATCACGTCTCCGGCGTTGACGAATCCCTTCGCGCTCGCAAGGAAGAAGTCTTCGCCATCGTCGAAGGCCGCAAGCCCGGCCAGCTTGTTGACGTCCGCTCCGTAGACGAATTCACCGGCAAGATCATCGCGCCTCCGGGCATGACCGAAACCGCCCAGCGCGCCGGTCACATCCCCCAGGCCGCGAATATTCCCTGGGCGCAGGCTTCAAACGAAGATGGCACCTTCAAGTCCTACGACGACCTGAAAAAACTCTACGAGTCCAAAGGCATCACCGGCAAAGACGAAGTCATTGCCTACTGCCGCATCGGAGAGCGCAGTTCGCACACCTGGTTCGTGCTGAAGTATTTGCTCGGCTTCAACCAGGTCCGCAACTACGATGGCTCCTGGACCGAATGGGGCAACCTGATCGGCGCCCCCATCGTCAACGAAACTCGCGCTGCCCAACCCGAGCTGGCCGCCACCGCTCGCTAAGCCAGCCCTTGTAGTGGCGGCTCTTTAGACCCACCAATTCGAGCAACCGGCACGAATTTGTAGGGGCGCAGCACCTGTCCTGACGTTGCCAGAATGCTACGCCTCAGTTCAGCTCAAAACTTTGCTCAGGAGAATCTTTCTGTAAGACAACAAGTCTGCAATTGCAACACAGAGCAGAGGGCTGGGCGGCGAAGACCCCTTTCCGGTCTTCGCCACTCAGATCTCTCAGTCCCAAGGCGCGGTCGCCAAGTGGTAAGGCAATGGTCTGCAAAACCATTATCGGCGGTTCGATTCCGCCTCGCGCCTCCAATTTCTCGAAATCGGTTACATTGCTCTTAAGGATGAACTAGCGGCCAGAGGCTAATTGCCCCAAAACCCCCAAGAACAGAGAGATCAGACTTATCTGGGCAGATACGCGATAAGCAGGGTCGGCAGCGTCCCACGCCCAACGCCAATAGCCTAACCACCCGACGGGGGCGGAGGCCGACATCGTAGGACGCTCCAATCTCTACCTCAAGATCAATTCGTGTCGGAGAATCTAGAAGTACTCTGGCATCCTTGTCTGGACAGCCACGGATCGCAAGCAGCTCATGTTTACCGCCAATGGTTACGTCGCAAATTTTAGCTCTTCGAATTCTCTTTCCCGTTGCATCTACTCGATGGTTTTTCGGAATGCGCGCCATATCCTTCCACGCGTCGTGCACTTCCATTTCGTAAACCGTCAATTTTTCCTTAGCCATGACGTTTCTTTTGCGCGGGTGCGCAAGTCGCCCATCCTCGGGATTTGAGGCTCGGAGTGTTTAATTTTTCTTCACTCTTCTACCGATCCGCTCTCAATCCATCCCGCTTTGTACGGCCGGAAAAACTATTTCAGCATAACTTTCTCGCTCAGCGGCAATGCTTGCGATGATCCGCCAACTAGGAACGAATACTCGCCCGGCACAAGCTTCCATCCATCCGCTGCCTCGTCGAAGATCGACAGATACTTCGGATCAATCATCACGCTGACTTCTCTGCTCTCCCCCGGCTTCAAGTGTACTTTGCTCCAACCGACCAGCCGCTTTGGCGGCTCCCCGGCGCTGGCGGGCAGCGCGGCATAGACTTCAGCAATATCCGCTCCAGCCCGGCTGCCCGTGTTTTTCACCGTGAAGCTCACCGTGGGTTCCCCGCCGGCGTTCACCTTCAGCCCGGAATAACTGTACGTTGTATACGAGAGCCCGTAGCCGAACGGAAACAGCACCGCTTTATTCTCCGCGTCGTACCACTTGTAGCCAACCTTCACTCCTTCGTCGTAGTGAACGCTAAAGGAAGCCTTGGCTTCTCCGGTCTTCATGTCCTCGCCGACTCCCTTCGTCCCTGGGAGCGGCTGCGCCACCTGAGGATGCGGCAGATCGTTTTCACTCCTTGGAAAAGTCATCGGAAGCTTCGCGCTCGGATTCACGTCACCGAACAGCAGATTAGCAACCGCGTCCGCTCCTTTGCTTCCCGCATACCACGCTTCCAGGACGCCGCCGACTTTCTCAAGCCAGGGCATAGTCACCGCCGTCCCCGTCTCCAGCACCACAATCGTCCGCGGATTTGCGGCGGCAACCCGTTCGATCAATCTGTCCTGAGATTCCGGCAGGGAGAGGTTCGGCAAATCCATTCCTTCGCTTGTCCACTGGTGCACGAACACGATGGCAACTTCCGACTTCTTTGCCAGTTCTGCAGCAGCTTCGGCATTCGTCCCGGAATCGAATTGCACATTTGCATCCGGAACCTTTGCGCTAACAGCCTTCAATGGCGAAGTCGGAAACCAGATGTGTTCCTGCCACTTCGCACCCTCGCGGCCCGGGGGATCCACCTGCGCCGATCCCCCGCCGGAGATCATGCTCGTATCGGCATGCGCGCCGATAATCGCGATGGAATGTACTCTTGCGCGATCGAGCGGCAGCATGCCGTTTCCATTTTTCAGCAGCACCGCACTTTGCTCCGCGAGACGGCGTGCCGTTTCAAATCCGCCCTCCACGTCCACAACGCCCTTCTTGGTTGGATAGTCGATGATTCCGCAAGCAAACTCGGAACGCAGAATGCGGCGCACGTGGTCGTCGAGCTCCGCGGCCGGAACTTTGCCCGCCTGTACGGCTTGTTTGAGCTTTTCGCCGAAGAAATCGTCGAACGGTTCTTCATTATCCAATCCGGCCGCGGACGCCTTCACCGTGCTATGCGTTCCCGCCCAGTCGGACACCACAAATCCCTTGAACCCCCACGCTTTCTTGAGCACGTCCGTCAGCAAATATTTGTTTTCACAAGCGAAGTTTCCATTCACCGAATTGTAGGAGCACATCACCGCTGCTGGATTCGCGATTCCGACGCCAATCTCAAACGCCAGCAGGTCGCTCTCCCGCAGTGCGCGCTTGCTGATAATCGAATCCACTTCATTCCGCCCGCTTTCCTGATCGTTCACCGCATAATGTTTGATGTCGCCGAGCCGCCCATGTACTCAAACGTTCGCCCGTTGCGCGGCTCCCGCGTGATATTTGCGCCCCCGCCCAGCGTCATGTTGTAGCCCTGCGCGCGCAATTCGCGCCCGATCAGTTCGCCGTACTCACATGCCGCGTGGATATCCCAGCTTGCCGCGGAAGCAACGTTCGACGGAAGCGCCGTCGAGTACCGCCCGTTGTCCCCGCTGTTCCGCACTCCATACGCCGCATCGCTCATTTGAATAATCGGAATCCCCAGCCGCGGAACGCCGAGCACAAATCCCGCCCCGCCATTGCCTAGATGAGCGGTCGGGTATGGCTTGCGCCAGCCGGGCATCCCATTGCCATGCACGAGGTCAATCTTCTCGTCGAGCATCATTTCCTTCAACACCAGGCCCGCGCGCTCATCCGCCGAAAGTCTTGTATTCATCCACGGAAAGCTTTGTTTCTGGTCGTCCTCCTTGTTCTCCGAATAGAGTCGTACGTAGTTGGGCGCCACGATCACGAATAGCGCAAGGATTCCTGCAAGCACGAAAGAAAAGCGGCCAGGCCTCTTCATTTTTTGGTGACCATCCTCGGAATTCAGTTTGATTTGCGCACGCCATCATATCTGTTTCCTGCGTGCACCGCATCGAAAAGGTTGCTACATCTGGATCCCCCCGGGCCTTATATTGGCGGCTTCGTGAAGGTATCGCTGGCCGTTTTTTGGATCCCCGCGCCTCCCATTTTCTCTGCCACCCCGATCCGTCGATAGCGGGACGTGTTTTACAGAGTGGCAGGCGCGAGGAGCCTGAATGAGGCCGTACGCCAGCGTAGAACGCCGGTAGGCTGTGTGAAACCGAAGACTACGAATTCTCACCTGCAAGGTGTGTCCTTGGCATACGATGGCGTGCATGCGCAAAATCGAAAAGCCCTCGCCGACCGAATCACCTTTATTGTTCGAGTTCGATCCCAAGCCAGCCGAAGAGATGCTGACGGCGCTGGGAGGCTTACCCCTGGTGGTGCAAGCCTTTCGTTCTCTGGGATTACCGGGCAGTGTGAAGCAACACCTGGTGGTGAAGGAGCGCCAACGGGGTTACGACGAGGCTACGTTTGTCGAGAGCTTCGTGGTTCTGAATGCCGCTGGAGGTGAGTGCCTGGATGATTTTGAGCGACTGCGGGCGGACCCCGGGCTAGGGCAACTGATCGGGCACGAAGTACCTTCTCCGGAAGCAGCTCGGAAGTTCCTGTATGCCTTCCATGAAGAAGAAAAGATTCAGCAAGCCAAGCAGCAGCGACTGCCGGATCAAATTGCGTACATTCCCACAGAGAGTGAATCACTGGAAGGGCTAGGAAAAGTGAACCAAGATCTGATCCGGCGATTGGGAGAACGTTGTCCGGAGCAGAAGATTGCTACGGTGGATCAGGACACCACGATTATCGAGAGCCGCAAACAAGAAGCCCTGCACACCTACGAAGGGCCACGAGGCTATCAGCCGATGCTGGCGGTGTGGGCCGAGATGGACGCGGTGCTGGCCGATGAGTTTCGAGATGGGAACGTACCGGCACAGATGGCTCCGTTGACGGTGGCGAAAGCGGCGTT
>WNEZ01003332.1_pt1 | contig 18099 bp, 17 predicted proteins | sample 5400521 | NCBI WGS metagenome assembly WNEZ01 (sample SAMN13153339, study PRJNA577476) | soil metagenome | isolation source: 120 cm saprolite under Douglas fir tree site 2 hole 1 replicate 1 | place: USA:California | collected 2015-04-18
AAACATCTCGGAAGATCCGGCGAAATAAAAACGGCATTGAGGGCGCAACTCCTTGAGTGCAGCCAGCATGTAATGCGTGCCGTTGATGTTCACGTTCATCGTCGAGAAGCCGTCCTGAAAACTCTCGGCCACGAAACTCTGCGAAGCCAGGTGATAGCATTCATCAAACTCGTGTTGGCTGAGGATGTGAAAGATGCTCGGATAGCTTTCAATACTCGCCGGATGAAGCTGAAGACGATCAAGCAAGTGCGCGATGCGCCCAAATCTTCGCTTCGGGTCTTCCATTCCCACGCGGCGCACTAAACCATGAACCTCGTAGCCGAGACCCAAAAGATGTTCGGCCAGATAGCTTCCGTCCTGGCCGGTGATGCCGGTGATGAGCGCCTTCCTTGTCACATTAGTATTCCGCGGCTCGCGTTTTCTTCTCGCCGTCTGATGTTAGATCGTCAAAGAGCCGACGCAAAGCTTGTCCCGAGGCCATCCAGGAGCCGGCGCACCTCGCCGGCATTGTCGATGATCTGTTTGAAAAGCTGACAAATAATTCTGATGTCGCTTTCCGCAACGGCCGTGCCGGTTGGCAGGCAAAGCACGCTCTAGGCCAGACGATCCGTTTCCGGCAACAGCAGACCGGGCAAATTGGATCGGTATGGCTCCATCCGATGGCAGCCGGGATAAAAGTAGCGGCGCGCCATTACATTTTCCGCTGTCAGAATCCGGCACAACTCGTCGCGACTGACTACCTGTGTGAACGCTTCTTCAAGCTCAAGCACGATGTATTGAGAGTTGCACTTTTCGGTCTCGTCATAGGTAAGCACCCGCGCTCCGGCGACATCCCGCAACTCTTCTCGGTAACGAAGGTAATTGCGGCGATTGACCGCGATAAACTCGTCCAGGCTCTCAAGTGAAGTCAGCCCCATCGCCGCAGCGTGTTATGTATTTCTCAAACGGCGCTCTGATACTGCGTTTGTTTGGCAGTATCACTTTTCCAGACGGGCTATGGCTTTCTCAAGAGTGCTCTGATACTCCTTATGTTTCTCGATCTCGCTTTCCAAGTGGTTCTGATATTCTCTGGCGAGAGCAATCTCTTGAGAATGTTTGTGACACACGAGCTCGAGTTCTTTGATTAGGTTGACCTTTTCAGTCTCGGAACCCTGGAATAGATCATCGTGCACATCTACATAGATGGAGTTAATGGTCTGTTGATCGCCCACGGGGCTATCCGAACAAACGGCTATGAAATAGATAGGGGAAGGTAACGGTTCAATTTGTTGATTCAACCGCTGGGCATCGCCTGAGTAAACTTTGAGGCCCTTGGCGCGGGGCTCTTGCAGCGACGTCACGAAAGAACCGGTGGCAAGCCTTTGACCGTAAACTTGAACGTCTTTGAAGTGTTTTTTCAAAAGCTGATTGAACTCTTCATAATAAAGCTCTCTGACATGGAAAGGATTCGAGTAGTGCGGCTCGTCCGAATAAGTCAGGCGATTAGGGGATGAAATGATCAAATATCCATTCGGTTTTAGGACTCTTTTGATTTCCAGCATCATACTCTCATGCTTGTCATGATGCTCGATTGTTTCAAACGATGTGACAACGTCAACCGACGCATCCGGGAGCGGGATTGAATCACAACTGCCCTCCAAAAAGCTTAGGTTCGGAAGGTCATATCTGTGCTTTGAGTGCTTGACTGACTCAGGATCAATATCTACTCCGATTACGGATTGCGCCACCTGAACCAGCAGGGCCGCGCCATATCCTTCACCCGAAGCAATATCCAGAACGGACTTGCCAACCACAAAATCAAGAGAGAGCGCGTACCGGTGCACATGCTCGTACTTGATCTGTCCATTTTCGGTCGGTACAAAACGCTCGCCCGCAAACTGCATGCTGGTCGCTTTCTTAAGACTCATCCCGACTCCATGATTTTCAAGAGTATTATTGCAAGGACATCGCTGTTAGGTAAAGCGCTCGAACTGTTCAGTTTTGCGGTTAGTTGTGAGATAACTAGAATTCTTGGGGATCACTCGGTCGAAACAGCAACGCCCGTATTTACATAATCGGAGACAACTTTTTCAGTTTCCGCTTCCTCAACAAGTTCACCGTCGACCAGCCAGAGCACTCGATTACACAGCGCCTCGATGGCACTCATGTTGTGACTGACGAAAATCACCGTGCGTCCGGCGCGCGATATTTCTCCCATCTTTCCCAGGCACTTTTTTTGAAATGGCCCGTCGCCGACCGCCAACACCTCATCGACAATTAGAATTTCCGGCTCAAAATTGACCGCCACGGCAAAGGCCAGGCGGGTGTACATTCCGCTTGAATACCATTTGACGGGAGTGTCAATGAACTTCTCGATTTCAGAGAAGGCAACAATTTCATCAAACTTGCGTTCGATCTCTGCCTTTCTCATTCCCAGAATCGCGCCATTCAAGTAGACGTTCTCTCTGCCGGTCAATTCCGGGTGAAATCCCGTGCCTACTTCGAGCAGACTGCCGACGCGCCCAAACAGTTCTACGCGGCCGGTCGTCGGCTCGGTGATTCGCGAGAGGATTTTCAGAAGAGTTGATTTGCCGGCCCCGTTTCGGCCGATGATGCCGAGCGCCTCGCCGGGTTCGACCTCAAAGCTGACATCCTTGAGCGCCCAGATCGTCTCGTGGTGGAGGTCCCCGTTGCTCTTGAACCAGCTCAAGCGCGAGCAAAGCTTTCGAAAAATGGTTTCGTGCAAGGTGTCATTAGAGGCCCGCCGCACGCCGATGCGGTACTGCTTACTTAATCCCTGGACCCGAACGATTGGTTTCAAATTCTGTAGTCTCTCTTTTCTAAGTGTTACTTTGCGAGTTATATCAGATTCGGGTCCGGCCGGTGTCATTCTCGATGATGTCTGTACCAAGTTCCCCACGCACCAGGTTCCATACTCTTGATCTAAACGAAGTCGGCAAAGTCCTTTTCGAAACGCCGGAATATAGATGCAGAGAAAATCAGCAAGCCGATCGCGAAACCGACCGAGACCGCGAGCGCAAACTGATTGAATCTTCCGCCCAGCAGCGCGGCGCGGAACCCATCAATGACACCGACCAAAGGGTTCAACGCATACAGCCTCTGCCACCTTCCGGGCACGATACTAACGGGGTAGAGCACTGGCGAGACAAACATCCAGAGCTGTATTACGACCGGCAGCGCGACGCCGACGTCACGGTACTTAACGTTCAGTGCCGAGACCAGCATGCCAAGACCGAGCGACAATAGCGTAGTTAGCCCAATCAGAAATGGGATCGCGGCGAGATTCCAGGTCAGCGCGATGTCGTAATGTCGCACCATGTGGTAATAAGCTAGTATCCCTGCCAGGATTGCAAAGGAGATGGCGAAGTCGACCAGTCGGGCAGCGATCGAAGCCGCTGGAACCAGCACGCGCGGAAAATATACCTTGGTGATCAAATTAGAGTTACCGACCAGGCTGTACGCCGCGGTAAGCACGCCACTGGAAAAAAGATTCCAGGGTAGCAGACCGGCAAAGATCAAGAGAGGGTAGGGCAATCCGCCGGTCGGAACACGTGCCAGGATTCCGAGGAACACTGAAAAGATCAGCGTCATCAGCAGTGGTTGCATGACAACCCAGGCAATGCCCATGACTGTCTGCTTATAGCGTACCTTAATGTCTCGCCAGGTCAGGAAATATAGCAGCTCGCGATACGTCCATAGATCGCCGAAGTTAAGGGGCAGCCAACTGCGAGTTGGCTGAATCGTAACCAGCGGCTCGTCCGGCAAGCAGACGGATTGCAATTGGGGGTTTACGGCGTGAGCAGCGTCGGCAGCCTCAGCAGTGGATTCCAGCGCCCCGGCGCTGTCGGTAGTGGAAATAACCATCTGGTTTCCGCAGGAGCAAATTCACGAAAATCTTCCGCACGCTTCAACCTGCACGTCGCTCCTTGCATAAAAAGGATCCGACTGTGAAAAAGAGGCCAACAGTCTAGCGATACACTTTACTTAGGGTCAAGCCGCTATCGAGCCAGACCGACATGACGCCCAGGCAATTTCTACAAACCCCGAAGTCTCTAGTTATAGGTGGACCTAAAAGGAGTGACCGTTGATCGCCATCGTTCCGGTGAGCGAGGTCAGGCTAAGTGGGTGGAGGAGACTTGATGCCTCCGCGCTTTCGTGTAATTCTCTTGGGCGTGCCTCGGTCACGCTCGTCCCGGGGCCGGAAGGAAAGCCGGGAGGGATGCATGGTCCGGCCGCTCCCACTGGAAGATCATCGTTGCCTTTCCCGACGCAGATCAGATTATTCGTTGCCGCCGCCGGCAACCACTTCATGGAGGAGATCGCCGAAATCTTCGCCGAGGGATTTCGCGCGAACGCCGTCGCCGCAGAGGTGGTCGAGGACGAGATTCCGTCGTCCGCTCCCGATCCGGCGCTTCTTCAGATCATTGTTGCGCCCCATGAATTCCTGCCGTTGTTTCTGGAAAAGCGCGCCGGCCGGACCGCGGTCGGCGCGGTGCTCGCGCAGACGCTTCTCGTCAACGTCGAGCAGCCGGGAAGCCCCTGGTTCGAGATCGCATTTCGGAGCGCCCGGCAGGCTCGCGGCGTCTTCGACATCAACCGGCAGGGGGTGGACGAGTTTCGCCGGCACGGCGTCGAAGCGGTCCATCTTCCGCTCGGCTGGGGGCCGTCGCTCGAGCGCGGCGCGGCGGACGATCCGCCAGAGCGAACGATCGATCTCCTTTTCATGGGCCACCACTCGGAGAAGCGTGAGCGGTTCCTCTCGCGCCACGCCGACCGGCTCTCCCGCTACGATTGCCTCCTGATCCTCTCGCGTCTCGAAGCGCCGCGGACCGCGGCGACTCCCGGCGTCAGCGCCGGCGCCGCGCGCAACCGCCTAGTCGCCTCTTCCCGCGTCCTGATGAACATTCACTCGTCGGAGCGGACGTACTTCGAATGGCACCGCGCGCTCGTCGCGATGGCGAACGGCTGCGTCGTCGTCACGGAGCCGTCGGACGGGATGGGGCCGCTCCGGGACGGCGAGCACCTGGTCGTCGCGCCGCTCGACGACATCCCGGCGGCGTGCGCCGCGCTCCTCTCCGATCCTTCGCGGCGGGACGCGATCGCGCGGGCGGCATACCGGTTCCTCCGCGAGGAATGGACGGCGGCCCGCGCCTGCCGCGCGCTGCTCGAGCGTCTCGAGACGCTCCCCACACCGCCGCCTGAACCTGAGCGGGACGGGACCACCCGCCCGCCGGAGGGGACTCCTCGTCCGCCGCGCATTCTGCCGCCGGTCCGCTACCTCCAAAACGTCGCTCTCTCGAAACTCCGGGCGTGGAAGAGCGGCGTCATCCGGACGGTCGCTCCGGGACCCTCCGGACCGGATGATCCGGGAGGCGGGATCCGCGCGCGGCGGGAAGCGATCCTCGCGCGGCTCGCGGAATCCGAACGACGGCTCGCGGCGGGGGATCCTGCGTGGACGCTCGCCCCGAACGACGCGTGGCGCGCCTGCCCGGCTCCCGCCGTTTCGGTCGTGATCACCGTCTTCAATTACGCGCGCTACCTGGCCGACTGTCTTCGTTCCGCGTGCGGCTCTCGGACGAACGGCCTCCCCGGCGGGTTCGAGGTGGTCGTCGTGGACGACGCTTCGACCGACTGCTCCGCCGCGCTCGTCGAGGCGTACGCGCGCGCGAGCGAGGTCCCGATGCTCCTCGTCCGGAAGACGCTCAACACCGGTCTCGCCGACGCGCGAAACGCCGGAATCGAGCTCGCCCGCGCACCCTACGTCTTCATCCTCGACGCAGACAACTGGATCTATCCGAACTGCCTCGGCGCGCTCCGCCGCGCTATCCTCGAGGCGAAGACGGCCGCGGTCTACGGGATCATCAGCCAGGCGGCCGACGTCACGGGAGAGCGCCTCGGGCTCATCTCGTTCTTCGAGTGGAACGTGCGCGATCTCGTGAGCGGACCGTACATCGACGCGATGGCGCTCTTCGATCGCGAGCGGCTCCGCGAAGTCGGCGGCTACTCGACGGAGCTCATCTGCTACGGCTGGTTCGGGTGGGAAGATTACGATCTCTGGCTCAAGGTGGCGCAGAAAGGATGGTCGGCGCGGCTGCTCCCGCGGATCGTCGCGTCGTACCGCGTCCATCCGACCTCGATGATCAAGACGACGAATCTCCACACGCCGAACCTTGCGCGCTATTTCGCCGGGAAATTCGCGGACCTCTCCGCGCGTCACGAGGACCTCGATCGGGTCTTCGGGTTTCCGCGGGCCGGCGTCGCCGGCCGGATCGCGGAGATCTGGGCCGGAGCGGGAAGGCGCGCGTGAGGGAGACCCGGCCCGCGTTCGCGGCGGCCGTCCTTCTCTTCGGGTGTTTCACGGGATGCGGCGGTCGCGCGGAGAAACCGCCGGCGCCGCGCGCCGGGGAGCGCGTCTCCTACTCCCTCCTCGGCCACTTCGGCGACGCGGAGGTCGTCAGCTCGCGATGGGCCGACGCCGAGACGACGCTCGCCACGGTCGGCGGCGTCTGCAAGAATAAGTTGCCGCTCCTCCTCGGAGACGGTGAGGTAGAGAAATCGTTCACCGTTATGGGGGGCGGCTGACGATCACAACATATCATGATCCGCGGGTCAAATTTCTTGATAAGGCGATACCGAGCGTCATCAACCAAGCGTCCGAGAATTGGGAACTGTGTTATTGCTGACGATGGCAACACCTTGTTCTTCTTGATCAGGATGACGAGATTACGCCCGATGCGCTCGCTGACGGGGCCCCGGGTAATTTTCGCAGCCAACGGATTCCGGCCCACAGGCTGGTCATTGTCAGCAGTAAGATTGTTACGCCTGAAATACCGAGACCAAGCAAGAGAAGTGTGGGCCGATAGACGAAGGTCACTCGATGTTTTCCTGGGAGCACAACTACGCCGCGAAAATTGTAGTTGACTCTCAAGACCGGCTGTTGCACGCCGTCGACGCGAGCCTTCCACCCCGCATCCCACGAGTCGTTGAGGACCAGCATGGCAGCACGAGGTGTGTCGACTGCGACCTCAACTTCATTCACTCGGTCTCTGACAATGTTAGCGCTTGCCGCTAGTTCCACTCCCGCTGAACTAAGCGAGGGCAAACCAGTTTTTGCAGCCGTGCCTTCTCCAACGACAATAGCTCCTTTGCGCGCATCGAATGCCTCATCGACTAACATGTTGAGCGACGTAGAATCATCAGGCGCCGCCAAGACTTGTGGCGTCAGGAACGCTCTGGGTAGCGAGCGAGTGACTTTGTAGATATCTCCATCGGGCCCGCTGTAAATGAGCCGAAGGGCTCCACTGGCAACCGGGTCGCTGCCGTGAACGTCACGGGGCTTCGTGTTTGGTGGCGTAGCCAGAAAACCTATTGAGATCTTTTCAAGCAGCGTTATCGGTAAGCGGTCATGATAAAAATAGGGCCGGTAAGACCCCAGCGGCGGGTAATGGGCAGGCACCCCACCGCTTTCAACTGTTTGACAGAGTATTGTCGTCGATATCGGGAGGATCGATTCGTAGCCTGAGCCTGAACGCAGATCGAAAACTGCCGCTACATTGCCCGCCAGCACTGGAGGCGTCCATTCACCTGAGGGAAGATGCAAGTAGATCGGCAATACATGAAATTCGCCCTGCTGGGCCTTCAATGAGCTGATCAAAGGCGTCTCAGGAAAGAGCCATTCAGATCGGGCCGGCTGGGTCGGATTGGTGATCCAGGCAAATAGGATCAACTGGAGAGCTTCAACAGCAATTAAGGGAATACCAATTTTCAAGAATAAGTGCCTTTGGGAGCCCACTCCTTGGAAATACCTTCCAGCTTCGGTAACCCCGAATGCAGCCAACGCGGCAAGTGCAAAGGGAAAAAGAGAGAAGCCCACGTCGTGGATATGCATCTCCGCGAACTGAGGCAATACCAATCGCAAGAAACGGATTAGCGGGGAAAATCCCAAAATCGTGCCAAACGAGATCAGAGCCACAAAGCCCGCCAAACGGGCAGGCGCAGAGCGCCGAAGGAATCCGGCAAGAACAAAGATCAACGCCGGCGTTCCCACGAACGCGAAAGCAGGGAAGTCAGGAGCTTTGCCGGCCATGCCTCCGGCACTCACGGGTAGCATGAGCGCACGAAGGAGATTACGCAATGGAGTTGCCCAGCCCAGCTGCTGCTCAAGTGTCACTGCTCCGCGAGAAACGTGCGAAAGCGCTCCAAGTAAAGTCAACCAGGAAGCGGCACCCAGGGCTAACGTTACCGCCGCACTGATGAGCGGCAAGCACAGACAGAAAACAGCAGCGCGGCGCTGCCGCTTGAGAAATAATTTGCGGGCCGCGAGCACCGTCAGGACGAAATACCAGCAGGCCAGGACCCAGGCACTCACGTATGCGTTATGCACGTTCCCTAGAAGAGACATGCCCAGCGCCGCGCCTGCCCCTACAGCCCAACCCACCGACTGCTTCCTGATCGCCAGAGTTGCACCAAGCAGCATTAATGGGAACCAGGCCGCTGAGATCGCGAGGTATTCAAATGTTAGATAAAGCGCATGGTGGCCATTCAGCTCCCAGACCATGGCGCCCATCACCGCGCCCAGGGCATTTACGCCCCAACAGCGCAGTAGGGCGTACATGCCCAACCCGGCAAGTAACAGGTGGGTGAAGAGTATGAAGTCATGTTGCCGAATCGGAGAGAGGACAGTCGCCGCCAGCAACCGGGGCGGATACAACAGGCCGTAGCCAATGCCGACTTCCATTACCGGGATGCCATCGAAACTATACGGAAGCCACATCGGTAATTGACCGCTGCGTATTGCATTTGTCGCAAACACGGTGGCGGGATAAAAGGACTCGGCATGATCGGTTTGCATATACCCCCGACCCCGGATTTCGGGGCTACTCTTGATAATGCCAACCCATGGATATTGAACGAACATGTGCGCGCCGACCATGCTAAAAGTGCGACCGCGCATCACCGGCGCAAAGAGGATGACGGTCAATGCGAAAATCGCCGCTATGGAAGCCGTATGCCATCCTGTCTCTGCGCTGGTCACGTTAAGCCGACTAAGCGCGTCGGCTATCCGTCCCAAGATCCTGGCTCGTATTTCTCTCTGACTCACGTTAGTTAGTATTGTGCGGCGGTGAGTCTATCCACGCGTGACATGTGCGTCAAGACCCTTGCTCGGAGTTGTTTCATTTTGAGGTGTCGGACCAGGATCCGCCAGAGTGCTATAGTATCGCATCATCCTCGACGCCGCCGCAGCCCTGACGGAACTCAGCGATCAGGGCAAGGTGCCGAGCTCGGACAAATATTTGTCCCGAGCGCACTGGATTTGCGAGCTCTGATTGAGAGTTGGACGGCCCGGACCTAACATGAGCAAAACGGTAGCTATCGTGCAGTCGAATTACATACCATGGCGAGGTTACTTTGATTTGATCAATTCGGTAGATGAATTTATTTTGTACGACGACGTGCAGTACACCAGGAGAGACTGGAGAAACCGGAACACAATCAAATCGGCGGCCGGGGCAATTTGGCTCTCGATACCAGTAGAAACCAAAGGAAAGTACTCCCAGAAGATCAGGGATACCGTCGTCGCCGACAGCAAGTGGGCGCGCGATCACTGGCGTTCAATCGTTCATAACTATTCGAAGGCGCCGTATTTTCCGGAATACCGAGAGTTGTTCGAGGAATTATATTTGCGACCTGAGACTAAACTTCTTTCCCTGATTAACTTTCGCTTTATCACCGCAATTTGTCGAATACTTGGGATAACGACGACGATAGGATGGTCAACAGATTACCACCTGGCCGGAAACAAGACGGAGAGGCTGGTCGATTTGTGCAAACAAGCAGGCGCGACCAGTTACCTTTCGGGACCGACAGCCAAGGCTTATCTCGAAGAAGACTTATTCAGTAAGGAAGGCATGGAAGTCTCTTACATAGACTACTCGGGCTATGGTGAATACCGCCAACTATACCCGCCGTTTGAGTTGCATGTGAGTATAATCGATCTTATTTTCAACGAGGGTCCTGACGCTGCAAAGTTTATGCTGAGCTTCTGATATGGATCTTTCAATAGTCACTACTCTTTACTGTTCGGCTCCGCATCTGGAAGAGTTTTACGCCAGGGCCTGCGCAGTTGCCGAGAGGATCACCAGCAGCTTTGAAATTGTTTTTGTTAATGATGGCTCTCCCGATAACTCGTTGGAAATCGCTCTTTCCCTTTACGGTAAGGATCACAGGCTCAAGATCGTCGACCTCTCTAGAAATTTTGGCCACCATAAAGCCATGATGACCGGCCTGGCCCACGCGCAGGGAGAACTGGTTTTCTTAGTAGACAGCGACCTCGAAGAAGAGCCGGAATTGCTGGAGAGCTTTTATCAGGAACTAAACACTGAGAGGGCAGACGTCGTCTATGGCGTTCAGCAAAAGAGAAAGGGTAAATTGTTCGAGCGAGCGAGCGGCGCGATCTTTTTCAAACTCTTCAACCTAATGTCGACACATCAAATATCGCCGAATCTAATCACTGCCAGAATGATGAGCAAGCGGTATGTGTCGGCGCTGCTTGAGCACAAGGAGCGCGAGGTGGCAATTGCGGGGCTCTGGGCGCTCACGGGATTCAAGCAGATTTCTGTTCCGGTAAAGAAGCTTCACCGAAATAGCAGCACGTACAGTCTATCGAAAAAGATATCTCACTTCGTCAATGCGATCGCCGCATTCAGCAATAAACCGCTGGTTCTTATCTTCTACGTCGGGTCGATTATCATCATCGTTGCCAGTGTCGCCGCCTTCTATCTGATCATTAGGAGAGTTTTTTGGGGAGTCTTGCTGGAAGGTTGGGCGTCATTGATCGTGTCCATCTGGCTCCTGGGCGGCATCACGATCTTTTGCATCGGAGTCATCGGCATCTATCTGGCCAAAGTCTTTACCGAGACCAAACAAAGGCCTTATACGATTATCAGGGATATCTATGAACGCAGGGCGACGCCTCAGTTGGAAGATAGTTCCGAACTCGATCAACGATACCGATAGGTCGGGCATTATCTTTCTGAACCCCAGTAGACGCATGAGCGGAGAGAGAAGGAAAAGTGAATGTCAGAGTTAGTGATCGTTGGCTCAGGGGTCACGGCCAGGATGGCCCACCACTACTTCACGCGCGACAGCGAACACAAGGTCATCGCTTTCACCGTGGACCAGCAGTATCTTAATGATGATTCCTTTCTTGGCTTGCCCTTAGTCAATCTTGATGAAGTCGTTGAAAGTTATCCTCCGGACAACTATCAGATGTTTGTCGCCCTCGGTTATGCCGGGATGAATAAGCTACGGGCCGCCAAATATTATCAAGCCAAAGAATTCGGTTATCAGTTGGTTAGCTACGTGAGCAGTAGATGCACATTCCTGACCGACAATCCTGTCGGAGACAACTGCTTTATCCTGGAAGACAACACAATCCAGCCTTTCGTCAAGATCGGTAACGATGTCACACTCTGGAGCGGCAATCACATCGGCCACGACTCAATTATCGAAGATCACTGTTTCCTGGCCTCGCATATTGTGGTCTCAGGATTCGCGCACATTAAGCCATACTGTTTCCTCGGTGTTAATGCGACTCTGCGAAACGCCATTACGATCGCTCCGGAAACTTTGATCGGGGCCGGCGCGATCATCATGAACGATACAGTAGAGCAGGGAGTCTATCTGCCGGAAAGAGCCAAGCTCTTCGGAAAAAAGAGTTCTGAGATAGAGTTATGAAACGCAATGAAGTGGACTAAGCTCGGGCTTGTTTTCACAACCGATAATAATCATCCCTGGATGTTTTCACACGCCGCCAATCCGGTGGCCGAGCATCTTTACGGTGACGTATTCCGGCTCTACTTTAGCTGCCGCGACGTAAACTCACGATCACACATAGGTTGGGCTGACGTCGATATAAAGCCACCTTTAAAAGTTTTGCAAATTGCCGATAAACCGCTGCTCGCTCCCGGCGAGATAGGGACCTTCGACGACAGTGGCGTTTCACTATCCTGTATCAAGCAGATCAACGGAAGAAAGCATCTCTACTACCTGGGCTGGAACCTGGGGGTGACCGTCCCCTGGCGAAACTCTATTGGCTTGGCCATTTATGATCCAATCACCGAGACCTTCCAACGCTACAGTAAGGCGCCGCTGCTCGACCGGAATGATGTGGATCCCTTTTCAATCTCCTATCCCTTTGTCTTGCAAGACGCCGGGATCTACCTGATGTGGTACGGCTCAAATCTGAGATGGGGAAAAGAGCAGAAAGACATGGCGCATCTGATCAAGTACGCCGAGTCAGATGATGCTATTCATTGGAAGCGGAATGGTATCATCGCCTTGAACTTCAACAATGAGAGCGAGTATGCAATGTCGCGCCCCTGTGTCCTGAAGGAGGATGGCTTGTATAAGATGTGGTACTCGTATCGAGGCGAGAGCTATCGGATTGGTTACGCTGAGTCGAAAGACGGCATCAACTGGACTCGAAAGGATCAGCGGGTTGGAATTGATGTCTCCGCGTCAGGATGGGACTCAGAGATGATTGAATACCCGTTCGTGGTTGACCACAAAGCCGAGCGATACCTATTCTACAATGGCAACAGCTATGGCAAGAGCGGTATCGGACTCGCAGTCCTTGGGAAAAAATGACCGGTTGTCTGGGATCCCAGAGAGAGCGCGTCAGCGATGAAAGACCAATACACCAACTTCTATTCCCAAAAGAACCCTGCGAAGGTCTATCCAGTTGAATTCGTTGTGCGGACTCTTCTGGGAACATACCCTGATCTCAAGATTGACCACGCTTCCTATCGCGGCGCCAAGATCCTTGACCTCGGGTTTGGTGACGGGCGCAATATGCCTCTCTTGCACGACCTGGGTTTCGAAGTCTACGGTGTCGAGATCACCGACGAAATCTGCAATCTGACGCGAAATCGAATGGCGCGACTCGGTATTCCCGTTCAGCTTCAGAAAGGCACGAACTCGGACCTTCCCTTTGATGATGCTACCTTTGATTTCGTCCTGGCATGCCACAGTTGCTACTATGTCGAACCGGATGAGACTTTTTCGGACAACCTGCGAGAGATTGCGAGGGTATTGCGATCGGGCGGACGTTTCATCTTCTCTCTGGCAAAGATAGACTCGTATATCCTGAAAGGCGCCGTGGATCGGGGGAACGGGCACTATCAAATCACACAGGATCCGCGTGGCTTGAGGAACGGCGGCGTTAATCGCGCTTTCGGTTCGAGGGACGAGATCGCGAACGAGCTGGAAACTTTCTTCAGCGATTTCTCGATAGGACTCTGCGAGAACGATTTCTACGGCACCTATGAGAAGGTTTGGATTGGCACCTGCTCGAAGAAGAGTTAGGAAGTTGACGGACTCGCGGATTAACTTACGGGGCGTTTTATCATTCCGGCATATTGTCAACAGACGGCAAACGTTCTTGATGGCCTGAGGTCCCAAGGATTCGCGCTTGTCGAAGAGGTGCTCGACGCCTCTTTTATCGAGGCCACTCGCGAGGCGATGTATCGGGCGCAGGAAGCGATTGTGCGCGATGTGGGTGAAGAACGTCTGCTGCGAGCCGGAGAGAGCGGCGTCCTTCGTTTGATGATGGTGTATGATTCGCACTTCTTTAAATTCCTCGAGATACCTGAGCTGCTGACAATCATCGATAGTACTGTTTCTGACACGGCCATCATGCACTTGCAAAATGGATTCATACTGCCTTCGTCTCCCAAGGGCGAGACGCCCGCGATATTTCAGAATAGTTTTCATCGGGATTTCCCCCGCCTTCTGAATGGCTATGTAGTTTCCGTTAACATCATGTTTGCCATAGATGAATTCACAGCCGCGACTGGAATGCTATGGCCATCGAATGCGCGGCGGGCTCGATGCTTGTTTTCGATTCGACGTTGTGGCACGCCGCCGGCGTCAATACTTCTGGCAAAGACAGATTAGCAATCAACCACCAATTCACCGGGTCGTATATAAAGCAACAGATAGATTATGTGCGCGCCTTGGGGATACAAGCCGTGCTGGAACAAAAACCCCGCACCCAGCAACTCCTGGGTTGGTACACGCGCGTAGTGACAAGTCTTGACGAGTATTATCGCCCAGGGCAGGAGAGGCTCTATCGAGAGGGACAAGGTTAAGCGAGCGCGATCAAAAAGAGCATTCGGACTAAAATCATGCGCACGGCTTGAGCCTACGTACTGAATGCTCGGTCCTACGCAGCCGACTACAATCCGCTCAGTTGTTTCAGAGGATTTGCCGCTGAATTCAAGCCGGAAGTTCGAAAGATTTATGAAGCTTGTCAGGATCGATCCGCCGGGGTCTTGGTGTCAGTACGAGGCAGTTCTGGAGATGGTTCACGCGGCCGGCGGAACAACTTTTCTGGAGGTGGGGTGCGGCTCGGGAGATTTATCACTGAAGCTGTGCCAGAGGGGTTGGCAGGGTGTCGGAGCTGATTTCTCAGCGGAGGCCCTGGAACAGGCCGGCGCCAATTTGAGGGAATACATCACCGACGGCCGGTATCATCTAGTTGAAAGTGATATTCTTGACCTCGATCTTATGGGCGAAAAGTTTGACGCTGGATTAAGCATGATGGTGATGGAACACGTCGCAGACCAGAGGGGCTTTCTTAGAAAGATTATGGAATTCGTTAAGCCGGGTGGTCATGTTATCGTTGGCGTTCCCGGAAGACGGGACCGTTGGGGTATTGAAGATGAAACAGTAGGGCACCTGCGCCGTTATGATAGAAACGATTTGAGAGAAGTTTTATTATCGGCTGGTCTCACTGACGTGACTGTTTGGTCGGTGGCCGTTCCCACAGCTAATCTGCTGTTCCATTTCAGCAATTTCTTTATTCGCAATAGCTCGGAAATTGATAAACTGAGTCAGTCCACGGGTGCACAAACAGAAACAAGTGGTATCAGAGAAATCCCGTGGAAGACGGCCTTTCCATCTTCGTTCAGGCTAATACTAAATAGAACAACTCTCTATCCATTATTGGTGATGCAGCGGCTCTTTTATAAGTCGAACCTTGGGCTGACTTTGATTGCAAGCGGAAGAGTTACCTAAGCGTCGCTCCTCGTTAGCAGGATCTTTAACGCGTCAACTACGACGAAACAATGGCGAGCGAAAGTCAAAAAGTAGATTTCTCTATCGGCTTGGTTTTTCTGACGGTGCTGCTGACCGTGTATGGCCAGGTAATCATGAAATGGCGGGTACGCCGGGCTGGCTCGTTACCTTTGGATTTCTCAAACAAAGTGTTTTTTCTAATGCGACTCCTGATTGACCCATGGGTTATAAGTGGGATTCTTGTTGCCTTCTTGGCCGGTATATCGTGGCTGACAGCTATGACCAAACTTGAGTTGAGCTATGCTTACCCTTTTATGAGCCTAGCTTTTGTCCTGGTGCTCATTCTCAGCGCTATTCTGTTCCATGAAGCGGTGACTCTACCAAAGGTGCTGGGTCTCTTGCTGATCGGCATGGGCATAATTATCGCGAGTCGAGGATAGGCTCAATGCATCCCTCTTGAAAGGGAAAACGTTTTTGCACATTCCATTCAATCGTCCATTTTTTACCGGAAAGGAATTCGAGTATATCCGCCAGGCAATCGACTGCGGACAGCTATCCGGGGACGGGATGTTCACCAAGAAGTGCCACAGCTTGCTCGAGTACACACTTGGTGTACCCAAGGCCATGCTGACCACCTCTTGCACGCACGCGCTGGAGATGGCAGCGCTGCTTCTGGACATCAAGCCCGGCGACGAGATAATCATGCCATCGTTCACCTTCGTATCAACGGCCAATGCTTTTGTGCTGCGCGGCGCTCGACCGGTCTTTGCAGACATACGGCCCGACACCCTTAATATCGACGAGACGCAGCTAGAGCAGCTCATTACCCCCCGCACCAGGAGCATCATCGTTGTTCATTACGCAGGTGTCGGCTGCGAGATGGATTACATCATGGATCTGGCCGGTCGGAATGGCATCCCTGTAGTTGAGGACAACGCGCACGGATTGTTCGGCAAGTATCGGGGGAACTATCTGGGGACGTTCGGGTGTTTAGCTACTCAAAGTTTTCACGAGACCAAGAATTTCACCTGCGGCGAAGGCGGCGCTCTTTTAATCAACGATCCGCGATACATCGAGCGGGCAGAGATCATTCGCGAGAAGGGAACAGACCGCAGCCGCTTTTTTCGCGGCCAGGTGGACAAGTACACGTGGGTGGACACTGGCTCGAGTTACCTGCCTTCAGACATTCTCGGCGCCTTCCTCTATGCTCAACTTGAGGCGCGCGAGATGATTCAATCCAGGCGGAAAAGAATTTGGGAACATTACCACGAACATCTTAAAGGTTGGGCGGACGATTTCCGCGTACAAGTTCCCTTTGTCCCAGCCCATTGTGAACATCCTTACCACATGTACTTTCTGCTATTGCCCTCGCTCGAGAAGCGCCAAGCGCTGATCGCCTACTTGAACGCCCGGGAGGTCAATAGCGTTTTTCATTATGTACCGCTGCATCTCTCGGTCATGGGCAGACGGTTCGGTGGCAAGAAAGGAGATTGTCCTGTCACCGAAGACGTGAGCGATCGCTTGCTTCGTCTTCCTTTCCATAACGATCTTACGGAAGCCGATCAGGCGCGAGTAATTGATGCCATAAATCATTTTGATTGGGAGAAACCCAGCGTGCAAACTTCCGCAGTTCGCCTTTCCCGCGCGGGGCCGGCCGACAAAGTGGCCTGAGACTAAATTCGCTCCGTAAACAAAAACAAAATGATAGCGTACACCGAGACTCTCGATCCGCTGCTCTGCGAAAGACACGACAAGGCGGCCAGCCGTTCGTGTGGCTAGCCGCCTTTTTGGTTCGGAGTACTCCGATCTTTGCAGACCCGCTTAACGTGAAACAGACGCGGACTGGCGGAAATCCGAGTTGGAAGTTGACTTAGTTCCCAGGTGCAACCGATGAGCATCCAGCGCACCCATCAGTGCCGTTATTACCTAAGATCGAATTATTTCCAAACGTTTGGCTGATGTGCCGGCATTTCCGCCGTTGCCTGCCCTCGCTCCAATGCCGTTATTTCCCGAGATTTGGCTCCGCTGAATCGACGCAACAGCCACGCCTCCTCCCGTCACGCTGTCTACGAAAACACCGACGCCGCTGTTAAGGGAAAAAACGGAATTGGCAGCGCTGACCACTGTTAAGGGGCCGTTTCTTACGTGCAGGCCGTTACCGTTTTCAACGAAAGAGCTGTGTTCTATCGTTGCCTTCACCTGTCCGGTTGAGGCGTTGGTTACCGCCATTCCGTCGCCCGCGCAATTCTTAACCGTGGTATTTGAGACAAACACCGTCGCGTTTCCCGCTTGGTTCAGCGCCACATCGATTCCATTCCCGCTGTAGGTGTAGATGTAACAATTCAGCACATTCAGTGCCTTGCCCGACAGGAATCGAATGCCGTTGAGGCCCAGAGTTGTGCCGGCACCCTGAATTCTCAGATTCTCAAGCGTGACCACGTCGCCGGGTTGTGCCGCGACGACGATACCGTTGACGCCTGATGAGAGAACCGATGCCACCTGGCCGCCGCCCCCATCGATCGTGATCGACTTAGTAATTGTAACCGCGCCGAAGCCGCCTGGATCAAGAGCATCGATCTCGCCAGGGGACGCAGTCTTTGAGATGGCGCCCGCGAAAGTCTTGCAGGGCGCAGTGCGGCTACATGGGTTGACGTCGTCGCCGACGCCGGACACCCAGGTACGTGTGGCTTGCGCCTGGGCCATGGACGCAAAAGCGAGCATGAAGATCGCGATTGCGAGTATCTTAATAGTGAACCGAAACTTGTTCATTTGGAGTCTCCTTTTTCTTTAAGTTGAAGTTGGGGATGGCCGCCAGTAGAACACGGATCCGTTCCGGCCACTGCTGCGCCGAGTCTTCCCATTGTTGCCGAAAAATATATCTTCATCAAACCCCTTGAAGAGTGCTTTACGGACTCTCTCCTCTGAAAAATCACTTTCCTCCTCCGCAATCGCGGGCCGTGTCGTTGGTGATTGTCCAGGTGGCACTATCGCCGCAGTTAACGACCGTTGAAAGAAAGCAAC
>WNEZ01001801.1_pt1 | contig 18086 bp, 22 predicted proteins | sample 5400521 | NCBI WGS metagenome assembly WNEZ01 (sample SAMN13153339, study PRJNA577476) | soil metagenome | isolation source: 120 cm saprolite under Douglas fir tree site 2 hole 1 replicate 1 | place: USA:California | collected 2015-04-18
CGACCGGCCTGCTTGTGCATTACTTCGCCGCTCCGGCGCCGGTGGTCTTGCCGGTCTTGCCCGCCTTGCGGCGGATTCGCTCGCCGCGGTAGAGGATGCCCTTGCCCTTGTAGGGTTCGGGCGGACGGATCTTCCGCACTTCGGCGGCGACCTGGCCGACGTCTTCCTTGCTGGCGCCCTTGATGTTGATGCGGGTAGGCTCGGGGACGTCGATCGTGATGCCGTTGGGAACCCTGTAGCGGACCGGGTGCGAGAACCCCACATTGAGGACCAGCGCCTCGGCCTGGCGGGAGGCGCGATACCCCACACCGACCAGCTCGAGCTGCTTCTCGTACCCCTTGCTGACGCCTTCGATCATGTTCCAGACGAGCGTCCGGGTCAACCCGTGCAACGACCGGTGCAGCTTTGATTCGCTCGGCCGCTCGACGACGACGGTGCCGTCCTTGACGGTGACCTTCATCGACGGATTCAGCTCGCGGCTGAGCTCCGCCTTCCCGCTCTTGACCACCACGGTGTGATCGGTGAGCGTCACCGTCACGCCGCTGGGGATCTTGACCGGAAGCTTTCCAATCCTACTCATGGGTCACCAAACGTAGCACACGACCTCGCCGCCGAGGCCGGCCTTGGTTGCCTTCTGTCCCGACATGACGCCGTGTGAGGTTGACAGGATGACGATGCCGAGCCCCCCGAGCACCCGCGGGATCTCGGTCTTGCGCGCGTAGACGCGCAGGCCCGGTTTACTGATCCGCCGGAGGCCGGCGAGCGACTTGCCGCGCGGCGTCTTCGGCTTGAACGTGATGTCGAGCTTCTGACCCTGTTCGGCGGCGGCGACGTCGTAGGAGGCGATATAGCCCTCTTCCTTGAGGACGCGCGCGATCTCTACGCCAACGCGCGAGGCGGGTATGGCGACGCGCGAGTGCCCGGCGGTATTGGCGTTACGGATCCTGGTCAGCATGTCGGCGATGCTATCGGTGCTCATCAGTCCCTTGACTCCCTCCTCACCACGACGACTTCTTCACGCCCGGGACCTGTCCCTGCGATGAGAGCGTGCGGAAGCAGATGCGGCAGATGCCGAACTTCCGCATGTACGCGCGCGGCCGTCCACACAGGTTGCAGCGGTTGTGCTGCGAGACCGCGTGCTTGTGTTTACGGAGTCCGCGATTGATCGTCGACTTCTTAGCCACTCAGTCTCAACCTCACTTTCTCCAGGGGAACCCGAGCTCCGCTAGCAGCGCGCGTGCCTCGTCGTCGGTGCGCGCGGTGGTGACGAAGGTGATCTCGAGACCCCGCAATTTATCGATCTTGTCGTACTCGATCTCTGGGAAGACCAGCTGTTCACGCAGCCCGAGCGTGTAGTTGCCGTGACCGTCGAAGCCGGTCGGCGAGAGGCCGCGGAAGTCGCGAATCCGGGGCAACCCGACCGAGAGCAGCTTGTCGACGAACTGGTACATCCGCGAGCCGCGCAGCGTCACCTTGATGCCGATCGGCAGGCCGGCTCGCAGCTTGAAGTTCGCGATCGCTTTGCGCGATTTCAGTACCACAGGCTGCTGGCCGGTGATCTTCTTCAGGTCGGCGGTGGCGGCGTCGAGCGCCTTGGGGTTGGAGATCGACTCCCCGATCCCAATGTTCGCGACCACCTTGACCAGGCGCGGCACTTGCATGGCGTTGATGTAGGCGAACCGTTGGATCAGCGCCGGGACGATCTTGTCCTGGTAACGCTGCTTCAGCCTGAGCTCCGTGCCAGCCGGGCTCGCAACGACGCTCGGACCCTTCGGGCTGGGAGCGGCCTTCACGCCTTTCGAGCTCGCGGCGACGTTCATACTTTGTTCCTCACGCGCTCGTAGATCTCTCCGCAGTTCACGCAGACGATCGCCTTCTGCCCATTGGGCAGCACCGTCTTGCGGATCCGCGTCGGCTTGTCGCACTTGTTGCACACGAGCATCACGTTGGAGTAGTCGAGCGGCGCCTCGAAGTCGACGATGCCGCCCTGGCGGACCGTCGTCGAGCCCTTCTGCTGCCCGGCGCGCGTGTGGCGCTTCAGGATGTTGACGCCCTTGACAACGATCTTGCCCGACTGGGGCACGGTGCGCACGACGACGCCGCGCTTGCCACGGTCCTTGCCGGACATGACCTGCACGGTGTCGTCGCGATGAATGTCGAGATGAAGCCGAGACATTTAGAGGACCTCCGGAGCCAGGGAAACGATCTTCATGAAGTTCTTGTCGCGAAGCTCGCGCGCCACCGGGCCGAAGATGCGGGTGCCGCGCGGGTTGTTCTGTGGGCCGAGGATGACGGCCGCGTTCTCGTCGAAGCGAATGGTGGAGCCATCCTGCCGGCGGAATTCGCGCGAGGTCCGGACGACGACCGCCTTGACCACCTCGCTCTTCTTCACCTGGCCGCCGGGCGTCGCGACCGTCACGGCGGCCGTGATGACGTCGCCGATGGAGGCGTATTTGCGGTAGTGACCGCCCATCACCCGGATCAACAGGATCTCACGCGCACCCGTGTTGTCCGCCACCTTCAACCGCGACTCTTGCTGGACCATGGCGACTGCTATTTCGCCTTCTCCACGATGGCCACGACGCGCCAGCGCTTGTCGTGCGAGAGCGGCCGCGTCTCCATGATCCGGACACGGTCACCGACCTTGCACTGGTTTTGCTCGTCGTGCGCCTTGAATCGGGTGGCCTGCTGGATGTGCTTCTTGTATTTCGGGTGCTCCTTGAGGGTCTGCACCCGAACGATGACGGTCTTGTCCATCTTGTCGCTGATGACGGTGCCGGTGCGCGTCTTGCGCATCGCCCGCTCCATCGCCTGGTCCTCGCTCCTAACTTCACTCACTTCAGAAACCTCTCAAACGCTCGCATGGCACTTAAGCGCCGCTCGCGTCGGGCGAGGCCCGCCGGCGGCGCGGCTTGGGGGACGCCGGCTCCGGCGTGGTCGCAGGCTCGCCGGTACGCTCCTTCAGGAAAATCTCGGTCAGGATCTGCGCCAGGTCGTGGCGCACGTGCCGGATCTGGCGATGGTTCTGCAACTGGCCGGTCGCCATCTGGAAGCGCAGGTTGAATAGCTCCTGGCGAGAGTCCTTGAGCTTCTTCTGCAGATCAGGCATGGAGAGGGCCTGGAGGTCCTTCATCTTCATTTCTTGCCACCACCCTTAGCCGGCTTGGCCGGTGCGGCTGCTTTGGGGGCTGCTGCCGCTTTCGGGGCAGCGCCGGGGGCGGCCTTCGGCGCAGCACCCGGGGCGGGCTTCACCGACGGCGCCGCACCCGGGGCCGCCTTCGGCCCACGCGCCGGAGCGGCGGCGACGGCGGCGGTTGGGGCAGCCGCGGCGCCGGCGATGCCCTCGACGCCCTCACCCGGCTTCAGCTCTGCCGGTCCCTTGATCTTTACGTCGGCGGCAGCCTTGACGCCCGACTTGATGCCCAGCGTGCGCGTCTTCATCGGCAGCTTGTAGGCAGCCAGCTGGAAGGCACGCTTGGCCATCTCGGGGGTGACGCCGCCCATCTCGAAGAGGACGCGTCCGGGCTTGATGACGACCACCCATCCCTCGGGCGCACCCTTGCCGCTGCCCATACGGGTCTCGGCCGGCTTCTTCGTCACCGACTTGTCGGGGAAGACCCGGATGAACACCTGGCCGCCGCGGCGCACGAAGCGCGTCATCACGCGGCGGGCCGCCTCGATCTGCCGGTTCGTCATCCACGCCGCCTCGGAGGCCTGCAGGCCGAACTCACCGAATGCCAGATCGGCCCCCTGGGTGGCCACGCCAGTGCGGCGACCCCGGTGCAACTTGCGATGCTTGACGCGAGCGGGCAGCAACATCCGTTATTCCTTCTTCTTGGTCGCGCGGGCGCGCGGAGCCTTTGGTGCATCGGGTTTGTCGGCGGTGGCCGTGCGAGCGCGGGTGGTCCGTTTCGGTGCGGCTTTCTCACCGGCATCGGCCGTGGCGGTCGCCTCAATGGTCGCCTTGGTCGCGCGGGTGGCGCGCTTTGGCTTGGCGGCGGCGGGCGCTTCGGCCGTCACCGGTGCCGGGGCAGCGGGCGCCGCCTCGGGTGCGACGGCCGCAGGCACCGCGGCCTGCACGAGCTCGGCCAATGGGCTGGGCGCCTCACCAATCGCGAGACCCACCGGCACGCCGCTTTCGACAGGCTCCTCGGCCGCGGTCGGCGGCTTGACCGCCGCCTCGGTCGGGAAGTTGCCGGTGTAGACCCAGGCCGACACACCGATCCGGCCGAAGGTGGTCTTGGCTTCAGTCTGGCCGAAGTCGATGTCCGCCTTCAGCGTGTGCAGCGGCACCCGACCCTCGCGGTTCCATTCGACGCGCGCCATCTCCGAGCCGCCCAGGCGGCCCTTGACCCGGATCTTCACGCCCTGGGCTCCGGCCCGCATCGTCTTCATCAGCGACTGCTTGATGGCACGGCGGAAGGCGATGCGCTTCTCCAGCTGGGCGGCGACGTTCTCGGCCACCAGCTGGGCGGCGAGCTCGGGCTTCTTGATCTCCTGGATCGTGACGCGGACGCGCTTGCCGGTGATCTTCTCCAGCTCATCACGCAGCTGGTCGACGCTGGTCCCGCCCTTGCCGATCACAATGCCGGGCTTGGCGGTGTGCAGCGTGATGGTCAGCGCCGACGAGGAGCGCTCCGTCTCGATCCGGGCCAGGCCGGCGTTCTTCAGGCGGATCATCAGCATCCGCCGCAAGCGGACGTCCTCCAGCAAAAGCGGCTTGTACTCCTTGTCCGGAGCAAACCACTTCGCCTCCCAGTTACGGTAGACGCCCAGCCGGAACCCATTCGGGTGAACCTTGTGCCCCATCTACTTGCTCTTTTTCTCCTTGGTGTCCTTCTTGCCGTCGTCCTTCTTCTTGGCTTCGGTCTTTTTGGCCTCAGTCTTCTTACCCTCGGCGGGCACCTTTGACGCGGGCGCCTTGCTCTCCGGCTTCGCCTTCTTCGGCCGGGACGGGGCGACCCGCTCGTCCGACTCGGTGGTGGCAGGCTCCAGCGCGGCAGCCGCGCGCACGGCAGCGCCCGCGGCCGGCGGCGCCTGCCGGCTCGTCGGTTGTGGCGCCCGCGGCAGGGCGGCGGTACGCCGCCTCGCCACACCCGGGCGATCTTCCACGATGGCCGTGATATGGCTGGTGCGCTTGAAAATGCTGAAGAGGCGGCCCATGGCGCGCGGCTGGCCGCGCTTCAGCATCGGGCCCGGCTCCACCCGGATGTCTTTGATCACCAGGTCGTCCTTAACCAGGTTGAAGTTGTTCTCGGCATTCGCCTGGGCGGAGCGGATCACCTTGGCCACGTCGCGCGCGGCGGCCTTGGGCATGAACGAGCAGGCGACCAACGCCTCACTCACCGGCAGGTTGCGCAGCGTCCGTGCGACGAGTCGCACTTTCCGCGGTGATGTCCTGACCCACTTGGCCCTGGCTTGTACTTCCATGATTACTTGAGCGCGGTGGTCTTTTCCGTGTGGTGCCCGTGGGCGCGAAACCGCCGGGTCGGGGCGAACTCGCCCAGCAGGTGTCCGACCATGTTTTCGGTGATGAAGATGGGCACGTGCTTCTTCCCGTCGTGAATCGCGAGCGTGTGCCCGACCATCTCGGGGAAGACGCTCGAGTCTCGCGACCAGGTCTTGATCACCTTCTTCTCCTTCTGGAGATTCATCGCCGTCACCTTTTTCATCAGTGACGGATGCACGAACGGTCCTTTCTTGGTTGAACGTGACATGTGTTAGCCCTTACTCTTCCGCTTTGGTGGTCTGCGTCGAACCAGCATGTTCTTCGTCTTCTTGTTGCGACGGGTGCGATAGCCGAGCGCCGGCTTGCCCCAGGGCGTCTTCGGGTGGCCGCCCGGGCCGGAGCGCCCCTCACCACCACCGTGCGGATGGTCGAAGGGGTTCATGGTGACGCCCCGAACGGCGGGCCGTTTGCCACGCCAGCGGTTCTTGCCGGCCTTGCCGACGTTCTCGTTCTCGTGCTCGACGTTGCCGATCTGGCCGATGGTCGCGTAGCAAACGACGGCCACGCGTCGGACCTCGCCCGATGGCATGCGGATCTGCGCGTAGTCCCCTTCGCGGGCCAGCAGCTGAGCCGACATGCCCGCGGACCGCACGACCTGGCCGCCCTTACCACGGCTGAGCTCGATATTGTGCACCGTGCTGCCCAACGGAATGCTCGCCAGCGGCAGCGCGTTCCCCGGTTTGATGTCGGCCTCGGGTCCGCTGATCACCTTGTCACCGACGGTCAGACCGACGGGCGACAGGATGTAGCGCTTCTCGCCATCAGCGTAGGTCAGCAGCGCGATCCGCGCGCTCCGGTTCGGGTCGTACTCGACCGCGCTGACGGTCGCCGGGATGTTCAGCTTGTCGCGCTTGAAGTCGATGATCCGGTAGAGCTTGCGGTGGCCGCCACCCTGGTGGCGGACGGTGATCTTTCCCTGCGCGTTGCGGCCGGCATCGGTCTTGAGCGAGACCAGCAGACGCTTCTGGGGCTTCTTTGTCGTGGTGACCTCGTCAAAGGCGCTCACCGACATGAATCGGCGGCCGGGCGAGGTGGGACGGTACTTCTTTATCGGCATGGATCAGACACCCTGGAACATGCTTTCGATCTTCTGCCCTTCTGCCAGGGTGACGACGGCCTTCTTCCAGTTCGACTGGAACCCGTGGGTCTTGCCACGGCGGCGCTCCTTGCCGCGGACGTGCATCGTGTTCACGCTGACGACCTCGACCTTGAAGGCCTCGGTGATCGCCAGCGCGATCTCGGTCTTCGTCGCCCTCGGGTGCACCCGGAAGAGATATTTTCCCGTCGCCATCGCGGCGTAGCTCTTCTCACTGATCAGCGGACGCTGGATCACCTCGACCGCCGCCCTCATGACAGCCACTCCTCGACCAGGGTCAACGCCGACCGGGTGAAGACGATGGTGTCGGCGGTGAGCACGTCGGTCGGATTGAGGTTGGTCGCCAGGATGGTCTTGACGCCGGCCAGGTTGCGGGTCGACTTCTCGAGCATCAGGTCGTGCTCGGGAATGACGAACAGCGTGCGGGCACCGGCGCCCATCTCGTCGAAGAGGGCGGCGACGAGACGCGTCTTCGGCGCCTCCAGCGCGATCTCCTCGACGATGCGTACCGCGCCTTCCTGCGACTTCACGGAAAGGGCCGATCGAAGGGCCAGCCGGCGCTGCTTGCGCGGCATCTTCTGCTCATAGGAGCGCGGGTGCGGACCGAAGACCGTCCCGCCGTGGCGCCATTGGGGGGCCCGGGTGCTGCCCTGGCGGGCGCGGCCGGTGCCCTTCTGCTTCCAGGGTTTCTTCCCGCCGCCCGACACCTCGCCGCGGGTCTTGGTCTCATGGGTACCCTGGCGATCGTTCGCCTGCTGGCGCCGCACCGCCTGGTGCAGGACGGCCTCGTTGACGGGGGCGTTGAAGACGGACGCCGGCAACTCGAGCGCGCCGGTCTCCTTGCCGTCACGGTCGTAGACCGTGGCGGATGACTTCTCGGTGGCCGCCATTACTTCTTCCCCTTGGGCTGCCGCGTCGAGTCCCGAACCAACACGAGACTGTTCTTGTGGCCGGGGACGTCGCCGTTGACCAGGATGAGGTTGCGGTCGAGGTCCACCCGCACCACCTTCAGGTGCATGGTGGTCCGTTGCGCATTGCCCAGCTGACCCGCCATCCGCATCCCCTTGTAGACGCGCGACGGCGTCGAGGAGGAGCCGATCGAGCCGGGCTGCTTGATGTTGTGCGAGCCGTGGGTGACGGGGCCGCGGCCGAAGTGATGACGCTTGTGCTGGCCGGAAAACCCCTTGCCTTTCGTCGTGCCGGTGACGTCGACCAACTCGCCGGCGGAAAAGAGGTCGGCCTTGAGCGCCTGGCCGACTTCATAGGCGGGGGCGTCGGCATTGAGCCGAATCTCGCGCACATGGCGATGGGCGGCAACCCCGGCCTTCTTGAAGTGCCCGGCGGTGGGCTTGGTGAGCTTCTTCTCCTTGGCCTCACCGAAACCGAGCTGGACCGCGCCATAGCCGTCCTTCTGCACGGCCCGCAGCGCGATCACGACGCAGGGCCCGGCTTCGAGCACGGTGACCGGCAGGAGCTCACCCTTCTCGGTGAACACCTGGGTCATCCCGATCTTCTTGGCCAGCAGCCCTTTGGTCGCCATCGCTAGAGCTTGATCTCGATGTTGACGCCGGACGGCAGGTTGAGCCGCATCAGGGCGTCCACGACTTTCGGGTTCGGGTCGAGGATGTCGATGATCCGCTTGTGCGTCCGCATCTCGAACTGCTCGCGCGAGTCCTTGTCGATGAACGGCGACCGAATCACCGTCCACTTGTTGACCTCGGTGGGCAGCGGGATGGGTCCGGCCGTCGTTGCGTTCGTTCGCCGCGCGGTGTCCACGATCTTGTCCGCGGCCTGGTCGAGGACGCGGTGATCGTAGGCCTTCAGGCGGATGCGGATCTTCTGAGCCACGACCTTACTTGATCACCTTGGTCGCCACGCCCGAGCCGACCGTGCGGCCGCCCTCGCGGATGGCGAAGCGCATTTGTTCTTCGACGGCAATGGGGGTGATCAGCTTGATCTTCATGGCGATGTTGTCGCCCGGCATCACCATCTCGGTGCCTTCGGGCAGCTCGATCTCACCGGTCACATCCGTGGTGCGCACGTAGAACTGCGGGCGGTATCCCTTGAAGAAGGGGGTGTGCCGGCCACCCTCCTCCTTGGTCAGGACGTAGACCTGCGACTCGAACTCCGTATGCGGCTTGATGGAGCCGGGCTTGGCCAGCACCTGGCCGCGCTCGACCTCCTCGCGCTTGATGCCGCGCAACAGGCAGCCGACGTTGTCGCCGGCCTGTCCGGAATCCAGCAGCTTGTGGAACATCTCGACGCCGGTGACCACCGTCTTGCGGGTGTCGTTGATGCCGACCATCTCGACTTCCTCGTTCACCTTGACCTGGCCACGCTCGATCCGGCCGGTGACGACCGTGCCACGACCTTCGATCGAGAAGACATCCTCGATCGGCATCATGAACGGCTTTGCCAGGGCGCGCTCCGGTATCGGGATGTAGCTGTCGACGGCATCCATCAGCTTCGTGATCGAGTCTTCCCACTGGGGATCGCCCTCGAGCGCCTTGAGCGCCGAGACCTTGACGACCGGGATGTCTTCGCCCGGGAACTCGTACTTCGAGAGCAGTTCACGGACCTCGAGCTCGACGAGCTCCAGGATCTCGGGATCGTCGACGGCGTCGACCTTGTTGAGGGCGACAACGATCCGTGGCACGCCGACCTGGCGCGCCAGCAGGATGTGCTCGCGGGTCTGGGGCATCGGGCCGTCGGTCGCGGCCACGACCAGGATCGCGCCGTCCATCTGGGCGGCGCCGGTGATCATGTTCTTGATGTAGTCCGCGTGGCCCGGGCAGTCGACGTGCGCGTAGTGCCGCTTCTCGGTTTCGTATTCGACATGGGCGGTCGCGATCGTGATGCCGCGAGCCTTCTCCTCGGGAGCGTTGTCGATCGAATCGAAGGAGCGGAATTCAGCGAATCCCTTCTTTGACAAGACCTTCGTGATGGCCGCGGTCAGCGTGGTCTTGCCATGGTCGATGTGACCGATGGTTCCCACGTTAACGTGCGGCTTGGTGCGCTCGTACTTCTTCTTCGCCATTGTTACTCCTTCTCGGAATCCTCCTTAGGCTCTTGACTTCGCAACGATCTCTTCGGCGATCGACTTCGGGACTTCTTGGTAGTGATGAAATTCCATGCTGTAGACGGCTCGACCCTGGGTCTTGGACCGCAGGTCGGTCGCGTAACCGAACATGTTGCCCAGCGGCACATAGGCGCGCACCACCTGCATGGTGGCCCGGCCTTCCATGCCGAGGATCTGGCCGCGGCGCGAGGACAGGTCGCCGAGGATCTCGCCCATGAACTCCTCGGGCATGACGACCTCCACCTTCATGATCGGCTCGAGCAGCGTTGGCTGGCCCTTCTGCATGCCGTCCTTGGCCGCCATCGACCCGGCGATGGTGAAGGCCATCTCGTTGGAGTCGACTTCGTGGTAGGAGCCGTCGACCAGCGTCGCCTTGACGTCCACCACCGGGAAGCCCGCCAGCACGCCGCTGTTGAGCGCCTCGATGATGCCTTTCTCGACCGCGGAGTGATACTCCTTCGGGATCGAGCCGCCGACGACCTTGTTGACGAACTCGAAGCCCTTGCCCGCCTCATTCGGCTCGATATTGATCTCGGCATGGCCGTACTGGCCGCGACCGCCCGACTGCCGGATGAAGCGCCCGACCCCGTGCGCCTTGCGCTTGATCGTCTCGCGGTAGGCAACCTGCGGCTTGCCGACGTTGGCGTCGACCGCAAATTCGCGCAGCATCCGGTCGACGATGATCTCGAGGTGCAGCTCACCCATCCCAGAGATGATGGTCTGCGCCGTCTCCTCGTCGGTCCGGACCTTGAAGGTTGGGTCTTCCTCGGCGAGCTTGGCGAGCGCTTGCCCCATCTTCTCCTGGTCCACCTTGGTGCGCGGCTCGATCGCCACGCTGATGACCGGGTCCGGGAAGACGATCGACTCCAGCAGGATCGGGTTGTCCTCGTCGGCGAGGGTGTCCCCCGTGGTCGTCTGCTTCAGGCCGATGGCCGCGGCGATATCGCCCGCATAAACCTCGGGGATTTCCTCGCGGTGGTTGGCGTGCATCTGCAGGATGCGGCCGACCCGCTCCTTGGTGCCCCGGGTCGCATTCCAGACATAGGAGCCGGACTTGAGGGTGCCGGCATACACCCGGAAGAAGGTCAGCTTGCCGACGTAGGGGTCGGTGGCGATCTTGAAAGCAAGCGCCGCAAAGGGCTGGTTATCGGCCGGCTTGCGCCATTCGGTGAGGTTGCTCTTGGCGTTGATCCCTTCCACCCCGAGCTTGTCGAGCGGGGACGGCAGGAAGTCGACGATGGCGTCCAGCATCGGCTGCACCCCGCGGTTGCGGAGCGCCGCGCCGGCGAGCACCGGCACGAACCGGTTCGCGACGGTGCCCTTGCGTATGGCGGCCACGATCTCGGGGCCGCTGATCGGCTTGTCGTCGAGGTATTTCTGCAGCAGGACGTCATCGAACTCAGCGACCGCCTCGATCAGCTGCTTGTGGTAGAGCTCGACCTGTTCCCTCATCTCGGCCGGGACCTCTTCGGTCTCGATCGTGGTGCCCAGGTCGTCGGTATAGGTGATCGCGACCTTATTAATAAGGTCGACGACGCCTTCGAACTTCTCCTCGCTGCCGATCGGGAGCTGGATCGGGACGGCGTTCGCCCCCAGCCGCTCGCGGATCGATTTCCAGGACGCGAAGAAGTCGGCGCCCATCCGGTCCATCTTGTTGATAAAGGCGATGCGGGGCACCTCGTAGCGATCGGCCTGCCGCCAGACCGTCTCGGACTGCGGCTCCACGCCGGCGACGGCGTCGAAAACGGCCACCGCGCCGTCCAGGACGCGGAGGCTCCGCTCGACCTCGACGGTAAAGTCTACGTGCCCGGGTGTGTCGATGATGTTGATCCGGTGGCCGCGCCAGTTCGCCACGGTGGCAGCCGACGTGATCGTGATGCCGCGCTCCTGCTCCTGGACCATCCAGTCCATGGTGGCGGCGCCGTCGTGCACCTCACCCATCTTGTGGATCCGGCCCGCATAGAAGAGGATGCGTTCGGTCGTGGTCGTCTTCCCGGCATCGATGTGGGCCATGATGCCGATGTTCCGAACCTTGTCCAGCGGGTAAGTGCGAGCCATTTTTGTTTCTGCCAATTTCCTAGTACCTGAAGTGGCTGAAAGCCTTGTTACTCTCAGCCATCTTGTGCGTCTCTTCGCGGCGTTTGATGGTGGCGCCCACCCCATTGGCGGCGTCCATCAGCTCTCCGGCGAGTTTCTCCTGCATAGATTTCCCAGATCGCGCCCTGGCGTAACGCACGATCCAGCGCCGGGCCAGCGCCGAGCGGCGGTCCGGCCGGATCTCGACCGGCACCTGGTAGGTGGCACCACCGATCCGGCGGGGCTTGACCTCGAGCACCGGCGTCGCGTTCTTCAGGGCCGAATCGAAGACCTCGATCGGGTCCTTCTTCGCCACCTTGCGGATGCGGTCCAGGGAGCCATAGACGACCCGCTCGGCCGTGCTCCGCTTGCCGCGCTGCATCACGACGTTGACGAACTTAGCTACGCCCTCGTGTGTGTACACTGGGTCGGGCAGGACGACACGCTTGTGAATTCGGGGACGCCGCGGCATCTAGGCCTTCTTCGCCTTCTCGCGCTTGGCGCCGTACTTCGAGCGGCCCTGCTTGCGCCCCTTGGCGCCGGCCGTGTCGAGCGTGCCGCGGACGACGTGGTAGCGGACACCGGGGAGGTCCTTGACGCGGCCGCCGCGGATGAGGACGACCGAGTGCTCCTGGAGGTTGTGGCCGATCCCGGGGATGTAGGCGGTGACCTCCTGGCGGGAGGTGAGCCGTACCCGCGCGACCTTCCGAAGCGCCGAGTTGGGCTTCTTGGGCGTGGTCGTATAGACACGCACGCAGACGCCCCGCCTCTGCGGTGAGCCTTGCAGCGCCGGTGCTTTCGTCTTCTTCACCAGCGGCTTGCGGCCGTATCGGATCAGCTGTGAGATCGTGGGCATAAGGTAACCATGCGCCTGTTCAGGGCGCGAAGGCGTATTCTACGGCCGCGTTGAGCCGGCTGTCAAATCGCCCGCGCCCGCGCCAGGACGCAACTTCCCCTTCTTACCCGAATTCGGGGGTGAATAACCTTCAGGCGGCCACCGGCGCCGGCGGGGACGACGCGATCGCGCCCGCCGACGCCAGGCGAGTCGCGCCGGTCAGCACCGCCAGGTAGAGGAGGTCGGCCAGATAGTTGTCGTTGACGAAGCGGCCGCAGAGCAGCGCCAGGGTCAGCACCAGCGTCCCCACCATCATGACGGCCGTAAGCGACGGCGCTCGCCAGATCCGCCACAGGCCGATCGCCAGCACGGGGGCGGCCACGGCCGCCTGCACGAGGCCAAATGGGAATCGGGCATCCGGCGAGGGGATGACGTGGAGCGCCAGCAGCAGACTGGCGAGCGAATAGCCCTGGATCCGGTAGACACCCGGAATGGTCCCCGCCACGAAGCTGACGGTATCCGTCCAGTAGGCGTGGGCGTTCCAGAGGAAAAACGGGAGCATCGTGATCGCGGCGGGCGCGAGCAGCGCTCCGCCGATGATGGCGAGACGGCGCACCCGATCGATCGCCGGGCCGGAACGAGGCCAGAACGCGACCGCGACGCATGGCAGGAAGAAGAGCGCGAACGGCTTGAAGGCGAACGCGACCCCAAACGCCAGCGCCGCCAGCCGCGGCTTGCCGCGAGCCCAGGCGAGCACGCCCAGCGTGAGCGGCGCCAGGAAGAGGATGTCGTTGCGGCCCTGCGGAAAGTAGAAGAACGGGTTGAGGAAGAGCGCGGCCAGGGCGACGTAGCGATGCTCCCATCGCCAGGGAAGCTTGAGGAGCCCGCCGCCGGCCGCCAGCGCGGCGAGGATGAGGACGATGCGGAAATCGAACGGAATGGAAAACAGGTTGGCCACCAGCGAGAAGGGCAGCCCGACCAGGAACGTCAGCGGCGAGTAGACGTAGTGGAACAGGCTCGAGTCGAGCGGCTGGTTCACGTACCAGTGCCAGAGCCGCATGCTGGTCTGCGAGTAATCCACGCCGTAGGGGTCGTGGCCCGCGAGCAGGAGCTTGATCGCCTCCTCGGTCTGGTAGGCGCCGTCGTGCATCAGCAGGGGCACGCCGGTCCTCCATCGCAATGTGATCAATGCGACCGTGGGCAGGGCGACGGCAGCGGCGACGAAGATCGACAGCCCCTGGAGTTGACACCGGCCGCGGGCCAGGCAGTACGCGGCGTATCCGACCCCCAGGACGCCGGCGATGGTGAGTGCCAGGCCAACCACGAGTCCGAGAAAAATGCCGCTCCCGTACCAGACCCAGTTGGAGGCCAGGATCACGGCGCCGAACAGCAGGAGGCTGGGACCGGGTCGCAAGAGGGTGCGGCTGAAGAGCCGCGCCAACAGCCTCATGCCGGACGCCAAGCGCGACTGGCCAGCCCGGCCAGGATGAGTTCGACCCCAAGAAGGAGGTGCGTGTCGTGGAAGTACCGGCTGACGAAAAGGACGCTCGTAAAGATCAGCCCCGCCAGGATGAGGACGTCCGATGCGGGGACGCCCCGCCGCAGCCAACGCCACCCGACCGCCCAGACCGCGCCGGCCGCCGCCATTTCGAGCAGCGCAAAGGGGAACGCGTCGCGCGCCCCGTGGATGACGCCGGCCGACAGGAGCATCGCCGAAAGGCCGAACCCGTTGATCGGGTACGCGTCGGTACCACCGCCCACGATGAAGACGAGCGTGTCCCGGAAGAAGGCCGCGGCATCCCACAGCAGGAAGGGCACGATGAACGCCGCGACGACCGCCGTCCCCGCGATTCCGGCGCGGACGATGGTCCGCGCATCGGCTCCGCGAACACCGGCCCAGATAACGATCAGCGGGACGGCCAGCAGCGCGTGCTGCTTGGTCGCGATCGCGCATCCCAGCAGCAAGCCCATCAGGAGGAAGCGCCGGCACTGCGCGGCAAGGAGCGCCGCGAGCAGGAGCGCCACCACGGGCAGGTCGTTGTCACCGAGGACCGCCAGCAGGCTATGGCCGGGGACGAGGAAGAGCGCGACGGCCGCCAGCCGTCCCGGCGTGCCCGGAAAGAGTGCGCCGAGCAGGAGCCAGACGGCGACCGCGGCCAGCAGGAGAAAGACTCGCTCGTCCCACCAGCCGAAGACCAGCCTCGACACCGCCTGGAGTGGGAGTGGAAAAAGGAACTGCCCGGGCCAGGTGACGAGGTGATGCAGCGCCGGGCTGGGGAAGCTTTCGCCCCAGGGCGCGGCCGCCAGCCCCGCGCGTCCTCAACGGCACCATACGGGTCGGTGCCGTTGAGCACGAAGGCGCCGGCGAGCTGCGTCTGATAGGCCCCATCACCGATCAGGGCCCGGGGCGACGCCACGAGGTGCCAGCGGAGGATGCCGCCCACCACCGGTAGCGCATAGAGCACCGCAACCACCGCCGCGGCGGCGAACGCCTTCATCGGCGGCCTCGCCAGCGTGGTGACAACGAGAGCCGCGACCAGGCAGCCGCCGACGGCCGGTATCCAGGCGGGCAGCGCCCAGGTGATGGCGATCTGCCAGTCGATAGCGGCGGTGGGCAGACCGAGGAGGATCAGGACGAGCGCGTCAGCGTGCTGGGCCACGACCGAAGGTGCCCGGACCGAACCATGGGTGGCGGCGAGCTGCACCCCGGTACAACGGACCGCCGCGGCCAATCTCTCCTTGCAGCCTTTGCTAGCCTGAGCATGCCGTCGCCATCAAGTGGGAGGGAGTCAATGACACGCCGACTGGAACCCGACGACCTGTACGCCATCAAGCTGGTAGACGATCCGCAGATCACGCCCGACGGCGAGCGGATTGCCTACGTCGTCGTTGAGACCGACCGGAAGACCTACGAATATCACCGCTCGATCTGGGTGACGGCGACGGACGCGGGGCAGCCGCGCCGCTACACGGCCGGCGATAACGACACGAGCCCGCGTTGGTCGCCGGACGGCCGGTCGCTCGCCTTCGTGCGCGCCCCCGCGGGCGAGGTCAAGCCCAAAAACGAGGAGGAGCGCGATCGAGGGGTGGGAAAGCCGCAGCTCTGGTTACTGCCGGCGGACGGCGGAGAGGCGCGCCAGCTCACCTGGGCACGATGGGGCGCTGGCGATCCCCTCTGGTCACCGGACGGCACGGTCATCGTCTACGCAGCGGAAGTCGGCGAGCCTGATGATCCCGAGGCGGAGGACGCCGGCTTGCACGACAAGCGCGTGCCGGCCGTTCGGAGAATCGACCGACTGTGGAATCGCCTGGACGGCGTGGGCTGGATCTACGAGCGGCGCTCGCATCTCTTCCGAATCCGCAGCGAGGGTGGCCAGCCCGAGCAGCTGACCGACGGGGATTGGGACGACGGGTCGCCGGCCTTTTCGCCCGACGGTCGCCGGGTCGCCTTCACATCGGACCGGACGGCGGAGCGCTGGAGCTGGCCGGCCAACGACATCTGGGTCCTGAATCTGCCGTCGAAGGGGCTCACGCGCCTGACCGACGAGACGGTCTACGCCGGGCCCCCCGCCTGGTCGCCCGATGGGCGCCAGGTGGCGTTCACCGCATCGCGGCGCCGCCACGAGGATGGCTACACCGACCTCATCGTCGCCGATGCCGACGCGCCCGGCAGGGTGCGCAAGCTCACCGAGGATTTTCTCCCGACCTTCGGCGACAGCGCGATCGATGATCAGCGCGTCGGCCACGGCGGGCATCTCTTCTGGTCGAGCGATGGCCGCCAGATTTACTCGCAGGCATCGGGACGCGGCTCGACGCTGGTTTACTCAGTCCCGGCGGAGGGCGGTACCCCGCGCGTCGTTGCCGGTGGCCGGCGCCGGATCTACGCGCTGAGCATGGACCGCGAGCGCCGCCGCATCGCCCTGGCCGGCTCCGACCCCGCGACCCCGGGAGACCTCTTCGTTCATGACACGGCCGGCGGCCAGGATGCGCGGCTGACGGAACTGAACGCGTCGCTCCTTCGCGAGGTTGAGCTGGCCGCCCCTGAGGAGTTCAGCTTCAAGGGCGCGGATGGCTGGGACATTCATGGCTGGATCATCCGGCCCAGCCCCCACCCTGAACATCTCAAACGCTCGCCTGGCACTGAAGCGCCGCTCGCGTGGGCCGACGGGCCCGCCCCCGCCATCCTCGAGATCCACGGCGGGCCGATGGCGATGTATAGCTGGAGCTTCTTCTTCGAATTCCAGTTGCTCGCCTCGCACGGGTACGCGGTGGTCTTTACCAATCCACGCGGCAGCACCGGGTACGGCCGAAGGTTCTCTGCGGCGGTCAATGGAGATTGGGGCGGCAAGGATTTCCAGGACGTCATGGCCGGTCTCGATGCCGCGGTCGCCGCGGGCTGGGTCGATCCCGACCGGCTCGGCGTGGCCGGCGGCAGTTACGGCGGCTATATGACGAACTGGGCGATCGGTCACACCGATCGCTTCAAGGCCGCCGTCACGATGCGATGCGTGAGCAACCTGGCCTCCATCTTCGGCACCGGCGACCTCGACTGGATCCTGACGATCGACACCATGAACGCCGTGCCCTGGAAAGATCTTGATCGCCTGATGGAGCGCTCGCCCATCACCTACGTGGAGCGGATAACCACGCCGCTGCTGATCCTGCACAGCGATCGCGACCTCCGCTGCCCGATCTCCGAGGGCGAGCAGATGTTCACCGCGCTCAAGCTGCTGGGCCGCGAGGTCCGGATGGTCCGCTTCGAGGGCCAGTCCCATGACCTGTCGCGCAGCGGCCATCCGCGCTCGCGCGCCATCCGCCTGCGGCACATCGTCTCGTGGTTTATCTCCCACATTCGGACCGAGGTCGTCCCGACGAAGACCCCCCACCCCCAGACGCCTCAAACGCTCGCATCGCACTAACGTCTCAAAAAGAAAAAGGGCCACCCAGCGGGGTGGCCCCTCGGTGCTCGGGTCGCGCTAGCTGGCGGGGATGGCGGGTACGACTTGCGGGAGCTCCGCGAACATCTTGAACGACTCCTCGCGCAGCTTCTGGTAGTAGTCGAGCCCGGTCCCGGCGGGGATCAGCTTGCCGATGATCACGTTCTCCTTCAGGCCACGCAGCCGGTCGACCTTTCCCGAGATCGCCGCCTCGGTGAGGACGCGGGTGGTTTCCTGGAAGGATGCCGCCGACAGCCAGCTCGCCGTGTTGAGCGCCGCCTTGATCAGGCCGAGCAGGACGGTCTGGGCCACCGACGGATCGCCGCCTTCCGCCAAGACCTTGGCATTGGCTTCCTCGTACTCCCACTGCGAGACGATCTCGCCCGGCAGCAGGTCGGTGTCGCCGGCTGTGTCGACGCGGACCTTCCGCATCATCTGCCGGATGATCACCTCGATGTGCTTGTCGTTGATGTCGACACCCTGCGAGCGGTACACCTTCTGGACCTCTTCGACCAGGTAGGTCTGGACCGCCTCGCGACCGAGGATGTGCAGCA
>WNEZ01001803.1_pt1 | contig 18081 bp, 18 predicted proteins | sample 5400521 | NCBI WGS metagenome assembly WNEZ01 (sample SAMN13153339, study PRJNA577476) | soil metagenome | isolation source: 120 cm saprolite under Douglas fir tree site 2 hole 1 replicate 1 | place: USA:California | collected 2015-04-18
AGGTGTGGCCGACGCTCACCCTCGAGCTGGTGGTCGCGCGCGCGCCCGAGGTGATCGTGGATGCCGCCATGGGGAGCGAGGAGGCGGGGCGCCAGCTCTTCGCCGGGCTCACCACCGTGCCGGCGGTGCGCAGCGGACGCGTCGTGCCGCTGGCGAGCGACACGCTCTTTCGCGCCGGGCCACGCGTGCCGGAGGCGGCGGCGGCGCTCGCGCGGGCGATTCACCCCGAGGCGTTCGCGGGGTGAGGGTGGGGCGGACCCATCTCACCGCGCGGCGGCTGGTGGTGACCAGCGCGGCGCTCGCCGCGCTGCTGGTGGCGACGCTGCTCGCCGCATCGCTCGTCGGCCCCGTGCACGTGAGCCTCGCGCGCGCGCTGGCGACGGCCGACAGCACCGACGCCGTGATCCTCTTCCGTACCCGCCTGCCGCGCGTGCTCCTCGGGGCGGTGGTGGGCGGGAGCCTCGCCGCGGCGGGGGCTGCGCTCCAGGCGCTGCTCGGGAACCCGCTCGCGTGCCCGCACCTGCTCGGCATCTCCGGCGGGGCCGCGGTGGCGGGTGTGCTCGCGCTGGTGGCGGGCGCCGACACGGTCTCGCCCGTGGTCCCGCTGGCCGCCTTCGCGGGCGCGCTCGGCGCGATCGCGATCGTCGCCCTCGGGGCGCGCGCGGGCGGGCGCACCACGCCGCATGCCGTGCTGCTGGTCGGCGTCGTGTTCAATGCCCTCGCCGCGGCCGCGCTCATGCTGGTGAACGCGCTCGCCAGCTACACCCAGGCGCAGGGCGTCCTCTTCTGGATCATGGGATCCCTCTCGACGCAGAGCTACGGGCTGATCGCCGCCGCGGCGCTCTACGGCCTGATCGGCCTCGGCTGGCTCGGCGTCCACGCGCAGGACCTGAACCTGCTCGCCGCGGGCGAGGAGGGCGCGCAGCAGCTCGGGGTCGAGGTGGAGCGGACCCGGCGGGCGGTCTTCCTCGCCTCGTCGTTGCTGGTCGGCGCGGCGGTGTCGGTGAGCGGCATGATCGGCTTCGTCGGCTTGATCGTGCCGCATCTGCTGCGGCTCCTCCTCGGGCCGGACCAGCGCCTGCTCCTCCCGGCCTCGTTCCTCGGCGGCGCGGTTTTCCTCGTGTGGGCGGACACGCTGGCGCGCACGGTGCTCGGCCCGGTCGAGCTGCCCGTCGGGGTGGTGACGGCGCTCACCGGCGGGCCGTTCTTCCTCTTCCTGCTGCGCCGGCATCTCCGCCGGGGGCTCGCATGACGGCGCTGCTCGAGGCCGAGCGAGTCTCGTTCGCCTACGGGCCGCGCGCCGTGCTGAGCGAGGCGAGCCTGGCCGTCGGTGCGGGCGAGCTGGTTGGCGTGATCGGTCCGAACGGCGGGGGGAAGACGACGCTCGTGCGTCTCCTCTCGGGCGTCCTCGCACCGCGTGCGGGAAGCGTGCGCCTGCGCGGCACGGCGCTCAAGGCGTGGCGCCGCCGCGAGCTGGCGCGCCGCCTCGCCGTCGTTCCGCAGGACCCGACGCTCGAGTTCCCGTTCACCGCCCTCGAGGTGGTGCTCATGGGCCGCGCGCCGCACCTCCCCGCGCTCGGCTTCCCGCGCGCGCACGACCTCGCGGTGGCGCGCACGGCGATGGACCGCCTCGACGTCGCGGGCCTGGAGGATCGCCCGCTCGAGCGGCTCTCGGGCGGCGAGCGGCAGCGCGTGCTGCTCGCGCGCGCGCTCGCGCAGGAGCCGGAGGTGCTGCTGCTCGACGAACCGACGACGCACCTCGACCTCCGCCACCAGGCGGGCATCTACGACGTGGTGGCGGAGCTCCGGCGCACGCGCGGCGTCGCGGTCGTCTCCGTGCTGCACGACCTCAACCTGGCAGCGCTCTACTGCGACCGGCTGGTGCTGCTGGCCGGCGGGCGGGTGGTGTGTGAGGGGCGGCCGGTGGAGGTGCTGACCCCGGCGGTGCTGGGCGCGGCCTACGCGACCGAGGTGTACGTCGGGACCAACGCGCTCACCGGGGGGCCGATCGTGCTGCCGCGGGGGCCGACGACTACCTGACGAGCTCGCGGTTGTCGTCGCTGTCCGCGCCTGTTAGCCTACGGAACTGAAACGGGTTCCCCATGTACTTCCAGTTCGCCAACGTCCTCGTCTTCTTCCTGCTCGCCTTCGTGCTCTGCGGGCTGATGCTCGGGCTCGGCATGCTGCTGCGCCCGGCAAACCCGAGCCGTGCCAAGCTCTCCACCTACGAGTGCGGCGAGCCGCCGAGCGGCTCCGCCTGGATCAACTTCAACATCCGCTTCTACCTGATCGCGCTCGTGTTCGTGATCTTCGACGTCGAGCTGGCCTTCGTCTACCCGGTGGTCACGGTGTTCCGGGAGTGGATCCGCAACGGCCAGGGCGCGTTCGCGCTCGCCGAGATCGCGACCTTCATCGGCATCCTGGCCGTCGGGCTGGTGTACGTGTGGGTGAAGGGCGATCTCGAGTGGCTGAAGCGGCTGCCGGCGGTGGAACGGCCGGGAGAGCCGGCCGCACGGAGGGCCGCGTAGCATGTCGCTCATCAACACCGCGCCCGAGATGGCGCTCACCACCAAGGTCGACGACTTCCTCAACTGGACCCGCAAGTCGTCGGTCTGGTACATGATGTTCGGGCTCGCGTGCTGCGCGATCGAGATGATGCAGACCGGCGGGCCGCGCTCGGATCTCGACCGCTTCGGCATGGCGCCGCGCGCCACGCCCCGCGTCTCCGACCTGATCATCGTCTCGGGCACGCTGACGCTCAAGATGGCGCTCCGCACCAAGGTGCTCTACGACCAGATGCCGGACCCGAAGTACGTCGTGTCGATGGGGAGCTGCGCCAACTGCGGCGGGCTCTTCCAGCTCGCGTACTCGGTGTGCGACGGCGTCGACAAGGTGATCCCGGTCGACGTCTACGTGCCCGGCTGCCCGCCGCGGCCCGAGGCCCTCACCGAGGGCCTGGTCAAGCTGCAGGAGAAGATCCAGCAGGAGCGGTGGCTGGTGCGGACGCCGTCGGCGGCCAGCGCCTGATGACCGCGCTCGACGCCGCCGCCGTCCACGCGCGTCTGCGGACCGGCTTCGGCGACGCGATCGGCGACCTCGCCGGCGCGCGCCGCGACAACATGTGCGCGACCGTCGTGCCGGCGAAGATCGCCCAGGTCTGTCGCTTCATGAAGACCGAGCGCGGGCTCGAGTTCGACTGCCTCTCCAACCTGGGCGGTGTCGACTACCCGAAGCGGAACGTGATCGAGGTGGTGTACCACCTCTACTCCTACCCGCACCGCCACCTCTTCACGCTCAAGGTCGGCGCCGCGCGCGACAACCCCGTCGTCCCCACGGTGTCGGGGGTGTGGAGCCACGCCGACTGGCAGGAGCGCGAGGTGTTCGACCTGCTCGGCGTCGTCTTCGACGGCCACCCGGACCTGCGCCGCATCCTCATGCCGGAGGACTGGCCGGGGCATCCGCTGCGCAAGGACTTCGTCGAGCCCGAGGAGTACCACGGTATCTCGACGTCGCGGGAAAGCCTGCTGAAGGCATGAGGCGCTGATGGGTCTCGCCGGGTTCGAGGTCGAGGTGCAGCGCGAGACGCGGGACGGCGGCCTCGCCACCGAGGACATGACCCTCAGCATGGGGCCGCAGCACCCCTCGACGCACGGCGTGCTGCGCTTCGTGGTGCGCGCCGACGGCGAGGTGATGAAGGAGGCCATCCCCGACATCGGCTACCTCCACCGCTCGATCGAGAAGATCGCCGAGAAGGTCGGCTGGCACGGCTTCATGCCCTACACCGACCGCGTCGACTACGTGGCCGCCATGCCGTGCAACCAGGGCTGGGCGATGGCGGCGGAGCGGCTCGCCGGGATCGAGGTGCCGAAGCGCGGCGAGTACTGCCGCGTGATCGCGACCGAGTTCAACCGCATCCTCAGCCACCTGCTCTCGGTCGGCTCCATGGCCATGGACATCGGCGCCTACACCCCCTTCACGCACGCCATCCGCGAGCGCGAGTACGTCAACGACCTGCTCGAGGAGATCTGCGGCGCGCGCCTCACCTTCCACTACATGCGGATCGGCGGCGTCGGCTGGGACCTGCCGCCGGCGTGGCGCGAGAAGGCCCTCGCCTACATCAAGCGCTTCGAGCCGCTGATCGACGAGTTCGACGACCTCATCTCCTTCAACAAGATCTTCACCGAGCGGCTGGCGAACGTCGCCGTCATCACCGCCGAGGATGCCATCGACTACAACCTGGTGGGTCCCAACCTGCGCGGCTCGGGCGTCAAGTACGACGTGCGCAAGGACGAGCCCTACTCCGTCTACCCGGAGCTCGACTTCGACGTCCCGGTCGGGAAGGGCGAGGTGGGAACGGTCGGCGACTGCTTCGACCGCTACATCGTCCGCATCCGCGAGATGAAGGAGAGCTGCAAGATCATCCGCCAGTGCCTCGAGCAACTCCCCGGCGGGCCCGTCATTGCGAAAGTTGCGCGCAACTTCAAGCCGGCCGCGGGCGACTGCTACGTGCGGCTGGAGAGTGCCCGCGGCGACATGGGCTGGTACGTGGTGAGCGACGGGACGGCGTTCCCCTACCGGTGCAAGATCCGCACGGGCTCCTTCGCCGCCATCAGCATCGTGCCGAAGGTGAGCCGCAACCTCATGATCGCCGACCTGATCGCCGTGATCGCCAGCCTCGACCTGGTCGCGCCGGAGATCGACCGCTGATGCAGGAGCTGGTCGACAGCCTGGTCGCGAACCCGAGCTGGTTCCACTACCTGGGCGCGATGCTCGCCTTCGGCGGCATCGTGGTCTTCGGCTTCGTGCTCCCCATCGCCGGCATCACCACCTGGGTCGAGCGCCGGGTGGCGGGCCGCATCCAGAGCCGCATCGGGCCGAACCGCACCGGGCCGGCGGGCTTCCTCCAGTGGCTCGCCGACGGCATCAAGAGCCTGCTCAAGGAGGACATCGTCCCCGAAGCAGCGGATGCGCCGCTCTTCAAGCTGGCACCTTACGTCGTGATGACCGGCTTCGTCGCGGCCTTCGTCGCGCTCCCCTTCGGGGGGCCGCTCATCATCGCCGACCTCAACGTCGGCATCCTCTACATCACGGCGGTAACGTCGCTGGTGGTGGTCGGCATCCTCATGGCGGGCTGGTCGTCCAACAACAAGTGGTCGCTGCTGGGCGGCATCCGCTCGGCGGCGCAGATCGTCAGCTACGAGATTCCCGCCGGGCTCTCGATCTTCCCGATCGTGATGCTCTCCGGCGCGCTCAGCATGCAGCAGATCATCCACGAGCAGGGCGCCGCGCCGTGGCGCTGGTTCCTCTTCGCCAACCCGTTCACCTTCGTCGCCTTCTTCATCTTCTTCGTCGCCGCGCTGGCGGAGGGGAACCGCACGCCCTTCGATCTGCCCGAGGCGGAGTCCGAGCTGGTCATGGGCTTTGCCACCGAGTACAGCGGCATGCGGAACCTCCTCTTCTTCATGGCGGAGTGGGGGAACCTCTACGTGATCGGGGCGATCGTCACGACCCTCTTCCTCGGCGGCTGGAACCTTCCGCACGCGCTCGACGGGCTGCCGGCGCTCGTGCTCATCCCGCTCCAGTTCGCGACCTTCTTCCTGAAGTCCTACTTCTGGGTGTTCGTCGCCGTGTGGCTGCGCTGGACGCTGCCGCGCATCCGCGTCGATCAGATGATGGTGATGTGCTGGAAGTACCTCGTGCCGCTCGCCTTCGTGAACCTGCTCGGGACGGCGGTGTGGATGGTCGTCTTCCCGCACGGCGCGCCCGGCGTGCCGCAGCTCCTCTGCGTCGCGGCGACGGTCCTGGTCTGGGTGTTCTTCCGCCGCGTGCGCTATCACCTCAAGCGCGCCGGCCTGAAGCGCGAGGAGATCAGCTACAACATCCTCGCCACCGAACGCATCCCGGGGCTCGGCTGATGGGGCTCGGCGCGTATCTCCGCAACATCAAGGACGCGGCGCTGACCATCGCCGACGGCATGGCGGTAACCGCCTCGCACCTGGTCCGCAAGCCCTACACGGTGCAGTACCCCGACCGCCTGCCCGACGGCGTGCGCGTTCAGGACACGCTCCCCTTCCGCTACCGCGGCATGCTCGAGGTCGACCTCGAGATCTGCACCGCGTGCCTCGCCTGCGAGCGCGCCTGTCCGATCGACTGCATCGTGATCGACGCCGTGAAGGACAAGGCCGCCGGCGGCCTGGTCATGACCCGCTTCGACATCGACATGGGGAAGTGCATGTACTGCGGTCTCTGCAGCGAGCCGTGCCCGACGGGCTCCATCCACCACACGCCGGAGTTCGAGGGCGCGGACTACTCGCTCGAGAGCATGGTGCGGAAGTTCGTGAAGGCGCCGGTGCTGGCTTACAGGCCGAAGAAGGGGCCGGAGACCGACCCGGAGATCGCACCGATCCTGGAGCGCGGCATGCGCTACATCGAGGAGTTCGCGTCGGCGGAGGGCGGGAGCGGGACGGAAGAGTAGGGCGCGCGGCTCAACGCCGCCGCGCCACCCGCGCCCTGGCTTCGCGCAGGACCTCGAGCACATAATCGCCGGTCGCGACCTGCCAGGGGGTGATGCCGTCGGCGCTCTTTCGATTGACGTCCGCGCCGTGGCGGAGGAGCGCACGCACGAGCTCGGTACGGCCCTGCGCCGCCGCGTAGGTGAGCGGCGCGAGCCCATCCTCGTCCGCGGCGTTCGGGTCCGCTCCGTGCGCCAGCAACGATTCCGCTACCCTGGCCTCGAGGGCGATCGTGCGCTTCGTCGCCGCCTTGCGCACGACGAGGAGCAGGAGCGTGCCCTCCGCGATCCGCTGCTTGGGATCCGCGCCGGCGGTCAGGAGGAGCTCGGCCACGTCCGCGTGGTCGCGATGCACCGCGTGCGCGAGCGCGGACCAACCGCCCCGGTCCTGGCGACGGATGTCCGCGCCGGCGGCGAGCAGGAGCCGGACCATGTCCGCGCGCCCCTCTTCGGCCGCGCGCATCAGCGGCGTCAGGCCCTCCTTGCCCTGGGACTCCGTGCCGGCGCCGAGCGCGAGGAACGTCTCGACATCGTCGATCCTCCCCTCTTCGACCGCGCGCGTGAGCCGGTCCGCCGGGATCATGACCTTCGCCCCCGCTTCGCGGAGGCTCCGGGCGGCGGTCTCGTTCCGCGCCGACACCGCCTGCTCGAGGACGCTCGTCCCGTCGCCGTCGCCGTCGTTCACGTCGCTCCCCGCCGCGATCAGCAGGTGCACGATCTCGTCACGCTGCGCGTTCCACGGCCGCGCGGCGACCGCGTACATGAGCGGCGCCTTGCCGACCCGATCCTTCCCCTTCGCGTCCGCCTTCTCGTCGAGGAGAAGCCTGACCAGCTCCGGGCGGCCGGACTCGATCGCCGCGCGGAGGGGCGTGTGCAGCGTGCCGCCGCGGTTCGGATCGGCCCCCGCCGCGAGCAGCCGCCGGGCGGTCCCGGCGTGCGCCCCGGCCAGGGCCGCGCTGAGCGCCGTATCGGCGGGCTCGCCGTGCAAGACCCGCTGGGCGTTGACATCCGCGCCCTCGGCGAGGAGCCCGTCGACCGCGGCGGTGTCCCCCTTGCCGGCGGCGGTGACGAGGAGCAGGCCGAGAACGTCCCCGGCGGCGTGCTGGCCGCCGGCCTGCATGAGCAGGCGCGCACTCGCCGAGGCGCCGCTCGTCGCGGCGATGACCGCGGGGGTGTCGCCGTCGGCGTCCGTGGCGTCCGGGTCGGCGCCGGCAGCGAGGAGGATACGCGCGATCTCGACTCGATCCCCGCGGGCCGCCTCCATCAGCGGGGTGCAGCGAGGCGCGAGCCGCCCGCTCGGGTCCGCCCCGCGTGCGAGGAGCAGGCGCACCATCTCGGCGTCCCCCCGCGCGGTCGCCCAGAGGAGGGGCGTCCGCGACGTCCGGCCGACGACGTCGGGCTTCGCGCCCGCGTCGAGCAGGAGGCGGAGCGTCTTCAGGTCGCCGTGCGCGCTCGCGAGCGTCAGCGGGACGTCGATCGGGGACCAGTCGCGCGCCTTGAGCGCTCCCACGTCGGGATCCGCGCCGGCCGCGAGCGCGCGGCGGAGCGCGGGCGGGTCTTCCGCCGCCGCCGCGGCCAGCAGTGCCGCGTCCCGGGCCACGGGCGCTTCCACCTTCGCCCCGCGCCGGATGAGGAAGAGGATCGCATCGCTCCGGCCGTAGCGGAGCGCGATGTGCGCGGCCGTCTGGCCCTTCTCGTCCGTGGCGTTGACGTCGGCGCCCGCCGCGATCAGGACCCCGGCGACCCCCGTGTACCCATCGCCGGCGTTCGGCGAGAGACCCATGAGCGGCGTCATGCCGTCCGCGTTCCGCTGATTGGGATCGGCCCCCTGCTCCAGCAGCCGGCGAGCGGCCGGGGCATCGCCGGCGAGGACGGCGTGGAAGAGGCTGTCGATCGGCTCGGGGCCGTCGGCGCCTCGAGCGGCGAGCGCGGTGCAAACGACCACGAGGAGCGCCGCCGTCCTCATCGGACCGCCGCCCCGCCCCGCTTGATCGCGACGAAGAGCTTCCGCTGCAGGCCGACGAGGCGCATCAGCTTCGGTACCCGGTCGGGGGGGACGTCGGACGGCGATCGCTCGCCAGGGCCGGCGATCCGGATCTCCGTCGCGCCCGCAGTGACGCTCGCCATCTCGCGCGCACTCCGCGCCTTGGTGAGCGAGAGCACCTCGTCGTTCGCGAGGAGCGGACCGGGATCGTGTCTGCTCCGGTACCTCGCGTACGGGCGGTACCCTGGTTTGAACACGGCCAGCCGCTGCTCGCGAGCCCCGAGGCTCCACGGGGCGGATGCGTCGACGGAGAAGTCCCCCTCGGCATCGGTGAGCGCTTCGACCGCCTTGGTGAAGATCGGCGCCGCGTCCGTCGCGCGCAGGAACGGATGCAGGAACGGATAGCGGTAGGACACGATGACGACGACCGCCCCGTGGAGGGGCTCATGCCCCCCAGCGTCGACCACCTTCCCGTGCAATGCGCGCGCGTCGGCGAGGCCCAGCGTGCCGAAGAGCAGGATCCCACCGACGAGGAGGCCGGTCGGCTTCCTCACCAATGCACATCGTACGCCACGGCGCACCGGTGTTGCAACGCATGCCCGTCGCATCGGCGGCACGCGCGTGGCAGACTGGAGGTCGTGGGAAGCCCGGCAGAGCGGACGCCGCCGCTCACTCGCCCGGTCATCTTCTTCGACGGGGTGTGCGGCATGTGCAACCGCTTCGTGGATCTCGACCTGCGCGCGGATCGGCGGGACGTCTTCCGCTTCGCGCCGATCCAGGGCGAGACGGCGCGGGCGCTGCTGCCGCCGCTGGCCGGCGACCCGCGCGAGTGGTCGATGGTCTACCTGGACGAGCGGGGCCTCCACGATCAGTCCGACGCCTCGCTCGAGGTCTACCGGCGTCTCGGAGGCGCATGGCGGCTCCTCGGCCTGCTTCGCTTCGTGCCGCGCGCCATTCGCACCCCGGCGTACCGGCTCATCGTGCGCAACCGCTATCGCTGGTTCGGGCGCCGGGACACCTGTCGCGTGCCGACGGCGGAGGAGAAGGCCCGCTTCCTTCCCTGAGGTCGTCGCTCACTCGGTGAGCGGACGGTCGAGCAGCTCGTAGCGCTCCCAGCCGGGGCCGTCGAAGTGCCACCACTCGGTGGGCAGCGGCGCGAAGCCCCCCGCGACCATCGCCTCCTCGAGCCGCGCGGCGTTACGGCGTGCCGCGGGGCTCGCGCCGACGAAGCCGCGGTGCGCGCGCTCGCTGAAGTCGTCGAAGCCGGACGGCATCTCGAGCGGCTTCCCGCCCGCGTCCACCAGCGTCACGTCGACGGCCGCGCCGCGGTTGTGCTTCGAGCCGGCCACGGGCTTCCCGTCGCGGACGACGGGCTCGGCGACGTAGCGCGCGTCGGGCACGAGCGTCCAGAGCCGCTGCTGCACACTGAAGGGACGGTAGCAGTCCCATGCCAGGAGGCCCAGGCCCTCGGCGCGGAGACGTTGCTGCACGCGCACCAGGCGCTCGGCGACGTCGCGCCGGAGAAGACAGCGGGCGACGGGGTAGAGCGTGGCGCCGGTGAAGTTGTGGGCCGTGGCGTAGGGCATCTCGACGCGGATCGCGGGGTCGAGCGCGTGGAGATCGACCAGGGGCGCCCGCCGCGCGCACCCGGCGAGGAGGATGCCCACGAGCAGCACGCGCGCGGCGGTCATCGGCAACCAGGGGTAACCCGCGGCCCGATCTCTTGTCGAAGCCCACGCTCCATGCGAGGAGGCGGCCGGAGGATGACGTGGACATCCTGACCCAGATTCCGACCCCGGCTCCTCCCCAGGTGCTGGCCTCGCTCATGGAGCCGCTCCGCCAGCTGTTCGCCTCCGAAGGGATTCAGCTCGATCGCCAGAAGCTCCTCGGCGTCGTCATGGTGTCGGCGGCAAAGCACGGGGTGGCGAAGCCGGCCGAGCTGCAGGCAGCCTGCCAGCTTCTGCCGCCGTGAGCCGGCGCCCGGAGTCAACATTTTCCCTTGACTTCTCGGGGTGAAAAGGCCGAGCGTTGGGCCCGGCACTGCGCATGGCCGATCGAGCCGACTTCCGCGGGGACGACGCGTTCGCGGCCGAAACCCGCCGCATCATGGCCCGCCGGGCCCCCCTGGGCCTCGGCTTCGTGCTCGGCCTCGCCGGGGTCGCGGGTGCGCTCGAGCTGGCCTACTACCCCGACCGGCTGAGCCGGCTCGCGGCGGCCTTCGGCGTCGAGGCCCTCCTGTGCACGGGCGCGCTGCTCGCCACCCGCCGTGCGTCGCTCCGCCGCCTCGTCGTCCCCATCGTCAGCGCCGCCAGCCTGGCGGTCGCCGTGTGCATGACGCTCTACGTCGCCTGGACGGGCGCCAGCGGCGACGCGCTCGCCATCGCGCTCATCCTGGCGCTGTCGGGGGTGGCGCTCCTCTGCCCGTGGGGCGCGCGCGGGCAGGTCCCGCTCGCCGCCGGCACGGTCGGCGCCTACCTGCTCGCGCTGGTGGCCGGCGTGCGCGGTGGCCTCCCCATCCCGTACGGCCTCCTCTGCGTGGGCGGCGGCGCGGTGACCTCGATCCTGGGCGCGGTGTTCCTCGACCTGCACCGCCGCGCGATCTTCCACCAGCGCCTGCTCCTCGAGCAGCGGCGTGACGAGCAGCTCGCGACGCTCTACGACGTGACGCGCACCGTGACCGCGACGCTCGAGCTCCAGCACGTGCTGCGCCTCGTCTGCCAGAGCGTGCTCTCCGCCCTCGGCGTCGAGCGTCTGTGGCTCCTCTGGCGCGAGGCGCCCGACGGCGCGCTCCGCGCGCTGGCGGCGGAACACCGCGGGGGCCAGGTGGCGCTCACCGAGCCGTGTGGCGAGCCGGCGCGCTGGGAGGCGCTGCTCAGCGGCGGCGCAAAGCTCGTGCCCGCGCTGATCGAGCCGGCGGACGAGGAGACGGCGCCGCTCCGCGGCAGCGGCCCACTCCCGGCCCGCGTGCTGCGCCTGCCTCTCGAGTTCCGCGCCGAGCTGGTGGGGCTCATCCTGGCCGACGTCTCCGACGACCGCTGCGCGCGCGAGGCGAGCTTCCTCGACTTCGCGGCGACGCTCGGCAACAGCGCCGCGATGGCGATCGCCAACGCGCGCCTGCACGCGCTGGTGCTCGAGCAGCGCGCCGAGCTGCAGCGCCTCTCCAACAAGCGGCTCGACGTGGTCGAGGAGGGGATGCGCCGCATCTCGCGCGAGCTGCACGACGGCACCTGCCAGGCGCTGATGGCGATCAAGCTCGACCTGGCCCTCCTCGACCGCCAGCTCCCGGCGGACGCGGCGGCGCTGCACGGCTCCGTGCGCAACATCCGGGGCCAGGTCCTCGACGTCATGCAGGGCGTGCGGCAGATGTCCCACCTCCTCCATCCGCCCGTGCTCGACGACTTCGGGGCGGTGGCGGCGATCGAGGCGATCGCCGAGAAATACCGCGAGACCTCCGGGCTCGACGTGCGGGTCGACTGCTCCGATCCGGGGATGCGCTGCGCGCCTGCGGTGGAGCTGCTGCTCTTCCGCATCTTCCAGGAAGGGCTCACCAACATCGTCAAGCACGCGGACGCGAGCCGGGTCGACGTGCGCATCACGCGCGAGCCGGAGGCGGTGGTCCTCGAGATCGAGGACGACGGCCATGGCTTCGACGCGCACGCGTACTTCCGCACGCCGTCGCCGTCGGCGGGCCTCGGGCTGCTCAGCATGCGCGAGCGCGTCGCGCACTTCGGCGGGGCGCTGCGCGTCACCTCGGAGCGGGGGGGCGGCGCGCGCGTCGTCGTGCGCGTGCCCGTCGAGCCGCTCCCCGGGACGCAGGTCGCGACCGCGGGCTGAACGCGAGCGTTCCGCTGCCGTTTGCCCTGCCGGGGGCCATTTGGTAACGGAACGCACTTCGTGTCCATCACCGTCGCCGTCTTCTACCTCCTCGCCACCATCACCGTGGGCTCTGCCCTGGGCGTGGCGCTGTCCAACAGCATCGTCTACTCGGCCTTCGCGCTCATGGGCACGCTGCTCGGCGTGGCGGCGACGTTCGTGCTCCTCGGCGCGGACTTCCTCGGCGTCGTGCAGCTCCTGGTCTACGTCGGCGGCATCCTCGTGCTCGTGCTCTTCGCCGTCATGCTCACGCACCGCATCTCGGACGTGAACGTGTCGAACCGCGCCGTCGGACGGCTCCCGGCGGCGGTGCTGGTCGGCATCGCGTTCACGTGGATGGTGCACGTCGCGCGGCGCGCCGCGTGGGTGGTGAAGGATCCCGGCGCGCCGGCGCCCACCACCTACGGCATCGGGAACGCCTTCCTCCGGCAGTACGCGCTGCCCTTCGAGATCGCCTCGCTCGTGCTCCTGGCCGCGCTCATCGGGGCGATCGTCGTGTCGCGCAAGGAAGTGAAGGCCTAGGCCCCGTGGGCACGCTCTCGCTCGGCCACTTCGTGGTGCTCGGCGGCATCCTCTTCGCCCTCGGGCTGTTCACCGTGATCACGCGCCGCAACGCGATCGGCATCCTGATGGGTGTCGAGCTGGTGCTCAACTCCGCCAACGTGAACTACGTGGCCTTCGCCCGCTACGCCAACGCCGGCTACGACGGGCAGGTGTTCGCCATCTTCGTCATCATGCTCGCCGCCGCCGAGGCGGCGATCGGCCTCGCCATCGTGCTCGGCATCTACCAGAGCTTCGAGACGATCGACGTCGAGGCAACGGACCGCCTCCGGCAATGACGTCCGCGGGCTACGTCGCCGCGATCCCGCTGCTGCCGCTGGCGGGCGCCGCGGTCCTCGGGCTGGGCGGGGCGACGCTCCAGCGGCGCCTCGGCAAGCGCGCCATCGGCGCCGTCGCGTGCGGCACGGTGGCGCTGGCGTTCGCGCTCTCGGTGGCGGCGTTCTTCCAGCTCCTCGGCCTCGACCCCGAGCACCGCCTGCTGCTCGCGCGGCTCTTCCCCTGGATCCACGTCGGTACACTCCAGGTCGACGTCGCCTTCGGCGTCGATCCGCTCTCGGCGGTGATGATCCTGGTGGTGACCGGCATCGGCGGGCTCATCCACCTCTACGCCACCGGCTACATGCACGACGACGAGGCGTTCTGGCGCTTCTTCGCGTACCTGAACCTGTTCACCTTCGCCATGCTGACGCTCGTCCTCGGCGACAGCCTGCTCCTCATGTTCGTCGGCTGGGAGGGGGTCGGCTTCTGCTCGTGGGCGCTGATCGGCTTCTGGCACAAGGAGCTCGCCAACACCACCGCCGGCAACAAGGCCTTCATCGTCAACCGCGTGGGGGACTTCGGCTTCGTGCTCGGCATGTTCCTCCTCTTCTGGACCATGGACGCGCAGGGGCACGGGACGCTCGTCTTCCGCGAGCTGGCGCAGCACGCCCACGTGCTCGAGGGCGTCGGCTTCTGGGGCTGGCCGGTCGCCACCCTGGTGACGCTCTTCCTCTTCGTCGGCGCGACCGGCAAGTCGGCGCAGATCCCCCTCTACGTCTGGCTGCCGGACGCCATGGCAGGACCCACGCCGGTCTCGGCGCTGATCCACGCCGCCACCATGGTCACCGCCGGCGTCTACATGGTCGCGCGCCTCAACTTCCTCTTCGCGATGGCGCCCGCGACGCTCGCGGTGGTGGCGACCATCGGCGCCGCGACGGCGCTCGTCGCCGCGACCATCGCGCTGGCACAGAACGACATCAAGCGCGTGCTCGCGTACTCGACCGTGTCGCAGCTGGGCTACATGTTCCTCGCCATGGGCGTGGGCGCGTACGCCGCCGGCATCTTCCACCTGGTGACGCACGCCTTCTTCAAGGCCTGCCTCTTCCTCGGCTCGGGCAGCGTGATCCACGCCATGCGCGGCGAGCAGGACATGCGGAGGATGGGCGGGCTGGTGAAGTTCCTGCCGGCGACCTCCACCACCTTCATCGTCGCGACGCTCGCCATCGCCGGCATGCCGCCGCTGGCCGGCTTCTTCTCGAAGGACGAGATCCTCTGGCAGGCGTTCAACGCGCGGCCCGCCCTGTGGGCGGTCGGCGTGACGGTCGCGGGGCTCACCGCCTTCTACATGTTCCGCCAGGTGTTCATGGTCTTCTTCGGCACCTGCCGGGCGGACCCGGAGACGCGCCACCACCTGCACGAGTCGCCTTCGGTCATGACGATACCGCTTTGGCTCCTGATGGCCGGGGCGGTGCTGGCCGGGTTCCTCTGGCTGCCCTTCGGGTTGTTCGTGCCCTTCGAGCACTGGCTCGCGCCGGTGATCGAGCACCACGGCGAGGTGCACGCGGCGACGTCGGGCCGCGGCGTGGAAGCGCTGCTCATGCTGGTCTCGCTCGGCGCGGCGGCGGGCGGCATCGGCCTCGCCTACCGGATGTACGCCAGCGAGAGCCTCCGCCCCGAGACCTTCAGCGAGGCCCTGGGCGGGCTCCCCTACCGCGCCGTGCTCGGCAAGTACTGGGTCGACGAGCTCTACGACCTCGTCTTCGTACGCGGCGTGCTGCTCTGCTGCCGCGCCACGGCCTGGTTCGACCTGCACGTGATCGACGGCCTGGTGAATCTCTCGGCCGCGATCGTGCGCGGCTGCTCGTGGCTCTCCGGGCTCTTCGACCTCTGGGTGGTGGACGGCGCCGTCAACCTGGTCGCCGACGTCACCCAGTTCGCCGGCCGGCGCGTGCGCAACGTGCAGAGCGGAGCGATCAACGCCTATCTCTACGTCGTGCTCCTCGGGGTGCTGGGCGGCGTGCTCCTCTACTGGTCGTGGGCCGCGGCGTCGTGAGCGCGAGGAAGGACGCACATGAACGGTGACCTCGTCCTGACCCTGATGATCTTCATCCCGCTCGCCGGGGCGGCGGTGGTCCTCGCGCTACCCTCACGGGCGCACGACGCCATTCGCTGGACGGCGACCGGCTTCAGCGTGCCGCCGGTCTTCCTGGCGCTCTGCCTCCTCCACTTCTTCCAGCGCGACGCGCTGGGCTTCCAGTTCGTGCAGCGCGGGAAGTGGATCGAGGCCTTCAACATCTATTACTTCGTCGGCATCGACGGCGTCAGCATCACCATGGTGGTGCTGACCGCGCTCCTCTGCTGCATCTGCATGGTCGCGTCGTTCGGCATCGACAAGGGCGTGAAGGGCTACTACGCGCTCTTCCTCCTCCTCGAGACCGGCATGCTGGGCGTCTTCTGCGCGCTCGATTTCTTCCTCTTCTTCGTCTTCTGGGAGATGATGCTCCTGCCGATGTACTTCCTGATCGGCGTCTGGGGCGGCCCGCGGCGCGAGTACGCGGCGATCAAGTTCTTCCTCTACACGCTGCTCGGCTCGGTGCTGATGCTGGTCACCATCCTCTACCTGTACTTCGCCTCCGGTGGCTCCTTCGACATGACCCAGCTGGCCGCGCTGGTGGCAGGGAAGATCGACATGCGCGTCCAGCTCATCCTCTGGACCGCGCTCTTCGTCGGCTTCGCGATCAAGATCCCGGCCTTCCCGTTCCACACCTGGCTGCCCGACGCGCACGTCGAGGCGCCGACTGCGATCTCGGTCATCCTCGCGGGCGTGCTGCTCAAGATGGGGACCTACGGCATCCTGCGCATCAACTACGGCATCCTCCCCGCGGCGACCCTAGCGCCCGCCTGGCACGGCCGCTCGCTTGCCTTCTGGCTGCTGGCCGCGCTCGGCACGTGGAACATCGTCTACGGCGCGGTGTGCGCCATGGCGCAGGCCGACCTGAAGAAGCTGGTCGCCTATTCGAGCATCAGCCACATGGGCTACGTGATGCTCGGCATGGCTGCCTTCACCCCGCAGGGGATCAACGGCGCCGTGCTGCAGATGTTCAACCACGGCACCGTGACCGCGATGCTCTTCCTCCTGGTCGGCGTCATCTACGACCGCGCCCACCACCGCCAGATCGACGGCTTCGGCGGCCTCGCCTCGATCATGCCCGTCTACACGGCGGTCACCGGCCTCGCCTTCTTCGCCGCCATGGGGCTGCCCGGGCTCTCGGCGTTCATCTCCGAGGTGCTCGTCCTGCTCGGCGCCTGGAAGGTCTACCCCGCGCTCACCGTGGTCGGCGCGAGCGCCGTCATCCTGACCGCCGGCTACCTCCTGTGGACGCTGCAGCGCATGTTCCTCGGCAAGCCCAACGAGAAGTACCTGGCGCTCCCCGAGATCAACTCGCGCGAGCTCTTCACGCTCGTCCCGCTGGGCGCGATCGTGATCTTCCTCGGCGTCTACCCCACGCCGATCCTCGCCCTGCAGAGCCCGGCGCTGCTCCGGCTGAACGACCAGGTGCAGGCCGCCGCGCGGGCCGCGGGGACGGAGCGGATCGCGGATGCGCGCTAGCGGACGATGAACACCAGCGAGAGCCTCGCCTACTTCCTGCCCGAGCTGGCGCTCTCCGCCGCCGTCCTCGCCGTCATCTTCGCCGACCTGGCGCTCACCGGGCGCGCGGGCCGGCGCGCCAGCGAGTGGCCGGGCAACCTGGCGCTGCTCGGCGCGGGCACGGCCCTGGTGCTGACGCTCGGACTCCGTCCGCTCGGCATCCACGGGCTGCTCGATGACCCGACGATCCACTCGGCGAAAGGGCTCTGGCTCTTCGACCGCATGATCGTGCTCGACGCGTTCAGCGTGTTCTTCAAGGTGCTGCTCGGCCTGGCGCTCCTCGCCGTGATCTGGATGTCGCTGTCGTCGAGGGAGATCCGTGGCCAGCCGAACGAGGGGGAGTACTTCGCGCTGCTCCTCTCGAGCGGGCTCGGCATGTTCCTCATGGCCTCCGCGGCCACGCTCCTCATGGCGTACCTCTCGCTCGAGTTCGTGAGCCTCACCTCCTACGTGCTGACCGGCTTCCTCCGCCACAACCGGCGCTCGGGCGAGGCGGCGCTCAAGTACCTCATCTACGGCGGCGTCGCGTCGGGGGCGATGATCTACGGCATGAGCTGGGTCTTCGGGCTGACGGGCGCCATGGACTACGCGGGCATCGCGAAGGGTGTCGCCGCGCTCGACCCCGCGAGCCGGGGCGCGCTCTTCCTGGCGCTCGTCCTGGTGCTCGCCGGGTTCGGCTACAAGATCGCCTCGGTGCCCTTCCACATGTGGGCGCCCGACGTGTACACCGGCGCGCCCATCCCGGTGACCGCGTTCCTCGCCGTCGGTTCGAAGGCGGCCGGCTTCGCCATGCTGCTGCGCTTCTTTCACTTCGACGTGCCGCCGCCGCTCCCGCAGCTGATGAGCGTGCTCTGCGTCGCCACCATGACGCTCGGCAACCTGGCCGCGCTCTCGCAGACCAACATGAAGCGGCTGCTCGCCTACTCCTCGATCGCGCACGCGGGCTACGCGCTGCTCGGCTTCGTGGTCTTCGCCGAGCGGGGCGTCGAGGCGCTGCTCTTCTACCTGGTGGTGTACTACCTGATGAACCTGGGCGCGTTCTGGGTCGTCATGCTGATCGCCAACGCGACCGGGCGCGAGGACCTGGAGGGCTACCGCGGCCTCGCCTGGCGCGGCGGCGCGGCGCCGGCGCTCGCGCTCGGCGTCTTCCTCTTCTCACTCGCCGGGCTCCCGCCGCTCGCCGGCTTCATCGGCAAGTTCAACGTCTTCGCGGCCGGCATGGAGGCGCACCTCTACGCGCTGGTC
>WNEZ01002589.1_pt1 | contig 18077 bp, 17 predicted proteins | sample 5400521 | NCBI WGS metagenome assembly WNEZ01 (sample SAMN13153339, study PRJNA577476) | soil metagenome | isolation source: 120 cm saprolite under Douglas fir tree site 2 hole 1 replicate 1 | place: USA:California | collected 2015-04-18
ACTGGCGCAAACCGGCATCGGAGATAACTCGCGCAAGGGGCATCTCTACCTCGTCGGCACGGTAGGCAACATCAGCATCCAGTCCTTCCTCGTAAGCCGTCATCATCACAAACGCCAGGTCTTCCAGCCGTGGCCCTCTCTTAAACTTGCCTTCAGCCTGGGGCGGCAGTTCCTTCATCACAAACGCCTTGGTGAGTTGACGAGCACGGTCAGGACGGAAATTGTAATGAATCAGTGCATCACCTGCCTTTACCACCGCAACGGGATGGTTATCCTCCATGACGACCGTGGAAACAATAAACTCGTCAGTGACGCCCTTGTCATAGGACTGCTGTATCGCTGCTACTGCTGAACTGGCCCGCTGTCCTTCTCCACGAGTCATGGCAAAATAAGCCATGCCTGTGCGGTCCCAACGATTGTCACGATCCATCGCATAATAGCGACCGCTGACTGTTGCCACTTTCGCCGCGTGCTCGCCACCAATCTCTCGCGCGCGAGCCTGTAAAAGCCTCATGAACTCGATGCCACCTGTAGGTGAGGTATCGCGGCCATCGGTAAAGGAGTGGACGTAGACGCGCTCAACAGCATGAATCTGCGCCAGCCGTAGCAGTGCTTCCAGGTGGGACTCGTGCGCGTGCACTCCGCCGTTGCCAAGGAGACCACAAATATGCAATTGGGATGAGTTCTTCTTGACATGCTCGATAGCTTTCAGCAGCGCCGGGTTCTGGAAGAAACTGCCGTCTTCAATCGACTCGCTGACACGCGTATAGTCTTGCAAGACGCGCTTCCCCGCACCGATATTCTGATGGCCCACTTCCGAGTTCCCCATCTGACCTTCTGGTAGGCCCACCGCTGCGCCTGACGTTTTGACGGCGGTATGAGGCCACTCGCGTGCCAGCCGATCAATATTGGGCGTGTGTGCCAGAGCAATGGCATTACCCTCTTTGCGAGGATTGATGCCCCAGCCGTCCATAACAATTAAAACAAAAGGGCGAGGTCGTCCTGGAGGTGTTGTGCTCATTACTATGTAACTCCCTATGGGTCATAGAGCTAATAAGCGTAAAAGAATGTACACTGTTATCCCCTGGCATAAAGGGCCGGTACATTATAGAAGGCGCTGAACCCGGCGTAGCGCGCCGTCTCTTCCCCAAGCTCATCCTCGATTGCGAGTAAGCGGTTATACTTAGCCACGCGTTCACTGCGCGCGGGTGCACCTGTTTTGATCTGTCCGGCATTGGTGGCAACCACCAGATCTGCAATCGTGGTGTCTTCGGTCTCGCCCGAGCGATGGGAAACCACCGCTGTAAAGGCCGCACACTTGGCCATCTCAATGGCTGCCAGGGTCTCCGTGAGTGTCCCAATCTGATTGAGCTTGATGAGAATCGCGTTGGCCGAATGCTCTTGAATCCCCCGCTTGAGACGCTCGGTGTTGGTCACAAAGAGGTCATCTCCTACCAGTTGCACCCGCTGACCCAGTCGTTGCCGCAACTGAGCCCATCCTTCCCAGTCATCCTCGGCCAGACCGTCTTCGATGGTGATGATCGGGTAGTCATTCAGCCATTGCTCGTAGAGGTCAACCATTTCGCTGGAGGTGAGGGTGCGGCCTTCTCGTGCCAGCACATACTTGCCATCGTGATAGAACTCGCTCGCGGCAGGATCCATCCCCAAGAATATATCCACGCCCGGTTTGTAGCCCACTGCCTCGATAGCTGTGACAATGACCTCTAACGCCTCACGGTTGGAAGGGAGCGAGGGAGCAAAGCCCCCTTCATCCCCCACATTCGTATTGAGCCTTTTGTCGTGCAAGACCTTTTTCAGACCCTGATATACCTCCGCGCCCATGCGCAGGGCCTCATGAAAGGTTGAGGCCCCGACAGGCAAGATCATGTATTCCTGCATATCTGTGGAGTTATCGGCATGTTTGCCTCCGTTCAAAATATTCATCATGGGAACGGGCAGTGTGCGTGCTGAGACCCCACCGACATACCGGTACAGGGGCTGCTGGATTGCATTGGCGGCCGCCTTTGCCACGGCAAGGGAGACACCAAGGATGGCGTTGGCTCCAAGTCTGCCTTTGTTGGGCGTCCCATCCAGTGCGATCATAAGTTCATCCACCAGCACCTGCTCGGTGGCATCACATCCAACTAGCGCCTCGCGAATGGTGTCATTGACGTTCCGAACAGCGTTCAGCACACCCTTGCCGCCATAGCGACTCTTGTCCCCATCGCGCAGTTCGACCGCTTCATGCACTCCCGTTGAGGCTCCGGAGGGAACAGCCGCCACACCACGCGCTCCCCCCGCCAACTGCACGGCCACCTCAACAGTGGGACCGCCACGTGAGTCAAGGACCTCTCTCGCTCGCACATCTTCGATAATGGTGCTTTTGTGTGACATATGCTTCTCCTCTCTGATGTATTCCTGCATATCCGTGGAGTTATCGGCATATTTGCCCCATCTAAGATATTCATCATGTATCGTCGCCTACCGACTGCAATTTCACAAAGTTCGTCTGCGCCTCACTCGCGATGGGTAGACCCCCCATAATCACGACATGCTCACCCCGTGATATGAGCTTGTCCTCTTGCAGCCTCTGATCGACATGCTTGATCAGCTCCTCCGTCGTCTCTCCCATGTCAATGCGATGCGGCCACACGCCCCACCAGAGTGCCAGCTGACGATAGGCGTGCTCCGAAGGGGTATAGGCCAGGATCGGCGTACGCGGTCGATCCGTGGAGATGAGGTGAGCCGAGGCACCCGAACGGGTAAAGACGACGATGGCTTGGACACTGGCCTGCTCTGCCAGGGCGCGAGCGGCATGGCTGACCGCATGTGCCGGGGTCAGGCGCTGGCACTGCGGTTGACGAGCGCTACGAGGGTCGGCCTCAGTCTCCTGAGCAATACGCACCATCATCTGAACCGCCTCCAGAGGATAGGCACCTGTGGCCGTTTCCGCGCTGAGCATGAGCGCATCCGTCCCATCGAGAATGGCATTGGCGACATCACTGGCCTCCGCTCGCGTTGGACGGGGATGCGTAATCATGGACTCGAGCATCTGCGTTGCGGTAATGACAGGCAACCCCCGATCATGGCACGCAGCGATGATGCGTTTCTGGATGAGCGGCACTTTCTCTGGGGCCATCTCCACTCCCAAGTCGCCTCGTGCGACCATCACGCCATCGACCACGTCGAGAATCTCATCGAGCCGAGCGACCGCTTCTGGTTTCTCGAGCTTGGCAATCAAGGGAACGGACGGAGGCAAGCTCGCATCCCTACGCTGCGCCTGTTCTCTCCCCTGCTCTGCTTGCAGTTGCCGTATGAGAGCCCTGGCCTCTACTATGTCCTCTGGTCGGCGGACGAAACTGAGCGCGACATAATCAACGCCGTGCCTCACGCCGAACTTCAAATCGTCACGATCTTTCTCGGTGAGTGCTGGCGCACTTACCGCTACTCCTGGCAGATTGATGCCTTTGTGCTCTTTGAGCATCCCACCATGCACGACCAGACACTGAACCTCGGTCTCATCAGAGCCAAGCACACGCAGTTCCAAGAGGCCATCGTCCAGCAGGATACGGTCACCGCCCTTCACATCCTGTGGTAACTGCTTGTAGGTGGTCGAGATTGTCTCTGCATTTCCCACCACATCGCGGGTGGTAATCGTCATCCTGGCACCATCCGCCAGTAGGACAGGCTGCCCTCCTTCTAACGTTCCAGTGCGAATCTTGGGTCCTTGCAGGTCTTGCAGGATGGCGATGGCACACCCTAAGCGGGCGGAAATCGTGCGTATGCGATCCAAGATCAGCTCATGCTCAGGGTGCGTCCCGTGCGAGAAGTTCAGGCGAGCAACATTCATGCCAGCACGCATGAGTTGCTCGAGTTGCTCTTCGCTGCTGGTCGCTGGACCGATCGTACAGACAATTTTGGTGCGTCGCATCGGCTCTCCTCTTTTACCTTTGCATCGACTCAATCGTCTTATGCACAATCTCCACGAAGTCATGTGTAATGCTGGCTCCCCCGACAAGTGCTCCATCTATGTCGGGATGGGCTACAAATTCGCTGATGTTGGCTGAGGTGACACTGCCACCATAGAGAATGCGCAGCGCTGTTGCCGCTTCATTCCCGTATCTATCCTCGAAGAGTCGACGAATGAGAGAAATAACCTTGCCTGCTCCATCAGCAGTAGCAGCCTTGCCAGTACCAATAGCCCAAATAGGTTCATAAGCAACAACCACTTCTCGCGCAGCGTGTGCTGGGAAGTGTGCGAGGCTCTGTTGAACCTGGAAGCGAATGACCTCCTCAGTCTGACCAGCCTCGTACTGTTCAAGGCGCTCACCTATGCATACTATCGGGTACAAAGCATGTTGCAGTGCAGCCTGTGCCTTTTTGTTCACGAGGTCATCGGTTTCGCCGAAATACGTGCGGCGCTCAGAGTGGCCAAGAATCACATAACGGCACAACTCCTGTACCATGTTCGGTGAAATCTCGCCGGTAAAAGCGCCTTTTTCCTCAAAGAACATGTTCTGTGCGCCCAGCTCAATCCGCGGAAACGGTTGCGTCACTTCGCGTACAGCAGTGAGTGAAATTGCCGGTGGGCAAAGGACAGACACAACGTGAGGATAGTGCTCCACTAACTGGCCAAGCACCGGTACGATCTCACGTGCGAAGTGTGATGCCTGCTTGGGGCCATAGTGCATCTTCCAGTTGCCTGCTATGATGGCACTGCGAGATGGTGTTTTCATTATTCCTTCTCCTGCAATGCTGCCACCCCTGGCAGGACGCGCCCTTCCAAGAATTCAAGAGAGGCACCACCGCCCGTTGAGACGTGGGACATCTTGTCGGCTACACCTGCCTGCTCAACTGCTGCCGCTGAATCACCACCGCCAACGATCGTGGTTGCGCCAGCTTTGGTACGCTCGGCCAGTGTCCCGGTAATCGCATCGGTCCCCTGAGCAAAAGCAGGCCATTCTGCTACTCCAAGCGTGCCATTAAAGACGATAGTCTGTGCGTCTGCGAGGGCTCGCCGGAACGTATCAATGGTTTTAGGGCCAATGTCCATAATACGCCAACCGGGTTCAACCTGTTTGCTATCAACGACCCTTGTGTTCGCACCGGCTTCAAAGCGATCAGCGACTACAACATCAATGGGTAGTAGCAGTTCCACTTCACGTTGACGCGCTTTCGTCATGAGATCGCGGGCAGTATCAACCTTGCCTTCCTCAAAGAGCGAATCGCCAATTTCGTAGCCTTGCGCCTTGAGGAAAGTATTAGCCATGCCTCCACCAATCAGGAGTTTATCAACCATGCCGATCAGTCGCTCTAACACCATGATCTTGTCGGAGACTTTCGCGCCGCCGACGATAGATACAAAAGGCCGCTGAGGATGTTCCAGGGCAGATCCCAGGTAGTTGATCTCTTTCTCCATTAAGAAGCCAGAGACACCTGGGAGATAGTGGGTGACACCTTCCGTCGAGGCATGGGCGCGATGGGCAGTGCCAAAGGCATCGTTGACATATATTTCACCGAGAGAGGCAAGCTGTTTACTGAACTCAGGATCGTTCTTCTCCTCTTCCTTATGGAAGCGTAGGTTCTCTAGCAGGAGTACCTGTCCTGGCTGTAGCGCTTTTGCTTGAGCCTCGACTTGAGGACCAATACAATCTGGTGCCATCTGGACGGGTCTGCCCAGGAGTTCGCTCAGGCGTTGTGCTGCCGGGGCCAGGCTATATTTCTTATTCACCTCTCCCTTTGGTCGCCCAAGGTGTGACATGAGGATGACAGCCGCTCCGTTATCCAGTAAGTACCGTATGGTGGGAAGCGATGCGCGGATGCGTGTATCGTCCGTAATATGTCGCTCTGCATCTAATGGCACGTTGAAATCAACGCGCATAAGCACACGCTTTCCCGCGACATCGATATCACGAACTGTTTTCTTATTCATACAATTTGTCCTAACTACCCCCACGATAAATCGGGGACCTACCGTAGGTCCCCGATTTATCGTGGGACCTGCAAGAGGTGTCCCTACAGGCCTTTTTCCGCGAGGAAATGGGCGAGATCGGCGATGCGGCAGGAATAGCCCCACTCGTTGTCATACCAGGCGACAACCTTGACCATGTTCCCGCCAACGACCATTGTCGAAAGGCCATCAACGATCGCGGAGTGGTCGTCACCGCGGAAATCAGTAGAAACAAGCGGTTCTTCTGTATAGTCGAGAAGGCCCTTGAGAGAACCGGCGGCAGCCTGCTTGTACGCGTCGTTCACAGCTTCTTTCGTGGCTTCCTTGCGCACGGTGGCCACAAAATCGACAACTGAGACAGTGACTGTCGGCACACGCAGTGACATGCCATCGAAGCGCCCCTTGAGTTCGGGAATGACCAGTGCAAGCGCACGAGCAGCACCTGTCGTGGTAGGGATGATGTTGGCACCGGCAGTGCGAGCACGCCGCAGGTCTTTATGAACCTGGTCCAGGATGCGTTGGTCGTTCGTGTACGAGTGGATGGTGTTCATCAGGCCTCTTTCAATACCAAAAGTATCGTTGAGTACCTTCGCGGTAGGAGCCAGGCAGTTGGTCGTGCAGGAAGCGTTAGAAATAATGTGGTGCGTGCGCGGATCATACATATCTTCATTGACGCCAAGCACAAGGGTAATGTCTTCACCTTTGGCAGGAGCAGAGATAATGACTTTTTTCGCACCACCTTGCAGATGTGCTGCCGCTTTGCTAGCATCCGTAAAGAGACCGGTAGACTCGATGACAAGTTCTACACCTAAATCACTCCAGGGAATTTGTGCCGGGTCGCGTTGCGAAATGACTTTGATCGTGTGCCCATTAACGATGAGAGAGTCAGCGGTCGTCTCAATTTCGCCTGGAAAGTGACCATAGGTGGAGTCATATTTTAAGAGATGGGCATTCGTCTTCGTATCAGTAAGATCGTTCACGGCAACGACTTCGAGGTCACGCGGATGGCGTTCCAGCATTGCTTTGAGCGACTGACGACCGATGCGTCCGAAACCGTTAATGCCTACGCGAGTAGCCATGGAAATCCTCCTTCTTGTTTCCCTTTTGACTGTAAACTGCGGTACTATCCACGAATCAAGGCTAAGATCTCGTCACGTTTCTGCTCCATCAGCGTCCTCGTCCTCGCCTCCACATTCACACGCAGGAGGGGTTCTGTGTTGGATGCCCGCACATTGAACCACCAGCCACCATAGTCGAATGTCAGGCCATCCAGGTGATCGACGGATTCTGCCTCCCTGCTATACCGCTCCTCTAACGCATGGAGCTTGCCCTGGACATCGCTCACCGTGCTGTTTATTTCGCCACTACGCACCCACTGATCGAATGGCTTGAGCAGGTAGGAGAGGGGCTTGCTTTCGGCTGACACCAGTTCCAGCATGAGTAGCAATGCAATCAGACCCGAATCGGCATACCAGTTGTCACGGAAGTAGAAGTGGCCAGAGTGTTCACCGCCAAAGATGGCATAGCGCTTACGCATCTCCTCCTTGATGTAGGAGTGCCCCACGCGAGTACGGATGGCCTTGCCCCCTGCTTTGGTGATGAGTTCAGGTACGCTTTTCGACACAATCAAGTTGTAGAGAATGGTCGAGCCGGGGTGCTTACGCAGCAGATTCTCTGAGACCAGCGCCGTCACCATCGAGCCATCCACGATGGTGCCCTGCTCGTCCACAGGGAACATCCGATCCGCATCACCATCGAAGGCGGCTCCCAGATCAGCCCCGACCTCGCGCACCTTCTGTTGCACGTCAATCATGTTCTCAGGCTCGATGGGACTGGCAGGATGATGGGGGAAGCTGCCGTCCAGTTCAAAGTAGAGCGGCACGAGCTCGCAGGGCAGATGCGTAAACACACGAGGCAGCACCAGCCCCGCCATGCCATTGCCCGCATCGATCACCACCTTAAGTGGCTTCACCTTGTTCACGTCAATGAACGAGAGGACATGCTTGACATAGGCATCAATGATCTCGTGTTTCGTCACCTGCCCGGTGTGGACAGGTGTGGGAAAGTCTCCTCGGACCGCCAGGTCGCGGATAGCAGCCAGGCCGGAGTCCAGGCTGATGGGGAAGGCCTTGGCACGGCAGAACTTCATGCCATTATACTGCCCGGGATTGTGCGAGGCGGTAATCATCACCCCGGCAGGATAGTCGAATGCCCCCACGGCAAAGTATAGTCCATCGGTCGTGACCATGCCCAGGTCTATCGCGTTCGTGCCCTGATCAATGATACCACGGAGCAGGGCGGCGGCCAATTGCGGTGATGAAAGCCGCATATCGCGGCCCACAGCAATCTCCGGCGCGTTCAAGTAGTGAGCGGCAGCACGGCCAATACGATAGGCGACTTCGTCTGTGAGATTCTCGCCAGCGATGCCGCGCACATCATAGGCTTTGAATTGAGTCGGATCAACAGGAACAGGTGCAGTATTCATCTCCAATTCCTTCACTGTTACAGGTCCCTCGCCGCTTGACGGAGTGTCACGCTGGTCTCTCTGAGGAGTGTAGCTGACCACCAGGAGAGAAGACAGTACCCAAAAGGAGTAATTCCTGGGTGATTTTTGCCGAGGAAACGGATGAAGCCCACCCCTATCAGGAGCCATTCCTTGACAAAGGCCATTCCTGGTGCCAGACCGTGCTGCTGCGCTTGGCGGAGCAAAGCCAGCATCGGTGGCCCTTCATCCAGGAAGAGGCGCAGGTAGCCCTCCGGTTCCGCCAATGCCAGGGCGCGGCCCAGAGCGGCCAAAGCTTCTGTGCAGTCCCCTTGCACCTCGAGGGCCAGGGCAAGCAGCAGCAGGATTTCGAGCACGCTGTGCATCCGCATGCTGGCCTCCGCCTCCGCCAGCAGTCGCTCCAACAGTCCTAGTACCGCCGAGAGGCCGGTCTCAGTCGGGCTGACGCGCTCTTCTGCGATGCGGACTCGCACCAGGGTCAGGTACTCGCGTTCGCGGAGGTAGCCCAGAACATCGTTGGCAGACAGGCCACTTGTGGCTGCCCAGTGCTGGGCCGCTGGCAGATCGCCCCGCGCCAGCTCCAGCTGTACTCGCAAGGCAGCACCCTGGGCCAGGAGCACCGGGGCGACATGTCGCTGTTGTGCCAGCTGTATAAAGGCGTCCAACGTGGCGAGTGCCTGGTCAGACCTCCCCTGTGCTTGCTGCAAGCGGGCCAAGGCCGCGTAGCCCAGCCACGCCTTATCGGCGTCGACTGAGGGCATTCCCCTGATCAGGTCTATGCCCCATGCCAGGTGGTGTTCGGCGGCCTCCAGCTCGTTCCACTCGCGCAGCAGCTCGCCCAGGCCGAAGGAGTAGGCAGGGCTGTCGGCCAGCATCTGCACTTCCTCTGGCCTCTTGACCAGTTGCACGACCTCTGCATAGGTGGTGGCAGCCTGCTTGAGCCGCCCCTGGAGCGCCTGGAGCCGGGCTAACAGGGTGAGTCCTCGCGGGATCAGCAGCTGATAGTCCCAGGAGCCACGAGCGAACGCAAGGGTTCTGGCGAGCAAGTGTTCGCTCGTAGTCGTGACATCCCCACTCACTAAGTAGGCATACGCGGCACCGAACAGGGCCCCAACACGCAACAGGCGCGTGAGGGGCGTGGTATCTGTCTCGGGTAACAGGGTCAGTGCCTGATGGGAGAGGGCTACACATTCTTCCAGATCGCCCGAGAGACGGGCCAGCAGGCTCTGACACGCGACCATCTGGCCCAGCAGGCTCCGTCCTTCCTGCGTGTCCGAGCCATCGCCAACCCCTCGTTCAAGCGTCTGCAGACAAGCTGAGGCCGCCTCCCAGTGATTGGTGTACATCAGTGCAAGAGCATACAGCAGACCGAGCGCGGGACGGGTCAGGACCAGGCTCTCGGGGAGGGCTTGGAACCAGCCGCACAGCGTCTGCAAGGTCACACGATGAATTGGGGACCTACTGTAGGCCCCCGATTCATCGTGGGGCCTTCCTACAATGAATGCCCAGCCGTACTGCTCGATCAAGCGGGCAGCCTCCACAGGAGCAGGAGCGGCCAGCGCATGGGAGACCGCCTCGGCGAAGAGCCCATGCTGCTCATACCAGCGGCTGGCACGATGGTGCAGCTCCCGGACCAGTGTGGGGGCCGTCTGCTGCAGCCGCTGCTGCAGGGTCTCAGCAAACAAGTGGTGATAGCGATACCAGCGCCGTTCGTCGTCGAGGGGGACCAGGAACAAATTGGCCTGCTCCAGGAAGTCGAGCAAGGTCTGGCTGCCGTCCTGTGCCCGCACCGCATCGCACAGCGGGGCGCAGAGGCGCTCCAGCAGCGCGGTCTGCAGCAGAAAGTCCTGGACGGCTTTCCTTTGACGGCTCAGAACTTCGTCCAGCAGGTAGTCCATCACATAGTGATGACTGCCGCTGAACGCTTTGATGAGGCCTGCCCGATCGTCATGGTTCAGCAGGGAAAGTGCCGCCAGGTGCAAGCCAGTGACCCAGCCTTCGGTGCGTGCCTGCAGCTGCGCACTCTGCTCTGCCGAAAGCGGCAGTCCCATCACCTCCACGAGGTAGGTAGCCGTTTCCTCGTGCGTGAAGCGCAGATCGGCGGCCCGCAGTTCCAGCACGTCGTCTCGGCCACGGAGGCGCGCCAGTACGAGATGTAGTTGGGGAGGCAGATGCTCCAGCAGAAAGGAGAGGGCATTAATGAAACAAGTCGTTGGTAATGTCGTGGTAGTCCTCCAGGATGAGGACGAGGTGTGCATGGTCCCCGGTCAGCCTGGCCTGCAGATCGTTGATCAGCAACGTCAGCACGCTCTCCAGTGCTGCGGGTTGCAATGGGTGGAGCAAGGTCTGCACAATCCTGCCCAGCTGAGGGTCAAAGGTCTGCAAGGCGGCAAGCAGGTAAGACCAGAATGCTTGTGCGACCTGCTTCAAGCGAGCCAGGGTCAGATCGGTGCCTCTGCCCAGATAGCGCTTGGTCAGTTTCCTCTCGACTCGTGCGTAGGCATACCAGTACCCCCCGCCCCGCTGCTTGCGCTCTTTACGTGCTGTGTAGGAGCCGTTCTGGCCACGGAAGGCAAACGAGGAGGTCTGGCTCACCCACACCGACCAGGCGGGTGTGCCAGGGACCAGCGCCATTACATCATCCTCCTGGCCCTCATACAGTTCATAGGCCTGATTGGAGGATGACCAGGTGAGCGTATAGCATGCGCGCTTTGGCATCTGATCCTCCTTCGTGTGCGTTTGCGGCACCGTGTTACCCAACAGGGTGTTACCTACTGCGCTAGATCTCACCTGTTGGGTAACGCAATTGCAAGCTGAGAACCTTTCACACCCGTTCAGCTTGAAAGACGATGGTATCCACTCTTTACGAAGGTGTCATGAAATCAAATGTCAACTTCCCATTTGTACACGTTTCAACCACTGCGCTGGAGAGAACGTCATCGATACAATATTTGTAAACGATTACAAAGATTTGCCAAGAATTTGCTTACACAGGATTCCCTTTGGCAGGATCTTCCTGAAGAATGCGCCTGAATTCACCAGTATAAAGGAGGTTTACACGGTCAGTTATTAATTCGTTCGCAACACTTCTAGTGTATCCGACAGGAATGTGCTATACTCTGATCGTATCGTTTACAAAGATCTGCGCTGTGCCGTATGTTCTGAACGAGTATGTCCTGGGGAAGGGCGGAGAGGAATGTGAGGAGGGGTGCCGATCACTTGCCTCCCCTTTCCGGCAACTGCATGTTTGCTCTTCCAGGAGGAGAGGAGTTCGTATGGTCAGCATCAAAGAGGTCGCCGAAGCCGCCGGGGTATCAACCGCCACTGTGTCGCGAGTGCTCTCCAATGGCTTGCACGTGCGCCCCGAGGTGCGTGCGCGTGTGATGGCGGAGGTGGAACGATTAGGGTATCGGCCGAACCTGGTGGCGCGCAGCTTGCGCTCCCAACAATCCAATACGCTTGGCCTGATCGTCTCCGATATTCGCAACCCGTTCTTTACCTCGATCAGCCGGGCCGTCGAAGATGTCGCCTATGAGCAGGCGTTCAGCGTCTTCCTGTGCAACACGGATGAAAATCCTGAGAAGGAAGCGATCTACCTCAATCTGATGCGAGATGAAGGTGTCGCGGGGGTGATTTTCTCTCCGACACGCCAGACAGCCTCCACCTTCTCTGCCTCGAACCTCAGCTTTCCCACGGTAGTAGTAGACCGCTCCATTCCAAAAGGCGATGTCGATGTCGTGCTGCTTGATAACGTCGATGCCGCGTATCGCCTCACCACGCATCTCATCGAGAATGGTTACCGACGGATTGCCGCCCTCTGTGGGGAGATGAGTACCACCGGGCAAGAACGGCGGCTAGGGTATGAAAAGGCCTTGCGGGCGCACGGACTCTCTCCAGCAGCGGAACTCGTGAAGTATGTCCAGCCGAAAATCGAGGCGGGGTACGCGGCCGCCTTGAAAATGCTTGATTCGGCGCCATCTCCCGATGCGGTTTTCACCACGAACAGCCTGCTCGGGGCGGGTACATTGCAAGCCATTCGGGAACGCGATCTCACCGTTCCTGACGACATAGCCCTTGTCACCTTTGACGAAACCACCTGGGCGTCGCTCGTCCAGCCCCCCATCACCCTCATTGCCCAACCGACCTATGAGATTGGCAAAACCGCGACCGAGCTGCTCCTGCAACGCGTTGCCGATCCCACCCGTCCCACTCGTCAGGTGATCCTGAAGGGACAGTTACTGGTGCGAGGATCGAGTACCCCTCGGCGGTGAAAAATCACCGTCATTTTTGCAACACGACCCGTCCTTCCAGGTGCCTCGGCAAAAATCACCCTGCAATTACTCCTTTTGGGTACTGTCTTGTCCCCTGTTGTCAGCTACACTCCTCCTGGGCAAGGACGTGATCGGCGGACTGAAGAAGCCGATGGAGGTACTCACATGATTCGTGCAGTAATTTTCGATCTGGATGGGACGCTGGTGGAGACCGAGGAACTCAAAGCGCTTTCCTATGCGCGAGCCGCCGTCGAACTGTGCCCTGAACTGAACGAGGCGGAAATCGTCGAGGCTTTTAAGGAGGTGGTCGGTCTGTCGCGCCAGGAGGTGGCGATGGCGTTGCTTGAGCGCTTCGGACTGGAGGCAGCGGCTCGCGCACGCATGGTAGAGTTCGGCGTCAGTGCGCCTTGGCAAGCCTATGTACGGGTGCGGCAGCGTATCTACGAGGCGATGCTCGAAGACCCAGAGTTGTTACGGCAGCAGCAGTGGCCGCACAACATCGCCCTGCTGCACGAGTTCCGGCGTCTGGGCTATCAAATCGCTTTAGCGACGATGTCGTACCGCGAGCAGGTGCAGCGTGTGTTGGAGGTGCTGGGCCTGAGCGATGCATTCGACTTCGTGGCCTCGCGGGACGATGTCGAACAAGGCAAGGCCGACCCGGAGATCTATCTGCTGGCAGCGCGGGCACTGGGAGTGCCTCCAGCAGACTGTTTGGCGATCGAAGATTCGCCTGCCGGGGTAAAGGCAGCGCTGGCGGCTGGCATAGACGTAGTGGCCGTGAGTACGCCCCTCACACGCCAGCGCCTGCATGAGAGCGGACTCCTTCCGCCTCAGCTTATCGTGGATGATCCCAGCATACTGCCCCAGGTCGTGGCCCATGTCCTCGCTCAACATCGACAGACCTAAAGCAAGGACAAGTCTATGGAGTGGACAAGGCGGCCAGGTCGCACTTTCTCCTTCAGCATCAGCCAGTCATCGGCCACTTCCAGTACATTGCCGCTACTGAGCCAGTGTCAATCTTTCTGATCCTCAAATCCTTTGCTGCTTACTTCCTCCTTGCAGCTATACTGGCTCTCGTCTATACTTCCTGGGCCTTTGGCGTCTCGATGATAACACTCCCAACATTTCCAGTGGATAAGCAGCCAGGACAAGTAGCACAAGCCATCATTGAGTTTGTCTCCGGTCTCCTCCTTGTGCTCATCATTATGGAAATGCTAGGCACAGTTATCCATTACTTGCAAGTGCATGCAACATCCTTACGGCCATTTCTCTTTATTGGCATCGTTTCTGCGTTTCTTTAGCTGCTCAGACGTTCCTCTTGCAGGCAGGGCGGTTGCAAGAATGGAAAACACGATGAGAGAACATGGAACAAATAAGGACACCCATACAGGTGTCCTTAGAATACGTGATGTCGTTTGTCAGTAGTAAATTACGCTTGCGCCGCCTGAGCCGCCTGCTCAGTCAGGGCCGGTTGCACCGCTTCGAGATCGATCTCGACATTGACCCTATCGCTGACCATCACGCCGCCAGTCTCAAGTGCCACATTCCAGTTCAATCCAAAATCCTTGCGGTTGATCGTCCCTCTGACCGCGATGCCGGCACGCCGTAGCCCGAACGCATCCTTCTGAAGCTGCCCCGCATATTCCGCATCAAAAGTGACTTGCCTGGTAACTCCATGCATCGTCAGATCCCCGGTCACTTTATATTCCTGGCCGCCAACATGCTCAACTCTCGTGCTCTTAAAAGTGATCTTCGGGAATTTTTCCACGTCGAAGAAATCGGGCGAACGTAGGTGGCCGTTGCGCTTCTCATCACGGGTATCAATACTGGCCGCGTCTACCTCTGCCTCCACCCAGGAGCTATCTGGATGCGCTTCGTCGATGTGAAGCTGGCCGCTCAAAACGTTAAAATGCCCTTTCACAGTGCTGACCATCATGTGTCTTACCGAAAACGTCGCCTGTGAATGTGAGGCATCAATTGCCCAGGTCATTATGTGTTCTCCTTGATTGTTTTTTCTTACTCAGTCCAGAAACTTAGACTATCAAATAGTTAGTAACTTCCCTAACCATAGTAGAATATTATCACAACCAACTTATATTTGTCAAGTAGCTAAGAAAATATTAGAAGGATATTGCAAAGTTGAGGATCATCTTTTAAGCAGCGAGAGCGACCAAGAAGCGATCGAACTGATAGGCGAATTCCCGTCGAGCCTCAACCATTCGCCCTAATCTCAACAATCAGTAACCTGGACCTTGCAAGACAGTGTGGCGTGCGGCACGAGGGTTGTCATGACTCACAAGGAGTATGACGCGCTGAACCTTACTACTACTTTCGCGTTAGAGGCTGCTGGGGCACGCTCCTCCTTGGAATGCTACTTTTCAGTCATGACAGGAGCGCTGGCCGTGGCTACACTTGAGAGTAGTAGAAACAAGAATAGGGAGGGTGAGGAATGGAACAAACTCTCACAGAACCTTGTGCCATAGGACGACCCCTGAGTAGAGTGCAGATGGGGAACTACCTGCTGCTTCGCGAACTCGGGCAGGGCGGCTATGCTAATGTCTACCTGGCGGAGCATCTCTATCTCAAGCACCAGGTAGCGCTGAAACTCTTGAATCTCTCGCTTACTCAGCACGAAGACCTCGTGCGCTTTCAGTTTGCCATTCAAGACGAGAAGCTTGAGGAACTCCAGATGGCGCACGATCGGCACGCGGTCACTGCCCCCAATTTGGTACCACTGCCGCAACCAGAGCAGAGAAACGATTTCCTTAGTGGTAAAGCCATGCGCAGCAAGTTTAGTCTCTATAGGTCTATCCCTCGGCGATAAAGATCGTTCGTTCGCAGATCGAGTTGCAATGGTCCTCCACACGCGCAAGGCGATGAGCAAGCCAGAGCAGATTGGACATCCTCTGCCGCTCCCAAGACCACCATCACACGATCAAGTATAGGGTGAGTCACAGGAGAAGTCATGGCTCACAAGAAGCATTGTGTCTCGAACGAGCAGATAACACAAAAGTATCAGTGGCGTTCTGACTCACATTGCCACCATAACCCTGCTTTCGGCCCATGACAGGGTTCGCGCTCCACCGTATACTAATCCTTGGGAAGATTTTGCAGTGTCGGGTCTTCCGTTTGACCCGCCTGGATAGCATCTTTCGCGCTTTCCTACACAATATTCAATATGCAGAAAAAACTGAAGGGCTATGCTGTGAGCATATTTTTCTTCTTGTATCTTATGCTCGAAGCCTCGTACACTAAGAGCAACTCCGCTAGATGATGCGGAGAAGATTCAGTGAGAAGAAAGAGAAGCATGGATGAATAAGCAGATTATTGACAACCTTCGACGCGGATATGACGCGTTCAGTCGAGGTGATATCCAAGGCGCAATTGATGCTGTTGACCCAGACCCAGATATTCTCTGGAGCGAGCCTGAAAGCTTCTATGCGGGCGGAATCTATCGGGGGCGCCAAGGGGTCGCTGAGTATCTCACCCTCTCATATGAAGCCTCTGAGAAAGTCCAGACTTTCGTCCCACCACTGAAGGTTCCCTTTTTGCCATGTGGTTCCTACCTCCTATGTGAAACATCATTCTCTGGTCCCGATGAACCCAGAGGGTTGCGTCAGCATAGCTCCGTCTTGCCAGCCAGGCGAAACAGCGTCGCCAGGAACTGGTCTACTCATCGCCTCGGCGACGATGCAGGCGAATTCCTCACTATCCCCTTGGCAAAAGTATCCTCCCTTGTTATGGTATATTCCACCAATAGCGATGAGATGGTATATAGCAGGCTTGTCGCACCAATCGCAAAGATGGCCTTCAGGAGCCCTATCAACCGAGATGGGCTGGCGAAATGCAGTGTCCAACATCTGTTTACTCCTTCTGTCTTTAGTGAGACCTAAAAGAACTTCGGTATCGTAACCTCGGCTAGTCATACCGCTGCCGGTAGAGTTCCCATTCAAGATCGTGCTTCTCAGCAACATTTTTGCATAGCCACCGTTGTGCGCTGAGTTCAATGACTACGAGCACTGGCATCAGTCCGAAGATGAAGAAAAGGGTCAACATACTTTGCTCCTTCCATTTACGGTAATATCAAATCAAGCCCTCTCGACATAGGGCCGGAGTAAGCGTTACACTTGCTCTCACTTCTACCCCCCGGTCGAGTGCTTTTTCGACTGCATGACGGTGTTTGCTGGAGCACTGTACGCTCTTTTCCTTCCACAAGCCAGTATACGGTGGAGCGCGAACCCTGTCATGGGCCAAAAGCAGGGTTTGGTGGCAAATGATTCAGAACTACACTAATACTTTCGGGCTATCTGCTCGTTCAAGACACAACCCTTCTTGAGAGCCATGACATTCCTCGTGAGCTTTTGTTATACTTCACAAAGTGAAGGGAAGAAGCCATGCGAATGGAGCGATCCTTCTCAGACACGTGGCGCACAAGCTCGCCGCGCTTCGTGAGTAAGTGCACCGGACGCCGTCCATCATCTGCTGCCAGACGCTGCTCACGAGTTGATCTTTCTCTGGCAGCTCGTTGCGTGAAGGGATGCTGCCTCAGACGAGGAGCAGAACCACGAAAACAAGGAGAAAAACACATGAGCACCGAAATGCATTCCACAACCAGCGCGCACACCGCGCAACCCGCGATCGATGAGAAGTCTGTTCTCCACCGCGTTGTTGAAGGCACGCACCAGCCTCGCGACCTCTTCGGACCAACGTTGGAGTTTCTGGTCTTGCCGGAAGAGGCGCAGAATGAGTTCTGCGTGTTGCGGGGCGTGATCCCGCTCGGCGGCTCGGTTCCGCTTCACAGTCATCCTCCCACAGAGGACTTCTTCATCATCTCCGGCAAGGCACAGGCTCTCAAGCAAGTTGCGGGGGGCTACGAATGGATCGAGATGAAAGCGGGGGATTACATCCACGTGCCCAGCGAGGAACGGCACGCCTGGCGCAACGTCTCCAGTGAACCCCTGGTCGTACTCCTCATCACCAACGCAAGGCTGGGACAATTCTTTCAGGAGGCGGGAAGACCGGTGACGGGCGCGCCTCAACCCGTGACGCCTGAGGATCTTGCGCACTTCTTGACCGTAGCTGCCCAATATGGTCACTGGTACGCCACTCCCGAAGAGAGCGCTGCGGTTGAGATACGTACCTATCGTGTTTCCGACCAGTAGTCGCGAGCAGTTCATTCCAGGCTCTTGGTAGAAACCATCAGACCCTCCGAGGTCCTTATCCTATGCCGCTGCTGGGTGGACGTTCGCTCATGCTGGGCGGATATGCTATACCCATGCCGCGGCTGCCGGGGGTGCAACGCTTCTAGCGTGTGCCTGCTGTTAAACCATTCGGCAAGCTGCGCCGCGCTATA
>WNEZ01001806.1_pt1 | contig 18076 bp, 11 predicted proteins | sample 5400521 | NCBI WGS metagenome assembly WNEZ01 (sample SAMN13153339, study PRJNA577476) | soil metagenome | isolation source: 120 cm saprolite under Douglas fir tree site 2 hole 1 replicate 1 | place: USA:California | collected 2015-04-18
TGCGCGGACGCCGACCTTGGCGATGTGCTTTTCGACCTCGTACTTGCTGTCGAAGTGCGGAATGCCCGTCTGTCGGTTGGCGGAGCCGACGGAAGTGAAGACGAGATGCACGCCTGCTGCCTTGGCCGCGTCGGCGGCGTCAACGGAGAGGTTCTGTGCCTCTCTGCCATGCGCGCTAAGCTCGGCCTTGCGCATGGGGACAATGCCTCTGCGGGACGGACGACTTAAGCCGTCGTGGGCGCTTCGGTCCACTCGGACCCTCGAAACGTTCTTACGGAACGCCAAGGTTCGGCTAGCCAAATGATGACCCTCGGCGTTCTATTCCCTCCCCTCTATTTTCTCGCTTCCCTGTGGGCGAAGGTTCGCGGCGGAGACTTCTACTGGGATAACAAACGACAACCGCTCCCCAGGTCATGGCCCAGCGATTGTTGTTCGCGAAGAATCGACGGACCAATCCACGCGGATTCGCGACATAGTGGAGCGCTCCGTCGTAGCTCAGCTCACGAAATCGAGCCCCGCCGACCACGGTCATCAGAAGCCCCGCCAAAGAAAAGGGGAGCATCCAAAGATGGCCGAGCGCCCAAAGAACGCGCTTCATTACTGAGCACCTTTGACTTCGATCCCGAGAGTGAATCCGGCGAGCGATAAATTGATCGCAGCCCCGGCTGACGAATATGCACGGATCAAAAACGTCGGAGCCGCGCCGCTCGTTCGGGTCAACACCCCGGTAAAAATGCCGCTGCCCGCTATGTTCTGTAGGGTCCCATCAGGAGCGGTGCGTCAGTCCTGCCAGTTTCATCGCGCGGGGAATCTCCGGATTCCGCATGAACCATTTCCACAGGTTTCCCGTGCGCAGGTTTTCGGCGCTCAACAGTGTGATCCCAACGTCCAGGCCGAGGACGTCCGGCGAGACCCAGCCGTCTGTGGGACGAAATGCGTCCGCGAAACCGTATCGGCCGTAGATCTCATCGCCGAATCTTTCCTTCATCGAACGCAGCGCGGCAAGCGAGATTTCTGGAGTGAACATGAGCGAGCCGGCCGGCGCGCACGGCACGACTGTTCCGTCGATCGCCTTGTTTCGCGGCGGGCCACCCCAGGCCTTGTATCCAGTCTTGCTGAGCGAGCTCGTAATGCCCCAGACATTCTCCGAATAACCTGGGAATTCCTTTGCTAAATCCATACAGAATTGCTGATGCGCTTTCGTGGCGGTCACAGAGTTTTGAAACCAATTCACTCGGGAAGCGCCGTTTTCGCGCCGGTGGCGATAATCGATAAACGCTTGGGAATATTGGTGCGTGAACAGCGGTGCGGTGCCGATGAAGTTAAAGCCAGCGTAACTGTTTTGGTTGCGTTCCCAGGAATACCAGGATTCCGGCCTGATCGCGTGTCCGGGCGCGCCGATGCCCAGCAGGTAGATGATGGTGTGCTCGCTGTAACGATCCCAGCGGCCCTTTAGGAATCCTTCCTCCGGCTTCCAGCCGTGAGAGAGCACGAGCGGATCTCCGTTCAGCATCCACTGGAAATCGATCCGCCCATAGATCTGGCTCGCCAACCGTGCGATCTCTGCATCCTTATGAAAGTATTGCCGTGCGGTGAGGATGCCACCCATCAGCAGCGCGGTGTCGATCGAGGATAGCTCGCTTTTCTTCTCATCGATCTGTCGGATACCGGTGCGCTCGCCCGTTTTGACGTTCATCCAATGGTAGAACCAGCCGTGCTCGCGCGGGGCGTGCCCGGCAAAGAATCGCAGCGCGTTGCGCACACGCGTGCGCGCCGTCGTTGGGCCTACCCATTTGCGCTCGGCCGCAATGCACAGTCCCGCAAGACCGAAGCCGGTTACGGCAATGCTGCCGATGTCCCGCCGCGTCTCCTCGTATGGCGAGCCATCCGTTGTCGCGCGTCCTCGTGTCAAGCCCGTATCAGGGTTTGTATGTTCCCAGAAAAACTGGAAGCAACGGCGTGATAAATCCTCTAGGAACGCGTCGTCATCCCGCGAAAGCGCCGCAAGCGTCGGAGCCGGAGTCAGCGCACCGATTGCCGCTCCGGCCATGCCGCCGAGGAAGTCTCGTCGCGTCAGAACTTTGGCTTCATGGTTGTTCATCCCCATCGTGGGTTAGATCTTCCCCGTTCGTTTGTTCGAATGTCCAGGTCAGAATATCCTGAATGGCCGCCAGCCCGCCCGTTCCACCAGTGAAGCCGATATAGAACAGGTTGCTTGGGCCTGGCACCACCTTCGAAGGCACGTCCACCTGATAGGAAGTGGTGAACGTCGCCCGCGTAACGAGGTCTGTTATCGTTTCGGTAAGAACGCCGTTGGCGTACGTCAGGACGGCCTGCTTCGGATTTTGGTTTGTCAGATCTACGCCGGTACCGTTCAAAGAAACGACAACATCGCCACTACCTGGAGCCGGTGTACCCGGGAAATGGCCGTCACTGTACAGCCCAGTCTGGTTGCCGCCGTCTTTGATTAGGTCGAACTTGACGGCGACACTGTTGCGGATACCGAAGTAACCCAGTCCTCCACCTTCGCCCCCGAGTGCCGAGGGACTGTTTCCTTGAATCGTAAACGTAAACCCGTCAGCGAGACGCGGAGGATTGATAACACCGGGTCGGACTTGGAAGGTAAACGTGCTGCTGAAATTCCGCAGACCCACGCCGCTGTTAACCGCGATCCACACGGTGCCGTCCTCACCGACTCTGTCGTCCGTCAGGCGCATATGCGTGCCGGGGAAGAACGCAGAGCCGTTGCTCGTGAGGTCTCCGTGACGGGCAAAACCGTCGTCGTGGGCGAAAGCAGCAGGCTGATCGCCGCCACCTATCACCGCACTGGCGAAATTCAAGGGAGCTGAAAGGCGGTGGGCACTGTCGAAGGCACGCACGCGATAAAGGTATGTGCTGCCCTCCCGCCTCTGATCTGTAAAACGGGTAACGGTTGCCGGTAATGAAGCAATCGGAGTGAACTCTTCGCCATCCGTGGAGCGCTCGATGTCATAGCCTTGCGCGGTGTAGGAGTTGTGGGCCTTCCAGGCGATGGCGATATTTGATCGTTGAGCGTCGTGGCGAACCACCGAGGTCACCTGCTCGCTATCGGGTGCGCGAGGTGGCAGGTTGTCTTCATGTGACTCGAATCTCCACCCGAGCACGTCTTGCAGCGCGGTAAAAAGGGCTGTCCCACCGCCAAAGCCCACGAAGGCTGAGTCACTGCGCACGGCCGAGCGGATATCGACGGTGTAGGAGGTGCTGAAGCTTGCACCGCTGGAGAGATCCGTAATGGTCTCGGCGAGCACGGTGCCGTCGTAGGTTAAAGCGACCTGCTTCGTAGTTTGGCTCTGCAGATTGATGCCGGTCCCATCGAGCGGAACGCGCACGTCCCCACTACCGGGAACAGTTTGAGCCGGGAAATGTCTGCCCACCACCAGCCCGGTCGAGTTGTGCAGTACGTCAAACACCACCGCCACGCCGTTGAGGATGGGGAAATAAGCGAACTGGCCTCCGGGGCGTCCCAATGCATTCACACTGCTACTTTCCATGATGAAGGTGAAGCCGTCGCCTCTGGGGAACGTCCCCTCGTGAATGCGCACTCTGAAAGTAGTGGTAAAATTCCTGATCCCAACCCTCTCATTGGTGAAGAACGTCCCTGCCTGACCGGCGATAATGTCCGTTAGACGAGCGACATTCTCGACAAAATGCGTGTTGCCGTTCGCGGTGAGGTCGGAGCTATCGGCAAACCCGGCGGAGTGATCGATGTTGAGAGGGCCGATGGTGGCTCTGACAGTATTGGACAGACTCGAGTCGCCCGTGCTGCCGAACGCCCGCACCCGATACAAGTACGTGCCGCGTGCTAGACCACTGTCCGTGAAAGTAGTGCTGGTGGTGCTGAAAATAGGATCAAAGTTGACACCGTCGAGCGAGCGCTCGACGCTATACCTGATCTGATCGGCCGCGCTGGTCCAACTCAGAATGATCTGCCCATCGACGATGTCAGCGACCTCCAAGATCGGCGGGGTCGGCTTCGTTCTGGCACTGGCGGTATTCGAATTGGCAGAGTCACCGACCTGGTTGGTCGCCCGCACGCGATAGAAGTACGTCGTAGAAGGCGCCAACCCCGTGTCGCTATACGTGATTGCGTTCCGATTGACCGTGTTGACCAGCGTAAAGGTGGCTCCGTCAACCGATCGCTCGATCTTTACCGCAGTGGCGTTGGTGGCATGGTTGGCCCAAGACAGGTTGATCTGGGAAGAAGAGAATGCTGTCGCGGTGAGGTTCGATGGAGCACCATCAGGTATTGTGCTCGTGGCCGGAAAGAGCCCCAAGGCTGCGAGGCTGGTCTGCGTCCCCAGGTAGACCTTGCCATTGGCGATCGTCGGTACGGTAAACTTTACGCCCACTTCCAGTTGATCGCGGGCTCCTATCTGATCGGTGGAATAAAGCTGGGTGAGCGTGGGAGAAGCAGTAGCATCGTACGCAAATAGCACCACCGGCCGCCCGGCAAAAAGGGGATTCACGTTCAGGGTCCAGGCGATGGCGTTGCTGGTGCCATTGGCCGAGATACTGGGCGTTGCGCCGGGATAGCCGAATACCGGAGGGTTCGCTCTCGAGAACGGAGTCGCGGAAAGCTGTCCGTTGAAGAGCTCGAAGGCCTTCAAAACATCATCCAATCCCTGGTAATAGATGAGTTGGCGCGTTCCGCTGTTGTAATAGGCCGGTGTATCGAACGAGCCACCGACGACCGTGCCCGCAGGCAAAACCTGTACGACGTTGTCAAAGGCAGGGTTGAACTGGCCCATGTTGTCGCGATCGATGAGATAGATTTTGCCAGCTCCCTTCCCAGAAGTAACGACCATATGAGGATGCGCCCCGGGCTGATCTGGAAGCAGCAGGACGCCAGCGGAACCTACGTCCTGGTCACTTCTTTCCAAGTCGAGCTGGTTGAACGGGGTGAAGAAATCGGCCACGCTCAACACACCGGCCGTCGCAAGCTTGAGCACGCTATTTCCATAGGCTGGGTTGCAAGGCGGAATGTGTCCGTCTGCGTCTTGCCATTCACCGCAGGAATCGCCGGGATTAATGGCGAATGTGCCGTTGCCCACCGAAAAGTACAAATTACCGTTGGCATCGACAGCAGGTGCTCCTCCCGACATCCAAATACCGCCGAACCGACCGTTGGGTGTCACATTGAATATCGTCTCGATCGCCAAATTGGTTCTATTGAAGCCCACAACCCAGCCGTGATACGGGCGAGTATCACCATGCGAAGCCCAAGCAACGTAAACCCGGTTGCCCACGAGGACCAAACCAGGCCTCTGGTTTTGGCGTAGCGCGTTGAACCTTATCTGGCCACCTTCGCTACCATCCCCCGTGCCGGGAACAGAGATGGGCGTGTTGTTGACATATGCCTCGGGAGGAGGATTGAAGATGGTGTCTCCGATAAGAATCGGGCCGCCAAACTTCTCCGCCCCGGTAGTTACGTCTAGGGCGTGTAGCCTTTGCACAAAGTGCGGTTCGCCGCTGGTAGTCACTTCCTTGGTTTTTGCAACGAGGTAAAGCGTGCCGCTGACCGGGTCAATGACCGGCGTTCCTGTGATGCCAATCTCGGGCACAATATCCGCGTTCAGGACGTCCGGCTGAGGGACCGGGGTGATTCCCGCCGCAGGGTTGATGAAGCTGGTCCTCCAAAGTTGTCCCGGCGCGTTGCCGTCAGCATCGAACGCATACACGCTGTCGTGTTGAGTGGCCACAAACACCACGTTGCGTATGCCCCGACCAGGAATAGTCAGGTTAGACATGAAAAGTGGCTGAACGTACACATAGCCGTCAACTGGGTAAGAAAATAATTTGCCGAATTGATTTGGATTGACGTTGGCAAGTGTAAGATCCACCTCGTTCAGGTTGTGTCCCGTTCGAGCGTTGTCATTGTGATAGGTCATCACATTGACGGCGCCAGCCTGCTGGGCGCTCAGCGCGCCCGAGACAATCGCGGAGACCACCACTAAAAACCGCTTGAAGGTGTCGTTCGAATGCCGCCGAAACAGACCGCTCGAGTCGCTGCAGCGTGCCGAAAGTGTCATGATGCATCCCCCTGTTTTGCCGGTTCCCTTTAGTCCGAGCGGAACCGATGAGATCGCTTTTGCACTTGCCCGTGTTGAGTACGGTACGAAACCCCGGGGTGAAGTGCCAAAAAGTGTGTAATAGGAAACGATCAGCTGAAGACGTGTTTCGCCGATCACCATCGCGACACCGCGAGCGGCGCTTATTGTCGACGCTGCTGGACGCATTCAAACGACGTGCATGGATCTTTGCCGCCGTTGGACAGTGTCACTATAACGGGCCAACGATGAGAAGTAGGCGAGTGACGTGGGTCTTGCTCTCCGCGGGCACGGTTTTTGTGGCGTTCGTACTCTTGCTCGCCGCATTCGGTGTCGCAAAGCCCCAAGCGGACATCGAGCAGAGAATCGACGCACTCGTGGCTCGCATGACGCTAGAAGAGAAGCTCGGACAGATGTCGCAGACAACCTTTCCGCGCGGCCTGCCAATGGCGGCCAAGGACGAGATTCGACGGGGGCGCTGGGGATCGTTCTTCAACGGCGGCACCATTCAGGAGAAGGCCGAGGCGCAGCGAATCGCTACCAACCAAAGCCGGCTCGGCATTCCAATTCTCTATGGCCAGGATGTGATTCATGGCTTTCGAACTCTATTTCCGATTCCCCTGGCGCAGGCCGCGAGCTGGCACCCGGAGCTCGTGCGGCAGGCCGCGCGCATCGCCGCGCGGGAAGCGTCGAGGGAGGGCATCCATTGGACTTTTGCACCGATGGCGGACATCGCGCGAGATCCGCGTTGGGGACGTATTGCGGAGTCTCTCGGTGAGGATCCTTACCTCGCCAGCGTCGTCGCCACTGCCATGGTAGGTGGATTTCAAGGCGATTCGCTTAGTGCCCAGGATTCTATTGCGGCTTGCGGCAAACACTATGTTGGCTACGGTGGCGCCGAAGCCGGGCGGGACTACAACACCACCTGGATCCCCGAGGTCTTGCTCCGGAATGTCTACCTGAAACCTTTCCAGGCTATGCGGCATGCGGGGGTCGCGACGTATATGTCTGCCTTTAACGATCTGAATGGCGTGCCGGCCACGGGAAGCGCGTTCGCCTTGCGACAGGTGCTGCGAAACGAGTGGAAGTTCGACGGCTTTGTCGTGAGTGACTACAACGCCGTTATTGAAATGATTCCGCATGGATATGCCGTCGATGAGAAGGATGCGGCTCTAAAAGCGATGACCGCGGGCGTGGACATGGAGATGGTTAGTCGAAGCTACCACCAAAACGCGCAAGCCCTGATTGGCTCGAAAGCACTCGATCCGAAGGTGGTCGACGAATCGGTTAAAAATATTCTCCGGATTAAGTTTCAGTTAGGTCTATTCGATAATCGGATGCAGCCGGCCGACAATCTTCCCGCCGCGCCCTCAGTGGATGCTCTCGACCTTGCCAAAAATTTAGCTGCCGAGAGTTTGGTTCTGCTGAAGAACAAGGATGGTACGCTGCCCATTGCAAAATCGGTTGGCAAGGTCGCAATCATCGGGCCGCTGATGGACAGTCCGGTGGACCAAATGGGTACCTGGGCGATTGGAGGAAACCGCGAGGCCGTGCGCACGCCGTTAGCAGCGATGCGTGGGCTCTTGGGCGAGTCGCGAGTAGCCTCGGCGCAAGGTCTTAAGAACACGCGCGATAGCAGTCACGACGGATTTGCGAGTGCCCGGGAGGCGGCACGCAGCGCCGACGTCGCCTTGCTGTTTCTTGGTGAAGAAGCCGGCCTCTCCGGCGAGGCAAGCTCGCGGGCATTCTTGAACTTGCCCGGAGCACAAGAGGAATTGGCTTCTGAAATCGTCAAGGTCGGTAAGCCAACGATTGCGATTATCCTTGCAGGGCGGCCGCTTACCTTTCATAAGCTGGCGGAGCAGGTGAGCGCGGTGCTGTACGCGTGGCATCCAGGCGCGATGGGCGGCCCGGCGATATGCAACGTGCTCTTCGGCGATGTCGCGCCATCGGGAAAACTGCCGGTCACGTTTCCTCGCACCGTCGGGCAGGTTCCTCTCTACTACAATCACATGAATACCGGCCGACCTGCCGCGGAGTTTGGTCGCGACGCCAACAACAAATTCACGTCGAAGTACCTGGATGTTTCTTATACACCAGAGTACCCATTTGGTTTTGGACTCTCTTACACGACTTTCCAGTATTCAAGCGTAAGGCTCTCCTCGCCGAGCATGCGAGTCGGAGGCCAGCTGACGGCTTCGGTCGCCGTAATCAATACCGGGAAATATCAAGCTGACGAGGTCGTGCAACTGTACATTCGTCAGTTGGCAGCCAGTCTAACGAGGCCGATTCGGGAACTGATCGCGTTTCGCAGGATTCATTTGAAGCCCGGCGAAAAACAGACGGTGGAATTCAATCTGGCGGCTGATGATCTGGCGTTCTACAAGGCGGGAGGACAATTGACCATCGAGCCGGGAAAGTTTCAGTTGTGGGTGGCGCCGGATTCGGCATCCGGACCAATAGCTGAGTTTCAACTCTTGCCATGAACGGTCCCCAGCCGATCTAATCCACCTGAAGACAATAGATGTAGCGAGGTGGCGGGTCTCCCGGGCGAGGCGTTGCCCCGACGGGAGGCCCGGCTGATTTTGCAGGAGAGGTTCCGGCCAGCGGATCTTCAACCTCCGCTGCACTCTTCGGCAGCTCGGCGACAGACCTAGGCCGACCACTAATGTTGGAGGCGGTGTACAGCCAGACCTGGCAGACTGGGGTGAAGTCGAGAGAGCCCCGTCGGTATTGGAGAACATCGTATCCGGCGCCCAGTTGGGCATTTGCGTTGCACCGTCCCATAACCGTCCCGCTTGTCCCGCATTGGAAATTCCGCGGACACGCTCGCGCTCCGCTCGATTGGCAAGTCTGACAGCTGCCGCCCGCGCACACTTGACCCGGCTGGCATGCCATACCGCCGCATTGGACTGCGTCAGAAAGAACCACGCCCCGGGGGACGTACAGCTTCTGTGTCCTCATTCGTGGCACTTGATGCACCGTCAGCGGGACCCCATACCTATCATCGACGAGATCGTAGGGGACGTACCCGCCATCGATGTAAGCCAGGTAGTATTGTCCAAACCAACCCCATTTCTGCACGACGTTACCGTACGCATAGTTGGGATTGAGGCTTGCATCGGGCAATAAGCGCGTTGACTCTTCACCGACGCGATATACGCCGGAGGATGGGTCAATGATCGCCCAAAGGAGCAGCCTGTCAGTCTTTGGCGGCGTCCCTAGGACTTGCTTCAACCGTTTTTCGCTCTTGACACTTTGGCAGGCTAACCCTGCAGCGGTCACGGCGACTTCGGCAACGACCGGGATATATTCGAACGTGCTGGCAATGCCTGGTACCTCTCTTGCGAACGGCAGCTGAGTGAAGATGTTGTCTTGCTCGTTAAGAGGCATGTCGTCAGTTCGCGGGTCGTAGGTGTAATTTTGGGGCGGAGTGCATATTTGAGATGAGGGAAACGGATTCGGCGGCGAGGGATCGAATGCATAGGCTATGGGCGTCTTTGGATCCTTATCGGGATAAACGTTCGTTGCGGGCGTACCACCGTCGGGAAGATCTTGGAGCATCAGCTGTCTGTCGCTAAAGGGAAAGGAGTAGTATCCCGCCTGTGCGCCATTGACGAAGGCACGGATTTCCGTAAATGTTCCCGCTCCGGCTCGATAGCCGTTCACACTCGTCTCGCCCCCCACACCCTTATAGGGGAGGGGAAAGTTTGCTGCGTCGACCGGCCCGGCATTGAATTCGCCATTCTGGTAGTCATAGGGACTGCAGGCAGCGACGAGAAGAAGCAATGGGAAACACTTAAAAGTCATAGCGCGCTCCTAGGCGAAGGCTCAGAGCCCCGAAGCGACCCGCTGTTTGGCCGAAAGTGCCGCTATTCGCGTCGTTCTCATTGAGCGTCGACGGACTGCGATCGTTGAAGACATTAGTAACGTAAAAAACCAAAGCGATGTGCTCGCGGAGCACGCGGTAGAGGTCATACGTCGCCTGAAGATCGAGCTGTGCGCGCGGGGGTGTGCGATACTCGGTGATCCGGGTTACGTCGTTGCCGCACGCCGTCGACGCTGGGGCAAAACTCCCTTGGCCAGGGCTAGTCCCCGAGCAATTTCCCGGCGTGGTCCCCCTCGGAGTGCGACGGTTGATGGTCTTGCCCGTGTCGGGAAGGTACGTCGCAATGAAATACTTATCTTGCGGATGGCCGCTTAGGTACTCCAGCCTCACGCCGACCGTTAAGCCGAAATTAAACGTGTAACTTGCCCCGATGTTCATCATGTGCCGGTTGTCCTGCGGTTGCCAGCCGTTTTCGAACTTCCATTGCTGGGGAATGCGATGCGCGGCGCCGGTATTGTCTCGTCCGGTGCCCCACAGCCAAGAAAGCGTGTAGGAGGCGAGAAAATACCAATTCGGCGACGGTCGTCCATCGACCGCCAAGGTGAAGCCTTGGTAGTTCCGCGTATTCAGCGACGTCGTTGTGTAGTATCGAATCTCGTGACTTTGCCCGTCGACGTAATCGAGAATGCGATAGCCCGTGCGGTCCCAGATCACGTTGGTCTCAAATGAGTCCCAGGTCTGGGTAATTCTCTTCCAAGTGTGCTCAACGCTGGCGACGGTGTTCCGGAAGATCTCGCGCCGTAGGCTGGTGGTGACCGCGTCGGAGTGCGGGGTTTTTGCATGTTGGTTGATGACGCTACCGGCCTCTCCGCCGCCTCGCGAAACGAATACCCACCGTCCATTAGGACTGCCCTTCGGATCCCATTGTTCCACCACGTTGCTGCCGTAAGAGGTGACGAGATAGTCGCGAGCAAACCCGAGGTAGGGGAACTCATTTGCGCGGCCATAGCTGGTCGACAAAATCGTCTTCTGATCTCGCGTTATGTCGATGATCAGTCCGAACCGTGGCCCGATTGCGAACTGGCGGAGGAATGGGCTGCCGTCGGGGTTCAACACTTGCCCGAAATCGAAACGTATGCCGGGCACGAGCGTTAGCCAACGAAACGGTCGCCAATGGTCCTGAAGGAAAAGGCCCGAGCTCAGGCCCTTAAGAGTGAAGTTTCGATCCTGAGAAGTAGTGCGCTGATAACAGCCAAGGTACTGGCCAGCTTCAGGTAGGCAAAGGCCCTCCTCCCCCGGCCCTCCGTCCCTGTCTAGGTATTGAACCAGTCCCGGTTGGTGCTGGTAGGTCCGATTGAAGAAGTAACTAAATTGTATGCCGGCCTTTGCATTGTGTTCGCCGAGCAGTTGTCCGCGCAAAGTGATTTTTGGATCAAACTGGAAGCTCGCTCGGTCATTTTTGCTAATTTGGGTGTTGGCGTTGTACCAGATGGAACCATCGAACTGATTCTCGTGGGTTGGTGCTTCTCGGTCGTAGGTGCAATTTCTGGGCGAAAAGTTCTCGCAGCCGCGAGTGTCGACCTTACCATACCAGCCTTGAGGGCCATCGTAATTGTAGTGGGTTTTGATACCGGCATCGAGGCGAAATTCGAAACTCGAGGTGGGAAAGAAGCTCCAGTTGAGGATCGCGTTATATCCACCGTTGTTATTATGGGTTTCATAGGTACTTAACCGTCCTCCGCCGCCGTTCATGTTGTCCTTGATTTCGGGGTCCGCGGCCAGTGACAAGCCCACGCGATGGGTGGGGCTCGGAGCCCAGGTAATCTTGAGCCTTGGAAGATAAGTCCGGTTGACCCCCGGCACGTGTGGAACGTTCAGCGGCCCGCTGAGATTCCTTCCGATCTGCTCGAAATTGTATTGAAACGTGCCGCTGAACCAAAGTCGATGCTTGACGATGGGTCCGCCCAAGGTAGCCGTGGTCTGGTAACTATAGCTCGACTCGAGCGGAACGTCGGCGAAAACTCGAGTCCCCTCATAAATTGTATTGCCGGTAGGCTTTCGGCTGTCGTTCGCGATGGATGAATTCTGATAATAGAAAGACACGTTGCCATGAAAGTCGTCTGTTCCTTCGCGAGTAATCGTGTTGATGACACCGCCGAGCACGTTGTACTCGGCGTCAAAACCGCCGGTGATCACCTGGACCGCATCGATGCTCTCGAAGGCGAGCTGTTGTCGATGTTCGCGGGTGAGTGGATCGGTGACGTCCAACCCATCGATGAGATAACGGTTGTTATAGCTCCGCCCACCCAAAACGTAGGGATCGCTGCCCGAAAGATGTCGTTGAACCCCCGGGGTCATCCGCGGCACGTCCGTGTAACTGCGGCTGGTTGGAAGATATCTAAACTGATCGAGAGAAACGACTGCCCCAGTTTGTGTGGAGTCCGGATTAGTCAAGTGCCGTTCCTCCTCCACAACGGTGGTTTCGGTATCGGCTAGCTCTGCCGACCACTTGATGTTCAGGGGCGTAGTGATGCCAGGCTGGACCAAAACCTCTCGGGTCAATGGCTTAACGCCCGCATAGCTCACGGTCACCCGGTAGTCACCGACTGGAAGGTTGGGCACCAGGTACTCGCCATCGTCGTTCGTGGTGACAACGCGCGCGTCGCCGAGACCAGGTGATGTGACCGCTACGCTGGCGCCGGGCACAGCTAGGTCCGTGGTCGCCTCGACGACCCGACCGCGAATTTGCCCCTCCAACTCGCCCGCGCCGAGCGCGAGGCGCGGCTCTAGGAGGGATAGGCATAGGCATAGGGCGATTGCCAAGCTACCGCGGATTCTCGAAGTCCGACTCGGCTTGAATTGCCCGGATGAGCGCATACTGGCCCCTGTCTGATGAGCAGCCTAGCAGCCTAGTACTCGGCCGCGAATTTTTTTGTATTGGCCCTCCGCGTCATTGCCGGCCGTCTGTCCCAGCGGATTCGCGGCGAAAAGTCCGTGGCCCCGGTCGTGCCAATAGGTGGGGGAGCTCTAATTCTTAGGATGAAGCACCAACGGCCGCGTGTACCCGATGCAGAGGCCCCATGTTCGCCGGGCAATTCCAGAGCTCGTGTCACGCGAATGCCGAGCATGCCTTCTTTATCATCCTTGAACGTGATCTTTGATCCCTCTCAAACAAGGTGGTGACGCGGTCGATGCTCCGCAACCGGGGCCCCAATGGGCTCGAAGATGTAATGGCTGGCAAAGGCCATGAAGTGCGGATTGAATTGAACGGTGGCGCCGGCGTGGTGGAGGACGACTGTCTTTAGATTGAAGAGTATGCGGCGGGCACTCCGCCGAAGAATTCAAGGGCGCTGCGGTGCATTCCCCAAAACGTCTCCATCTTCTGGTCGAGCGCGAAGTCGATGAAAAGAGCGCGAGACCAGGACAGAACCATCGCAAATGCAGACAGCGGCGGAAGGGTACGCCTAATCCGAAGCTGGCCAAACGAGCCCCAGTCCACCTGGGCCTGCTCCCCGGGCTCCATCTCTACTCCCAGATAGGCTTTGCTCAAGAGCGGCTTTCGGATTTGTGCGACGAAGCTCCAGCGACACAAAGATCCCAAGCTGACGATGGCGCTCTATGCGCGCCTGGCGCCTGAGTACCTCCGCGCCGAGGTCGATCGCCTATCGCTTGGCGTGAAACCCGCCGAGGCCGAATCGGCATCGCCGCCAGCTCGAGCGGTCAACGCAAGCGGTTCCGGCTCCGATCGGTGTAAAACGGTGCAGACGGAGCCAGATCGACCGATTCGGCTTGCACCTCCCCGGAAACTTCCCAAGGAGATCCAAGCTCTTTCCCAAGCGCGCGATGGGGGAGTCGAACCCACGACCTTTGGCTCCGGAGGCCAACGCTCTATCCAACTGAGCTAATCGCGCAGGACTTTCCGTCTTACCGCATCACCCTCTGCTTCCGGAAGCAATCATCTCTCGTGACAGCGACGCCCATATATCCCATGACCTTTGCGCTTCTCCACCGAGCCGTCACGTAGGACCCGTGGCTGGCGAAGGTATGCCGCTTCGCCTGTTACTCCGTCAAGCACGAATGACGAGATGGCAGTCTGCGAGGGCAAGGCTGAGGGGCAGACGCAAGATGTGCTGGCCAACGAAGGTCGGGAGCCGATTGGACGTGGGCCCGGCCGGCGCCTGGGCCCAGGTGATGACCGACATGCTCGGCGAGGTCCCTTTCACCGACCACCCACGACGACCGCGGCTTCGAACCGCGCTCCTTCCGCACGTTCTTCGAGGCTGCGGATGAGGCCGCCGTGTCCCGCCTCTACGGAGGAATCCACTACACCTTCGACAACGAAACCGGCCTTCGCGCCGGCATTTACGTGGGTCAGAAGATTCGCACTGCTCCATTTCACAGCGGGCGATTCGGATTGACGTCGAGGTCGCGAGGCGATCGCAACTCAAGCTGCGTGAGAATCCGGTTGGACGCTCCCCGATTTTGCTCGCAAATCAAATCAACGGTGCGAAGCGGCGGGATGAGGAGATTGGGCCCGGTGGCGGCGGCCAGATCGCTGGCTAATCTTCTTCTGTATGAAGTCCTCGATTTCGCGGTGCTGGTCTTCGTTCAACTGGAGGTTTCGCGTTCTTCCGATCACTTTCTTCAATTGATCCTCGGACATTCGGGCCGTCCAGCTCTCCTCTCGCAAGTCGAAGATCCTGAGGGCCGCCGGCTTCGCGGTACCCAACCCGCCGTCGTGGCAACTGCCGCAATGCTTCTCGATCAGGTGGCGCACCCTCGTTTCGAGCGGATCGACGGCTGGATGTACCGGATCGGCGTCGACGAACGAGGGAGCCATGCAGGTGAGGAGAAACACCGTGCCGAAGCTGTACGAATCCAATGCCCGACCTCCAGAGCTCAGGACGACTCCTCGGGTGCCCTTATCCCAAGCCCGATCGGACTTCAAACGCGTGGAGGCCGAACACCCTCCCCACCCATCCTCTGGCGCCCTTGTTCGCCTCGAAACGACAAGCCAACCAGCCCGGCCGGCGCACCCTCGGAGCGCCTGGATGCCAAACGCCGCTTGACGATCGAGTGGACCAGTGAGGCGACGAAGAGGCTGAACAGCGCCGCGTAGAATGGGGAGACCTTGAACCGGTAGCGGCTATGGTCCGCGTCTGAGAACAGGATCGTCACCGCTGCGACATAAGCAATGTTATAGAGCATGAAAAAGACGACCGCGGCGGTCGCAGTTTCCGAGCGCTCCGAAATGCCCCGGCGACGCAACGCCCAAAGGCCAACCCAGCGACACCCGAACAGGAAACACAATGGGAATGCGATCAAATTAAGCCACGGTACTTTGCCCGCGAAGCCCGCGAACGGCAGCTTCCCAGCGAACAAATAGTTCCAAGCGCGCAGCAGCCCGCGCATTTTCATCGCATTGGGGTCCGTGGTCAGGGGTTCTTCGCCGCCAAAGAATGGCCACGTTTGGTCCGCCGGCACGAAATAGAACTTCAGATTATCGACCACGGCACGGGGGTAAGCCGCGGGGTATTGTCGCGCCGCAACCTTCGCGTCTCGATAGTAGACTCGTGCGAGCTCGGTGATGAGCTGCGAGTGCCAATTCTGAAAACCAGTCGACTTGACCTCCTGATCTAAGACGGGAATACCCCACCGTTTGATCGAAGGTAGAAGCTCACGATACTGCTGTTCCCCCCGCCAGTTGTAGGGAATGCTATCGGCTAACTCGGTCACCTTTCCTTCGGCAATCAGTTGTCGCCTGGCGAGGCCCGATACCTTGTCGAAGACCATCATCCCGAAGTTAGTCTTCTGGTAAGCCTCTCCCGCGACCATGGTTCCAAAGACCAGATAGTTCTTGCAGTAAAGGGCGACTACCAAAAGACACGGAAGCGCGGCGGCAAGCACGAGTTGGCGGCGATTTTGCGGGAAGACTAGCCAGAGGGCGAGAAGGACGAGCGCGAGCCACGCCAAATGGAAAATTCCCCGGGTCAGAATAATGACCGCCAAAGTGGAAAAGAATATGACAGCATCCGCAGCGCGCCTGCTGACTACGTAGCGGTGCAGAAATAGCGACGAAAGAACGAGCAAGAATGTGAGGGGATACGTGTAGAACAGCCAGTTCTCGTAGAGAAGCGTGATCGGACTCACGCAGAACAACGCAGTTGTTAAAAACGCGAGAGCCGGGAAGATGCCCAAACGCAGCAAGAGCAAATAGAGGAGGACCGCCAAGCCAAGCCCAAACCCGTAGTAGACGACCTGAAATGCCCAGTCGGCATGGCTGCCAAACGATTGCAGCATGACGCCGAGGAATAAATTGAAAAGCGGAGGGTGGTTGTTCAGATAGAAAGTGCTTTGCCAAAGCGCAGTCTTAAGCAGCACCGGATCGATGAATTGCAGATACGATCCCAGCGGACTGCCATCCAAGCGAACACCCAGACAAGAAAAGTAAACCCATCGAGAAACAACCCAACAGACAATCAGGGCCACCAGGTAGCTGCGTCGAGGATCGCGGATCTTCATTGCCTTGTCTAAGTTGTTGACGAACGGCGTCGTTCCAGTAGATGGCTTGCAGTACTTCACCTCGAGTCAGCTAGAGATTAAGGCTTCCATTTCCAAGCGGCGCTCGTTGCAGCTGTCGCCTTGAACTGGATTGGTCGCTGGAACAAACGGGCGACAGCCCCCACGCAATTGGACAGGTGAAAGCGGTTAGACGTTAGCAGAGCGTCCGTGGCCAATTCTCGTGGGGCCAGGCAATCAGAAAGTCGGGGGTCTGTCTGGTTGGTTGGCTGGACGCCGACGCTACAGGCCGGCTCGCTGACACAAGATGCGTTACTACATCCACTAAGTGCGCCTTCGGCCTGGCCGCACACTCTTCCAGATGGATTGATTCCGGAAGAATGGGCTCACACCGATTGCGCTCCGCACCGGCCAGACGCTAAGACATCCGCGACAAGCACTTCGTTATTTCCGGGGAGAACGATGTCTGGACAGTCCGGTGGATCAGGCGATCTCGCCTCGAAAACTTGCGTTCCGTGCAGAGGAGGGGTTCCGCCATTGAAGGGCGATCAACTCAAGAGCTACCGCCCTCAAGTCCCGGCATGGCAAATCGTCAACGAGCATCACCTCGAACGAACTTTCAAGTTTCCCGATTTCAGGGCCGCACTCGCCTTCACCAATCAGGTCGGCAATCTCGCCGAGGAACAAGGTCACCACCCGGACATACTGCTCGCGTGGGGCAAGGTTGCAGTGTCCATCTGGACGCACAAAATCGACGGCTTGACCGAGAGCGATTTCATCTTCGCGGCGAAGGTCGATCGCTTGAAATGAGCGCGCGGATACTTTCCGCCTAAACCAGCTTGGTCAGGTCCGAATAGGAGCGTTTCGCCGGTTTCCCGGTCTCGATGGGAAGCTTCTCGGCGGCCCAACCCGGCTCCGCCACTCGACCCATTCCGTCGCGCGCACCTCCATAGCCGGCGCGCTGATCCACGACTTGTCGATAGCCCGCCGACTCGAGCAGCTGGGCGGCTCTCAGCGAGCGTCCACCGGACTGGCAACCAATGACACACCTCGAGTCCTTGGGAAGAACCGCTTCAACGACTTGCAGAAAGTCTGGGTTCGGCATCATTCCGGCGGGTCCGGCATGCATCAAGGGAATGTTGACCGCTCCAGCGGGATGTCCTTGCTCGAACTCCGGTTCGGAGCGAACGTCGAGATAGACCCAACCCTCTTCCATCAACGATTTGGCTTCCTTCGGCGAGATCCGCTTCATCGATCCACTCCTGACGTCCGGCCCAGGTCCACCTGCTCTCGCCCGGCTACTCCAATGCCGAAATCAAGTCCAGGGGCTTCACACGGGTGCTGGGTTATGCCGGCGGTCGAGAACTGATGGCGCCCTTTGGAGCGCCCCGGACGCCTGGTTGGCGGCCCAGTCGGCTCCGTTCCCAGGCACGCCGGCCGGACATTCTGGCCAACGGAACAATGGGTTCGTTCACGGTCCTTCAACGCGCTGGGGAGTCAGTCGCCGTCACAGCCGCGGCTGCCTACGCAGCGGCTCTCTTTTTCCTTCAGCACCAACTTGATGTCGAAAACGTATTCCACCGCAACGGGTTTGCCGTCGAGAAGGACCGGTTTGTACCTGCGCGACGACAGTGCTTCGAGC
>WNEZ01001808.1_pt1 | contig 18073 bp, 16 predicted proteins | sample 5400521 | NCBI WGS metagenome assembly WNEZ01 (sample SAMN13153339, study PRJNA577476) | soil metagenome | isolation source: 120 cm saprolite under Douglas fir tree site 2 hole 1 replicate 1 | place: USA:California | collected 2015-04-18
AGGAGAGTGAATACAGTCAGAAGCGCAAATCTTGAACGCATCCGGTCTTCCAGTAGGACAGGCACTCTTGCCTGTCCTCTTTACGCTGAAACCCAATTCTACTGCCGATTGGTAATTTCCGCTAATGGACAACCTGGACAGGCAAGAGTGCCTGTCCTACTAAACCTAATGCGGCCGCATCTGCAGCAGCCGGAAGGCCTCCGGGAAGAAGAAGACGAACATCATGCAGATGCAGAAAATCGTCGCCGGGATGAGCAACAGGACCAGGGCGAATTTTTCAAATTTCAGGTGCATGAAATACGCCATGATCATCGCCGCCTTGACGACCGACAAGACAACCAGAACGCTCAGCATAACCTTCGGTTCCAACGCCTTGTAAGCCAGAAATACTTCCAGTCCGGTGATCGCAACCAGACCAATCCAAATCGCAACATTGGTCTGGACGCTGGCCCCTGCGTGAGCTTCTTCGGCATGCGCTTGTGTGTTCATGGATCCTTTTCTCCCGAATCGCTCGGGTTAGTATTTCACCGACATCAGGTAAATCATCGGGAACACAAACATCCAAACCAAGTCGACGAAGTGCCAGTACAGACCGTTGACTTCGACATCCTCCGCCGAAAATTTCCCGCGGCCATAGCCAGTGGCCACAATCGCCAGGTAGATAACGCCAATCATGACGTGCGTCATGTGCAGACCGGTGATTCCGAAGAACACAGCTCCAAAAAGGGGAGTGCCCTCCGGATTTCCGGTGATGGTGAAGTGCTCCACAAAGATCAGGTTGAACCATTCGCGCAAGTGCAGCCCGGTGAACATCAGTCCCCCGGCCATCGTGGCCACCATCCACAGAACCGTTTTTTTGCGGTCACCGCGCTGCGAGGCCATCACGGCCATCACCATCGTCAACGAGCTCGCCAGCAGTACGACAGTCATGGTCGTCGAGAAGATGATGGCGGGATTGATGGGAAACGGCCTCGGCCAGTCGGGATTCGTGAGCCTCGAGTAGCTGTAGGTGATCAGCAAGACCGAGAATGTCAGCGTATCGGAAACGATAAACAGCCACATTCCCAGTTTCTTGGAACCCATCGCGAACGGAGACCCTCCCCCCGACCACGGCGAACTCAGCGTCGAATCAGTTTTTACATCGTGCACGTTTCACCGTCCCAGAGTCAGGAGTACGAGCAAGAAAACCCACAGCCCATCCATGAAATGCCAGTAAATCGAGGTTAGTTCCGCAGCCGTCGCCTGCGAGATGCGCGAGCGCTTCCACTCCCGGAAAGCAACGTAAAACAAAGCGAAAATCCCGCCCGCGAGATGCGCGCCGTGCGCCGCGGTCAAAAGATAAAAGAAGCTGCTGCTCGGATTAGTTGAGAGAAGCATTCCGGCCGCGGCAAGCCGGCGCCAGGCAATGATTTGCCCGGCCAGGAAGAGCAAGCCGAGACCAGTTGTCACCGACCACCAGGTCCGGAAGGCCTCGCGCGCGCCGGTCTCAAGTTTCCGCCGCGCCAGGATAATGGTGACGCTGCTGAATAACAATATCGCGGTATTGAACCAGACCACTGCAGGCATCGGGGTGCGCTGCCAGTCCGTGCCGAGCCCCTTGCGCACGATGTAGGAGCTGGCCAGCGCCATAAAGAACATTACGATCGCCGCAAGTCCCAGCTGGAGGGCCGTGAAATAGGCGCGCCTCGGGACAGGGCGCCTCGCACCGGGCGATCCGCCATCATCGTCGCCGCCGGCTGGCGTGCCCGTGCCGCCACCGTGGCCGGCGTCTATGATCTCGATATCTTCAGTGACTGTTCCTGGCATGGTTCGGCCTTATGCGATTTACGCCTTGCGCACCAAATTCGGCGCCAGATGTTGCGGGATGTAATCGTCCGCCGCGCCCGGAACGCTGAATTCGTACGGTCCGTGATACACGACTGGCTCGATGCCGCCGAAATTATCATGGGGAGGCGGCGAAGGGATGGACCACTCGAGCGTGGTCGCGTGCCACGGATTCTCTTCCTTCGCTTCCTTCCCGAATTTCAGGCTCCAGAAAAAGTTGAACAGGAAGATGAACTGCGCTCCGATGGTAATGAACGCCGCAATGCTGATGAAAACGTGGACCGGCTGAAGCTTCGCGAGGTATGCCACCGCGGTGGTATCGGAATAGCGCCGCGGATGTCCCGCCAGCCCCAGGAAGTGCATCGGCATAAAGATGGCGTAGACGCCGATGAACGTGAGCCAGAAATGAACCTTCCCAACCCCTTCGTTCAAGAACCGGCCAAACATCTTCGGGAACCAGAAATACATGGCAGCAAACATTCCGAAAATCGCCGCGACGCCCATGATCAAGTGAAAATGCGCGACAACGAAGTACGCGTCGTGCAGATACAGGTCCAATGACGGTTGGGCCAAAAATAGCCCGGAAAGACCGCCGCTAACGAACAGCGAAACAAACCCGATCGCAAACAGCATCGCACAGGTGAATTGGATCTTGCCGCCCCAGAGCGTGCCCAGCCAATTGAAGGTCTTGATCGCCGAGGGCACGCCGATGGTCATCGTCAGGATTGAGAATGCAAACGCCGAGTACGGGCTCATCCCGCTGATAAACATATGATGGCCCCAGACGCAAAAGCCGAGGAAGCCGATGCCGCAAACCGCGCCAACCATCGCCCGGTATCCGAACACCGGCTTGCGCGAAAATGTGGAGAGCAGGTGCGATGTCACTCCCATCCCCGGGAGGATCGCGATGTACACTTCGGGGTGTCCGAAGAACCAGAACAGATGCTGCCACAGCAGCGGTGAGCCGCCTTTGTGCCAGGTAACGACTTGATCGGTAATCACGAGGCCGCCGGGAACAAAGAAGCTAGTGCCGGCAATGCGGTCGAGCAAGAGAAGGATGCACGCCGCCAGGAGCACGCCAAACGCCAGCAGGCCGAGGATCGCAGTCACAAACCACGTCCAGCACGTCAATGGCAGCCGGCCAAGCGTCATGCCTTTCGTGCGGAGGTCGATCAGCGTCGTAATGAAATTCAGAGCGCCCATCAGCGACGCGCCGCAAAAGATTGCCAGGCCCACGATCCACAGCGTCTCGCCGGCGCCCTGGCCCGGTCCCGCCATTTCGCCCAGGGCGCTCAACGGCGGATAAGACGTCCAGCCGCCAATCGGGGCGCCCCCGGCTACGAAAAATGCGGCAATCATGACCACCAGCGACACGAACGTCGTCCAGAACGACAGCATGTTCAGCACCGGGAACGCCATGTCGGCGGCGCCAATTTGAATGGGCAAGAAGTAATTGCCGAATCCGGACTGCGGCGCGGTGGTCAACACCATGAAAACCATGATCGTGCCATGCATAGTCATCAGCGCAAGATACTGCTCGGGCGTCATCAAGCCGCCCTTAAAGAAAAACCATTTCGTGGTGGGCCACGCCAGATGCAACCGCATCAGCAGCGACAACCCCATGCCGACGAACACGGAGAATAGAGCCAGGCACAAATACTGAATGCCAATCACCTTGTGATCGATGCTGAAGATATATTTCCAGATGAAACCCGACGGGGGCTGGTGCTGCCCATGACTGCCGCCGTCTTCGTGTGTCACCATCGAGCCGCTCCTCCGAGTCTTTCGTTTCGCCTGCTTGCGCTTCTCCGCAAAATTCCTCTCCCTTTCGTGCTTACTGGTTCGCCGCTTCCTGGTCCATCAGCCACTTCTCATAATCTGCTTCGGTCATGACCGTGAGCATGCTGTGCATCCGGTAGTGCCCCAACCCGCAGAGTTCCGCGCAAGCGATCTCATATTCGCCCGGCACAGTCGCCGTGAAGTGCATATGAATCTCCATCCCCGGTACGGTGTCTTGTTTCAGCCGCAATTCACGCACATAAAAGCTGTGGGTGACGTCTTGCGAACGAAGGATGAGTTCCACCTCGCGCCCGGCGGGGACGGCGATGACCGGCGATACGATGTCGTCCTTGGCCGCTGGATCGGTCGAGTCCAGCCCAACTGGATTGCCCGTGGACGCGCTCACCAGCTCAGGCTTCGTCCGGCCGAACTTTCCGTCAGGGCCTGCGTAGCGGAAATTCCAGGCAAACTGCTGCGCGGTAACCTCGATCGGGATCGCACCAGGAGCGGCGCCAATAAAGTGCACTTGCGCCCAGGCGTTGCGTGCGTACAAGCCCAGCCCGACGAACAAGACGACCGTCGCCAGCGTCCAGACGATTTCCATCGTGTTGTTGCCTTCGAAGTAGGTCACCTTCTGACCGCGATCGCGAAAGCGATACACGGCGATGGCCAGGCCGAATTGCGCGGCCACGAACACGATGCCCGTTATCAACAGAGTGCGCATGAATTGCGAATCAATCTCGTGACCTAAATCCGTAATCGCCGGCGGGAACCACCACACTTTCGCCCAGAAAATGTAAACCGTGATGACCGTCATCAGCACCAGGAAAATCGCCATGGCGAGAGCAACAGAACTGGATCCGCGCTCCCCTTGTTTTCTCTGCATCATCTCCGCTCCAGGAATTTTGCCGCTTGCACGCATCGACCCAAAGTTCCATTTTGGAACTTACCACGGAACAAACTACACCGTTAAACCCGAACGGCACATCATATACGTCCGTGGAAAAATTTCAACAATCTTTCTTCAATAAAAGTAGATCGAAGACGGCGAGTTGTATACTTGTTGCGGGCTCCGAATTTAGAGTGAACGCGCCGGAATTGGGGTGCGCGCTACACTTGTTTACCCTGAGTTCCAAAGGGGAGCCCGCGGGAACGAATGGCGGGAATCGAATTGTCGCGATGGGATCGCTAAGCCTGAGGGGAAACATGAGGAAAACTGCTGGTTATTGTTTTTCGATTCTGTTGGGCCTGACGGGTACGTCGATTCCCGGATGGAGTCAGCAAGTTCTTAGCCCTCCGGCCAAGGCAGCGTGCAAGTTGGCTGACGGCAAGACGATTACTGTCGCGTACTCCAGCCCGCGCATGCGCGGGCGAAAGATTTTCGGCGATTTGGTGCCGTACGGCGAGGTATGGCGCGCCGGAGCGGACGATGCAACCAGCTTCGTCACGAGTGCAGACCTGGTGGTTGGTGGAAAGAACGTGCCTGCGGGCAGCTATACGCTCTTTGTTTTGCCCACGCAGAACAAGTGGACACTCATTGTAAGCAAACAAACGGGCGAGTTCGGAATCCCCTATCCCGGGGAGCAGTTGGACTTCGCCCGTATGGAAATGAAGCTCTCGAAACTCCCCTCGCCGCTGGAAAATTTCACGATTTCGTTCGGCCAAGCCGGGACGATCTGCACGATGAAGCTGGATTGGGAAACGACCCGCGCATCCATCGAAATTCTAGAGAAAAAGTAGCGCCGCGCCTTTCCGGGTAGCATTGTCCCGCTCAGTCCGTCGTTTTTTTGACGTTGACCGGGGGTACGTACGGGTGGTACATGAAATGGCTAAAGGTTTTAACTAGACGTTTAAGTTCGAGCTAGCCCGGTGGAAAACGCGGACAGGCAGGGGCTAATCCTGCAGGGAGTTTGTACTGATGCGCAGAAATCGAATCTTCGTGGTTTTGGTCACGTGTGCATTTGCGATGGCGCTGTACGCGGCAGGACCTGCAGAGCGCCCTGCCGCGGCGCAGGCCGTCCAGGAAGCAGCGGGACCAGCCACTCAAGCGGATGATCTGCAGTGGTCGTATCGCATTGACCGCTACAAGCTGGGTGGCGACAGCGGCGCCGCTCGTGGCGAGGTGATTTACTATTTCAAATGCTGGATGTGCCACAACCAGTATACGAAGAGCGCCCCCTACCTCAAGGATCTCTACAAGCATGCGACGCTCGAATCCGGACAACCTGTTGGAGATGATACGGTCGCCGCGCAAATCAAAAATGGCGCACCGGGAATGCCGTCGTTCCGCACGAGCCTCACCGACACAGACATAGCAGATCTGCTTGCTTATTTTCGCGAAGGGAAATGCTGCGTCGAAGGCGAAAATCCGCCGATGAATTCATGGTATCAGGCATCGGCCCATCAGTGGCCCGTGCAGAGCGGCGTCTCGGGCGGCGCGCGGGGAGCCGTTCGGATTCCGTCCGGCGACACGCCGGAGGGCGTCATGATGCAGCTGATCGCGCCGAACGGCGTCAGGACCACTGTGTATACCAACGAAGAGGGAAATTACGAATTCCCGAAGGTACAGGCTGGCTCCTATACACTGCGAGTCGCTTCCCCTCTGGAATTTAAACCCCTCAAAAAGGATGTCCAGATTGACAGCGCCACGAAGCTAGAAGACGTCGTACTCGAAAGAGTGTCGAATTCCGATTTGTTGCCGGGCACGCAAGAGATCGAATCGCAGATGAGCGGCGCTGAGTTGGTGTGGAATCTTGGTGGCACACCGGAGGAGAAGAGGGCGTTCCGCGGCTGCGGCAGCGGCTGCCATTCCTATGGGCAGATTCTGCGGAACCGGTACGATGAACGAAGCTGGCGCGTCATCGTAAATCGGATGACTCACTATAACGGCGCTTCCCTGATCAATCCCACCACTGCGGAAATCGCGCTCTCCGAAAACGGGCTGGTGCCCGGCGATCCGAGGCGAGCCCGCAATGAAGACATGATTGTGAAGTTCCTGGCGAGGGTTCGCGGACCGGACTCGAAGGACGGACAAATTCAGGCTTTCCCGCGGCCCCGCGGCGCAGCCACCCGCGTGGTCGTTACACAATACTTTTTACCGCGTGTACTGGAGACTCCGCATGACGTCGCGGGAGATTCGAAAGGAAATATCTGGTTCACGAGTCACAGGTCCCGTTACATTGGCAAACTCGATCCTCGCACCGGGATCATCACGGAATATGCAGTGCCACTTACGCCGGGCGCTTTGCCCGGTTCGCACCGGATCGCGGTCGACAAGAATGATACCGTCTGGTTTTCCGAAGTCTGGGCGCATAACTTGACCAAGTTTGACCCGCGAACGGAAAAGTTCACACAAATACCCATCGCGTCTTCGGTGATGCCGATCAATTCTCCCGGGTTTAACAATTTCGCTCTCGCCCCGGATGGCTATATCTGGTACACGGACGATCACGCGGCCGTCAAAATCGATCCGGAGACCGGCAAGTTCGTGCAAAAATTCCCCATGAAGAGTCCCTCCACCTACGACAACGCGATTTCGTATGACGGGAATTGGTGGGCGGGAGGTTCCCCTCCAGGCGGCGGAAACTCAGCGGAGCTCTTGAACATCAGGACGGGAAAAATGTTCGATCTGAACACCGGGTCGGAGCCGTCAAATTCTCGACGAGGCGGATTTGATCCGTTCGGCAATGCCTGGTTCGGAGGCGGGAACGGCACCCTGGTGGAACTCGACCCTAAGGCGGCTCGCATCCGCGAATTCAAGCCTCCGCTCCCCATCAACCCTTACTCCGGATTCTACGAAGCGATGCCGGACAAGAACGGAGAAATATGGGCGGGCGTTTTGCCAGGACGAGAATTCGTAAGGCTGAACCCCAAGACCGAGCACTGGACCGAATATGTGATGCCCGAGCCCTTCACGCACGATCGGAGGACTTGGATCGACAATTCAACGAATCCAGTCACGGTGTGGTACGTCGATTACAACGGATACATTGTCCGCATTCAGCCGATGGAATAAGCTCGAAGCCAGCACGCGCTCATGTAGGGGCACGGCATGCCGTGCCCCTACATGACCAAAATGGCGCTCCCATCGCTATTGTCCGTGAGAAATCGAACCAGCTAAAGAATTACACCCTAAAGCGCGGCAACAATTGCAGAGCGTTCTCGCGCTGGATTCCTCGGAGGTCGCTCGGAGAAATCTCAAATCTGTTCATCGCCGTCGCGATCGTCTCGATTTTCCAGAACGGAATGTCCGAGCCAAACAGAAGGTGATCCTTGGGATAAGCCTTAAACACAGCGGCCATGGCAATCGGATTGACCGCCACACTCGCGATATCGTAATAAAACTTTCTCAGCTCGCCTTCGAACCCATTGGGAATGATTCTGGCCTTGTCTTCCGGCTTGAGGCTGCCTCCCGCAAGACGGGAAGTGAGCATGAGAGTAACTCCGCCGCCATGGGAAAAGATGAAACGGAGGTCGGGGCATCGAGCGATCGTGCCGCTGTAAACGAGGCTGGTGATCGTGCGGGTTGTATCCACTGGAAAATCGATGGACGGTCCGCCCACTAGTGGATCGGGATGGCCGCAGCAGGACACGGTGGGATGGACGAAGATGACCGCTTTGCGCCGGTTCAGTTCGTCGAATACGGGTGCGAACTGTTTGTGGCCGAGCAATTTACCGCCGTCATAGCTGGTCAAAAGCCCGATTCCGTCCAGCTTCAATACGTCAAACGCATGCTGGATCTCGCTCAGACATCCGTCTACATCCGGCAGCGGCAGGGTGGCAAACATTCCGAAGCGCCCGGGGAAATCCTTGATCAACTGCGCGCCGTATTCGTTGCATTCGCGCGCATTTCTGCGCCCTTCTTGATTGTTTCCGAGCCACATGGCGGGGCTTGTCATGGATGCAATGGCGGTCGCAACGCCGTTCTGATCCATCTGGTCGAGAGAGCTGCGAGGCGTCCAGTTCGTATAGAGAGCGGCGGCAGTGGTAGGTGCGTCATCCACAATCCGCTTCAAGTTCCTTTTCGTGTATTCCGGCGGATAGATATGGTGATGCGTGTCGATGATACGAGGCCCCTGCGCGGGAGTCTGGGCGATTGGGGCGCGGGAATCCAGCATCATGCCCGCGCCCACCGCGGATAGCATGGCAATGACCTCGCGTCGAGAAGGGCCGCGCCCATCGGACCGACGATTCAGGGCCTCGCTGCCATCCAAGAACGAGCGATGGTTCCTCACAATTTCCTCCTCCTCGCTGGGATGGCAAGACTGCGTCGGGCCAATTCGCGCGTGAGCTTACACCTCAAGTGATCGAGGCTGCAAGGAAATCGCACATGGGATGGAGAGCCAGTTTGACGGGTAGGACAGACACCCTTGTCTGTCCCGTACGAGATCGTCACAACACAAATGGACAGGCAGGAGTGCCTGTCCTACTAAAACCTGTCAGCGGGCAAACTAAACCACCACTCTCGCAAAAATTACTCTTTTCCGTGAGAGGCGGCAGCTGTGGCCGCAACCGTCTGTCCGGAATCGCTCTCGGATTCCTCTTCGATTTCGCTCTGCCATTCGACCGTGATTCCCCGGCGCACGCTTTCCGACGCAGCGCAGAGTCCTTCGTGGTGTTCCAGGGCTCTCTCGACAGTGGCGCGTTTATCCTTGGGTACTTTCAGGTGATAGCGCAATTTGATCCCCGTTAGAATCATCTTGCCGTCCACTTCCTCGATTTTCCCTTCGGCTTCCACCTGCAGCTTTTCTGGGTCGGCCCGCACGCCGCGCGCCTCAAGCGCGCCTGCAACTGTCCCCGTCATGCAGCCGCCGACAGCCGCCACGATGTAGTCCAGCGTCGCGGGCATGGGCTCGTCCGGCGAAAGCTTGAAGTACTGCGCGATTCCGCCGTGAATTCCCATTCGCAGAACATCCGGGAATCCCTCCACTTGCGCCCTTTTGATCTTGCTATTGCCGGGTTCCTTTTGGATTTTGACTTTCGAGGTATGCAGTAATTTACCCATTGGGGCTCCTTCGCTTGAATCATTCGTAATGACCAGAAAACTATCTCCCACATCGACAGGAAAGATGATAACCCCAATTCTTGCAAATAACTGGAACGAGTTCGCAGCTCGCGTGGCGGGCACGGAAATTCCCAAAGCGATCGGATTCAGCTCAAGTTTTCCAATAATTCCGCCACGGAAAAAGGCTGAGTGGCCTTCACGGAAACAGCAAAGAGCTTGCGAGGGTCGCTACCGTACGACATCGAATATTTACTTCCCCGAAAAACATTTTGAAAGAAAATCTGGAAATCCGGGCCGGCTGCTTCACGGGTCGCGTCGCAATTCGGGGCCACCATACGATCGTTGACGAAGATTTCGATCTCTTGACGGTTAAAGCGAAGCTCTCCCCCCAGGCGGGGGTCCGCCTCCAAACGTTGGCAGGCTGTGAGAGCCGCGCGAGCCGCTTGCTTCAAGCGGTCCTGATTGCTGCCATCGAGCGCCGCCTTGCGATTGTAGCGAACACCCAGACGGTTATCTGTGTTGTCCACGCTGTAGTTGCCTTCGTGCCCGATCAGGACCACACCTGGGCCGGCGTCGACATGCCGGTAATCGGCAACGTCCAGCAATAGCCCTTCGCCTACCTGGTTCTGAATCCAGTCGTGAAAAATCGGGATCAACGGCTCGAGGTCGACTTCCTCGGGATTCCCCACGAAGAGTTTCACATTGACGTGCTGAAGTTCGATCCGGCGGCTCTCCATCGGTCAGGCGCTCGCCGGTGTGCCGACCCGGTTGTAGCAACTGTGCGCAGCGTCGATGAAAAGCTGAGCCTCATCGATGAGGTAGCGGGTTGAGTCAAACGTGTAGGGCTCGTTTGATTTCTCGTGGGCGGCAAACAGGTAATTAGCGAATTTCCCTCCGGCAAAGGGATCAAAGAATTTCTGCGTGTCGTAGTACCGCGTCCGAAATTCGCCAACGATCTGTCCCGGATCGTCCGTGACGTTTGCGGATTCGAGCTTCACAAGCGCCTTGGCGGCACGGAGCATGGATCGATAGGCCGTCGCCCCCGCCTGCTCGACTTGACCGCTATCCCATTTCACCTGGGCCTCAAATAGCTCCCTTTCGGCAGCGGCGAGGTCGAACTCGACGGCCGACACGACTTCTCCGGCGCACTCGCCCACTCCCATGTCCGACAAACTATATTCCCTAGGATCGCCCCAATCGCTGAAGAAAGTACGATCCGAAGGATCAGCAGGCGGGCGTGCAAGATCTTCCAGGATCTTTTTCAGTTCCACCTTTCCCATCCGCTTAATGAAATCCTTGAATTTCTCGCCGTTCTTGCGATTGGCCGCATACTGGCCCGTCAAGCGAGTCACCACTTCGGGAATGTTCTTCGACGGAATCGCGATCACCGGGAGGCCGTAGGAACCCCCGTTATGATCCCACTCTCCTCCCAGAACGACCTGGAAGTGAGGAACCGCGTATCCCGACATCTTGCGGCTGACACCGTAAAAGCCAAGGTCCGCCACATGATGCTGGCCGCAACTGTTGAAGCAGCCACTGATCTTGATGTGCAGATTTTGAACGGACTCGTCCAATTGAAAACTCTTCTCGGCGAGTCTATTGCGCAGCTCCGCCGCCAGTCCACGCGACGAGGAGATCCCCAGTTTGCACGTGTCCGTCCCCGGGCATGCAGTGACGTCAATAAGCGTTTCCGCCCCAGGCTTGGCCAGTCCCGCAGCTTCGAGCGCCTTGTGCAGTTCGGATAAGTCGCTCTGGCTTACCCAGCGGATGACGAAGTTTTGTTCGACTGTCGTCCGGACGGTTTCTTTCGTAAAGCGGCGAGCGATGTCCGCCAATGCTCGAAGCTGGGTGGCAGTGATGTCGCCCAATGGAAGGGCGATGGTAACGACTACATAGCCTTCCTGCTTCTGTGGCCGCGTATTGTACTTCATCCAGCGCTGGAAGGATTCCGAACCCAACAATGGTGGTTTCCCTGCAGGCCGAAGTGGCGCCTCTTGGAACTGCTCGGCGCCCTTTACGTATTCCGTCCATCTCGGATCGGGAGGCAGATTCTTGCGTTCCTCCAGAACCAATTCCTTGAACTTCTCAATCCCTAAATCCTGAATCAAAAACTTGATACGCGCCCGGCTGCGATTTTTCTTCTCACCGCGGGCAGCGAAAACACGGGCGATCGCCTGCGCCAGGGGCAACAATTCCTCGGGCGGGACAAACGTGTCGAACAATTTCGCCTGGTAGGGGACCGCGCCAAGCCCGCCACCGACGTACGTTTCAAAACCACGTTCTACTTTCCCGTTCTCGGTTCGCGTGACGGCGATCATGCCCAAGTCGTGCATGCTCGTCAGGCCGCAAGCATGTTGCGAGCAACCGCTGAAGGCCGGCTTGAACTTTCTGCCGAAATTCTGGCAGTCAGGATGGCCCAACAGGAATTTCGAGAGGGCCTTGGAATAAGGAGTGACATCGAAGACTTCATCCGGGCAGACGCCCGCATACGGGCAAGCTGTGACGTTACGGACAGAATTCCCGCAGGCCTCCCGGGTCGTGATTCCCGCAGCCGCCAGGCGGCGCATCAAACTGGGTGTATCGTCGATGTGCACATAGTGGAGCTGAAAATCCTGACGAGTTGTCACGTGCGCGATGCCGTCGGAGTACTCCTCGGCCAAATCCGCCATCGTCTCGAGCTGCCCGGCGTTAAGCCCCCCACCGGGAATCTTAATTCTTTGCATGCCCGGGGCATCCCACATCGTATTCGGGCCCTTGGTTAGCTCGCCGGAGGGATACGCAATTTCCTGAACCTTTCTCCCATCGTGTCTCTGTCCGTTGTCGTAACGCTGGCCGTAGATCCCTCTTCGAAGCCGCGTTTCGGCGAATAGGCGCTCGTCGAGCTTAGCCTGCTTCCGCAGGGCGATTTCCGTTTCGAAGATGTCAATTTCGCGGGCCAAAGGCTCCGGCATTTTCCCGGAGAGCTGTTCTGCCCAGAGTGAATTCGAAACTTTCATGGTTTGCCTCCATCCCAAGGCGGCCAATTCCGCAGCTGGGTGACGCACCTTGTTGCCCCCGCCCCTTTGTCCCACGTTTGTGTCCGCCGTACTCTGCCAAAAAAATAACAAACCCACCATCGGATTCGTCACCGAGGGTGGGTTGGGTTCGCTTCGTTCGATTTCTTCCTTGCTACGCGCTCTCCCCACACACCGGCGCTGTCGTGTAGCAACAACAGACGCAGGCGCCGAATTCTCTCTTCCGATTCATTTTGATATATCTATCATAGTGCGGCGGGCGAGAAAGTCAATCGCAAGAATTAACAGCGCTGATAGCGCGGGAGCCTGACGGTTTGCCGCGAAGTTTTCGATCTTTCGACTATACAATCGATTCGATGCGCCGGTCGGGTATGAACCACATCATTGCATTCACAACGTACAGCGTGAGAGCGATCAACGGGTGCACGAAAGCCAGCGGAATCGCCAGTGCATAAATTAATAGCGACAGCTTGGCTTTCAGATCACGGCCGACGGCGCGTGCCAGCTTTGAGTTTGGCCCGTTGTATACGATGATCGATCGCTCCAATAAAAAGTACGCGATGCCGGAAAAGGCCAACACCACCCCGTAGGCCGCCGTGGGCATGGGAGCGAAATGCGTGTCGTCCATCCAGCGAATCACGAAGGGCACCAACGACAACCAGAACAGCAAGAACAGATTGGCCCATAAAACCACTCCGTTAATCCGCTCGGTGACGTGGAGCATGTGGTGATGGTTGTTCCAAAAAATACCAACATTCGCAAAGCTGAGCGCATAGGCCAGGAACACCGGCAGACCGGACCTCAGAGCGGAGAAATGGGAACCTGCGGGCACTTTCATGTCCAACACCATAATGGTGATGATGATGGCGATCACTCCATCCGTGAACGCCTCGAGCCGTTGCTTACTCACCGTTGTCCTCTATCATTTACCCTCTGGACTCTAAGCGGGCCGTTGGCCGCCAAACCCGTTCCAGCGAAAGCCATCAGCGGACTTCACAAACCAGATTCTTGGAGTAGCGATTGGGAGAGTGTACCTCAAGCTGCAGGCCGCCATCAGGCGCGATTGACCCACCACGAGAGAAGGCCGCGTTCGAGTAAGTGCGATCGTTCGCGTCAACGCCTACGGGTTGGGGACCTCGCTGACGCTCCCGCGCGCTGGAAGAATATTCCGGCGAAGAACAATGTGGCCTCCTCGGAGGGCCTCGGGTGTATAAATTACCGATGCATATTTTCAAAGCGGACATGCCGGATAGACAAATTTCGCGGCCTGCGGGCAACTGGGCATCGGAGTTGTGATGATCGAGAATGAAGTCAGGGCTGACACGCCTGTCAACACGCCGCGCCAAGTGCTGTTCGCCAGCCTGATCGGCACGACCATCGAGTTTTTCGATTTCTATATTTACGCGACCGCGGCGGTCCTGGTTTTTCCAGCCTTGTTCTTTCCGCCGTCCGATCCGGCCTCCGCCACGCTCGCCTCGCTGGCAACCTTTGGGATCGCATTCCTGGCGCGCCCGGTCGGCTCAGCGCTCTTCGGTCACTTTGGCGACCGCATCGGCCGCAAGACGACATTGGTCGTCGCGTTGTCGACCATGGGGGTGTCCACGGTCGCTATTGGCGCCCTGCCGACCTACCGAACGATAGGTTTCGCCGCGCCGCTGCTTCTGGCGCTCTGCCGCTTTGGACAGGGACTCGGTCTCGGCGGCGAGTGGGGCGGTGCGGTGCTCCTGGCGATCGAGAATGCGCCTCCGGGGAAGCGCGCGTGGTATGGCATGTTCCCGCAGCTCGGCGCTCCGGTCGGGTTCTTCCTCTCCGGCGGCGTATTCCTGGTGCTTTCCCGGTGGCTCACTGACAAACAGTTCTTCGCCTTCGGCTGGCGCCTCCCTTTTCTGGCGAGTGCCGTGCTCGTGTTTCTAGGCCTCTACGTGCGGCTGACGATTACGGAGACTCCCGTGTTCCGGGAAGCCCTCGAGCGGCGGGAGCAAGTGAAGGTGCCCATGCTGGTTGTTTTTCGTGACCACACCAGGACGCTCCTGGCGGGTATCCTCGTATGCCTCGCGACGTTCGTTCTCTTCTACCTGATGACGGTCTTCGCGCTGGCGTGGGGTACCAGCGCCCTCGGGTATAGCCGCGGGAAGTTCCTGCTGATGCAGTTGTTCACCATCTCTTTCTTCGCGCTGACCATTCCGCTTTCAGCGGTTTTGGCGGAGCACGGGCGGCGTCGCGCGCTGCTCTGGATCACCGCATCGATTGGCGTCTTCGGCTTGATAATGGCGCCGATATTCGTTTACGGCACCACGGGGGCCGTGGTGGCGATGGCGCTGGGGCTGTCGTTGATGGGCCTGACCTATGGACCGCTCGGCACGGTGCTTTCCGAACTCTTTCCGACGCCGGTGCGTTACACGGGCAGCTCGCTCTCCTTTAACTTTGCGGGAATCCTGGGCGCCTCGCTCGCGCCGTACATCGCCACTTGGCTCGCCAAAAACTACGGGTTGCAATACGTCGGCTACTATCTCTCCGGGTCGGCGATCCTGACACTCATTGGGCTGCTCTTGATTCGGGAAACGAAGGACGACGACCTTGCCGCCTCAAAGGTTTGATTTTCAGCCCACTGCGTACGCCAGCCACGGCCCACATATTCTGCTAGCAAATATCTTCGGCGGAAAATAGCGTTGAAATCGAAATTTCCAGACTAAACTTTTCGCGCAGGTCGTTGGCGCTTTCAGCGACCTTATGCAAAGACAAATTTTTTTGCGCGAGTCTTTCCTTCATATGCAGAACTGAGAGGGAATCCGTAGTGTTCCAGAATGGAACATCCTGTTCGCGCTGAAGAATCGGAGAGATGGTTGCAAGGAACAAACATACACTTGGAATTTCTTTGCCCACAATTGACGGTGCAGTTGTTCTGCTGCGCTCTAAATAAGCAGAAAATAGCGGCAACTGCGGCAGTTATGGCGCCTCATTCATTGGGTGGCCAGATGCTAGTGGAAGGCGCATGCCAATTTGCCGATTCGCGATTGCTGGCCGCTTTTCGTTCGGACGGAATTCGTGCGCCCAGTTTCAATTTCGTTGGAAGCGCAGAGCCTCTCATGATGTCCCAGACCCAGACTTACCCTTTGCGGTACTAGTTGCTGGCGCTCGCCGGAAGATCAAAAAGTCAATGGCTACGCGCCGTTCCAACTCTTTTGGACAGATTTCCCGGCATCGCACATGTTCACATAACCCGCTAACAACCAATCCAACGAGGCTCCCCTTTGACAAGATCGATCGTTTCATCCGTGTTGCTGCTTGTGTGTCTGGTCTTATCCGCCCCTCCGGTACTGGCTCAAGTAAGCGGATCTCCCCATACGAACCGCGTGCCCATCGCGAGAGCAGGCCTGTTTTATGGCAGGACTGGGATCGCGGAGGGTCCCAGTGGCTACCTAGAGATTAATCCCTTCCCGTGGCTGGGGTTTTGCGCAATCGTATCTCACTCGCATACGACCCACGAGATAGTTGGTGGCCACGCGCAAGTTTCGGATCTCTCGACCGGAGCATGCCTTACCGCTCATCTCCCGGAGATGAAAGGTTTCCTCATTTCTCCATTCGTTCAGATGGCTTACCAGAACGAACACATTCGAACCGTCATGCCTCTCGACGATGGCACCTTTGATCAATATGCGGACGACCGAGTGCGGCGCGTCTGGACGGTCGGCCCGACCATCGATCGTGCGATCACGAAGAATGGTCCCCGTTGGGTTATACGGATCGCTAGAAACTTCGGAGATAGTCCAGCAGTGAAAAACGCCGGCGGGCTCTATTTCGTAGGAGGGCTGATCTTCCCCTTGGATCATCCGGTCGAACTCGGCCGATCGTTGCGGAGATTGGTTGGGCGGAAACCACCCGCGGCCGATTCATCCACTGCGCATCCTTAGCAGCGTTAGGCGCAGAAGGGTAGGGGAAAACCTTTCGGCGGGGTCCATTTTTCGCAAATCTTTTCTCAAGTGGTGCATGAAATTGGCGCTAAAGGAACAGACGGCGGTCGGTTGCGCTCGCTCAAGGACACGCGACAGGTTCTCAATTAAAACGTATTGACGGACGCGGCTTTACTCGATATAAGGCAGGCAGTGGGTCTTGCGCTTCGTTCGGCCTATAGAAACGGTGCTGGTGTGTCAGTTACTGCGCGTTTTTCGTTGCAAACACTACCCGCCGACGCTGAGTAATCAAAAGGAGGTTGACGACTCACTCTGATTAGCAGACCCGCCCTCGAATTCATAGCCAGATCGTTTGACGATCATCACACCGTTGATTCACCCGCCCAGTCAATGTGATGGCCTACAGGAGGCTTGCATGTGGGAAGATAACCACTACTGCTGGGTAGTGATGTGCAAGAACCATTGGTTTCATCTACGACAGAATCTTTTCTTTGGTCATAAAATTCCCCTTGGTGAGGCAGATGTTTACACGCCACCGCCTGCACTCGGAAGCAGTTTCATGGTCCGGTGCGATGACTGCCACAAGGAGTATCGCTATAAACCTTCAGATTTGCTGAGATTCGAACAAGAGCTTCCTGAGTCTTTCTCTCCCCACCCGCTATTTCAATTGAATTTCATGGCAGGCGGCGCACACCAAATGGCTGCGCAAGACGCCATCGAGACGGTGGTGGGCCCCGAACGCCGGCGCAGCCAACGTTTGCTCCTGGACGTGGGCCTGGTCGTCCGAGGAGAATCCGTGGAAAAGGAAGCGTTTAAGGAACAGACATTCACAATCTCTGTGAGTGCTCACGGCGCACTAGTGGTCTTATCCGCAAAAGTGGCATTAGGACAAACGCTTTTGCTGGAGAATCCGCAGACGCAGAGTGAAGTGGAAGGCCGAGTCACTCGCTTCGGCCCCCCTCACGGCGGGCTGGCTCAGGTAGGTGTCGAGTTCGCGCAACCCGCTCCAAAGTTCTGGCCGGTCGAGTCTGAACCGGAAAATTGGAAGTCCCTTGCAAGGTAGGATTCCTATTCGGAAAGCGGGACCAACTGGCCAGAGTGCCGGGTCGGCACCGAACGGGCGACGACCGCGAGTGGGCAGGAAGGTAAGCATTTTCACCAAATACGCACGGCATGATTGTTTCACCTCGAGTTGTTCGCCGTACAATCGTGTTCAACGGGGGGTCAAGATGAATATCCCAGTGGTCGAAGTTCAACAGAGCATAGTACGTCCACACGATTTGGGGAGCTTAGGCCGCGAACTGGCAGAGCTCGTGGATGAATGGAGCGTCACCCCGAACGGTGCCAAGGCGGAGGAGATTGCCTCGGAAATGATCGGTAAGGCCCGCGAGCTTTTGCGCACGAGCACGCCTCTCGCTCAAGTCTCCAGACCAGCATAGTGGCTCAGAACAGCAGCGCACGGCACCCCCACTTAAGCTCACCCATGCATTGTAAAGGTGTATCCGGAATCGGTTGTGGGTCACTATGCTTTCTGCCAGGGT